>Ga0126371_10005156_pt1 | contig 11589 bp, 8 predicted proteins | sample PanSoiMetaPlot_4_FD_110145 | JGI IMG/M metagenome (GOLD analysis project Ga0126371, IMG submission 110145) | Tropical forest soil microbial communities from Panama - MetaG Plot_4 | ecosystem: Environmental > Terrestrial > Soil > Tropical forest > Bulk soil | place: Panama | collected 2016-02-17
ATCTCGATTGAAGACGGCGCGTTCTTCAAAGGCGGCATCGATATTCGCAAGGGCGGCCAGCCGCAATCTCAGGCGAAGGCCAACGGCGAAGACAAATCGGTGCCGGCGAGCGAGCCGGCGGCGGTTGGCGCGCGGGCGTAAGTTCGCAACAGATTTTGCCGAATTTCAGAAGCGGGCATCCGTGAGGGTGCCCGTTTTGCTATTTGGGGTCTGATCAGACGCGTCGTCAATGAGCGCTATCGCCGGGTCTTTGCCAAGAACGAGTCAGATCAAGAAACCGACCGCAGAATCTTACGCCGTGTTTTGCTCAAACGCAGCCGCGTGAACGCCTTACCACATTGCCAATCATCTGCGCATTGCTAATGGCTTCAGTTCGCTCTTTTCGTAAAGTGGAAATTCAGAATACGGCCGGCGTTCAATACAAATCCCGCGACGTGCCCGTTCGCATCCCGCACAAAGCGCACGGTGCCAATCTGCCCAGTAAAAACGTCCCGCACTGCTGGTCGCAGGTTCTCGGCCTCGTGTTTTAGTCGGACCAGACTCAACTTGTCGCCGTCCAGGACAATCCTATACACCGGATCAATCTCCTCGCTTACGTATGCGCCCGGGTAGTCATGGAGCTCGGCTGCAGTCGGACTAGACGCTTCTGTGGCGTCGTAGACCAGTGGCTTGCCACCACCAAAGCTCTGCTCCATTCTCCTAGGCTTATCTTGGCCGTTCGCAACAAAATGTATCTCCACTTCATCACCCCACGGCTTGTCTGCGATATGAAACCGTGACTCCGCGAACGGCTTCAACACCAACGGTTCATCCCCATCGATTATCAGCTGGCCTTCCTTCACATAGATCCTGTCGTACGCGTCGTCCGCGCGATTCCAATACAGCCCGGTGAATGCCGACATTTGCTCCGACGTGAGGGCCACGGTCGTCCCAGTTGTGCTTCTTGCTGCTGGCTCTTTCGACGGTGTTGCCGCCTCCGCCGCCTTGAACTCTTTCGCCAAGACGATGTCTGCGACTTGACCCGCGAGCCCGCTTGGATCGGCCTCCGCTGAGTTACAAAGCACCGCCACTGAAAAATGCTGCTCGGGATATCGGATCATGTCTGACCGGTATCCTGCATCTGCGCCGCCATGACCGATTGTCGGCAGGCCCTTGTCCTTATCAATGACCAGCCCAAACGCATAGTCCAATTGCTCGCCATTGTTCAGCTTGCCGCGCTGCAGCATCTGCTGCACAAATGCCGCCCCGCCGACTTTCGGTTGGTAAAAATTCTCGTCCCACCGTTGCAGGTCCTCCACCGTCGTATGTAGGCTGGTCGCACCTACGGTATCGAAGTTCGTGATGCTGATCTCAAACGGTTTCCCGGTCTCTTGCGCATATCCGACTGCGTTGTGTTTGATAACCTCCGCGTGATCGTCGCGAAAATGCGTGCGCGTCATTCCCAGCGGCTCAAAAATATTCTTGGTCGTGAACTCGCGCAATGACATCCCGCTCACCCGCTTCACGATCAGCCCCAGCAATGTGTAACCTGTGTTGCTGTACAGGTGGCGCTCGCCCGGCTTGAAGTTCAGTTCCTTTTGCCGGGTCAGCAGGGACATTACGTCCTCGTTCGTAATCAAGTCTTGTGAATACCTCCACCCCGCCAGCTCCAGTAAAGCCCACTGATCCCGCAGCCCGCTGGTGTGGTGCACCAGATTCCGTATCGTGATCTTCTGCCCGAAATCCGGTAGCTCAGGAATGTACTTCCGCACATCGTCATCTAGTGACAGTTTCCCCTGCTGTGCCAGCAGCACAACCGCAGCCGCGGTAAACTGCTTCGACATCGACGCGACATGAAACACCGTCCCGGGCGTGATGTGCACGTCCTCGTTTAGGTCCTCGATGCCATACCCGCGCTTATAAACAATCTGTCCGCCCCGATAGACACCCAGCGCACAGCCGGGAGAATCCGCTCGGTTCCACTTCGCAAAAACCCCATCCACCCGCTTTGCCACATCCGGGGTAATCTTCTGCGCCTCTCCCCCGCGCGCCGCTGCCAGGCTCAACCCGGCTACGACCACCCATCGCGCCAATCTCATGAGAAATCTCCCGAGGTAAACACAACTCGACGCCGTAGGCTATCACTTTCCCGGAGGGTTCACCGTGTTTCTTACCTTATCCGCATCAGTGAGTGGCCATAAGGGTTCTACCAAGTTTTCGCGATGGTTGCCTTCAAGTCTCATTGCGCTCATTTTGAGCACACAAAGTCGTGACGCTATGTTTCGACGAACATGCAGTCACCGTAGGAATAGAAGCGGTAGCGCTCTGCAACGGCGTGGCGGTACGCATTCAGCACATTTTCTTTCCCGCCGAGGCTGCAGACGAGCATCAGCAGCGTGGATTGCGGTAGATGGAAGTTGGTCAGCAGAGCGCTGACAACCTTGAAGTTGTATCCGGGATAGATGAACAGGTTGGCTTCTGCCGAGCCCGCGCAGACTTCACCATTTCCTTGCTGGGCGGCGTATTCCAAGGTGCGTACGGGCGTCGTTCCGACCGCAACCACGCGGCGCTTTTCTTTCAGCGCCCGTGCGATCTTTTCTGCGGCTTCCGCAGAGATGGAATATGGTTCCGAATGCAGTTTGTGATCTTCGACTTTGTCTACCCGGACAGGCTGGAAAGTACCAAGCCCGACATGCAAGGTGATTTCCGCGGTCTCGATCTTGCGTTCCCGGAGTTTCTCGAGTATTTCAGGTGTGAAGTGCAGACCGGCAGTCGGGGCGGCAACGGATCCGCGTTCGCGGGCATAGACGGTCTGGTAGCGATCGCGATCGGAAGATGAGTCTTCACGGGCGATGTACGGTGGCAGGGGGATGTGGCCGATGACTTCGATGTCCCCAAAGAAATCCTCGGTCGGAGCGAAACGGATGTGGCGCTCGCCGAATTCTCCACGGGCGATGACCTCTGCCTGAAGCTCGTCGTGATCCCCGAAAAACAGATGCTCGCCAACCGAGATCTTCCGTCCGGGACGGACCAGGCACTCCCACTCGTTGGGATCGGTTTGCAGTTGGCGAGTCAGGAGGACTTCGATGCGTCCGCGAAGAAAGTCGCGCGCCGCCGGATTCTGCGGGCTGAGCACTTGAGACTTAAGACCTCCGCGGCGACCATAGAGGCGTGCGGGAAACACCCGGGTATTGTTGAAGACGACGAGGTCACTGGGACGGAGAAGGTTGGGGAAGTCGCGGAATTGAAGGTCCTCGAGCATGCCGCTTGTGGGAGAAAGGTAGAGAAGGCGCGATGCCGCGCGGTCGGGCAGAGGCTGCTGGGCGATTAATTCTTCCGGCAGATCGTAATGAAAATCGGAGACCAGCACCCTGCCGCGATTATAGCTTTCGAGCAGCTGTTGTCCTTTGCAGGAAGAAGTTCTTCACTGCGAAAAATGACAGCCGTACGATGCGAAACGCTGGATTACTATCTCAGTGTTCGGCACAATTGACGCGGGTTTTGGGCGCGATTTCCAGCATCGATTTTAGCTAAATTTTGGATTGTTTCGGGCTCAGTGGTGCTGTTACTATGCGGGTGAAGTCGGTGCGGCCCGCTGTTACTGTCTCCCCCTGAAGGTACCCATGCCTACGGAACGCAAGCACAGGGAAGAAATCGTCCGATACGGGAAGATGCTGCACGAACGTGGGTTCGTGGCGGCGATGGACGGGAATCTCTCGGTGCGACTCAAAAGCGACCGGATCTTGGTAACGCCGACCTTGCTGAGCAAGGGCGCGATGAAGGCGGCGGACATGGTCATCGTCAACCTGGACGGCGTGCGCGTTTCAGGCCACCGGAACGTGACCAGCGAGGTCGGGATGCACCTGCTGATTTACCGCATGCGACCCGACGTTAAGGCGATTGTGCATGCGCATCCGCCGACGGCTACTGGATTTGCGGCGGCTGGGATTGCCCTGACTGAACCTCTGGTCTGCGAAGTGGTGATGGGGCTGGGCTGCATCCCTCTGGCACGGTATGGAACCCCCGGAACGTCGGAACTGGCCCAGACTTTGGAGCCTTACGTTCCCGACTACGACGCGATCCTGATGTCGAATCACGGCGTGGTTGCCTACGGCGACACGCTTGAGCACGCCTACATGAAGATGGAAACGGTCGAACATTTCGCGCAGATTGCTTTGGTCACGCATTTACTCGGACGGCAGCAGCCGCTGAAGCAAGTTGAGATCGATAAGCTGCTGAACGCACGCACTAAGTATTTCGGGGCAAAAATCGCCGCGACCATGCCCATACCGAGAGCACCTCAGAAAGTCAGCTAGATCCCTGTCTCGATGTCTGAGCGATGGTTTGCCGAAGAAAAACGAACTACCTCAGGGCTAAAGCACACATCTACGGTGAGCACCAAGGCGCGCCTGAACACCGTGCCCTTCCCGACTAGTGTTCTTACCGTTTTCTGCTTGACCTTGGATTCGACCCGGTTTCGGCTGACGAACTGCCTTGTTTCCGCCCCAGCGGGCCGTACGCTTCGACGGCGCTGAGAGCAGGCAGCATCCGCGCTGCACAAAATCCTCGCTCCCGGAGTTCGACCGTGGATGCATAGGCCTTACTCGTTGCTCGTCTTCGCCGCGCTTGCTGTTGTGGCATCGGCGGTGGCACCGTAACGAGTGAGGTGTGGGGAAAATGGGGTAAGTTCGAGCGGCAGCTTACCGCGTCCTGAAGTAATGACCGCCGGCTTTGTTTTTATTAGTTCGGCGTGGTCATCCCAAGCGTTGATCTTGACTCGACCGCCGAGCGGCAACGCGGCGATCTGGTCCAGCCTGTTTTGATCGAGGGCAGGCGCAGAATTCATGATTGCAACCATGCGTGTCAGTCTCCCCTTCCTGTCGACGAAGCCATCCCCCAGGTGAGGAGTACACAGAGCCGCGAGTACGGGACCGAGCTCCGCGACTTGGCGCAGGAACAGCCCTGCCGTGACCAGGTTCCGCTCGTAAGGAGAGTTTTTCAGCAGGTCGATCGCCTTCTTGTCAGCATCGGCCTCCTCGTCAGGAGTGTGTCGAAAGCCTAAGTTTTGGTACGTGGATTCGTCGGAGAACAGCAGCCGGTCGCTAAATGCAAACTTACTGCCTTGATTGTGCCCAAGCACAATGTGAGCAAGTTCATGTGCAAGGACAGCAGCCAAGCTGGCTTCGTCCGGCAGTACATCAACTAAACCCCGGCTCAGGACAATCGTATGCCCCACACTGAAGGTCTCGAGCGGTGACGTGAGCATTACGCGTACATGTACCGGTTGCTGCAAGTCGAGGCTGTTGGTGACCATCAGGTTGTTGATGACAGTCTCCAGCACTTTATCCAGCTCACCTTCTGGAGCGAGCAGGCCGGCATTCTGCAGCCGCTCTGTGACGTTGTCCGCGGCTTGCTGCATCCATTGGCGTTGCGCCTCGAGCGGAGAAGGATCTTGGGCCACCGGACTGTGGTCTTTCACCATTGAATCCATTGGATCCACCAGGATCTCGGTGAACTCGCTGTCTTTGCCGTGTGGCCGGAGATCATAGCCCCAGAGACGCGTCTGCGCCTTGAACGCTAACTCGCTTTTCGAGCGGTCGCTGGAGTCGCCTTCTTCGCTGTAGACATAGGTAGGGACCCAGTAACCCGGCACAACGTTCAGCCGCCAGCTATCCATATGGAAGAAGTAGGCGTTGCGCGGCTGCGGCTCGTAGATTCCGTTAAGGCGCACGATGTTGTAGTCCTGGTCTTCGACCCATATGCGGCCGTGGAATCGAGTAGTACCCATACCCTTCCTCGGGATGACATCAAAGACGAAGCAACGTACATCCCCCAGGAATTCGCGGTGCGCGAACTTGAACTGGTAGGTCTCGCGATTGAAGTCGTGAACATCAGCGAAGATCATCCAGGAAAAACCGAGGGGGTTGTACCTGATGGTGTAGAGCCTGGTGAATCCGCCCAACAGAATCCTCTGGAAACCGCCCTTTCTGGGGAGATAGTCGCGACGGTCCATGGTTTCGCCAAAGTCCATTCTTCCCAAGAAATAGTGATCTCGAATCGGAACCGGACCAGCTTCCGGGTCGAACCTCAGATCCTGCAAATAGGTTTCGATCAGAGGCGTACGCGTCTTCAGCATGTGCATGAGAGCGCGTTCCCGCGCGACAGCGCGGTCCACAACCTCATTCATTGTGAGAGGCGGGGTAGTGACCGCCGTAGTCTGCGCGGCGCATGATACCCAGGCGAGGAAGACTCCAGCGATTGTTACAGCGGATGAAGCAAAACGGGGGGAAAAGACATGCACGGCAACACCTCTACGAAGCGGCCGCCGACACTAATGTCTCGCATTTTTGCCAGTACCATAACTGTCCGTTTTGACAGGGGTGGTCGGGTGGGCGGGAACGAAGCGACTCGCCAAGTTGCCAATGACACCCTGATGGTAGCGAGTCGTATTTCGAACGGCGAGGACACCTTTGTTCTGTGAGTTGTACCGAGCCGGACCTTTCACTCTCCGCCGATACGGAAACGCATGCCAGCGCGAAAATTAATCGGAAGAGAAGGATATCCGACGACCTCGTTGTACCGGCGGTCGAGGGCGTTCTCCAGGTCGAGATAAGTCGTCACGCGGGAGGTAACAGCGTACCATCCGCCGAGATCGGCGCGTACGTAGCCCGCGGCGTGGTCAATGCCGAGGCCGAGGAAGTCGGAGTCGCTGCGGCGTCCGACGAAGCTGGTGCCGAGATTACTCCCCCATCGGCTCCCCAGGTAGGACAGCAAGACGGTGGCGGAATGTTTGGGACGGCGCAGGAGCGGCTGGCCAGGATTGTAAGTAGGATCGATGGGAGCTGGATTGTCGAGATACTGCGACGACGTATAGGTGTACGCAGCATCGAGCAGCACTCGCGAGCGGAGTTTGGCGCGAAGATCGAGTTCGGCGCCTTGCGCGAACGCTTTGTTGACGTTCACGTACTCTCCCACGAATGTCACCGGATTCACGGTCACATAGTTGACTTGATCGTGGAAGAGATTGTTGAAGTAGGTGGCGTTGAATTCAAACATCCCGCCGAAAAAGAGCTGCTGCAGGCCCGCTTCGTAGGATGTCGCCCGTTCCGGTTTCAGGTTCAAATTCGGCAGCGTATAAGGAGGGCCGGCGAACGTCTCCTCGAGTCGCGGCTCCTTGAATCCCGTCGCATATGAAAAACGAAGTCGCGTTCCAGAGAAAGTTTCATTTCCACGGAGCGCCTGCCACGCGACAGCGACGCGCGGCACTCCGGTATCGCCAAATGCGCTGTTGTGGATGAAGCGTCCACCGGCAATGACGTTCAGCCTTTTCCAATTGATTTGCTGCTGGAGGTAAGCATCGTTGTTCAGGCGTTGGCCATGGGTTTGCGCGCCATAGTCAACGTTGCCGACAAATCCGTTTTCATTGTCGACGCGGTAGCCAAACGTGGTGTGTGCCCAGGCTCGCTCGGAGTAGTCTCCCTGATATTCGAAACCTACACGGTTGATATGGTCGATCTCGTTCGACGGAAAATCGAAGATGCGCGCCGTGTCGCCGTTCACATTAAGTTCGTAATAGCGATAGTTGTAGTCGAAGACAGTGAGACGATGCTGCCATCCGTTGGGAGAACTGATCGCGAGTTCAGCGCTGCCAAGCAGATCATTCAGCTGCGACCAGTCGCTAGGATCGGGCGGCTGAAGCGGAGTTCCATTGAAGTCCCACTCACCGGGCACGCCCTCGTGGGTATTGGAGTGGCGAACGCGGACGCGAAGAATCGCGTTATTACTGAGGGCAGCACCGACATTTGCGCCTTGCAGCGAATCGGAGTAGGCGCTATTGAGATAGGAGCCCTGTGTGTTGAACTGGCTGCCGAAGAGATTGTAGTCGAAACGGCCACGTGCACCGGCAAGCGAGGCGTAGCCATGGGCCGTGCTGAAGTTGCCTCCATCGGCACCGAATCTGAGTTCTGGAACTCGCGTGTTGCCTGTGCGCGTCCAAACTTGGATGACGCTGGTCATGGCATCGGAACCGTAGAGCGTGCTTTGTGCGCCCCGAACGAACTCCATGCGGTCAGCCTGATCCAGAGGCAGGGTACCGAAGTTGAAAGTGCCGCCGGGCTCGTTGACGGTGACGCCATCAACAATGACCTTGTTGTAGCGGGATTCGCCACCTCGGACGAAGAGAGAGGTGAGGCCGCCGCGTTGCCCAGCAGCATTTACGACGGCGCCGGGAAGAAAGCGAACTGTATCGGCTGCGGCGGTTGGCTGCATGGTGACCAATTGAGATCCGTTCAGTGTGTCGATATCGGCTCCGGCCGCTTCGCCGGGAACCGGTGTCCGCGTACCGCTCACCACGATCGTCTCGGCTGCCGTCGCCAGGCGAAGACTCACCGTGAGTTCATTCGACTCGACGCCCACTGTCTCAGAGGCGAAGCCAGGCGCTAGAACTTTGACTTGATAAGAACTACCCGTGGCTCGTTGGAAAACCGCAAAGCCTTCGGCAGAAGTAGTCTGCGTTGAAACAATCTTGTTCCGATCTGCAAGAAGTTGCACCTGCGCTCCGGCAACGGGGGCGCCGTGAGGATCCAGGATTTTGACGGTGAGATCGGCGGCCAGCGCCGGCAGGGACATAAGAACAACCAAAGCGATAAAGAAAATGCGCATTCCATCCTCCTTTTCACGCGAAAGGGGTTACGGTGGACGGATCGCGCCGGTCTCCTGGCTCGCGAGTGAGGATGGCAGGCATCCGAAGTGGCCCCAAGCCTTCCCGGGAATTCCCAGTGGCCGAGGGCGGTGTCCTCGCTTACAGTTGCGCGGCAGCGCGGGATTTGCACCCGCTTCCCTGTCTTCGCCGAGCGGCAAAGACGCGCGTTCCGAAGGATTACAAAGAGCGAAACGAACTGAACGAGAGTAAAGGGGCCGGCCCGGGGAAGTCAAATCGAGCGAATGTTGGCTCAGCGTCGCCTCGAATTTAATGCGGTTCGGGAGATTCTTGGCGATCTCAGCGAGCCTCTCGGCGAACTCAGTAGAAAGCCTTTAGTCGCAGAGGACGCCAAGGTTGCGCCGAGTTCGCCGAGAACTGCACAACCGATGCTGCTTGAACGTTGCAAAGTCTTGCAACTTATCTGCGGAATTTTCCGATGATGTAGAGGAGCACGGTAAGCACAATGCTTAAAAGAATGGAGGTTGCCAGCGGAAAATAAAATGTGGTGTTCTTGCCGCGGTAGAGGATGTCGCCGGGGAGGCGGCCCAACGGCAGGTTGGTGCGGCCAAGAAGGGTAAGCAGCACTCCGGCGACAACCAGCACAATGCCGAGAACGATCAGGAGCTTGCCTAGTTCAGACATAAAGTTTCCGGTTTTGCTGCTCGGTTTTGAGTTGGATAGGAGACCGAAATATGGGACAATGTCGCGGTCGAGTCATAGCAGTAATCCCCCAGTCCCCCAATTCATTCTAATCGCCGTCTGAGTATCGAGCCCTGGAGGGGTGTGCGCTTCATGTCCCGCAAACCGGCCCTTGTTCTGTTTTTCTGTCTCTTGAGTCGTTCCTCGTTGGTGTTGGTGGCAGCGCTGATCGCACTGACTTCTTCGGTGCTTGGTCAGGACGTACTCACTTATCACAACAATAACGCGCGCAACGGTCTCAATTCGGGAGAAACCCAGCTCACGCTGAACAACGTAAACTACACAAGCTTCGGCTTGCAGTTCGTAATACCCGTCGATGGGTTGGTCGATGCTGAACCTCTCTATCTTTCTTCACTCACCGTTGGTGGAACCGCTCATAACGTCCTGATCGTTGCGACTGAACACGATAGCGTATATGCCTTTGACGCTGATACTGGGGCAACACTGTGGCATGTCACAACGCTGAAGCCGGGCGAAACGACCTCTGATGATCGCGGATGTTCGCAGGTAGAGCCGGAGATTGGTATCACATCGACACCGGTGATCTATCGTCCGTCCACGGGAGTGCCCGTCATCTACCTCGTGGCGATGTCGAAAGATTCGTCAGGACATTATCACCAGAGACTACACGCCCTCAGTGCGATCACGGGTGGAGAGCTACTGAATGGTCCAGTCGAGATTACCGGCAAGTACCCAGGGACCGGTGACGACAGCAGGAATGGATATGTATTTTTCGATCCGGCACAGTACAAGGAGCGTGCCGGCCTGCTGAGGATCGGCGGGACGATTTATCTGACATGGGCGTCGCACTGCGATTATCGGCCTTACACGGGTTGGATCATGAGGTACAGCGCGACGACTCTGAAGCAGACGGGGGTGCTGAACCTGACGCCGAATGGGAACGAAGGGGCGGTTTGGGGATCGGGAGCCGGCATGGCTGCGGACACCAGTGGCAACATTTTTTTGCTGGACGCAAACGGCGTATTCGATACCACGTTGAACTCCACTGGCTTCCCTGCTGAAGGAGATTATGGCAACGCTTTTCTGCGAATCTCCACCACCGGCGGGCTTGCCGTGGCGGACTATTTTGAGATGTATAACCAGGCAATCGAGAACCTCACAGACACCGATCTGGGATCTGGTGGAGCGGTGTTGGTGAATATCAACGATTCCAACGGCAATCTGAAGCAACTGGCCGTGGGTGCCGGAAAAGATTCGAACCTGTATGTGGTCGACCGAAACAATATGGGAAAGTTCAACTCGGACCACAACGATCTGTACCAGGAACTTCCGGGAGCGCTGCCCGGTGGAATGTGGTCGATGCCGGCAGCGTGGAACGGGAATGTCTACTTCGGCCCGGTTGATGGTCCGATTCTCGACTATCAGTTCCAGGATGCAAAACTGCTGAGTTCGCCGGTTGCCAAGACCAAGATGAGATTCCCGTATCCAGGTGCCACTCCCAGCATCAGCACTAATGGCGGCAAGGATGCGATTTTGTGGGCGACGACGTATACGAATCCGGCAATCCTGTTCGCATTTAATGCGCGAACGCTGGAGATGCTTTACAACTCGATCCAGGCACCGCAGGGACGCGATCATTTCGGCAAGGGCAACAAATTCATCACGCCGATCATCAGCCACGGCAAGGTTTATGTCGGCACGGTCAATGGTGTAGGGGTTTTCGGGCTGCTTTCGCAACAGGCGGCAGGCGCCAATATTGGCGCTTCAGGAACGCGATAGAGCGCAAGGCGACTCCGGAATTTCGCAGAGCGGAAATTCGAGGGGATCACTTTACAATGAAAAGTACTTGACAGAAGAAGCAGAAGGCGGTTAATCTCTGGGCATGTTCGACACGCAGCCGCATCGAATCCGGCGCTTTCATCGGTCGAAACGTCCTTCTGCGACGAGCGGGATTACGCCCAACCTTGCCGAGGATCTGCGTTACATTCGCGACACGATGGAGCGCTCAGCAGCCTTTACGGCGGTATCGGGCTGGGGCCAAGTCGTGCTGGGATGTACGGCCATCGCAGCGGCGTTATTGGCCGCCCGACAGACTTCGTCTTTTGCCTGGCTGCGTGTTTGGCTTGCCGAAGGTTTGATGGCGGTTGCAATCGGCTTGCTCGCCTGTACCTGGAAGGCGAACCGCCGGGGATTGCCGCTGTTTTCCGGGCCGGCGCGTAAAGTTGCTCTTGGCCTCGCGCCTCCGCTGG
>Ga0126371_10005157_pt1 | contig 11587 bp, 10 predicted proteins | sample PanSoiMetaPlot_4_FD_110145 | JGI IMG/M metagenome (GOLD analysis project Ga0126371, IMG submission 110145) | Tropical forest soil microbial communities from Panama - MetaG Plot_4 | ecosystem: Environmental > Terrestrial > Soil > Tropical forest > Bulk soil | place: Panama | collected 2016-02-17
CTGGCACAGTAACGCGCAGAACATCGAAGCAGAAGCGCACCGCCAGTCCGCCGGTGATTCCAAGAAGAAAGTCGGCGACGTTCCCTCGACCGTTGCGACCGACAATCCGGCCTGCAATCCAGCCACACAAAGCCATGAGAAGCAGCCAAGCCAGATACGACATACTGCACCGACGGTTACTGGATCGAGCTGGCCGCCTGCGAGAAGACGGTGTTGGAATTTGATCCGATGAGCCGGATCGTTCCCACAACAATCACCAAAATCACTGCCAGCATGACGGCGTATTCTGCGATGTCCTGCCCGTGATCGTCTGACCATGCCTTCCGCAGAATGTCACGCGCTGCCTGGCGATAGCTCTGCGCTACCTCACGGTAGAACTGCCTCTCTTCCTCTTTCTTGAAGTGGGGGATCGAGTCTTCGACGAGTTCTGCCATAGAATCGAAGTCCTCTGCTTGTCTTTCACTGATTTCGGCAGTGGTGTGCCGAGAGGTGGGAAACTGAAGAAGCCGTGGGCTGGTAGACATGGCCGTACCCTCCTTCGACTCGATTTGTGGATGTGCCGCCCATAATGCACCATTTTTGGTGAAATGCAAGTTCAACACTTTCCCTGCCTCCCTTGAAGTCCGATGACCTCGATGATGGCGTCGGTGCTACTGGACACCTCATCCAGTGATTCTCAGTCCTCGGCCCGGGCACACTATTCACCCAGTTCCTGCGGGATGCGAAAGATGGAGTTGCGGTCCATCACACAGCTACCCAGCAGCCGGGGGCCTCCAACTCACAAGTGGGATGCAGGATGTCGGTGGTTCTGTGATTTCCAGCAGTCGACTCTGCGGATTGGCAGTGTACCACTATGAAAGACCGTAATGATCTAGACTCTACCGAACGACCCATCATCCTTAACGCACAGGTGGCGCATGTCCTCCAACTTCGTTGCCCGTGAATCCAGAAGAAGCACTCGCGTTCCTCTGAAGGTCGTGATCAAAACTCAAGGTCTTACGAAACCTTTGACGTGTGAAGGCGAGACCATCGTTGTTAACCTTCATGGAGCGCTGATCTCGACTGTGATCGCGTTGAATCTGGAGACAAGAATCGAGATTCGGGTCTATCTGACGGGCAAACGTGCCGATGCGACGGTTGTCTACGTCGATCCCCAGCAACCCTTGCACTGTGGAATCGCGCTGGCGAAACCGCAAAACATTTGGGGCGTATCTTTGCCACCAGGCGACTGGAATGAAAACGATCCTGAGCCCAGTCCCAGGTAGGAGACTGATCGAGTCGGGGCACTTGCGGAGCCGCAGGGGCTAGTAGAATGGACGCGACGAGCTGGTAAGAACCGGCGAATTCTCATCCCGACCGAACGCTCGGGCGATGCCTGGCTTCCGCATCTGGAAAACGGGGGACGTCCCAAACGTGCAAATGGCAGCCGTCATGCAGTCTTCGTGTGGATGGGTGGTGGCGGATGAAAACCGACTTGCGTCAGCAGCTCAATTTGCTCTTTGAAGCTGCGCCTTGCATCTTCTTCAATTGTGAAGAGGTAAGACTCTTCCTTTGATTTTCCTTCGATCGTTGGAGGGTCTATCGATTTCAATTTGCCGGACTTGACGCGAACCTTGAAGCCCGAGGCTGAGATTTCCAGTATGACAGTCACAAATGCGTCGCCAGGCTGAAACGCATCGGGCTGCGACTGCAAATAGAGAACGGCCCGATCCACAATGATGCCTGACATGGTTGTTATCACTGCGATAGGAAATGAGGCTTGCTAGGCAAAGCCTACTCTCCGATAGTCAAGCGGGCAAGTCTGTAGGTCTACACAGCAATGCGCGTTTAGTGAATAAGAGGGCGAGAAGGATTCTTCTCGCCCAACCTGTGAATCTCTACTCTTCTGACTTAGTATCTTTGCCTTGACCTGAGCGCGCTAGGCGGCTCTCAGGATCCACCAATGTTGCAAGGCTTATCGTTGTCGAGTTTGTCAAAGCTGTTGGCTAGTGACGTCAAACCACTCGTATCGTTGGTTGCAACAGCAGTGGCGATTGCGTTGTTGGTTGTTGTGATCACCGCTATGGCTGCCGTGCAAGCAGCAGGACTGGAATTGGTCGCGTTCAGCACCCTCGTGATGGCCTGCTTGATCAGAATTAACTCCGCCTGTGGCAATCCATGCCCGCAATGGCTGGCAGGATCAGATAATGCATCCAGCAGTGAAAGGCCGCTGACGCATGTGTCTATGCCTGAAGCGGTTCCAAAGAGTGAAGCTACAGTTGTGCTCTCGCTGACGCCTGGGAAGCACGAGCCACCAGTGATGAATTGTGGGTGATTCTTGAAGAATCCAGGCGTGCAGGCCTCGCTAATGGCTGGCGTGGGCGTAGGCGTGGGCGTGGGAGTTGGCGTCGGCGTCGGCGCAGGAGTTGGCGTCGGAGTGGGAGTTGGCGTTGGAGTGGGAGTCGGCGTTGGAGTGGGAGTCGGCGTTGGCGTAGGGGTAACCTGCGCCTGAGCTAGCGGAACCAGCGCCTGAACGGATATCTGGGACAGCTGATGGTGCCCTACGGCGATGAGGACGAGGACCATCAGCAAAAATGTAAGCACTTTGCCTGGTTTCATCGTGGACCTCCTTAGGACCTAAACGGTCTAGATCGAACCCGGCTGAGTGGGCCCTTCGCAGGCTCCAGCCTGCGCTTTAGTTGTGACGAGGATCCGTCTTTCCTGGATTTGCTGGCAGCGAGGTCTGGTACAGGGGGGAACTTGAATTCAATATTCGACGCCCGCACAGCAATTGGGCGTATTTTGGGTCGTCAAGCGCAGCTTGTCAACCGGAATCAGACGCGGGCTAATACCTCCTCTGACTTCACAGCGATGCTGCAAGTTCTGCGCTTGTAGCCAAACCCTTGTTGCGTAAAGCATTGGCAAAACCCGGACATGGGGTACGTCACCCGGGAGGCCATGACGCATCGTTGCGTGACCGGCTGGCTGGAGGGCGGCGTGCAAAGACCACCAAGATAACCCCGGGCCGCAATGGATAGGCGCCAATCCGCTGGTAATTCTTGCCGAGCTTGAGCGCCAATTGCAGCGCTTGCCAGTCAGAGCCGATTACGATATCCGCGTTGACATCTGAAATCCGATTGTAGTAGCCCGCCCTGGTGTAATCGCGCAAATACCAGGGTAGTGGCCAATAGTCTGGCGACATGATGGCGATCGATGTCTGCTCCCCACTACTCGATCGATTTGCAATTTTATTAATCGTCTCTACCAACGAAAGAAACCCGCGTTGGGTTTGCACGTAAACGTATGGATTGCGGTCATCATCGTAATGGTAGAAATTAAGCCGAATTGAGCTATAAACCGAGGCTGCTGTTCCCACCACAAAAAACGCCACCCAGGTCCTGGCGGCTGTCTTGCTTTTTGTGTACAGGTTTCGGTAAATCACTTCGATTGCATATCCAGCTACGATTGCCATCGGAATAATGAAATTTAGAGTCAGCCACGGGGTCTTGTAAGGGACCAGTGAATAGACCGCTAGCAACCCGAAGGCCCACAAGCCAGCAAAAAAAGCAAACCTCTGATGCTTAGCGGCGGCAACGACGGTGCCAGTAAGACCCAACACCAGCAACAGTGTCTCTTCTCGGGCCAGCCAAAGAAGATATGTAGCAAAACCGTGGCGTTGCTGCGTTGCGCCTACATTAACCCAAAACTTCAGAGCCCCTACAGCATCATGCAAGCCTCGTGGATAATTGCCCAAGAAAGAAGAAAAAAGGATAAACATCAGCCCCAAAAAAACTGCAACTCCGGTGAGTAGTGACCACAGTGCATCACTTGGTCTCCGAAACCTAGCCATGATCTCTCGTAGGATGGCTTGTGAGGATCCGACACCTGCCACTGCTGTCTGCGGTGGCACAACGAAAGCTGTGGCGATCAATCCGAGCACAAGAACAACAACAGAAATCACTGCGGTCTCCTTCGTCGCAAACAGCAGCGCCGCCACAACCGCAATCATTAGCAAGGACGCGGGCGTACTCCTCTCGTACCAATGCGTCACAGCGACGACAAGGGCTAACGTCAAAAACACGAATGTCGATTCATGAATATAGTCACGCGAAAAATAGGTGGCTCCAGGAGAAACGGCAGTGAGAGCGGCAGCCGCTAATACCGCGCCCGTGCCCAAGTGATCCCGTAGCTTCAAGATCAAATAAACGGCAGCTACGCCGAATAGTGCTGGAACGAGACGGATGACGAACGTGTTCACACCGCTTGGACCGAAAAATAGAGTGCTGATGCTGCACGCTATTAGCGTAAAGTAATAAAGGGTCGGTCCGTGATAGTTTGCCGGATCGTACTGATAAAAGTTTTCGCGGAAAAGGCGTACGAAGAAGTACGCGTTGACACCTTCGTCGTTGTGTAGTGGCTTAAGATCAAGCTCGTAGAGGCGCAGGACCGCAGCGACCATTAAAATTGAGGCAGCCGCTACTTTCCACAGGAGCTTCGCATGGGTCAGTGTCGGCTCATGGCGTTTCCTGTCGGCACGGTAACCGGCCTCATTTTCTGACCTAGCTGACATGACTCCTCGGTCAGCCCTAGAACTTCCATATCTTGAACTGTCCTGCAGAGAATACGGGAACACCAAAGTCCCGATAAAGCTTCTCCTCTAGCTGCGGGTACTGATCCCGCCACTGCGGATCAAGAAGCACGTAGTGTGCTCCGAGCGTGCCGAGTTCGTCCCGATGCGCGCCAGGAGAGTTGAGAAAAGCGGTGATTACGCGATCACGATTCTCATAAGAAACTCCGTGGCTCCACAGCCAACCCTTGAATCCAAGGATCACGCTGCGTCCCCCCAACGAATTGACGGGATTTAGGTGACTGTCGCTCGTTACAAAGACAGCTTGTGGCCGTGTGGTTGTCCAGACCCAACTTCCCACTTGAATACCACCCTTGTCGAAGAGCCTCGCACGGGGCGGTCCTATCAGCGTCGTTCTCGCGTACATGTCAAGGAGTCCAGTCGGTATCGCCGCAGCGACGGTAGCAACGAGCAGCACTTTCGCAAGTCGGGGCCGGGTTTTCGAAAGCTCGCCGAAAAGCATCATAAGCACCGCGACCTCGAAAATAGTCGCGAACAGGAAGAACTTGTTTGTGTCGAAATCCCACGCCTGGAACTTCACGAGGTTAGGAATCACAAGAAGGAGAAGGCTTCCTGGGACGAAAAGCCACAGATGGTCCCGGCACAGACCCCGTCGGTAACGGAAGAGCAAAACGGCGGTCCCAACAAGAAATAGGGGCAAAAGAACTCCGAAATTCTGCCACATGAGACGGAGCCAGCTTATGATCATTCGCTCCTTGCCTGTGGGGTCGAGTAGAATCCCCCCTGGCTCGCTGGGGTTCGTCATCCACCCGATTCGGAAGTGCGGCCGAAATCTGTAATCGTAGTGACCGGCGATAAAATATGCGATTTCCCATAGCAAGAATGGGCTGACCCCGAGAAGCGATCTTATGAGCGCTCTCGCCTGATCCTGTTTCCGGATCAATGAGAAGATCACCCACCCTGTCGCTGCGAAACAGAGTGCGACGAAGCCGTGCGTATGGAGGAGCGGAAACAACGCCAGGAGTGCGGCCATCGGCGCGGAGGCGGTTCGCAATTTCTGCCGCCATTGATCGGAGGGGCCGTCCACAAGTGCCGTCCAAAGGGTAAGAACAGCCAACATACTCCAGAATCCCATGATGCTGGCACGTTGATGCAGAAAAAAAAGCGGCAACAGTGCCGTCATGTCCACGTTCTGGTTGGGGAACGTTGCATTCCATTTGGTGCCAACTTCGAATGGAAGATGGCCGAGATGGGTGAGCGTTTCCCCCAGCGAGTGACGCACGCTGAAAAACGGATCCTGGAAGATCAGCAGATATCGGGTATTCGAGGCAAAAAGCGCGAGTATGACGCCTCCAAAGGCAATCGCCCTCGACCTCGCAAGCCGCCTGAAAAGAAAATAGAGCAGCACGATTCCAGCCGAACCAAAAAAGAACCCCGGGAAATGGAAAGCAACGATAAGAGGTGCGCCAAGCCGGAGGAAGATCGCACTTATGAAATTTATGAAAAAGGGGTATTTAAGGGGCAAGCCGGCATAGGTCACGTCGTCGAGCATCAAAGTTTTGCCCGCAGCAAGATGCGAAATCTGCGCCATGTGATATGGCACGTCGCCGTAGCCGGCAAAAGCGGCAGCGTATCCACCATCGGGAAGGTGCACGAGGGTGTCGAAGTATACGTCCGCGTACCAAACGAGCACGGCGACGAGCAGCGCGCATGCAATGATTGACGTACGCCAGTCAGATCTTGTGCTCAATAGTGAGAATTGCGCTCGAATCCGCTGGCCAAGGGGTTGAAAGCCCTTCAGCCAGAAAAAGAACGGGTAAAGGAAACTGCCCGCTACCAGTGCGAGTGACAGGTCGAAGGAGACTGCGAAGGGCAAGAACAACATGAGCAGCAGAAGAACGGCATGCGCGCACACGAGGCCGATGCCTCCCCCGACGAGCAGAGCCTCAACGTCGCCGAGTCTGTACTCGCGCATTGCGTAGGTTGTGAACACCCAACCCGCACCAAATGCTAATAAGGCATACGAACAGTACAGCATGATTCCTCATCAACATCCATCGTGCTGACGAGAGCTCCATCGAAAGTGTTTTGTAAGGACCTCAATTCGCGTTGCGTCTTATAGTTAAAGAGGTTCTCCCCCCAGAATAATTCGAAACGCTGTTGCCCGCGGTCCTCGTTGCTTGAGCCCGCGGCATGGCTTGGCATGTTATCGCTATCCCGCCATCAGTTGCGGAATTGCTGATACATGCAAAAGGCTGCAACCGAATGCAGTAGTTTTCATCCTCAAGTTCTGCCTTGACACTCTGGCCCGCTAGCGTTATTGTTCGCCAACTCCGTAGCTCCGCCCTCTACGCGGGCGCGCTGCTTTAGGGCAGAGCAGCTTTTCTTCCCCCGGGGACAAATCCTTCACTGTCAGCACGACCGGTAATCAGCGCCCGACGACCGAGGTGTCTATGACCTGCCGCGTCTCTTCGTCTCGAAGCTGTTCTCTTCTCGTCCTCTCACTCACCCTGCTTCTACAGGTCGCAAGCGGCCAGCCTAACGTCCAAGGAATGTGGAGCACGCTCTCCTATTCCATGCCGATCAATCCTGTCCACGTCGCACTGCTAAATAGCGGTAAGGTGCTCGTCGTCGCCGGTTCAGGGAATTGTCCCCCCTCGCAATCCGGTTGTCCGTCCGGTTCTCCTTATGGGCCCTCCAACAATTCCGGCGCCCTGTTGTGGGATCCTGTGTCGGCAACCATCGCCCAGTTCTCGCTTTCCTGGGACATGTTTTGTAACGGAATGGTGGTGCTGCAAGATGGGCGTGCCCTGATCGATGGCGGTACTATCCAATACGATCCGTTCTACGGACAGCCACAGGTCGCGGTCTTCGATCCTTCCACTAACGCGTTCACCAACGTGCAGAACATGGCCCACGGCCGCTGGTACCCGACGGTTCTGACCCTCGGCGACGGAAGGGTGATGACATTCTCTGGACTGAACGAAACCGGCAGCACGAACACTGCCGTCGAGTTCTACACGATCGGTTCAGGCTGGAGCCAGCAGTACCCCGCACCCTGGACGCCTGACCTCTATCCGCGCTTGCATCTCTTGCCCAATGGCAATGTCTTCTACTCTGGCGCGCAGACGACATCCAAGGTCTACACCCCGTCCACCAACACCTGGAACACCAACTTTGCCACCACCAACTACAGTGGCACGCGCACGTATGGAACCTCAGTCCTGCTTCCGTTAGTGCCTCCCAACTACGATCCAAAGGTCATCATCATGGGGGGTGGCAACCCGGCAACCGCCACGACAGAAACTATCGATCTGGGGGCACAAACCCCGGTATGGCAGTATGGACCCAACATGAGCCAGGCTCGAATTGAAATGAACGCCGTGATCCTACCCAATGGTAAGGTTCTCGCTTTGGGAGGCTCGGTAAATGACGAAGACACCAGCACCGTCAGTTTAAATGCCGACCTCTATGACCCCGCCACCGGTACGTTTTCTTCTGCTGGCGCAAATGCGTCTCAGCGCCTGTACCACTCGGTCGCACTGCTGCTGCCAGACGCCACCGTCTGGGTGGCCGGGGGTAATCCGTCGCGCGGCACCTATAACCACACGATGGAGATTTACAAGCCTTCCTATCTGTTTAACTCAGACGGTACACTGGCAATCCGACCTTCAATTACGCGTGCGCCGAGTTCGATTTCCTATGGCAACAACACCTTCACAGTGCAGACTCCGGATGCAGCAAACATCTCATCGGTTGTTCTGGTTCGGAACGGAACTGTAACGCATGCTTTCGGCATGGACCAGCGCATGGTTGAATTGTCCTTCACCGCCGGTACCGGCGCGCTAACTGTGACCGAGCCCCCCAAGGGAGACATCGCCCCGCCGGGGTACTACATGCTGTTTATCCTGAACAGCGCGAAGGTTCCCTCCATCGCGAGCATGATTCAGATTCTGCCCGACTTCACGATTTCAGCGTCGCCAAGTTCGCAAACTGTACATCGGGGATCGAAGGGCACATATTCGGTCACCGTCACCCCTGTGGAACCATTCTCTTCGACGGTGAAATTCAGCCTTAGTGGACTCCCGTCGCGTACTAGCGCGTCCTTCAACCCCACATCGGTTGTGGGTGCCGGCACGTCCACGCTGACCATATCAGTCAACCGGAAGGCAGCTGTTGGAACCTACCCGTTGACGATCACCGGGTCGGTGGGGAGTTTGAGCCACACATCCCAAGTGAGTTTAGTGATTCAGTAAAGATGCTTCTTCGACATCAAATCGGGAAGGATAGCAGTTTTGGCACAGAAGAGCAGTTTATCTCGAAAGCATAGGTTGCGCATTCGGGCGTCGCCTTAACGATGCTCTACACGCACTGCTTTGGATGGCTCGCCTTGGATCCGATAACTTGGTGTCACTCGATACGTCCTCTGTTAAGGACAGCCGTTGGCGCGACGAAACGATTGCTGATTGCAAAATATCCGAGTAAGGGAGTATTACCATGACTCGAAGAACCATCTCGCTTTTTAGTGCGCTCCTTCTACTCCCTGCATTCGCAGTTGCCGGAGACAACTCCGCTCAGCCCGATTTTCGAGGTACATGGTCGGGCACCCTGTTTTCGAAACATTCCAACGTGGCACCATTCACTATGACTGTGGTGATTGGCCCAAATGCGCAGGGCCACCTCGTCGGCAATTCGACACTCAGTTCCGATTGCCTCAAAGGTGCGCATCTACAGGTCACTGTGACGGCTTCCAAGGTCGTCCTCGCCGGCAGCGACCGTGAAGGAGACAACATTACTGTCCACGGCACCATGGATAAATCGGGAACGATGTTGACGGTCACCTACATTCTTAACGGGAGTGCGACCGGACGCTGCGAAACCGACGACGGCACGGGTAATCTCGCTAAGCGCTGAGAAAAAACAGCTCGCATGAACGGAAACCTAAATACGTCGCGCAGAGAATTCTTGCGCTCCCTTGGAATCGGTACGACTGCTGGTGTCGTTGCCCAGTGGTCTATGGCACCCGCTTTCGGCCTCGAGCCGCGCTCCGACCAAAACAACCGTCTAATCCGCCTCGACAGCAACGAAAATGCCTACGGCCCTTCTCCCAAAGTTCTCGCTGCCATCCACGCCGCCGCAGAATCGTCCAACCGTTATCCTTTCGCACAGACCGACTCACTTTGTGAGTGCATCGCCTCCTTTCATCACGTGAGGCCTGAGGAAATCCTTCTCGGCTGCGGATCCACCGAAATCCTCCGTGTTGCCGCCTGCGCCTTTCTCTATAACGGCAAGCAGGTGATCACTGCTTCCCCCACATTCGAGGCGATGGAGCAGTACGCCCGGAGCGCGGGATCGGTTGCGATCGCAGTTCCTTTGAACGCGGCATTCGCTCACGACCTTGACGCCATGCTGGCGCGCTCTGACTCTTCGACGGGACTGTTTTACATCTGCAATCCCAACAATCCAACAGCATCGCTCACGGCGCGTAGGGACATTGAACATTTCGTCAGCAAACTGCCCGCCACCACAACCGTGTTGATCGACGAGGCCTACTGCCACTATGTCGGTAAGTCCGGAGCTTATGCCTCATTCCTCGATCACCGTCTCGACGATGAACGCCTGATCGTTGTGCGCACCTTTTCTAAGGCCTATGGAATGGCCGGCCTGCGTCTCGGCTACGCGGTGGGGTCTCCAAGAAAAATTCAACAGATGCGAGAATTCAACACCCACCGCAACATTAATGCAATCGTGGCGCAGGCCGCTTGCGTCGCGCTGGAAGATCAAGCCAGCGTCGACGAGTTCGGCCGTCGCAACGCGAACGCCCGTCAGGAATTCTTTAATCAGGCAATGGCAAGAGCGCTCAAGCCAATTGATTCGCATACCAATTTCGTGATGATGGCCACCTCCCACCCAGCCAATGCAGTTATCGACCATTTTAAGAAAAACAAGATCCTCATCGGACGCGCTTTCGGTGCTATGAACACCTACATCCGAGTTTCACTTGGACTGCCCGGCGAAATGCAGGCCTTCTGGCAAGCATGGGACACCCTTCCGTATCCGAAAGGCACAATGCACCACTGAAAGCTCCCGACGGCCGCATGCGTCCACGACGCTGAGGACTGTCGCCTTCTCTTCGGAGAGAAGCACGCGAGGTAGATTTTCGCGCTTGTGCATCCTTACGTGGCAGGACGGAAGGAGAGGAAGTCTTGTACTCGCGGTGCTGCGGACTGCAAGTCCTGTGTTGTCGAAGTCTCCTGCGAAACGATGGCTTGGGCAGGTCTTGTTGGTCATGCAGAGCCGCGAACGGCACAAAGCAAGCCTGCATCTCTGCAATGCTCAGCGACCGCGCCGTCGCAAGTTCCTGTTGGCACCGGCAACTCTGCCTGAATGGCTGAACAAGGAATGCTGCGTTGCGAAGATTCTGCCACAACTCCGAACCATCAGTCCGAAAGATCGCAGAGGAACTGCAGGTCTCCAACCCCTACGCCGCGCAGATCCGTGCAGGCCGACGCCAGGCGCATGCGAGACACTGGCAAACGCTGGCAAAGCTCGCGGGAAGTTCAACAGACTTGGAGTTCGGTGAGGGCAGAGCAACTGCTCTTCTGGAGCGGCTCACTCCCGAGTCTCAGGCCGTACCATACTCTTGCCTTGGGCCTTCATTTGCTCTGCAGGGTGACTTTTTCTTAGCTTCATCGATGCCTGCACGATGTAGCGTTGAGGCGCGCTGCCAACGAAGTAGAACGGGTAACAAGTCACCAGAGTGATCGAAGGGCCCTGCCGCCGCGCTAACACAGAGGCATCATCCGGCGTAACAACTGCAATGCGGTCGATCGTGTAAGTATCCGTCCCCGTCGCTGTAACCAGCTCAATTCCGTCCCCCTCCTGGATGTCTTTCAGTCCGCGGAAGAACCCATCACGATGACCCGCGATGCCAATATTGCCGTCTTCTCCGGGCCGTGCCGTGCCTGCAATGAGCCCGACCGCGCGGTTCAGGCTCACGTCATCAGTTCCTTCCAGCAC
>Ga0126371_10005159_pt1 | contig 11585 bp, 12 predicted proteins | sample PanSoiMetaPlot_4_FD_110145 | JGI IMG/M metagenome (GOLD analysis project Ga0126371, IMG submission 110145) | Tropical forest soil microbial communities from Panama - MetaG Plot_4 | ecosystem: Environmental > Terrestrial > Soil > Tropical forest > Bulk soil | place: Panama | collected 2016-02-17
AGTGAGACTTGTTGCAATTTCGCCGAAGACGAGAGCAGCACCATCACCTTGCCGCCCGCCAGAAACGCAATGTCCTGCCCCTGACCGTTGAAGTCGCCAAAAATGATGTTGGACGGCGCCCCGGAAACCGGGAAGCTGGTCAGCGACACGAGCCCTTGTGGCGTCGAAACAAAAAGAGCGAGAGAACCCTTATTTCCCGGAGCTGACAGGCCAACAACCACCGTTGTGGCGTGGCTGGACCCAAACTCGCCGCTCTCCAGAGCAGTAAGTCCTCCGCCAAGAGTGAGTATTTGCGGATTGCCAAACCCACCTTTGCCGTCGCCGGGGTACACGTATAAAGAGCTTCCGCCTTTGGCGCCTACCAGCAGATCTCTGTTTCCATTGCCGATGAAGTTGCCGATGGCTATGAAGTCTGGCCTGACCGGCACGGCGAATGTCGCCGCTTGCAGCAGGAAGGGCGACGGGAATTCGCCGCGTCCGATGGCCTGCAAAGACTCATCGCTCTGCGGCGCAAAAGCATCGAAGTTGCCGCGATGGATTGCGATCACCCCGCCGCCCGGCGCGCTATAACCGACCACCAGGTCGGCGATGCCGTCGCCATCGATATCAGCCGAGGCCAGAGCAAGCGGCTGGCCCAGCCCCGCTGCCCCCGGTCCGGTATGGACCACAGCCAGCGGCTGGTTGCTCTGCAACCATATCTTTGGACCTGACGCGGGGATTCCCTGAACTGGAGCGGGACCGGCCGCAAAAAGCGGCACTTGCAGGCTGATTAAAGACAAAATGAATGCGAAACAGGCAAAAAGGCGCAGGCGGGCACACACGATTCCTCTTGTCACGACAGGAACTCCTTGCTGCTATATGTTTTCTCGTTACCCTGGGGACTTTTGCTGCTACTTCGGACTGTTGCTGCTACTTCCGTCGCATACAGCCGACGGGCTCATCGATTTTTGGGGGCTTGTAGAGCTACTCTGCTGCCTAGGGTGTTTGCTTGTCAAGCGAAAAACCCCTCTAGATGGGCAGTTTTAGAGGCTAAGGTAATAAGACCGTCGTGCATTATTTGCTGGAAATTTCATTAGAGAAGACATACAGTATGGCCACCTGATTTTGCCCCCGGAAGAAGCCCCCAAAAAAATCAAAGCCTCAGCCCCCGAGGAGGCCCCCAGGAGATGGTTCCCATGACGGTATCGAGACGGCTATTTTTGCGCAGCGGCATGCTTGCCGCAGTGGCCTGCACCGCCAGACCTGTACTGAGCTGGCCGGAGCAGGTTTCCGGCGCCAACGCAAAAGGCCATTCAGGCGAAACAACCGCTGCCGGCAAGAACTGGCAGCTTCATGCAAACGCGCTGGACCACATCACTCGCAATGACTTCACCAGGGCTACAGGATCGGCCTTCGCCGTTTTCCCCGATGGCGCCACTTCCCCGATCTTCCTGACCCTGCTTTCCGTCCAGGACCTGCCTGCTCTGGTGCCGGTCAATCCGGCCAGCATGGCGGTCTCACCTAAACCGGGTGCGCCCACTCCGTCGAGCACCGGATTCATGCTGTTCTTCAGTGGCCCGAACCAGCCGGTTCTGCAGCAGGGAACCTACCTGTTTCAGCATTCCGGAATGGGCGATTTTGCCCTGCTCATTGTTCCCGCCGGAGTCGGTGAGTACTCCGCCGTGATCAACCGCCTGGCATCCACGACCGGGAAAAAATAACGGGCCATTGCGAAACCCGGTCGCCTCCTCCCCTCGCTCCGGCTCAGCTTGTTTTGCGAACGCGATTGAACACGGCCTCGTAAGTGGTGCCTTGCGGGTCGGCGGCGACGGCCGTCAGGAAAAGATCGAAAGCGCCAAGCGTGGCGTGTTCCACGCGGTGGATTTTCTGCGGCAGGACGGGCGCGCGAGGCCCGCGAAAGATTAATGTGAAAACCTCTACGTGAGGAGGCGCCGCTGGATCGTCCACTTCCGCCAGCTCCAATTCCATTTTGGGAACGCCGTCGGTTGTGATCTTGAATCTGGTGTGCAGATGCTCGCGAAATGTACTGCTGTGAAACTCGTCGATGCTCGTCATTCGTCGGGATGCTCCTTGCGTCAGGCCACAGGCTATGAAAGCGGCGAGTGGGTGTCAAGTTCTCCCCGCGGCGCCCGTGAAGTTGCGCATCGCGACCCAACATTTTGCACTGCCCTGCGATCTACTCTTTTGCGCCGCATGAAACTTTTTGAGCGCCGGTCAACTTTTAAAAAACTCCAATGTAAATCGCGCTTTCGCGCGTCCTTCTGGCGCATCTTGACGCAGCATCTCCACACATCGTTCAGCGTGCAGCCTGCGTCTTAGTCTAACGAGGCGCGGCCATGGCGGTTGATGAGCGAAAGCTCGTGGCAGGCAACCGGCGGGGCCGCGCCCATCAACTTTCTACGGGCCCTTTCGCCGACAACTTGGGTGCGCCACTTTTCACCCCACTTACGCTTCTCTGGCCGACATTGGCGCTTTAATCCACAACCCTTAATTCAGTACTCTTTTTCCACTGGAGGGCACTCCCCATGCCCACTCTTATACTTTCGGCCGGCCGGGACCCTAATCTTTTAAAGAAAAGAAATGCTGCGTTGATCGCTGCGGGTTACACCGTTGTAACCGCGATGAACTCGCCTGAAGTAGTCAATAAATTGTTTGCCGGCGATTTCGATCTTGTCGTGTTATGCCACACTCTCGGCGAGCTGCAACAGAAGCGCCTGGCGCATATCATCAGGGACTACACGCCTTCCACTCCCGTCATCGTTCTGTCGCAGGGCGAGGAGCGAAATCTTGATGCTGATGCGAATCCGGGACTTCTCGCGATCAAGACCGCTCTCGCCCATCCCACTGGCTTTCGCGCCGCTTAGGCGCAAAACAACCAAAAACGGCTGGACTCTTTGTAGCGACATCGTTTGGCGAGGGATTTCCCTGACAAGCACCATTATCGGACAGTATCTTCAGCGCAATCTTGGAGCCCAAATCCGCTCATGGCTGCCCAAACGAATGTGGCGCTCGCGTCTATGTCTGGCGTAAAAGGGCTACCTTAGTCCCGAAGGGACGGTAGAGACTTTAGCCCGGCACGGCAGTGCCGGGAATGTTGGGAGGAATGATCCGGAGTCCCGTAGGGACGGCACATTATCGATAATGCACGAATCCATGTTTTTTCAGTAACGATTCAAACTCTGCGGCGAAGTCTCGCTTCTTATGGTGCTCCCGTTGGTTTGCAATATATCTGCTCACGACCGAAATCTGAGAGCGGCTGACGCTACAGGCAAAATAGCCCTCCTGCCATTCAAACTTCTTGCCGAGCCAACGTGACGAATTTGCTTTCAGAACCTTAACTGCCTCGGAGATGCTTAGCGTGGCACCAAGATTAATAAGTGCATGCACGTGATCCGGCATGCCACCGATAGCGATCGCATGGAAACCGTGTTTCCTGGCAATGCCGACCATATAGGACCAGAGTCTTGGCTGGAGATCGTCCTTTATCGCGCGGGTGCGACTCTTTGTTCCAAATACGACATGGACATAGTTGCTCACGTAGGAATTAGGCATGTGCCGTCCCTCCGGGACTCGGATTTATCTAATTTTTCCCCGGCACTGCCGTGCCGGGCTAAAGATTGTAGCGTCCCTCCGGGACTTGGCGCAGCGAGTCATTCCCCCTGGGCAAGTCAGCAACGCTCGTCTCGCTCGAGACTGCCACTCAGTCCCAGTGGGCCAAAATTGCCGCTTGCATCGCTGCCAGGCAGGACGGTAAGCCTGTTCATGGTTCTTCACGGTAGGAGTAGGCTTCCTGAATCACTTCGCCTACCACCCAATGTGCCGATTTCTCGGTTGCATTCTGTCTAAAGAGGGTAGAATTAAGAGAGTAGGCAAGCGCAAACCTGCGCCAGCGGATGCCAGAAACTGCCGCGATGCGCCGCCTTCCTGGAGATGTCCCATGAATCAGGACGTACTTAACTCCTGGAAAGAGATAGCCTCATATCTCGGTCGAGGCGTGAGGACCGTCCAGCGCTGGGAACGGGAGCTGAATCTCCCTGTTCGCAGGCCGCGCGCCAAGGAACGCAGCGCCGTTCTGGCTTTGAAATCGGAGCTGGATCAGTGGCTGAAAAAAGGCCATACCGCCCACCAGCGGGTGATGAAGAACTCTCTTGACCACGAACGGCTGCAGAAGAATGCCGATCTCCTGATCGCCCGCGCTAACGAGCTCCTGACCCGTTCCCAGAAGCTGCGCGACCAGGTGACGACGGCAATGGCTCTGGGCGCCTCGCTGACGAGGAATCGCACCGCGCGTGACCGCATCCAGTCGCAAGTACACCAAGCTTATGGTGATGGGAGCCGGCTGGGAGAAATTGTCGAGGCGAAGGGGGGGGGAAGATAAACCGCCCGCCCGCACGGGTAGTTCCATCAAGTAACTGAATCGCGCTTATCGTTTCCTGGATCTTTTGTTTTCAGCTCTTCTTTGAGGCGGACCTGAATTCCCTTTTCTTGACGTTTTGGCGGCGGCTGAAGCTCGCTGCTGCGCCTGGCCTACCTGCACCATCACGATCACTCCATGCTCCGCGTTGTCTTTGGAGAGCGGAGAAAAGTAGATCTCCGCGGGGCCGTCGTAGCGGTTCGTCACCAGATGACAATTCGGAATCGTGGAAGCCTTGCGCGCCTGCACCACGTTGCGATACCGTCGCACCATGGCCTGCCGGCTGTGCTGGTCCAGCGGCAACTCTTCCAGCTTCATGCCTTTTTCCGAGGGCTTGGCAAAGCCGAACAGTTTCTGTGCCGCCGAATTGAACATGTAGATCAGCGCTTCCTCATTCACCAGGAAGACCGGCCAGGGCATGCGCTCCATCATCTCCGAGTAGCGGGCATTCACCTCGTCAAGCTCGCGCGTGCGCGATGAAAGCTCTTCGTTGGTCGTCTCCAGTTCCTCGTTCAGCGACTGCAATTCTTCGTTGGTGGTTTCCAGCTCTTCATTGGTGGATTGCAGCTCTTCGTTGGTGGTCTCGAGTTCCTCGTTGGTGGATTGCAGCTCCTCGTTGGTGGTCTCGAGTTCCTCGTTGGTGGACTGCAGTTCCTCCGCCGTGGTCTCCAGTTCTTCGATGGTGCTCTGCAATGTAACGCGCGGAGTGATGTTCTCCATGTAGATCAGCGTTCCCACCGGCCCGGAAACGCCCTGGGACACGATTGGCCTAACGGTGATGTTGACCACCGTGCTGGGCGAGGAATAACACTCGAAAGTCACGGTTTTGGGTTCGCGCACGCGACTCTCTTCCAGGTGCTGCTTGAGTTCAGGACAGCGTTGCCAGAACTCGGTATTCTGCAGCTTCTGGCCCGTCATCTTGTTGCTCAGGTCCCAGAGCTTCAAGGCCTTTTCATTCTCCGTGATCACCGTGTCACCGGAATCCAGCATCAGCACGCCGGGCTCAAGGGTGGTCAGAATGGAGTCGTAGTAGAGCTTCAGCGTCTGCAACTCTTGCTGCGTCTTTTCTTTTCCTTCAGCTTCCATAGGTGCAATCCCTGCAAAGTTGGCCCAGGCGGTGGCGCCGGGCGCCGAGCGCCGCTGAAAGATTCTCCACTTCGGATTCAATACCATGAAATCCGAATTGGCCTTCAACTGCGATTCGGACTTCCCCAGAAATAATACGCCGCCTTCATTTAAAGCATACTTCAAGCGGGAAAGAATGTGTGCCTGGGCGGCGGTATCAAAATATATCAGGACGTTACGGCAGACAAGCAAATCAACATGGGAGATCGGCGCGTCAGAAAGCAGGTTGCTGCGTCCGAAGATGACCAGCCTGCGCAGTTCGCGGTTCAGCCGCAGGATGCGGTCGCCCGTGAAGTATTTTTCCTTGATTTCCGACCGCACGCCGCGTAAGGCTTCGAGAGGATATTCCGAGCGGCGCGCCACATTGAGCGCGTTCTCGTCGTTATCGGTTGCGTAGATCTTGATTTCGTAATCCTTGAGGCGCTCGCCGAGGAACTCGCAAAGCAGAATCGCAATGGAAAATGCTTCCTCTCCCGTGGCACAGCCGGCAGACCACGCGCGAAATGTGCTTCCCATCATACGGTTCTGAAAAAGCATGGGAAGAACCTCTTTCGCCAGCATGTCCCATGCCGGTGGATCGCGGAAAAAGCGGGTTACGTTGATCAGGACAGTGTTGAGCAGTTCGGTAGTCTCGGCAGGCTGGGTCCGTACGTAGTCGAGATATTGGTGGTAAGAGCCGATGTTGAGCTGTTGCATCCGGCGGCGGACGCGCCGTTCCAGAGTGGTCGGTTTGTAGCCCTGAAGATCAAGTCCGCGTTCCTCGGCCAGTTCGCGAACCAGATCTTTGAGGGTCTCACGCTCGCTCATGCATTATTTCCGGAACACAGTTGGTTGAGCCTTTCCCCTATTTTCTCCAGGGGCAGAACGAAGTCAACGCAGCCGGTGTCGATGGCCGCCTCCGGCATATGGCGAAATTCCGCTTTGTCAGGGCTCTGGGCAATTGTGATTCCTCCCGCCTCCTTGATGGTCCGAACGCCTGTGGATCCATCCTTGCCTGAACCGCTCAGGATGACTCCGATGCTGCGCGATCCATACGTTCCGGCGACGGATTCAAACAGCAGATCGATCGAGGGGCGGGAAAAGTGGACCAATTGAGAGTGCGCCAGCTGCACCTTTCCGGGGCCGACCAGCAGGTGCTCGTCGGGCGGGGCAATGTAAACCGTCGCCGGAAGCATGATCTCTCCATGCTCTGCCTGCTTCACCTTCAACGTAGTCGAGCGTCCAAGCAGGTTGGCAATCCAGCTCTTGTATCCCGGAGAAAGGTGCTGAACCACCACGATGCTGCTGGGAAAATCCTTGGGCAGGGTGCGCAGCACCTGGGAGAGAGCGTTCAAACCTCCGGCAGACGCGCCCAGAGCGACGACATCGTAGTGACGCCTTGCGTAAGGCAGCGTGGTGACCGCGGCTTGTTTTCTCGCTGTTCGCGCCATGTTCCGGTTGAATTAAGCATAATTCAGCGCGCACAAGGACAACGGAATTTTTTGGGAAAGGAAGGCCTAGGCGCCTGGAACTGCGGGCTACTCCACGGGAGCTTCTTTTCCCTCCAGGATCAACTTACGCAGGATATCCGCCTGCTCCATTTTCCCTTCGGCACTCTCGGCAAAACGTCTGGCCACACCGGACTGGCCGCGTTTTTCCGCCTTTTGCGACATCCGGCGGCTCAATGACGCGCCTTCTTCCAGGGCGCGCATGGCAGCCCACATGGCTCCTTCAACCACTTCGGTCTGTTCCGTGCTCAGACTTTCCGCCGTGTAGGCATGGCCTACCCGGCAGCGGAAGCGCAACATCTCTTCGCCGACCAGTTCCCATAAAACGCCGCCACACTCCGGGCAGGAGAAGGAGGACGGAGTACCGGGCCGGTTTTCGTCTTCCACTGCATCCATGTCAATCTCCGCAATTTTGGTTTCTTTGGCAGTACGGGACCTCGCCCCCGCGCCATTCCCCCCCACCTGCTGCGGCGCCAGTTCCTGAAGCACTCGAGGGATTTCCCTCACCGGCACAACATAGTCCACTTCGACGTTGTCGATCGCGCTCCGCGGCATGTCCGAACACAGTGATTCCGCCGGATCTTCTACCACAGTCAAACCGCCGTTTTTCTTGATGCTCAGCAGCCCGGCGGTGCCGTCGTTCAGCGCTCCGGTGAGAATCACACCGATGACTCTCGACCCGAACCAGCGTGCCGCGCTGCGGAAAAGCGGATCGATAGCCGGCCGGTGACGATTCTCTTTGGGCCCGCGGACCACCTTCACCTTGTCTCGATCCAGCAAGAGATGATAGTCCGGCGGAGCAACGTAGATTCGCGCAGGCTGGATAGCCTCGCCGTCCACTGCGTGCGCGGCGCGAAGACTGCCGGCGCGGCTGAGAATTTCGGGAAGAACACTCTTGCTCTGCGGGGCCAGGTGCAGGACTACAAAAATCGAGGCGTGAAAGTTTCCTGGCAGTCCGGCGACGATTTGCTGCAGGGCTTCCACTCCGCCTACCGAGCATCCGATCACGATGATATTGCGTTCTGCCACACTTAGCCTGTGTGCGGTAGGATGCCGCTGCCGCAACTGCTGATGTGCGTTGTTTGTTCAGATCAGCGGAAGCCGCTCAGAGTAGCCGGCCGCAAGATCGAGTGTTGCTGTTTATGGCGCAGGTTGGCGGAAACCACCCGCCGCGCATGAACGCATCAGACAGGTTGTATGGGGTAGAATTCCAGCCATCGGTGAGTCAAACGGCGCCTTGGCGCAACATTCTTTCGCGCGCATGGTAGGGATCAGGAAGTGGGTAAGATGGGGGTAAAGAGTCCTGGGAAAAACAAGTCCGCGGTGACACGCGCTGCGGATGCGCAGTTCAAAGAGATGAGAGCATCCGTGCGCGACAACCTTGATGCCTCAGAAGAACGGCTCAAGCGCTCCCGCCAAATCGTTTCCCAGTCGAAAGACATCGTCGAACGAGCCAGGCAGGCACTGGAGAATGCCAAAGAGCTGCACACGGACCTCGCCGAAGACCGCCAGAAACGCGCGCTGAACAAAGGCCGGAGTGATGACGGCGGGAGCCGCGTCTGAAAAGCGATCAGGCGGCAAGAGTTTGCAGGTCGGCCTGGCGGACGAAGAAAATGTGGCCTTCCCCGCAACGTAGAATCACAAGCGCTCCAACCGCATGGTCTCCCTGAACGTTCGACGCGACCACGGTTACGTCCTCAAGCACCGCTTCAATCTCCTTATCGCCGCATACCGGACATGTGATATTCGGACCCATGAGAACCACTGCTCCTTATTCAACCCTATTCCTCTGACAACCCCATCCCAAGCGCCAACCTGCGCCAGTATGTTTCCCGAAATGGGGAGGTGCGGCGGAAGAACTCACTTTTTAGGCTAGCGTTAACGAGATGTGAATGATGCGCTTTAGCGCTGGTGCTTTTTCGTCATCCGCTTATTCACAGAGCATCTTTTTCTTCGCGCTTTTAGCGCGGAGAAAAAACCATGTTCGTGTAGCAGATGAGGTGATTCGGCGGGCCTCAGTCGAGCCCGCAAGTGTAGTAAACTCGGATAAAATCAGAAGAGGCCGACGTAGCTCAGTTGGTAGAGCAGTCGATTCGTAATCGACAGGTCATCGGTTCAAGTCCGATCGTCGGCTCCATTGTTGTTGTCGCGCTGCTCCCAACCGCTAGATAGCCTCTCCTCCGATGCAGATTTTCAATGCACCTGTTGCAGCGGGCTCGCCGCGCAAGTCGGGCTCGCCCTCAACGTCCTCTCTGGTCACGGAGCTCCCAGGATTAGTTCCTCTTAAAAGACTTGTCGCGGCACGACGAAAGATCGTCGCAAAGGCTGCGCGCGGCTGAAGCGCGCAATCAATTCTCAATAGGACTTTTACTAACAAAGGCTCGCTACGCTGCCGGCGGAGCCTCGCTGCGAGCCGAGGCGTGCACCATGGACGCGGATGGGATGGCGAGCATCTCGTTTTCGGATTGGGACTCGAGTGCCTCGAGTTCCGCGGGCTGCGATTCTTCGCTCCGCTGCAGATGCCAGATGGAGAGTTGCTTGTCGGTAAGGGCATGCATGACGCCGAGCACCGCGGTGATAAAGAACAGCGTGTTCATGTCATTGAGAAATGCCAGAGCCATCACAAGATAGAATCCGACTCTCACCGCCTTGTTAAGCTTGCTGGTGGAGACAAGCTCGCGCTTCCACTGCGTGCGCTCCACTTTTTCGCTTTTGATGTTCCTTGGCGCAGGCGCAACCCTGGATGTCGCCTGCAGAGGACGGATCGGCTCGTTAAATTCTGGTATCGGACGGGGCATTTCAAGAAGCCGCCTACCACGGCTCCACTTCTTAATGCGGACACTCTAATTCTAGGGAGCGCATTCGGGGAAGCAAAAATATACTTAGAAACCGATTAAAACTTCTAATGCCACGGATCAGGGAATTAAGGCGCACCTAGGCGTACCGGTCTCAGCACTGACTGGTAAGTCAATATCAGCCTCTGGCATCGGCGCCCGGGCCGGATTCAAATCGGAAAGCGCCCTGCTTAGCCGGAATCCAGCCGGTACCCGGATTTCCACACTTATTGCGCTTTTTGCGCTTGCTATTTGCCACCATGATTTCTAATAATGCTCTGTATCTCCTTGATACCGTGTATCCGGGGTAAAGTGGAACGATACCATCGAGACGACGTGCTAAGGATTCTTCGGCTGAGCTCGCGGCAACTCGCGGGCTGGGAAAAAGCAGGCCTGTTTCCGCTGAAAGACTCCTACTCCTTCTTCGATCTCCTGCAATTGACCAAGCTGCGTGACCTTCGCGCGAAACGTGTGCGCTCCGCCGTCATTCTCGATTCGCTCCGCGCCATGCAGCAACAGGTGGCCGGGATGGAAAACCCGCTGCTCGAAGCGGGGACGTTCGCCACCAAATCGCGCGTTGTCTTCCGCCATCAGGGCGCAGCTGTGGAGCCCATCGCGGGACAGTTTGTGATGGATTTCGCCGAGCACAAACTTCTGGAATCGCCCAAGATCCGTGCTTTCCGCGCTGCTGAAACCGCGGCCGATTATTTCACCCGCGGCGTCGCCCTGGAAGAAGATCCCAAGACGCAGGAAGAGGCCATCGACGCCTACAAGAAGTGCGTGGAACTTGATTCCACGCACGCCGCCGCCTTTATCAATTTGGGCACTCTGTATTACAACCGGCATGACTACGTGCAGGCCGAACGCTTCTATCGCAAGGCGATTGAAGTGGATCCGCGCTACGCGTTGGCTTACTTCGATCTGGGCAACGTGCTGGATGAAACCGGCCGCCTGCCCGACGCGATTCGCGCCTACCAGTCAGCCATCGCGCTCGCTCCCACTTACGCCGATGCACATTACAATCTGGCGCTGGCGTTTGAAAAAGCGCGCCAGCCGCGCAAAGCCCTCCACCACTGGGAGGCTTACGCCAGGCTCGACAGCATGGGACCGTGGGCCATCCACGCCAGAAATCAGATCAAGAAAATCCTGGCCGCCGATGAGCTGAAAATGGTGCCCCGGAAGCGGTAACTTTCAAACCCGTTAGCGGCGCCAGCCGCACGACAACGCTCAACCGGCAATTTCGGCGATTTTGGCAATCGGTAGGGTCCTCTCCCGCTTCGCGGGATCGGGAATTTTTCAATAAGTCATCAGGATTCTCAAATCCCTAACATTCGTTCCCGTTGGTCCGGTATGAATCGTGTCGCCCAACTTTTCCAGAAGAGCGAATGAATCGAAACTGCGCAGATGCTCGGCCGCGTCGAGCCCTGCGGCGCGTGCGCGTTCGATCGTGGTGCCGTCAACGATTGCGCCCGCGGCCGGACTGTTGCCATCGATGCCGTCTGTGCCGGCGCTGAGCACCACTATATTTTCACCGATGATTTTTTGCGCACAATGCAGGGCGAAGTGGGTGTTGCGGCCACCCATGCCGCCACCGCTCACTTGTACGGTAATCTCGCCCCCGGAGACCAGACAAACGCGAGAGGCCCCTTTGCGCATCGCCCTTACGCGATCGAGCAGATAGCCGGCTGCGCGCGCATAATCCCAATCGTCGCAACCATGGTCGAT
>Ga0126371_10005160_pt1 | contig 11585 bp, 13 predicted proteins | sample PanSoiMetaPlot_4_FD_110145 | JGI IMG/M metagenome (GOLD analysis project Ga0126371, IMG submission 110145) | Tropical forest soil microbial communities from Panama - MetaG Plot_4 | ecosystem: Environmental > Terrestrial > Soil > Tropical forest > Bulk soil | place: Panama | collected 2016-02-17
ATTCTGCTCAGCGATGCCGCAGCCCGGGCGTGGTGGATACTCGCCGACGCCGAGGGCAACGAAGTATGCATATGCACTTGGCAGTGGCGAGTCCCCGTTAATGAGGCCACCCGGTTTTTGAGTCGGGTTTGTTTGATCCGGATTCAGTTGGTGTCGCAAGCCACCGGGGTGTGGGTGTGCCTGCATGGCGCAGCGTACTCGGCCGGCGTCCGTGTGGCTGGCAGCTGCCTCACCTTGCTCACCAACGCCTGAGTGCCGTGGACCACACCTATCTCGGTGACACCATCGACGCACCGCGCAACGACGGCGTCGAGTCCACAGATGAGATCTGTGGCGCACATGATCCGTTTCGTCGATAGAAGCGCCACGGGGATGTACGTCAACACCGCCGGGGCAACAGCCAGTTGGGTTGGCAATCGATTGAATTCGGGGATCTGGCATGATCCCATCGATGGTTACGGTCCGCACTGGCAACACGGTGGCTGTTCGAGTGTGGGTGATGTTGGCCATCGGCACATTCGCGCAACTGGCCGGTTCGATGTTTGTCTATGGCGCGGCGATGCTCATTCCTGCGCTGCAGCGCGCGCATGGCTTGGACTTGTCAGATGCCGGTTTGGTGGTGTCGATGCCGTTGGCCGGTACTGTCGTCTCGTTCCTCGGCTGGGGTGCCCTTGTCGATCGTTTCGGCGAGCGGTTGGTGCTGACGGTTGGGTCAACACTGACCGCGGTCGGCGGGTTGGCGGCGGTCGCGGTCAGCGGCAACGTTGTGTTGGCGGCCGCGGCGATGTTCGTCGGCGGTGTCGGGGCGGCGGGCAGCAACAGCGCCAGTGCCGCGTTGATCATCGCCTGGTTTGCGCCCTCTCAGCGCGGGTTGGCGATGGCTATCCGGCATGTCGGGTTGCCGCTCGGAGTCGGTCTTGCCGCCCTCACGATGCCGCAGCTGGCCGATTCCGTGGGGATCGCCGCTGCGCTGGCGGCGCCGTCTGCGCTGGCGGCTATTGCCGCGTTCGGTTGTGGGGTTGGCATCGTGGATTCATCGCGCGGCCACCACGCCTCGGCGCTCGATTCGTCTGGCAACCCGTATCGCCGTTCGTCGCCGGTCCGGGCGACGCTGCTGCGCGTCCACGCGGTGGCGGTGTTGCTCAGCGTGGCGCAAAGCACGCTGATGGTTTTCGCATTCGTCTGGCTGAATAGCTATCACGACTGGTCGGCGGCGGCGGCCGGTGGCGTGGTCACTTTGGCTAACGTGCTCGGCATTGCCGCTCGTATTGGCTCGGGCATTTGGTCGGACCGCATTGCTAGCCGGATGCGGCCGTTGCGGGTGATCGCCTGTGCGTCCGCGATCACCATGGGCCTGCTCGCAATCGATGATGCGTGGCTTGGCGTGTTAGCGGTGCCGATCATGGTCGTGGCTACGGTGATCGCCGCGGCCGACCGCAGCCTGGTGTTCACCGCTGCGATGGAGGTCGCTGGCCGGCAATGGAGTGGGCGAAGTCTTGGCCTGCAGAACACCTTCCAGTATCTGGCGGGCGCGGCGATCCCGCCGGTGTTCGGTGCGTTGATCAGCGCTACGGGCTATGCAGCGGCGTTCGCTGCCGCCGCTGCATGCGCTGGGCTCGCGCTGATTCTAATACCACCCGACACCAGCGAATGGCAGTGATAGTCGGCAGAAATCTACCCACCCGCCGTCAGGAGCTGTTAGTGGCGATGGTTTGGGTGGCTTGACTGGCCTGATACAAGCCGGGACCTCCCTGGGCGGCCGAGAAGGAACGAAGGAACTTCCCCTGTACGACACTACGGTCGCACTGTCCAGGCAACCTTCACAACGAGTCCGCTTCCCAGGCGATCAACAACCCAACTATCGTCTCAGTCCCACAAGCCCGCCATTCAAACCCTGACAGTGTCCCGTCATCATCAACCCGTGGCCCGGTAAGCTTCAATCTGTTCAATCTCAAAGAGAGGCAAGGCAATCTCGACCAGTATGATCGAACAGACACTGACCGAGGCCGTCCAGCGGAGCTTCGACGCGTCGGCCGATGAACGATTCCGGCAACTGTTTGTCTGCCTGGTAAAGCACCTGCATGATTTCGCCCGCGAGGTGCGCCTGACCGACGACGAATGGTTCACCGCAATGGATTTCCTTGAGCGGGCGGGCAAATTCTCGACCCCGACGCGCAAGGAGTTTGTGCTGCTCGCCGACATCCTGGGGTTGAGCACGGTGCAGGACGAAATTAACCAACACACCGACGCATCGGTGACCGATTCGGCAATGCTGGGCCCGTTCTACGTCGAAGGCCGCCCGACGGCGGCAAACGGGTCCGACATCTCCGGGGGGGTGGTAGGCACTCCAATGTTCGTCACCGGCAGGGTCGTTAGTGAACACGGCGAGCCTGTCGCCGGGGCTCATGTGGACACCTGGCACTGCGACGGTGACGGGTTTTACGACACTCAGCAGACCGAAAAGCTGCACGATCAACTCGCCATGCGGGCGCTGCTGACCACCGACGACAACGGCCGATTCTGGTACCGGTCTATCACGCCTCGCTCTTACCCAGCGCCTACCGACGGCCCGTGCGGCGAGATCTTGCGCGCCGCAAACCGCTCTCCGATGCGCCCGCAGCACGTCCACTTTCGGATCCATGCCAACGGCTGCCGACCGCTGATCACCCAGGTGTTCCGTCGCGACGACCCCTACATCGACTGCGACGCAGCCTTCGCAGTAAAGGACTCATTGAAAGCAGATTTCGTGCAACAACAGCCCGGTATCGCCTCAGACGGAACGGCGGTCGACGAGCCTTTCATAACCCTCGATTGGACCTTCACCCTCGCCGCAAACACCGACCGCTAAAGACCCGCTAAAGACCGTGGTGGTGCCGGTGGCTTGAAGAATGAGCTTCTCCGGGGTTCGCTCGATCTCGGCTGCGAAATACGCGCTGACCGCCTGCAGCACTTCGTTGACCGCCTGCAGATCAGTGTTTTCCCGCTTAAGTCGGGCGGTTCTCGCGTCGAGCATGTCCGTTGTCGGGCGATCGATTCCCGACACAGCCGGACCAACTGCTCACACAGTTCCGGTGGGTACTTGGGTACTTCCTCGTTGCTGCCAGGGAGAACTTCCTTCCTGCGGGTTTGCAAGATCTAACCTGGTTCGGAAGTCTCCGGAAAAGTGGGGAAGCACACGTGTGGACCGCCAGGGTGCTGGGGATAGGAAGTCGTTAGGGATCTGACCAATTATTAAGGCAGGCGCGGGTACTTAGATCAGGTGGGTGATCTGGTCATCGATGCCGAGTAGGGCACGCCCGTAGAGTTCTCCCACGATGGCGTGGCTGAGAATAGCGTGCCGGCTCGCGGTCTCCAGATCTCGCCATATGCGCTGCAGCGAGTTGAATTCGGTAAAACTGCTCCCACCATGGATGTTGAGCAGAACATCGACTGCCTCACGGGAGCGGCGGGCGATATAGCTGGCGTCCATACGGACTCGGGCGCGGTTGAGCACCGGCATGTACTGCCCGCTGGTGGCCCAGCGATCGATGTCGCTGGCGGCGCGCTGCATGTGCAGCTCTGCAGTGTCGATCAATTGGGCAGCTTCGGCGAATTGCAACTGTATCGATGGCGCGAGAGCTGCGTTGTCGTAGAACGTTTGTGAGATGGGTTTGCCTTTGGCCAGCGATGCCTCGACCACTTCCAACGCGCCTCGGGCCAGGCCGAGAAGCGGGCCGGCCAGCACCAGCGCCAGGACAGGCATGAACGCCGACCGGTACAACGTGTCGTCGCCGTGTTGTGCTGGAAGGTGACCGTGTATTGCCTTGGTGACTGAGAGGATGCGATGTTCCGGGACGAATACCTCGTCCGCGACGATCGTGTTGCTTCCGGTGCCGCGCATACCTGCCACATACCAGGTGTCCTCGACATGCAAGTCCGCCATGGGCACCAACGCCAGTTCCTGGTCCGTGGTGTGGCCGCCGTCATTGACTATGGGCATACCGAGCACCGCCCATTGGGAGTGCAGACTGCCCGAGGCAAAGGGCCATTTTCCGGTGATCACCCGACCATTCTTGGCGTACTTGCTGTTTGAGGTCGGCGTTATCACAGAGCAGGCTCGGGCATCTGGATCGGCTCCGAACACGTCCTGCTGCGCCTGGTCGGAGAACAGCCCGATCATCCAGATTGTGCTGTTGATTAGGGTCATAACCCAGGCGGTGGATCCGCAGCCACGCCCGAGTTCGGCGTTAACCTGCAGTACGGTCTGGATGTCGGTTCCGTACCCGCCGAAGCGGCGTGGCATTGCCATCCGGAACAGGCCCGCTTCGGTCAGCGCCTTAATGTTCTCATCCGGGATTCGTCGCTCGTCTTCAGCCTGCGATGCGTTGCGCCGCAACATGTCAACCACCGCAGCAGCTTGTTCGTGCGGACTTGTCGTCTGGCTGGTGCTTAACATGAGATAGCCTTTCAAGCAGTGTATGCGGCGGGCGTAAGTACGAACTTGTGCCGGTGAGCGCCCAGTGCGATTTCGCCGTAAATATCGGTCGCGCAGTCGAGCGGGCGGGTTTCGATTCGCTCCGGTGCGGCCAGTTCACCTGCATCGAACAGCTCGCGCAGGGTGTTCAGCGCCGCACTCGAGGCGACAATGTCGTGGTTGAGGGAGTTGACACCGACCAGAGTCCCGCCGCGCCGGTAGAAATCCTGGATCGGCATATATACGTGACCATCGGCCGGTGCCGAAATGACTGCGGCGCGGCCTCCTGTCACCAACGCCGATATCGCTGCGGGCAACCAGGCTCCGGTGGTATCGAAAACCACCTCGGCCCCCCCTGCAAAGTGGCGGCGCACCCCGGCGGCGAATTGATCGGAATCCTCGAACGCGAACGCCTCGATACCCTGCGCCTGGAGATGTTCGGCCTGCGCTTCCCGTCGGACACCGGCGACCAAAGATGCTCCCCGACAGGCGGCAAGGGCGTGCGCGGCGGCACCGACCGTGCCCATGCCGATCAGCGCAACGGCCGTGTCCGGACCGACACCACAGCGGTCGAGAGCCTCGAATGCGGTCAGATACGGCACGCCACAGGCAGCCGCTTCAGCGAATGACAAGTTCGACGGCTTCGGCGCCACCGCACCCACCGGGACAGTGAGAAATTCGGCATGGCTGCCGTCATGGGTGAACCCGAGCTCGCGACCGCTTCCCCAGATCGGCATGCCGATGAACTCGGCTGGGCCCTCGACCACGACCCCCGCAAAATCGCGGCCCGGAGTGCGCGGCACCGCTGTATACGCGAACTTGCCGAGCACATTCTTGATGTCGCTCGGATTCACCCCGGCCGCGTGCACTCGTACCAGCACACTGCCGGGTGCCGGTACGGGCATGGGAATATTGTCGAGGCGCAGTGCATCGAGCGAACCGACGGAGTCGAAACGCAAGGCCTTCATCGCTTCTGCGCCACCAAGTCGTAGCCGGTATACAAATACGGTATTTCGCTCGAGCCGCCGACATTCGACGCCGCCCACTCCTCCTCGGTGAGGTGAACCTCGCGCGCGAACCCGTGAACGTGTTGGTTCGGTGCGATCATCACCGCCGAAATGCGCGGTGAGTGCGCGGGCGACCACGGCATGACGGCGAGGTCGGTGGCCTTCTCTTCAGCGATGAATGCCATGAGAACCCTGCTTTCTTTCTGAAACGTCGCTAACCGACGGTGATCAGCGGACGTCTTTGGGCCGCCGTTGTCGAATCGCCAAGGATATCGACGGCGCGAATGTTGTTGTCTTGCAGCCACGCCCGACCAATGTAGGCATCCATGCCGAACCCGGGGCCATACCCGCCACCAAGGACCGGCGCACCATGAGGTGGGCGCCACTCGGGGCTGGCTGCAATCCGGCTTGTCACATCAAGTACTGCCGAAGACATGAGATTGCCCCGAGTGAGGGACGCCCACGCGGGCGCAACCTGATGATCGGTGAGCCCCAAGGTTCTCTGGACGTCACGGATGATAGCGTTACCACCCACATGGAGGGCGCAGATCGCGAGGTCTGCACTGCTCCAGCCGTTTCCGGCGAGAAGCGCACGTAGCGTGGGCCCGAGTGCAGGAATCGAACGCACGGCATCGCTGGTCAAGCGGAAGCGTGGACCTTCATCGGTCACCACCCATTCGATCGCATCGGGTGTACCAGGCACCTCGTACCGCGCGGTGTCGAGTATTTCGATGCCCGCACTCAGATCGTTGGACATGACCGCCGCCGCGGCAGCATCGGAAAACAGCGTGCTCGACACTATGCTGCCCACTAGGGCGGTATCGCTTAGGTCCAGTTCGACGTGGAAATGCGGTGATGCGAAATCAGCGGTGACAATCAGGGCCTTGTTTCGTGGATGCGCCCGCAGCCACTGGTACCCAACGGTGATGGCGTGCGCGCCGCCACGGCAGCCCATTCCGAACACTGGCAGTGCCGCACAGTCTGGCCGTAGGCCGAGCACCTTGGCCAGGACGGTGATAGGCGAGGGCATTGCGATCAGCGTCGACGATTCGAAGATCACCACATCGATTTCCGGCCCGGTTAAACTCACGTTGCGTAGCGCAGCGTCCGCGGCCGGTATTGCATACGAGTAGAACGCATCCCATGCCGCCGCATTGCGCGCACCGAAGCCGACCGTCGCCATAATTTCGCTCAATGTCAGGTGCAGCGGATGCGTATCAATCGCCAGATTCCCCGCCATGGTGACCGCCCGGGCGACAACCGATCCCTGCGGACTATTCGCCGGAAAAACGGCATCGTATTGCTGCCGGACTGTATCGACCAACTCGGCGTGAGGTATGGCTCGCGGTGGTACCACGACTACCGGCACCGACAATTTCGGGAAAGACGCCGATGGATTCACAGGTACTCGCTCCTACCTCTTCGATGGGTCCTTGAGAAACAACACATGCCGACGTCAACATCGCCTGTCGCCCTCGGGGGCACCCTCCGTCGAGTAACTGACTGATGCCAGCTACTCAACTGAGTAAACCTTCGAAAGGATCGCTACTTGGTGGTTACGGACGTCGAGCAACGATGTCCCGAGGGGATACTGGGCCCCTCATGACTATGTGTGTTTTTGGTTGTGGGTGGTTTGGTTTGGACTGGTTGGTTGCTGGTTTGTCTTGTTGTTGTGCTGGTCTGGGCCGCGCGCCTCGCGGGGTATACCCATATTCTGGTACGGGAACCCACAACTGGACTGTTGCTCTCAACACACTCGCCAGGCTCTTCCCAGGACGACTTCCGTTGTGCTAAAACCACAATCCGTGTTCACGTCGCCTCTCAATCACGAAGATGTACGTACTGTCGGAACGATCACGGCGCCGCGGTGCCGACAACACTGATGGACGCGGCGCTCGCGAACCGCCGCCGGTTGGAGCGCCGATTGCGTATGGCTGGGTATCAATCGAGAAAACCAACGCACCCAACAGCTCTACAAAAAGTGCAGCGTTACCGGTCAACGGCACCAGACATTCCATCTGGGTTGCCCATAGCGAAAACGACTACGTCATCGTTCGGACTTCGGACTTCGGACTTCGGACTTCGGACTTCGGACTTGACTTAAGCTTAAGCGTTGACGGCCGCGGTCAGTGCCAACAGTCGCGACGTAGCCCGTAGGTACTTCTTCCGGAAGCCGCCGGCCAGCATGTCCTCGCTGAAGATGCGGTCCAACTTTTCCCCCGAGGCCAGCACCGGGATGGCGGCGTCGTAGAGCCGGTCAGTCAGTGCCACCAGCCGCAGTGCCACGTTCTGGTCTTCGATAACATGAGCGCCGGTAAGAAACACCGCAGCCACGCCTTCGATCAGCGTCAGGTACCGCGACGGATGCATGGTGGCCAGATGGGAACAGAGCGCGTCGAAGTCATCGAGGGTCGCGCCCTCGACGGTCGCGGCACGCGCGGCGACCTGTTCGTCGGATGGCGGCGCGGGCGCCGGCGGCAAGTCGCGGTGTCGGTAGTCGGGTCCGTCGATCCGGACGACGGCGAATATTGCTGCCAGCGTATTGATTTCACGCAGAAAATTCTCGGCCGCGAAACGCCTCTCGCCCAGCTGCTCGGGCAGCGTGTTGGACGTGGCCGCCACCGAAACACCGCGTTCGACAAGTTGCGAGAGCAGCCGTGAGATCAGCGTGGTGTTGCCCGGGTCGTCCAGCTCGAACTCGTCGATGCACAACAGCGTGTAATCCGCCAGCAGGTCGATGCATTCGGTGAAGCCGAATACTCCGGCCAGCTGGGTCAGCTCCATGAACGTCGCGAACGCTTTGCGATGGGTTGCATTATCAGCCAGCTGACGGTAGGCAGCCGCCAGCAGATGTGTCTTGCCGACACCGAAACCGCCATCGAGGTACAGCCCGACACCGGGCAACACCTCCCGCCTACCGAAAAGCCTCCTCCGGCCCGCCCGCCGCTCGACAGCCTGTCGACAGAACTGTTGGCAGACCTCAACGGCGGCGGACTGGGTTGGCTCAGCCGGGTCGGGGTGATAGGTCGCGAAGCTCACCTCTGCGAAGGTAGGCGGCGGCATCAGCTGGGCCACCAGCCGCTCGGGTGACACTATAGGCCGCCGATCCACCAGATGAGCTACCCCGCCGGTGGCATCGGTGGCATCGGTGGCATCGGTGACATCCGGGGACGCGGGGCCGTGCATGCAGGCACCCTACCGACATGTTGCAATCATCCGCATGCCTGACCTTGCAGCCGACCAAGCCGGCGGATCACAGCTGAGACTGCTCGGCTCGGTCCGCGAACTCGACGGCGACGAACTGCCCGAACTCTACGACTATCCCGCAAGCTGAGCAGCGTTTGGCTTCGGGCCAACTTCATTGCCACCCTCGACGGCGGCGCTACCGTCGGCGGCACCTCGAGCCGCCTCCGTGGCCCGGCCACCGGGCCTTATTCAGTCTGCTGCGGCAACTCGCCGACGTGATTCTGGTCGGGGCGGGCACGGTACGGGTCGAGGGCTACGCCGGGCCATCTGAGCGCCGGCAAAGGCCCGAGCCACCGAATCGCCTTCGCCTTATCAACCTAATACAATTCATTTAAACAACCACCGCCACAACGGCTTTCGCCAACACGCGACCGCGACCTGCAGGGATGTCAAAGTTTACGGCATTGGTCCTAAGAGTCGGGTTGTTTGTTCTGGATTCAGTTGATGTCGCAGGCCACCGGGGTGTGGGTGTGCCTGCATGCCGCAGCGTACTCGGCCGGCGTTTGGTAGCCTAGCGCCGAGTGGCGGTGTCGATGGTTATGCTCGTGCTTGAAGTCGCCGATGACCACGCGGGCCTCGAACAGACTGTTCCAGTGGTTGCGGTTGAGGCACTCCTTCCGTAGCCGGTTGTTGAACGATTCGATGTAGCCGTTGTCCCACGGACAGCCCGGAGGGATGTAGACCGTGCCGGTCTTGTTCTCGCAGAACCGTTGCAGCGCTCGGGAAACCATCTCCGGGCCGTTGTCCATCCGCAACACCTTCGGCGGGCCGCCGGCCGCGGTGAAGGCATCTTTGAGTTCGCTGACGAGTCGTTCGGCGGTGATCGAGCGCTCGACGATGTTCAACAGTGAGCACCGAGTGTGCTCGTCGATCATTGAGGCGACCTTGATGGCCTTACCGTCTGTGGTCGAGTCGAACTGGAAATCGATCGCCCACACCACGTTCGGCGCGTCGGCCTCGATCGGCGGGACCGAGGACACCCCGGCCCGTTTACGTGGCGAGATCACCTTCACCTGCAGGCCTTCTTCGCGCCACAGCCGATGGATCTTTTTCTTGTTGACCTCACGGCGCTCGTCGTAGCGCAACGCCGCCCAGGCGCGCCGGAACCCATGGCAGGGGTGCTTGGTAGCGTACCGGCGCAGCCAGGCCCTCATTTCGGCATCGGGATCAGCAGCCGTCTGCGCTTGAGGCAATCGGCGGTAGGTGGAGCGGCCAAGCCCAACGGCCCTGCACGCCAACCGTTCCGACATACTCAAAGTATCCTTGAGCATGTCAACGGCGCGCCGTTTGGCAGCTGGGCTCAGAATTTTCCCTTGGCCACCTCACGCAGAGCATCCTTTACCAGCTCGGCCTCCGCCAACAGCCGCTTCAGCCGGGCATTCTGCTCGCGCAGCTCCTTGAGTTCTTTGGCGGCGTCGGTATCCATGCCACCGTAGGCGCGCCGCCAGTTGTACAGCGTCGCTGCCGAGACGCCCAGCTCCGCGGCGATCTCCTCACCGGTCTTGCCTTCAGCAGCCAACTCGTCCGCACGACGCAACTTGCGCACAATGTCCTCCGCGGAATGCCGCTTCCGACCAGCCATGTGGTTATCGTCCCTTCCAGCCCTACCTGGGCTACAGGACTCTAAAACCTCCCGGTCTCAATCACGGGGAACACGCCAGCAGGACCGAGACCCCACCTAACGCTTGAATATCCGATCAACCGCACACCCAGCACATCAACCGCTGGAGCTACTCTGCGACCAACAAAGGTAAAGCCGGCCAACGCCCCCGCCGCCGCGCAGATAACCAGCCAAGTCTGGGGCCCCAGGTGCACATTCGACTGAGAGCAGATCACCCTCAATGAGAACTTGCGCAACGCCGACATCGACAATGACAGGCTTCGTCGATCACTCGATGCGGCCAGAGCCACCCTACGACGTACACTGCCCCGCATGAACGACAGCGATTTTGCAGACAAGCTGGCGTCGATTGAGAGCCGTCGATACGAAGCGATCCTGAATCGTATGAGAGATCAGCGGCGCCTTTTTATACTCCAGATGACGGTAGGTTTCTTTCTCGGCTTTTTCTCCGCACTTCGTGGCGCTTATACGCTCGCACGCAATTGGACAGCGCTAGGCGCGATGCCCACCGCGACAATCTTGTTGAATGCGACGTTGACCTACGGCGGACTGTGTTTACTGATCTATTGCTATTTGCAAGCGACTCTTGTACGTCAAGGTTACAAACACGTCCTGTACTTCCACAAGACTCCAGGTCGCGATTCCTCAATCTCGCTGTGGTGACGCAAGCAGGCCGGCGAGACGATGGCGTCCGGAGGTTGCTTGAACTCTTGGTGCTTAGGGAGATAGTTGCGACCCCCGTGCCAGCCCCCGCGCCAACTTCGTTGTTGTCAGTACCAACAACGCCCTCCGCCGTTACATCACGAATGGATCGAGCAGGAGCTGTCGCGATTATAGGAGGAATTTTTCTCGTTATCGGGAACACCATTAGTGCGCTTTTCGGACATGCAAACGAAACCAAACCGCTTACACCACCGCCAGCAGCGGTTGTAGTTACTGACTGTGCCAGGCAGCAAAGAGATGCGATCGAGTTGATTAGAGACCACCCTGGCGTTGTGCCAAAATACAGCGGGCCAAGTGACGAGCAATGTCATCTAACCGAGCTAACGAAGGAACTGCGGAAGTGAGCCCGCTCCTCAACCCGTTACAGATAAATCACCAAAAACTCAGATCCACACAGTTGACAACCTCCTCCTTCCCGGTTCCAGTGCATAAAGCTAGGCTGCGAGAGCATTGACCATCGTTGTCTTGATCGAATCACGCTGCTGCACTGACATTCTCGCCGCCGCTGACAGCCGCCCTGCCAGTCTCGCGTCTG
>Ga0126371_10005161_pt1 | contig 11585 bp, 8 predicted proteins | sample PanSoiMetaPlot_4_FD_110145 | JGI IMG/M metagenome (GOLD analysis project Ga0126371, IMG submission 110145) | Tropical forest soil microbial communities from Panama - MetaG Plot_4 | ecosystem: Environmental > Terrestrial > Soil > Tropical forest > Bulk soil | place: Panama | collected 2016-02-17
AACGCCGCCACGGTTGTTCCCAACGCCACCACGGTTGTCCCCAACGCCACCGCGATTGCCGACTCCGCCTTGTTGCCGCTGTCGGGCATTTGCTTGGCGATTCGACATGGAATCGCCTCGTGCTGTGCCGCCGAACCTGTCGGCTGTAGCCCGATTGGAATACGGGGTGCCGCCACGGTGCTTCGGATTATGTTGCCAGTTGCCACGATTTCCACCGCTCACGTTGGTACGGTTCCCGCCCTGGATGTTGGTATTGCGATTGAAATTATTATTAACGTTTACGTTGATGTCATTATTCCCGCCCCAGCCGCAGCCCCAACCCCAACCACCAGACCACATCGCTCCCATGGCCACTCCGACGCCGAACGAGAGTGCCATGCCCCCGGCGATTGCCCATCCACTCGGTGGCGGCGGTGGGTAGTAAATGGGCGGATAAGGATAGGGCGGGGCCCCGTAAACGACCACAGGATCGTAGGACGGCACTTGGATCACCTGCGGGTTCGCCTGCTGAATAACGATCACCTGCTTGTTCTCAACTGTCTGGGTTTCTACTTTCATCTGTTCGTTCGACTTCAAGCCCTTATCCTGGGCCTTCTTGCGCATGCGCTGGACCGCGTTCATCACATCCGATTGCTGCGCCAGGAAAGCGTTCCCCAAGTCCGTTGTCCACTGAACGTCGTCGGTCAGGCGCTTCACCACATCGGGGAGTCCCGCCATCGCCTGGACGCTTGGGTCCCAAGGCTGCTTCGCCACGGCGTCGGCGAGGGCCTTATCCTTCAGATTCTTATTTTTCGATAACCATTGTTGAAGCTGAATAAGTTCCAATGGGTAGGTCGCCGCAGCCAGCACCTGCGCCAGAAGAGGATCCGGATAGAGAGCGATTGGCGCTACAAGAGAATCCAACTGATCATTGGAGAGCTTCGCGGCCTGTTCTTGCTGCGCACCACCTTGTGCTTGCGATGGCTGCATTGGCTCACAAGGCGCAACGGGCGTGTATACGAGAAGAACCACGCACATTACGGAAGTCAACCGGCTCCACGAGGTATGCAAGTCCATATTTCCGCCGCAGAAGTCCGCGGCAATTTTTGTATAGCTGCGCTAACGCCACCTGGGACACTGCCAAAAGAAACAGGTAACGACTCATGTGGGGGAGATGATAAAGACGCTCGCAGGCGCAGCTAACCCAGCCGTGAACGACGGACCTTCGATTGCTCAATTGGCGTAACATGGCCATTACGCCCATCACCCTGCGAACGCCCCACGAAGTTTGTGAGGACGCGCCCAACTCGACCGTCTGGTGGACATCCTGCGATCCTGCTAGTTCAGGCAGTGGCGTGGCGACGCGTTATGACTAACCTTAAAATTGTTTTCGGCTCAGCTACCAGTTGAGATCATTCCGCTTGCCTTCAGCTCGAGCACTCCCGCTTTTTGTAGTGATAGCTCTCGTCACCGCGAGCTTGGGGTCACCTCACTCTCGCATCCCGCCTCAAGCGGGAACCAGTTCACCAGCGAATGGCGGAATACGTGACATCCTTGCAAGCGGTCGCCTCACAGATCTCCGCTGGCAGAACTTCTTCGACTACAAAACTCAGCTGACGGAGTTCTACGAGCCCGCAGGATATGCGGTCGTGTGGCTTCAAGGCGGTCAACCTTTGCCCCAAGCTTTGGCAATGATTCAGCTGTTCAAGGATTCATGGCGACGAGGGCTTGAGCCGGAAGACTATGACGCTTCGCGTTGGGACGGTCGCCTCACGGCGCTCCATGGATCGAATGGCGATGCATCCCGCTTCGATGTGGCTCTCACCGTTTGCACGATGCGCTTTGTCTCTGACCTTCGTATTGGCCGCATTAACCCGAAACACTTGAAGTTTGGCCTAAGTGTGGAGCAGAAAAAGTATGATTTGGCGCACTTCGTGCGAGAGAGGCTGTTGCCTGCCTCTGATATGTCGGCGGTCATAACAACCGTAGAACCATCATTCGCCGGATATCGCCACACCGAAATGGCATTGGCGCGGTACATGGAATTGGCCAAAAAAGATGACGGCGAACAACTTCTTGCGCCCGCCAAGCCGATCGATCCAGGTCAAACATATCCGGGAGTGCCACGCCTGACCCGCCTTCTTTTACTGGTTGGTGACCTACCGCCCGATCCAGCGCCACCCGCCAATTCCCAGTTGTATGACGGTGCACTTGTTGACGCTGTGAAGCATTTTCAGTCTCGGCATGGACTCAAGGATGATGGCCGACTCGGAGCGGAGACCATTAAGCAACTCAACGTGCCTCTTCCGGATCGGATTCACCAGCTGCAGTTGGCGCTGGAACGGTGGCGTTGGTTACCGACTGAATTCTCAGCGCCGCCGATCATCGTCAACATTCCAGACTTCCGTCTCCGAGCCCTTAACGACAATAACAAAGTCATCCTGGAAATGCGCGTCGTAGTAGGAAAAGCGATGCGGACCCAGACGCCGGTCTTCTCGCGCGACATGACGTACGTCGTCCTGCGTCCTTATTGGAATGTTCCACGGAGCATCCTCCGTGCGGAAATCGTTCCTGCGATTCAGCGAGACCGTGACTACGTTGCGAAGAAGCGATACGAGGTTACGACCCACGATGGAAACGTGGTCACCTCGGGCACGATTTCAGATGATGTACTTGAGCAGTTGAAAGCCGGCAAACTCACCGTACGCCAGAAGCCCGGACCGGCAAACGCTCTCGGACTCGTCAAGCTGATGTTTCCGAACGAATTCAATGTCTATCTTCACAGCACGCCTGCCCCTGAGCTTTTTTCGCAATCCCGTCGCGACTTTAGTCACGGTTGTATCCGTGTTGAGAAACCTGCCGAGCTCGCGACGTGGGCGCTGCGTAACAATCCGGGTTGGCCACTCGAACGGGTGCAGCGTTCAATGAAGGAAGGCAGTGACAATGTGACCATCAACCTTAATGGCCGGATTCCAGTCTTTATCGTGTATGCCACCGCGATCGCGTATGAGAACGATGAGACTCACTTCTATAGCGATATTTACGGACACGATGCCAAGTTGTCCGAAGCACTGGCAAAGGGATATCCGTATCCTTGAACGACCGAGATCTACCAGCGACGAACGCGGCCCACGTCGACATGCACAAAATCAGAAGCTGCGTAATATCCAACGCCACCGCGGCGCAATGCTAGTGCAGCGTCACGAATTTTAACCGTCGGTACTCCCGGTATGCGAATGTCGATCGCCATGGCTTGCATGTGGAGGCTATGCCGAGCCACCCCGTGCCCGTGAGTCCGCAGGAACTCGTTCGTCAGTGGCGTGCGATATCCGCAAACGACGTTAATCTCGCCATCGGGGCGTCCCAAGCTCACCATCAGATCGTGCAGTAGATCAAACAGACTCGGATCGTAATCGCGAACGTCGCCCGTACGGTAGTCACGCAAATATTGATTTATCTGCGCTTCCGCATCGGAGTCGTAACTCTCTCCACGACGGTACACGACATCCAACCGTTCTCCGGTGTGAATGTGGTAAAACCGCAGGCGGTACTCCGGCTTATTTTGGGTTGCGACGCTAGTGTTGGGGAAAGCGCTCAAGCTGTGAATGCACAGCAAGAGAAAAAATAGCGGTTGGAAACATCTACGAAATGAAATGACAACAACCTCAACGCAAATGTCGGCATAAAGCCGCAGACATTATTTTATCAGGAAGGGCCCCTTTCCTTCTGAGTACTCGGACCGGATTCGCCGATTCGCGAACGCTGCCTTCGAACTGTCAACTGTGCAAGTTACAACCGCAAAGCACATTCTGTTTCATACAACAGCGATCATTACTGCACGCCACATATCTGTGACGCCGGGCTGCACCGAACATCGTGTTTGCTCTTGATTGAATCGGGATCTTACCTGTTACTTTTCGCAGTTCTGTGCAACATCTTCCAGCAGTACGTTGAGACCGCATAGTGGCATACGCAGGTCTTCCCTCTTGCGCATGACCTTTCTGAGCGTGTCGGGTCTGGAAGAGGTTGAATTATGCACGGCTGGCGAATAGCGATTGCATCCGTCACACTACTGATTTTTGGGATGGGCTTGGGTTGCGAAGGCTTCTTCGTAGACCCGGTGTTGACTGGTCTCACTGTCGGGCCAGCTACAACGATCCAAACTGGTGGCACCCTACAGATGAGTGTGGTTGGCACCTACGATGATGGATCTCAAAAGAAAGTAACGAAAAACGTCTTCTGGAGTAGCGCTGCTCCCGCAATCGCCTCCGTCGATACCAACGGTAAGGTAACGGGCGGCCAGCCGGGACAAAGCGTAATTACGGCAGCAGTAGAAACGGTGACTGGAAGCGCGACAGTGACAGTGACCATCGCCGGCTTGACCTCGATCCAGGTGACATCTCAAGACGGGTTCAGCAGCATTTCGTACGGTAGTAGCGAACAGTTCGTCGCCACGGGCACGGCGAACGGACAAAAGGTCAACGTTACAAATTCGGTTACTTGGAGCACCAACCCTCAAACTATTCCGAACGTCAGCATTGACTCTACAACGGGCTTGTTGACAACAACCTCAGGCTTAACGAACCTTGTTCAGTTCCAGGTGATTGCGACCGACCCGACCACGGGCATCGCAGGAACGATGAATTTTGCTGTTCACCAATAACGCAGCGGGCTTCGCGTTCTCGTCACAACAACAAAAGACTTTGTCGCGGCCGTACACGAGTGGGGCAGAGGACAGTAGTTTGCCAACAAACATCCTTTGCCGCACGCTCAGGTTCTCTCGTCGAGCGATAAGTCAACCCTGTAGACCACATGAACCATTGTTCAGACTACGATAAGCGCCTCTGGGGCACGCAGGGTCACACGGCCGCGCTCTTTGGTAATTTTTCCATCGCGTTCCCACTTAGATAGGAGTCGACTGGCTGTAAAGGAGCTAATGTCCGAAAGCGAACTTAGACGCTCGTTAGTTATGTCAACCACTATTCCTGATGACTGAACTTCCCCAGCCTCATTCGCCAACTGCAACAGCACTTGGGCGAGTCTCGCCTCCGCACTCTTCGTCATAACGCTGGAATGGCGCTTCATGTATCCACCGAGATATTGCAGTGCCATACGAAACCCATTCTCAATGATTTTCGGATATACTTTTACCAGTTTTCTGACGGTGGGGTGATCCCACACGAGAAACTCGCACGCGGTTACCGTCATTGTGTTTGCCATGTATGTTGGCGGATTCGCGAGGAGCGACACCAATCCGATAACATCGCCGGGGACTGCCCACAAAAGCGCGACCTCAACGCCAGACTCAGTCAGAATATAGGACTGTGCTCGTCCAGCTTGTAGCAGATATAGATTGTCTGGATGCATTCCACTAACGACCACATCTGTTTTAGCAGCGATACGCCGAGACTGTGATTGACCTAAGACTTGCCGTAAGGCTGTAGCATCCAAGCCTGCGAACAGTTTCCACTTTGCGTTTTGGCTCAACCGAGGAGCGGAAGTCCCGTGCACATCATCTAGTTGACGCTGCATCTGCCTCTCATCAATCTGCTCGCTGCTATAGTATCGGTAACGCAGCTCCTGGCATCTCACTAATCGGCTGGTGGCCTGCGGCGTAAAATTGGTCGGCTCGGATCCCCTTCGCCGGCTCGGTGCGGACGATCGGTGCTTACAAGATGAGCTTTCACATCTTCAAACTCTGAGGTCGAAAGAATGTAAACATCGCGTGGTGGGAGTATTTTCGCAATCTCAGCCTGCGTCTTTCGTATGCGATCAGCCGTTTGCGGATGGTCTGAAAACGCCTTTGCGATCAAGCCCGACTTCTGTTTCTCTAGCGCTTGTATTCGCTCGCAAAATGACACGAACGCCTGCGGGTCGTAGCCAGCTTTATACAAATACTCCACTCCCAGATAATCCGCCTCCATTTCAAATCCTCGCGAGAATTTCGTTAGGCTGATTGGGATCATCAAGCCGACGGCTTGCTGCACTGCTAAGCCGGCGCCGCCCCCAAGGAAGACCAAGGGGATGGTCCCCAGATTTAATAGCTGCGAACGGGTCATCTGTCGACTCGCATGATGAGCTGCAACATGTGCAATCTCGTGTGCCATCACCGCAGCCAATTCTGCCTCGCCCTGAGCATAAAGAATGAGACCGTTGTTCACATACAAGAAGCCACCGGGGAGAGCAAATGCGTTCACCTCTTCGGAGTCGATTACTTTGATCGTAAAAGGAATTTTGGCGTCGGAGTTACGCACGATGTTCTGTGCGATCCGATTGACGTATTCCGTCACGACCGGATCCTTTAGCAGCTTCGAACTGCTCTCAATTTTGCGTGAGTAATCCCGCCCCATGTCAATTTCTTGCTCTAGCGAGTACCAATTGCCAAACCCTCGGGTCCCCATGCTGCGACTGCCTATAGCCTCGATGTCATCGACAGCGGATCGATGCTTGGCCTTATGACCTTCGACGACGTGAGATCGAGTGTTCTTACACTCCTGTGCTGCGATGGGCAGACCGAACAACAAGAATGGTGCCAAAAGCGCGACCTGCCACCTACGGCGTCTCATAAACCACCCGATGAACCTCAGTTTGGAACATTGATGATGCGACCAAAGTGGTCCCGGTGCTTCATGGTGTATAGCGGAGATGCCTACATGAACTAGCAAAAGTACTAGTCATCAAAGGCGGCCACTGTTGAATGACTGAGGATTGATCGGGTACACAAAGTAAAATCGCCGTCTATCATTCCTGACAGTACTCTCCCCGTGCCTCGGCTTCTAATCTGCCAGGCAAGCCGCGATGAATCATGGCTTTGATTGCCGGCAACGATCGCCCGACCTTGGCTTTACATGGCGCAACCCACCCAAGAGTCTGAGATTCAGCGGAGGTTACAGTATGCGTAACGGAATTCGACATTCGGTGCTCACGACAGCATTGTTCGTCTGCCTCTCGGGGATCTCCCTCGCTCAACAGGACCAACAACCTCGAGTCCTGGTCATAGCGGGTCACTCCGGAGAAGCCGCAGTAATCCAGAAAGACGGCCGTGCTTATGTCGAACTCCGATCTTTGGTAGAAATTGTGGGCGCATCCCTGAGCTTCAAAGGGAACCGAGTGATCCTAGGCCTTCCCACATCCACAGTGAGCCATCCTGTGGACGAACCTCCTGCGTCACCGACGCATCCTCCCGTTGATGACTCTACCCTGTCGCATGAATTTGTACGGGCGGGGATTGAAGAAATTGCAACGCTTCGAGAGTGGGGCAGCACCATGGCCTATGCAGTCCAAAATGGCTACAACATTACACAAGAGTGGGCCGCCAACTACCGTGAACAAGCCGCGAACAGTCTCCGATTGGCATCGGCTGCAGCTTCTTCCGAAGCCGATCGGAAAGCCCTGCAACTGCTCACCAATGAATTCGACGCTGTGCGTCAGTGGAGCGACAAGCTGGTCGAAGCACGCAACTCTATGGACACAGCCAAGTACGCCATGTCTCCCGACACGCTAAGAAATGAGCCCTTGTCCCAAAAGATTCTGACCTGCGGCCATTTCCTGGCCCAGATGTTGGGAAGCGGCACCTTCCAGGATAATGGGTCATGCCACTGAGCAACGGTCACTGATTTCTTGACATATCTGCAACACGGGTTGCACACGAAAAGAGGCGAACCGCACATTCAGGCTGCCTGACGGCGATTGCGAACCCAACGGATCAGGGCGTTCGTAGAGCTGTCGTGGGTGAGGGCGGTGTTCTCTGGGGCTTCGAGCTCGGGAATAATTTGTTCAGCGAGATCATTTCCGAGCTCGCCTCCCCACTCGTCGAACGAGTTAATGTTCCAAATTACTCCTTGGGTGAAGACCGAGTGTTCATACGATGCGATTAGCTTCCCCAACGTCTCGGGCGTCAGCTTGTTGGCCAGAATAGTATTCGACGGTCGATTCCCGTCGAAGACTCTATGTGGCACTAGCCAATCAGGAGTTCCCTCACCTCTAACCTGATCCGCTGATTTTCCAAATGCAAGGGCCTCTGTCTGTGCAAACGCATTCGCAACGAGCAGATCATGATGACGACCAATCGGATTCACCGAATTTCCAAAAACGATAAAGTCGCACGGCACAAGCTCAGTACCATGGTGGAGCAATTGATAGAACGAGTGTTGCCCAGTCGTACCCGCTTCTCCCCAGTAGATTGGCCCAGTTGGTTGTGTCACCTCGGTCCCGATTAACGTGACATGCTTCCCATTACTTTCCATCGTCAACAACTGCAGGTACGCAGGCAAACGGCCGAGGTAATGGTCATACGGCAAGACGGCGATTGTCTGAACGCCAAAGAAATTCACGTACCACACCGTAAGCAGACCCAGTAGTACCGGAATATTCCGTTCGAATGGAGTAGCCAAGAAATGCATGTCCATCTGATGGAAGCCGTCTAGCATCGCCCGGAAATTCTCTGTGCCAATCGCAAGAAGCGTCGATAGCCCAATGGGCGAACATAACGAATAACGCTCCCCGACCCAATCCCACAGATTAAATACGTTAGCACCATCAATACCAAACTTGGCCACTTCTTCCACGTTGTTTGTTACCGCAACAAAATGTTGCGCGATGGCTTTTTCATCTCCTCCTAAGCCAGCGAGTGTCCAGCCACGCGCCGATCGCGCGTTCGTCATTGTGTCGACTGTAGTAAACGTCTTCGAGCAGATGACAAAAAGGGTCTCACCCGGATCACAATCCCGAACGCTTTCGAAGAAATCGGTGCCATCGACGTTCACGACGAATCTGCAGGTCAATGACCGATCGCTGTATGCTTTCAAGGCTTCGTACGCCATCATGGGGCCGAGCGCTGACCCTCCTACTCCTATATTGATTACGTTACGAATTCGCTTACCTGTGTAGCCTTTCCACTCACCGGTCCGGACACGATCACAAAAGTGAGTCATCCTCGCGAGGCCGGCTTGCGCTTGCGATACAACGTTGTCACCATCTACAAAAACGGACACACCTTTCGCGGCCCGAAGCGCCACATGAAGTGCCGCGCGATTCTGGGTAATATTGATCTTTTCACCGCGAAACATTGCATCTATCCGTGATTGAAGACCGGACTCCGCAGCCAGGTCGAGCAACAGCCTTATCGTCTGGTCTGTGATCCGATTTTTTGAATAGTCGAGGTAAATGCCGATGTCTTCGATCTTCATGCGTTCTCCGCGGCTCGGCTCGTCCGCAAAGATATCGCGTAGATGAAGATGTCGGATTCTTTTATAGTGATTTTCCAGAGCCCGCCACGCCGTCCGCTTAGGGGGACAGCGCTGAGTCATTGTGGGTAGGTGCACGGCCATTGTCGTTATCACTCTTAACGTCTAATACTCTTGCACCCAACACAGGAAGTAATGAGCACCCAGCTCCTGAAGATCGTTCTATCTAACACTGCGAGCATCCTGATGAAGGATAACCACACACTAGAACCATTAGTAGGCTTGCTCGCAATGACAAGGCACGTCGCCACGGTTATATATCTCATATAAGAGTAGCGGTGACAAAAAGTCGAACACTACTGCCAGAACTAACAGACCGTTCTTCGAACTTTATTGAGCTAGAGAGACGGTTTATAGTCGTAGCTAAGAATTAGCCGGATTCTCGTTACTCTTTGTCAGAGCCTAGCAATATACATCGTGTGGGACCACACACGCACACGTCGACACACTCTGCGGCGATTGATGCGAGGATTGCTCGCAATTAGCCGACTCGTACTCCGGTTGAGCAGGCCGCTTTAAGCGACAAAGCTCGCGGTCAACGGTAAAAAAGAAGCTTCGTTATTGTTGCCAGCCACCGCCAAGGGCGTTGTACAGCTGCACGAGAGCTAAGCGTTCGTTCAGTTGTGCCTGCGCCAACCCGATCTGGGCGTCGAAATAACGTGTGTCACTATCAAGGACCTCAAGATAGCTCGTCACTCCACCCCGGTACCGCATATTTGACAATCTGGTGGCATCCTGCGCCGAGTTCGTGAGCGCCTCTTGCTGCACCCGAAATTCTTGATTCTTGCGATAAGCGATCAGCGAATCCGAGACCTCACGGAACGCCTGCTGTATAGACTGCTGATAGACCAGCAATGCCTCTTGCTGTTGCGCCTCCGTCAATCGCACATTCGAACGAATTCTTCCCCCAGTGAAGATGGGCTGAACCAGTTGACCACCAAAACTCCATAACCCGGCGGGTCCAGTGAACAAATCGCTAAGAGCCGGACTCTGAAAACCTCCAAGGGCAGTTAATGTGATCTGTGGAAAATATGCTGCCTTGGCAACTCCGATCCGCGCGTTGGACGCGACCAATTGTTGCTCGGCAGCCTGAATATCCGGACGGCGTTCGATCAAAGAAGAGGGCAGTCCCACGGGCACCGTGGGCAGAATCGGGTGTTCCACTAGAGGCTTGCCTCTAGTGACGCCGGCGGGATTCTCGCCCAGAAGAATACGAATGAAATTTTCTTGTTGCTCGATACGGCGCTCCAAGTCAGGAATGGCCGCGGCCGCCGTATAGACAAGTTGTTCCGACTGCCGAACATCAAGCAGCGAGGTTGCGCCTCCCTTGGCCCGAACTTCCGTGAGTTGGAGGGACTCTTTGCGTGACGTCAATGCGTCACGGGAGATTTGGATTTCGGAATCCAACTCAAGCAGTTGGAAATATGCAGACGCCACATTACTAACTAGCGTCGATATGACTGCCTTTTGACCCCACTCTGTGGCAAGAAGTGTCGCGCGCGCCGCCTCAGTGGCGCGGCGATATTTTCCCCAAAAATCAAGGTCCCAAAAAAGTGAAAGGTTGACTTGCGTGGGGCTGGTTTCAAAAGCCGGAGTGATCGTGGTTTTCGGAAAACGCTCATTCGTGCTAGATATGCCACCCGTAATAGTGGGGAACTGATCGGCCCTCGTGATGCCGAGAGCGGCTTGTGCCTGCAGCACGCGAGCCGCCGCAATGCGTACGTCATAGTTCTGAGAGAGCGATGTCCGGATCAATTCCTGAAGTTGTGGATCCTGAAAGACAGTCCACCACTTCTCATCCCCCAGGGATGCCGTTGTCTGCGGACTCGACTCGGGACCAAGTCCTCTGTAGCCGTCAGGTACAGTGACTGGAGGACGTTTATATTTGGGGCCGACGGTGCATCCAATCAGCAGCAGACACACAATCGCGATCAGACAGCGCCTGTGGCACATGACTAGTCTCCCTCGGCCGGCAGGACAGCCGGCCCAGACACAGGCGGCGAATGCTTCTTTCGGTGAGCCAGTCGTTCAACCACATCGAAGCTCACAGGGATGAGGAAGATAGCCAACACAGAAGCGGCCAGCATGCCGCCGATCACCGCCGTTCCCAAGACCCGTCGAGAAATCGCCCCAGCACCAGCAGCCGTCCAAAGTGGCACGCATCCCAGGATGAACGCGAATGCGGTCATAAGGATCGGGCGTAAGCGCAACTTGGCACCGATCAACGCAGCTTCTTCCGCAGACTTGCCCTTATCGAATTCCATCTTGGCGAATTCAACAATCAGAATTGCGTTTTTTGCCGCCAACCCAATGAGCATGACGAGCCCAATCTGCGCGTAGACGTTATTGTCCAAGCCTCGC
>Ga0126371_10005164_pt1 | contig 11582 bp, 10 predicted proteins | sample PanSoiMetaPlot_4_FD_110145 | JGI IMG/M metagenome (GOLD analysis project Ga0126371, IMG submission 110145) | Tropical forest soil microbial communities from Panama - MetaG Plot_4 | ecosystem: Environmental > Terrestrial > Soil > Tropical forest > Bulk soil | place: Panama | collected 2016-02-17
CCCCGGCGCCTCGCCGCAGCGGATCGTGGTCGGGCCCGATGGCGCGCTGTGGTTCACCGAGTTCGGAACCAGCGCGGTTGGACGCATCACCACTGCCGGCGATCTCACGGAGTATCCGCTCGCGCCCGGTTCGAGGCCGGTCGGGATCTCGGTCGTCAGCGGGGACCCGGCCGTGTGGGTGGTGGAATTCGGCTCGAGCGCGGTGGCCAGGATGGCACTCGACGGCACGATCACCAACGTGTACGCCACGCCGAGCCCGGCTGCCGCGCCGTTGCAGATCGCCGCGGGCGCGGGTCGCACCCTGTGGTTCACAGAGAGCTTCCTCAGCTCAAACGGGAACAAGATCGGCCGCCTCAATCCCTTTGCGAACGATCAGTCATGAAGTTCAGGCGGCCCTCAAAGCCGCGGCCAGTCTCGCCGGCCCGAGCGGGTACGCCCGGGCCGGCGCGGCTGCCGGGCGATTTTCTCGATGAACTCGCCTATGAACTCGAGGCGAGCGAGCAGCAGGCCCGCCGGCAAGCCGAGCGCCTCGCGATCTTGTCTGAGTTGCAGCGGGTCGCTACAGCGGCGGCGCGGCGCCTCGGCCGGCCGGTGACGGTACTTGACATCATCGAGTCAGCCGAAGAGCAGTCGGAACGGGACCGGCTGACCGCGCTCGTCAATCGGCTCCGTGCCTGATTGGACGCCTATCGGGTTGTGCGATGACAAATGCGCCTGATCGGCCCATAATCGTCGCCATGACCGGCGTGGAATCAGCCGGGTGCCGATTCGAGTTCCGCCTGCTCGGGCCGCTTGAGGTTCTCAGGGACGGCGAGCCGCTGAAGGTGACCGGGGAGCGGCAGCTAGCGCTGCTCAGCCTCTTGGTCGTGCACGCGAACGAGTTCGTCTCGACCGACCGGATCGTCGAGGAACTGGCGCTGAGCGAAGCGACTGGGACCGGCGTGAACGCGATCCAGGCCACGGTCTCGCGACTGCGGCGGCTGCTCGACGGCGGGCTAGCAAGTGACGGCGGCCCGGGAGTGCTCGTCACAGAGCGCGGCGGCTACACGTTGCGCGTCGGCCAGGAGTGGGTCGACGCGGGCCGGTTCGAGCGCTTGGCCGCCGAAGGCCGACGGGCGCTCGTCGGCGGCCACGCGGCGACGGCCGCCGCGAAGCTGCGCCAGGCGCTTGACCTCTGGCGCGGGCCGCCGCTTGCCGACGTGGCCGATCTCGAGTTCGCACAGTCGGAGATCCGCCGGCTCGACGAGATGCGGCGATCCACGGTCGCGGACCGCATCGAAGCGGACCTGGCGCTTGGAAAGGGCGCGGAGCTGGTCGGCGAGCTCGAGGCGCTGGTGCGCGCGAATCCCCTGCAGGAGCGGCTGCGTGGCCAGCTCATGCTTGCGCTCTACAGGGCTGGACGGCAGGCAGACGCGCTCGAGGCATACCGGCAGGCGCGCAAGCATCTGCAGGAGGAACTCGGGCTCGAGCCGAGCCGGGCCCTGCAGGAGCTCGAGCGGTCGATTTTGCTGCAGGACGCGGCCCTCGAGCCCGGCCCGCACCGGCAGGCGGAGGCGGAGGGCGAGCCGCGCGGGGTCCGGTTGTGCCCGTTCAAGGGGCTCGCCCCGTTCGATGTCACCGACGCGGAATACTTCTTCGGCCGTGAGCGGCTTGTCGCGGACCTGTACTCGCGCGTAGTCGACTCGACGCTGGCAGGCATCATCGGCCCATCGGGAAGCGGCAAGTCGTCGATCCTGCGCGCCGGGCTGCTCGCCGCGCTGGCCGCTGGCGCGCTGCCTGGCAGCGAGGGCTGGCGGGTCGCCGCGTTGCGGCCGGGTGAGCATCCGCTCAGCGAGCTCCGCCGGTCGCTGGGCGGCAAGAAGGTGAGTGACGCGATCGCCGGCCTTGTGGGCGGGCAGCGCCTGGTGGTCGCCGTGGACCAGCTCGAGGAGCTCTTCACGATCTGCACCGACGACGCAGAACGCACCGCGTTCGTGGCGAGCCTCACCGAAGCGGCACTCGATCCCGATCGGCGAGTTGTGGTCGGCATTTCGTTGCGTGCCGATTTCTACGGTCGCTGTGCTGCGTATCCAGGCTTCGCGCAACTCCTGAGCCGCAACCACGTCCTCGTCGGCGCGATGGAAAGGGACGAGCTGTCGAGGGCGATCGAGCTCCCAACTGAGCGCGCAGGCCTGCAGGTGGAGCGGCCGCTCGTCGAGGCGCTCGTATCGGACATCATCGGAGAGCCAGGGGGACTGCCCCTCCTGTCCGCCACGCTGCTCGAGCTTTGGCGGCTCAGGGAAGGCAACGTGCTGCGGCTCGATGACTACCGGCGGTCGGGCGGCGTCAGGGGCGCGGTCGCTCGCCTTGCCGAAGACGTCTACGGGCGGCTGAGCGAACAGGACCAGGCCCTCGCGCGCTCGATCATGCTCCGGCTGGCCGCGGGCGACGAGGCGGCGGTCGTCCGCCGCCGGGTGCCGGTCGCCGAGTTCGGACGCACCGAGGGCGCCGACCGCGTTCTCGCCGAGCTGGTCAGGGCCCGCCTGCTCACGGTCGACGAGGGCGAGGTGGAAGTCGCGCACGAAGCGCTGCTCAGGGAGTGGCCGCGGTTCACCGAATGGCTGGCGGAGAGCCACGAGGAGCGGCGCTTCCGTGCGCACCTGACAGCGAGCGCGCGCGAATGGGCGGCGCGTGACCACGACGCGGCCGAACTGTACCGCGGCGCGCGGCTCGCGAGCGCCGCCGACTGGAGCGCCGCGCACGCCACCGAAGTCAGCGAGCTTGAGCGCCAGTTTATCGATGCCAGCCGGGGCGAGGGCGAGCGCGAGCTTCGCAGCCAGCGGCGGCAGAACCGCCGGTTGCGGGCGCTGCTCGCCGGAGTGGGGGTGCTGCTCGCGCTGTCCTTGCTCGCTGGTGGGCTGGCGCTGAACGCCCAGTCGAACGCGAACCGCTCGGCGACCATCGCGCTCGCGAACAGTCTGGGCGCCCAAGCCATTGCCGATCCGAACCTGGACCAGGCGATGCTGCTCGGCGTCGAAGCAGTGAAGCTCGACCCGTCAGAGCGGACGCAGGGTGACCTCCTGACCGCGTTGCTGCGGGCGCCTGCGGCGATTCGCACCTACCACGCATCGGGCCTGCGAGTCGCCGGCCTCGCGCTGTCACCTGATGGGCGCACCCTGGCGTTCGAGGACAACACCCCGAGTATCTTTTTCCTCGACACGGCAACCGGCCGGCGAATCCGCGAGATCCACAATCTGAGTGGCGGGCCTTCCACACTCGGGTACGCGCCAGATGGCGGCCTCGTATTCTTCGCGGCACCCAAAAACGGGCCGAGCGAGGTCGATTTCTTGAACCCCTCGACCGGGCGCACAGTGCGCCGGCTGCCGTTGCCCGCGAGCGTCATCGCCGCCATCGGGCAGTTCCAGCCCGGCCGCGGATATCCCAACTTCGGGGGCGGCGACTTCACGTTCGCGGACGGCGGGCGCCGCCTCGCTGTGGCGGTCGCGGGTTACGTCCTGCAGTGGGCGCTCCCGCAGGGCCGGCTGCTCGGGCCGCCCGTACCGGTTCCAGGCGGTGCGGGGCTGGTCTTCTATACCGCCGGCGGGAGCCGGCTCGTCGCCGTTGGCGCCCAGCGCACGTCGGTACTCGACGCCCGCACAGGGCACCTCGTGCGCTCGTATCCGGTCGGGGGATCGGTCGGTGCGCTGTCTCCGGACGGGAAGACGATGGTCCTTGGGGACGCTGGCGGCTCGGTGCGCTTCCTCGACCTGTCGACAGGCGCCGTCGCGGTGTCGGTGTCGGCGCACCATGGCGGGGTGACGGCGGCTGGATTCACGCCAGACGGCAGGACGGCCATCACCAGCGGCGCCGACGGCAAGTCGCTCCTCTGGGACGTCGCCTCCCACCAGGTCGTGCGTACCTTCGCCGGGCACGCTGGCGCGATCTGGTATCAGGCAATCAGCGCCGACGGCTCGACCCTCTACACCGGCAGCGACGACGGTACGGCGATTGCGTGGGACCTGAGCGGCAAACGGAGCTTCGGGACGACCTTCCGCGCGGCGGTGTCCGACCCGAGCGTCAACTCCTGGAACGTCGCGCTGAGCCCGGACGGCAGGACGCTGGCAGCCGGCGGCACCGACGGGACCGTGAACCTCTGGGACGTCCGCTCGCTGCGCAAGCTCGAGAGCTTCCGCGCCGCGCCCGGCGCTGTCGCTGCGGTCTCATTCGGCGACGGGGGCCGGACGCTGCTTGTGGCCGCGGACAGTATCACGGGGCCCGCGACGAGCTATCTGCGAATCTGGCGCCTGTACCCCAGGCCACGGCTGCTGCGCCAGCTCGAGGGGTTTTCGCATTTCATCACCTGGGCGACCGTGAGCCCAGACGGGAGGTTCGTGGCGGCTACCGGACTTCCGGGGTCCGTCCCTGGCGGCCTGCCGCAGTTGGCGCGGAGCGACGGGGTCGTCGCGGAGTGGTCGTCCTCGACGGGAAAGCTGCTCGCGAGGCCAATCTGGCTGCGCGGCGGTGGTGTGGCCACCGACGTCGCGTTCGCGGCCCACGGAACGACCGTTGTGGTCACCCAGCTTGGCAATAGGGCCGCGGTCGTCGATCCGGCCCATCGGAAGGTCCTCTCGCGCTGGAATGGCTCGCCGACCGCTCAGTACATGTTCGGCGCTGCCCTGTCCCCAGACGGCACGAAAGTGGCTACTGCCGATATCGAGGGGTACTTGTGGGTACGCGACGCGGCAACGGGCAAGCCGGTCCTTCCGCCGATCAGGGCGTCCGCGACCTACCTGAAGTCCGTCGACTGGAACAGCAACGGGACGCGGCTTGTTACCGGCGGAATTGATGGAACGGTGCGCCTCTACGACGCGAGCACCGGCCGGCAGATCGGCACATCACTTCCGGTGCCGGGAGCCGACCTCGGCAATGGTTCCGCCGGGTACCTGTACGCGACGTTCTCGCCGAACGGGCGGACTATCGCCGTGACCGACACCACCGGCCGGGTATGGCTCTACCCTGCTACAGCCGCGGGCTGGGTCCGTTATGCCTGTCGGCTGGCGAACCGGGAGCTGACAAGGGCCGAGTGGTCGGCGTTCGTACCTGGCCATCCGTATCAGCAGATCTGCCGGCGTTGAGCGACCGGGGCGGTGACAACAGTGGACGCGGTTGATCGCGAGACGATCTATGACGAACTGCACCGCGCTCGGGCAGCATTCCGCCGAATGGTCCAGGACGCCAGTCCTGATGACCTGGCCAGGGCGTCTGACGTGACCAGGTGGACCAACGAGCAACTGCTGTTCCACATGCTGTTCGGGTACCTTCTCATGCGGCCGCTGATCATCCTCGCCGGGATGTTCGCCCAGCTGCCCAGCGGCGCCAGCCGGGTGTTCGCCCGGATGCTGGACGTGGCGACTGGGCTATTTCACTGGATCAACTACCTGGGCTCGTGCGCCGGGGCCAGGATGTTCCCGCGACGCCCCCTGGCGGCAAGGATGGATCGGGTCACCATGGCGCTCGAGCGGCGGCTACGCGCCGAGACCAGCGCCCGGTTGCGCTCCGGCATGCACTACCCGGTGCGATGGGATCCCTTCTTCAAGGACTTCATGACCCTAGCCGACCTGTACCACTATCCGACCCAGCATTTCGAGTTCCACCAACAGCAGCTCACACTCGGCCAGCCAGTGTGAAGACCAGCAGCCGGATGCTAGCGGGCGGTGCTCAGCACCGTGGCGAGCGCGTCAAGGGCTGAGGGGTCGAGTGCGTAATAGGCCCAGACGCCGCGCTTGTCGCGGGTGAAGATCCCTGCGTCTACGAGGATCTTCAGGTGGTGCGAAATGGTCGGCTGGGTCAGGCCGAGTGGTTCGGTCAGCTGACAGACGCATGCCTCGCCGCCCTCGTGGGCGGCGACCATGGAGACCAGCCTCAGCCGGGTAGGGTCGGCCAGCGCCTTCAGCAGCCGGGCGAGGCTGGTGGCTTGGCTGGCGGTGATCGGCTGGCGCACCAGCGGTATGCAGGACGCCTCGGCCAGCGGGAGCAGTGGCCGTTGCTTGAGCTCCGGTAGGGCGGTCACCTGGCCAGTATGCGCGAGGCATTGACATCTGTCTATCTCTGGTGCATGGTTGGCATCGATAGTCATCTATGTCTGGGGAGATCGCGATGACGGACAAGACATCCACCGACCTTCGTGAGGCGGTCCGCGCCCGGTATGCCATGGCGGCGCGAGCGGTCCTGGAGCCAAGGCCTGGTGTGACTGCCGCGTGCTGCGAGAGATCTGCCACCGAGTCGTGCTGTGGCACCGGCTCGGCCGCGTCGGATTCCGCCGATGACTTGCCCGGCTCGCTGTATCGGGATGGGGAGACCGACGGGCTCCCTGAAGAAGCGGTACTCGCCAGCCTGGGCTGCGGGAATCCGCTGGCGGTCGCGAACCTGCACGAAGGGGAGAAGGTCTTGGACCTTGGGTCCGGTGGCGGCATCGACGTGCTGCTGTCAGCCCGCCGAGTTGGCCCATCGGGGTTCGCCTACGGCGTGGACATGACCGACGACATGCTGACTCTTGCGCGGGCCAACGCGGCCAGGGCCGGTGCCGAGAACGTGGAGTTCCTCAAGGGCGAGATCGAGGCCCTGCCGCTGCCGGATGCGGCAGTCGACGTGGTGATCTCCAACTGCGTGATCAACCTGTCCACCGACAAGCCTGCAGTGCTCACGGAGATGTTCCGGATCCTGGTTCCTGGCGGCAGGGTCGGCATCACCGACGTGGTGGCCGAGGATCACCTGAGCGCTGCGGACCGTGCTGCCGCTGGCTCGTATGTGGGCTGCATCGCTGGTGCCCTGTCCCGCAGGGAGTACCTGGATGGTCTCGCGGCCGCGGGGTTCGCTGACGCGTCCGTGACCTTCACGACCGAGGCAGCGCCCGGGATGCATTCCGCGATCATCCGCGCCATCAAGCCCGCCATCGCGTGAACGCAAGGCGCTAGTGGCCGATATCCCAGAGGTGCTGTTCGAGGTGCTGTTCGTGTGCACCCACAACGCCGGGCGATCGCAGATGGCCGCTGCTTTGCTCCATCACGAGGCGGCCGGGCGCGTGCATGTGACCTCTGCCGGGTCCCAGCCGGCCGACCGGCTCAACCCGGCGGTTGTCCAGGCCATGGCCGAGATCGGGCTGGACATCTCTCGCGAATTTCCTAAGCCGCTCACCAATGAAAAGGTGAAAGCCGCCGACGTGGTGATCACCATGGGCTGCGGTGACGCCTGCCCGATCTACCCCGGCAAGCGCTACCTCGACTGGGACTTGGCCGATCCGGCCGGCCTCGACCTTCCGGCCGTGCGGCCGATCCGAGATGACATCGAGCAGCGAGTGCGCGCGCTTGTCGCGGAGCTGACGGCATGATCATCCGGGGAGGGTAAGCGATCCGCGCTGTCGCAACTCAGGCGGCCGCGGGGTATGGACGACAACGTGGGCGCTTGGCTGTCGCCGGCACGACAGCGTCGCGCCCGCGTTGCGGTCAATCCGGCTCAGGTGACCATTATGCGCTGGGAGCGTGGCGTTGGCGCTGGCTTGTCATGGCTTGAGGGAATCGGACCGCAGCAACTCTGTGGTATCGCCGTCGATGATTAGGACGTCGCCGTCGCCCAACGCCCAATGCGCCTGGCCGACCGCCTCGTACCGGGCTGCGACCGCGTCGCAAGCAACCGTTTCCGGGTGACCGGGTGAATGGACATGAGGCACGAACGGCCGGTCGAGCCATCCAAGCCCGGTGGTCACTGGATTGGCTACCGCAGCGATGTCGTCCACTGCTTCCAGCCCGGAGAGGTCTGGTGCCAGGACACACGCGCCCGCGCTGTAACCGGCGTACAGGAGAGCGTCGCGCTGGATGAGGTCGGTGAGCGCGCGGTCGGTTCCGGTGTCCGCCAGCACGCGCCGCAGCACGAAGGTGTTGCCGCCCCGTACCCAGACGATGTCAAACCCAGAAAGCCGCTCCGCCGCATTGGCGTCGCGCAGATCGAGTTCGGTCACCTCGAGGCCGAGTTGGCCAAGGTCAGCGATGTCTCGCTGGAGGCCAGCATCGCGCACGTCAGCCGGCAGTCCGTCTAGTGCGTTCGGGATCAGAGCCGTCCGCTGGCCGAAGCTGAGCGCCAGGAGCCGGTCGGCATGTGCTCCGACTCGGTATGAGGACAAGTAGAGGCGCACGCCTATGACTTATCAGACGCGGTGGGCGCGCTATTGGCTGGGCCGTGGGCCACGTGCGCGGGGCACACGGCGAGACTGAGAGCCGTCGAGACTACCGGTGACGTCAGCAGGACCTGGTCGGCGTCGAATTCGACGAAGCGTTCCCGCTCAGCGAAGCCCAGCCGGGCGAGCAGTCGCAACGAGGCCGCATTGGCAGCCTGTGTGACGGCGATCACATGCTCGTCGTCGAGGTGTTCCGCTACCCAGGCGAGGACCGTCGCAACGGCTTCACTGGCCAGTCCTTTGCCCCAGTAGCGGGGTAGGAGCATGTAGCCGATTTCTAGCTGGCCGCGCTCCCGCGACAGCGAGCAAACGCCGACCACGGCCCCCTCATCGCCATCGCCACCGGGACGCAGCGCCAGGACGAAGGTTCCCCACCGTTGACCGGTCGGTCCGCTCACTGCCTCGCGGGCGTCCTCAGCCGAGAGCGGGCCACCGATGAACTTTCGGACCTGGGGGTCGGTCAGCAGTTCGACCGCTGCCGCACGGTCGGCAGCGGCGTCGCGACCAGGCCGAAGCACGAGCCGGGGCGACAGCAACGGCTTCTGAAGCCACGGTGGCGGCTGCGTCATGGCCCGACAGTCTGGCACACCAGCGGCAGCTCCAGCAGACTGAGGCAACTATGCGCCGTCGCGCGGTAGTACCGGCTGGTAGCCGACGAGCACCACCGACCAGTCCCCCGCACGCGCCCGGGCAATGACGTCAGTCGCGACCGGCCTGGTCCACTCGTTGCCGCTTTGCACCTCGCGGTCCCACGCCACCCGGTTATGCGCCACCGGATCGAAGGTCTCATCCACAGCAGCGCAGCCCATATCGCGGTGTCAATGCCCGGCCCTGCGTCTTGGGGTTGCGCTCAGGTGCTCAGCTCCTTGGCTGCCGTGGAGCAGCAGGTGGATGACCCGCGGCCAGGAGTCGGCGCGGGCGAGGGCGTTCGCGGCGGGGGTGCCGCCGAGGCTGTACACCTGGCCGGTGAGGGGGTGGCGCATCTCCGTGGCGACAGGTGTGCCGGGAACACCGCCGCACAAGTGGCCCGCGTCTTGGTAGCGCAGATGAGTGAGCTGGTCTCCGAAGCCCCGCACGGCGGCACGGTGCTCGGCGATGTGCGCCATTTCGGTCGCTGGCCACATCGCGTCTGCCTCTCCTGACACCAAGAGGATGGGAGCTTTCACCTGCTCGACGGGGATCTCCGCGGCGCTGATCATGGCGTGGTCGGCGAGGAAGGCCTCGAAGTATGGCCTGAGGCCAATGGCGGATCCTGAGGTAACCGCAGGCACCGGTAGGCCGCCTGGGTACATCCCGGCGCAGGGAATGTCGTCGCCGCCGAAGCGCCAGGCCGGTGCACCGACTGGGCCGTGCGGGCCGAGCCCGGCCCAGCAGATCCCACTGGGGGCGAACGCCACGACCGGACCGATAGAGTCCAGCATCGTGGCAGCCAGCAGGGCCAGTTCGCTGCCCCGTGACATGCCCATGACCGCGACCTTGCGGTCCGCCACGTCGGGCCGGCGCAGCAACCATTCTGCCGCCCGCCCTACGACCTCAACGTCGATGCGAACGAGAGTTGCGGGCAGACCGGGGACGCCGAAGTAGGCGATCGCCAGGGCGGCAATGCCATGCGACGCGAGCACTGGCACCCACGCGGCGGCCGCGCCAAGGCCGCCGCTGGAACCTGCGAAAGCGATGACTGCCGGGAACGGGCCCTGCCCGGCGGGGCGGGCGAACAAGCCCCATACTCCGGGTTCGCGCACCTCCGTCACCGTTGCCCCTGGCGCCAGCCAACGCCGCTCGATAGCGGCATCGGCGGTGCGCCCGGCGGCATTCACACTGATGCTGGCGCTGACTGGCGACGGGATGCCGCTGGCTGAAGGTGCGATGACCTCCCCAGACCACCACAGTCCGAACGGATCGGCTCCGGTGTAGGTGCCGGCCAGGCTCGCATCGCTCGCCGTATCGACAGTTCCAGCACGGCTGGCTCGGAAGGTAGCCGTCGCCTCGCGAGTTGTGTTGTCGATCTCAGTGCGAGTACGGACCATCACCTGCGAGCCGGGCTCACAGCCGCTGACAACCACGCCCCGAGGGTCGTCGACAAGGACCGGGCCTGGCGGGGCGGTGACGCGCAGCGCAGTCATGGTGGCCTGGCCGGCCTGGCTCGGCGAATGGTTTGTCTTCACGATCGGCCTCCCATCGGTCTCAATGGGGAGGCGTAAATCCCGGGCGAACGAATCGTTCGGTTGCCCAAGCCGTTTGCGTGCGGCCTGAACGGTGCCAGAAGGCCGCTGTCCCTGTATACCTGGGATATGGCGCTGGTGGGCCGGCGTGCCGAGATGGCCGAGGCGGGGCGGCTGCTCGAATCCGCTGCTGCCGGCCGGGGTGGCGTGCTGGTCTTCACCGGGCCGCCAGGCTCGGGCCGGACGGAGCTGGCAGGCGCTGCGGCACGGGAGGCTGCGCGGCGCGGGTTCGAGGTGCTGCGCACGGCCGCCGTCCGCGGTCAGGCTAGTCGGCTCGTTTGGGTCCGCCTGCTGCGGGATGCTGGTACTCCGGACGATCTCGCCTGGCAGATGATCGATGGGTCCGTGCCCTTGGATGCCGACGCCGTCGCCCGCCGACTGACCACATCCGGCCGGAGGCTCTTGGTGATCGACGACCTCGATCACGCCGGGCCCGAGGACCTGCAGGTGCTACGGGCGGTCGCCGCCCTGGCGGCCGCGAGCTGCACAGGCGTTATAGCGACTTCCGCGCTGCCGCTCGGTTTCGGCACGGAATTGCGGCTGGGGCGCCTGAGCGAGGAGGAACTGGCTGAGGTGCTGCCTGGGGTGCCGCCGCAGGCCCGTCACGGCCTGTGGCTGGCGTCCGGAGGGCTCCCAGGTCTAGCGGCCTCGCTCAGCGCCGAGCTTGCGGCGGGTGGCGGCGATGGTGATCCCCTGGTGATTCTCGCGCTGACCGCCTCATCGCGCGCGGAGTTCCTCGACGTGGACGCCGAGCTCGTCCGGCTGCTCGAGCTGGCGCTTCCGCGGGCGCCGGACCAGGCCACGCGAGCCAGGTTGTTGGCCCGCCTGGCACAAGAACTGCTTGGCGATTCATCGGCAGCACCGCGGCGCCGGGCACTCGCCGATGAGGCGCTGAAGCTGGCCCGCGACGTTGGCGATCCTCAGGTGCTGGCCGAAGTGCTCGATGCGCGATTGCATGCGCTATGGGATCCGGCGGGCGCCGAGGACCGGCTCGCAGCCGCGTCGGAGATCCTCGAACTCGCTCGCGGGGCCGGCGATGACGTCAGGGAACGCCATGGCTTGTTCTGGCGGTTCGTAGCGCTGATGGAACTCGGCCGGGTTGGCGACGCCGAGGCGGCGCTGGCGGGGTTCGAACGCGCCGCGGCGGCTGC
>Ga0126371_10005166_pt1 | contig 11577 bp, 7 predicted proteins | sample PanSoiMetaPlot_4_FD_110145 | JGI IMG/M metagenome (GOLD analysis project Ga0126371, IMG submission 110145) | Tropical forest soil microbial communities from Panama - MetaG Plot_4 | ecosystem: Environmental > Terrestrial > Soil > Tropical forest > Bulk soil | place: Panama | collected 2016-02-17
CCCGCGAAGCATTGGCAGCCGCCGCGCTTGCTTGCGAGATCGTGAGCGGCGCCGGCACCGGTACCTTCGCGATTGAGGCGGCAAGCGGCGTTTACACCGAGCTGCAGGTCGGCTCGTATGTATTCATGGACACCGAATACGCGCGCATTGGCGACAAGTCCGGGGGGCCCTACCGGGAGTTCGAGCACAGCCTGTTCGTGCTCGCCTCGGTGATCAGCACGCCGTCGACCAACCGGGCGATTGTTGATGCCGGTCTCAAATCGATAAGCGGCGAGCGTGGGCCGCCTTGGGTGCACGGCCGCTCCGGCCTAGAGTGCTCCGCGATCTCCGACGAGCATGGCAAGATCACGGTGCCGCCAGGCCTGACGCCGCCGAGGCTCGGGGAAAAAATCTGGCTCATCCCCGGCCATTGCGACCCGACCGTCAATCTGCACGACTGGTATGTCGGCGTGCGCGACGGGCGGGTCGAGGCCCTTTGGCCGATCGGCGCTCGCGGCGCCAGTATTTGAAAGCGTGAAGCCTCCCCTGGCTGAATCCAGGCTGAAGACATCGTGCATTGAGTTCATCATAATGCGTACACCAGCCAAACTGCTTCATCGGACCCAAGCAGGCAGAACGAAGCTATTTTGAGCGACACCATCGCATCGCGCCATGGACTAGTGCTCGATATTGCCGCTGGATGAAGGCAAGTAACCGGTGATAGACTAGATAAAGGTCTTCTCGCGTCGTGACCTCAATCTTGTTGGAACGTTCATAAATCTGACAACCCGAAAGAGCTAAAATTCTAACCCTATAGTTGGAGCTGCTCTCAGGTGGGCGCCTCCTCCTCCTCGCTGCTGCGGTTCCCGGTTCATGTCTCCCTCGATGACTTTCGTTTCATCGCCGAGGGTGCAGGGCTCGATAAAGAGGATGACTATCGACTTGATGGGATCAGTGTTGTGAAACGAAAAATGATGATTTGGACGCGAAATGAACCGATGCGCCCTTGAGGCCATAAGCGCGTGTTACTCGCAGGGTTGTGCGCAAAAACAAACAAAAAGCTTAAAAAGCCAATGACACGAATCAATCTAAATAGTTCCAAGCGAAAGCACCTGTATCTGCCGACAGCGACTTGCAAGAAACAAGCCTCGTAAACAGAAATGGTCCCTACCATGGGCGTCAATTCGATAAGCTCGAGGACGGTTGATGGGAGGGGTTTGCAGGAAGCGTGTAAAAAGCAACCACAAGAGGAGCGCACTGACAGCGAATTCCGCAATTTTGTGACCGAGCGAGGCATCGCGCGCTCAGAAGGGCCTGCCGCACAGCAACAAGGTGCAACTGCGATTGAGCGCGACCCGCACAAGGTTACGCCGCGCGAGACCTTGTTGGCGATTACGCAGGGGTACCATAGCTGTGTGCCAACGCATTTAAGCGACAACCCAAAGTTCCCCGGCCGAACTGATCACGGGGCGGGTGCACTTCCTAACAAAAGACCGGCGCCCGAGGAAACCCCAGATGTCGCGCTCTCGGCGTCTGTATCATTGCGGCGAGCAGAGGCGGCAGATGCAGCCTTTCAAAAAGCAAGAGGGGGTTCGAATGCCGTCGAGCTGCGCCAACACAGTGAGGTGGCCTGGGGTGCTTTCCGCTTGAGCATTGCGGATCAACTCTTGCAGGCCGGCAAAGGTCACCTCTTTCCCGACGAGGCGAGCCAGTCCGCGATCAAGCGTATCAAGCATAAGTATGGTCACGCCAATGCCAAGGCAAATGAGCAGATCGACGAGGCGGCTGCGCAGGTCGATGCTTTTTGGCAACACCTCGGTCTAACGGGAAGCCAGTTCGACAAGATCGTTCATTTGGCGCAGGCCGCGAGCCGGGCTGCCGCGCATAGTTCACATAAGGTTCGTGGTGAAGGAACGGCGCAAACTGAGCAGAGCGAAATGCGGCTAAGAATGACGGCGCGTGAAAGCTGGGACAGTGTCGGAGCGGCAATCGAATCCAAGCTTGGGCAGAGTGCGGCTGACAAGATCTATCCAGAAGATGCTGTGAAACGCGATATCGGTGGACTAAAAGCCCGCTTACCGCACAGAGATGTCAACTTCAACGCCGTCGCGTCGGCAGCTCGCAGCCGCGTAGAGGCGCAATGGCGCCGAGAGGGGCGCACTCACGATACCTTCGGCGTCATTATGGGGCTAACCCACAATATGCGGGTGGCAGAGAGAACCCGCGATCAGGCAAGGATCGCTCAAGCACAGGACGTTCTTAGAATTGAAATCGAAAAACAGCTCAAAAGCGCGACCGGCAGCGTTCCTAGTTCCTCAGGCGAACTTGCAGGCCTGGTCCGCGCAGCAGCCCTCGCGCAGCGGGGGCCGCAGGACCCACTTTTCCACGAGGCTCTCGAGCAAGCCTATGGCGACGTCTTCGTCAAGCCGCGGGCCGAAGCGGTGGAGCGTGCTTACGCGGCGGAACACGATGTGGTGGCCGCCGCGCGGGAGCTCGCGGCGCAAACCCATAACACTTTGGCATCCGTCGCTAAGGCGGTGCTCGAAAGATCATTGCCAACAGTCGCAAGCATCGCTGAAGATATCAATATTAGGCAGAAAGTGCCGCCCGAGAAACTCGAAGAAGTTTTTCACTATCTGTCCTCCGCGGCCGAAGATGCGGAACGTGCGCAGGGGGGCGAACGGATCGTGTCGGATGTTGGTGCCGCCATCGCCAAGGACTTTCCGGCTCCTTTTGCCGAGAACGCGCCCGGTCCCATTTGGCTGACGGTCCCCTACATACATGCAATCGCTGCCTCGGTCGGAAACGGTGACGGCGCCGCGTTGCCTCTCGCCATTGCCTCTCACGTCAAAGGTCAACGGCAACGACTGTGGGTGACCTCCGCGATAGCCAACGGCGCGGGCACCTTGCAAAGCAAACTCAGACAAGCGGTGGCCGATCATTTGCTCACGCCGCTCAACAAGTTTTATGCCGATCATGGTCATCTGCCGGCACAGGATCTTGACCAGGCTGCCGAGACCTATGCGCAGAAGCATCCGGAGGCGCAAGCGGCGTACGAAACGACTCTCCGGGCTCTCGATGCGCTTGGCCCCGGTGCCGTGCGCACGGTCTTGGAGGCCGAGCGTGCGATACCGCAATTCCATGGTTACGTTGGCCTTGAGAGCGCTCTGCATTCCCTGCAGCAAGACAAATATACCCAATACGTGATTGCCCGCAGCCAACAGGCGGCGCACGAGATCACCTATTTGGCGATGCAGAGGCAAGAAGAGAGCTCATCGGGCTTGCTCAAGCCGGAGAGCGCTGTCAAACGCGGGCTTCGCGAGTTGGTAAAATCCTTGGTTGCCACGTCTTCGAGCGGATCATTGTTTGACTTAGAGTGGTTCGACATCGCCGGAAAATTTGTGACGAGTCCCGACGAGCATTTCTTGGATGCGTTTTCGGGAACCCGAACCTCCATCGATGCCAAAAAGGCGCTTCCCGCGAATATCCCATTTAACATTCTTGGCAACTTGGTCTATGGCGCGCAATTTGTGGACGCCGTCCGCGCCTTCCAGAACGACCCTAACATGCTCGACGCGACCAAGGGCATCTATGCCGCGCTCGGCTTCTCAAAAGAGCTTACGGAAACTCTGGCGATTGGCGTGCAGAAAAGCTGGTGGTCGGTCATGTCTGCGCAGACGGCTGCCTCGGTGCTTGCCAAGAGTCAGCGAGGCGGCATGTTGAACTTTCGCTCATTGAGGACGGATCCCCGTTTCGTACAGCTAGGCTATGGCCTGAAAGTCGCCGGTGCTGCCTTGGACTTGGCGAACGCTTTCAAGTCTTTCGAGAAGGAACAATATGTAGGTGGCGGCCTCTACGGGATATCGGCCGTTGGCGGCGGGCTGGGCGCGTCCTCTTCCCTTGCCCTACGTGGAACACTCTGGGCCGATTGGGGCGCGACCATCGGTGGCGGCATAGCGCTTGCGGCTTCAATAGGCCTCTACTTCTACCAAGATTACAAGGCCGTGCGCAGTCACGAGGACCCGGCCAAGGAGTTCTTAGAATATGCGGGGATCCATCCCAAAGTGGCTGAAACGCTCGCAAACTTTGACAGCGAGGGGCGCAGCGCCGGTCCGGTTTTTGCCGCAATGCTGGAGGCAGGCGGTATTGAGCGGCAAGCGTTCAAGACTTTTCTCAACAGCCTGACGAGCCAAGCGGACCTCGATAGACTCGATACCCTCGTCGAGCGTGCGCGCCGGGTATGGCCAAGCGAAGCCAACGCTTTTCCACGGACGGCCGATGGCGATGAGTCCGTAAAAGCCAATCCATCTTGGACCACTCGTTTGAATTTGTCGCACCCCTGGCGCTTGGACGGGCGCTTCGACCCGCACAGTCTCAATGGCGTGCTCATTCTAGGGCACGAGCTTTTCCAGGATAGGTTTCCAGGTCCCTACCGGCTACCACCATCGTAAGCACGGGTGGCCGTTGTGTTTGCGCCGACGGCAGCCTCATGGTGACCGAGCTCTGGCGCGGAGGGCGGCGAGGACGGCGGACGATCCCAAGCGCACTGTCTGCGGTGACGGGAAAGCAAGCGGATTCTTCGAGGTGGTAAGCCATTCCAGCCGCGGCAGCTCGCCGAGTTCGACCGGCAAATGGGTAAGCTGGTTGTTTTGAAGCAACAGCGTTTTCAGCGCTTTCATCTGCCCGATTTCCGGGGGCACAGTGCTGAGCCGGTTGTCCGACAAAACAAGCTGCCGCAGGTTCGTTAAGCGGCCGATTTCCGGCGGGAGGAGCGTTAGTTGATTGCGGTCTAAGTTTAGAATTTCCAGATTTCGCAGTTCGCCGATCTCAGGGGGCAGGGCCGTGAGTTTGTTGCCACTGAGAGAGAGTGTCTGCAATGCGATGAGACGGCTGATGTCTGGCGGGAGACACGTCAGCTGGTTGTTGTCCATGGAGAGAACAACGAGCGAAGTCAGGCGCCAGAACGCCTCCGGCAGCTCACTCAATTGGCGATTATCGTCGAGCCGAAGAGTTTTCAGAACCGAGAGCTCGGCGATTTCCGGAGGCAAGTTCTTGAGCCGGTTGGCATCGAGATGGAGTAGTTCGAGCTGCTTCAGCTGGCCGATCTGGGCAGGCACCGCAGTTAGCCGAGAGGAACCAAGATAGAGTTCCTTTGCGTGCTGGCGGTGCGCAATCCTTGCGATGCGTCGGCGCGCCCGTTTATCCCAATCGACGTGTTTTTCGACGATGCGCGCGATCGCAAAAGGAACAACGAGGCCGAAAAATGCCGCGGCGCCGAGAACAAGAACTGCATTGGTTAGAGTGTTCACGGGCCCTCCCTTCTAGACAAAATGCTTGCTCATCTCCGATCAACGATGTCGCCAGCGGAAAATCTGCGCCGACGTTGGGTGCGCGACGGAAGCAAGCAGGACGCCATGGCGATATGAGTGCGCTGCGGAATCTTACCCCTGGTGAGCATGGGCTATCGTCTTTGGTAACTTTCGAGGCGAACTTGCGACGCTTGGCGCCCCTTGAGCGGTGCGTTGCCGGCGAGGCTGCCTGGCAACATCCTCGGGCTAAAACGTCATGGAGGATGCTCGGGAAGCTGGTCTGGGCCCGGGAATCGTCGTCCGAAAAGCTTGTGCCCCAGGATGAGAACGCCGTTTAGGCTGTGAGGATCGCCAGTGCCGCTTGACGGAGCGGGAGAGGGGGTCTCTACGGACCGATCGTTGTCTGCCGTTCTTGGGAAATCCCCGCTTTCGTCGACCGGCACCTGACGGGCGCGTTCGACCAGCGTTTTGAGCCTATCGAGATCGTCTTTGCTCGCCATGCTATTGAGAAAATTCTTGAACTCTTCCTTGTCAATACCGCCTTGCGCCAGCATCGCGGCGAACACAGGACCAACACTGCGGCCACGCGAATCGTACGTGGCAAGTATTTGAGCGACCTGTGGCTTCATTCCCGCGAGTACCAGAAATTCCTCGGAGGTGGCTGTAAGTTTTTCACGATCGCCTGGCGGGGGTGCTCCGAGGTCGCGCAACAACTCGGGAAAATACTTCTTTATATATTCCATTTCTTGGCCCGCCTGGTGCGCAACACAGCGGGCGTGCTGGATTTTCTCTTCGTCCGTTTCTATATGGGGGCGATAGCACAACCCGTCCACGGCGCGTTCGGCATCATTCCACGGCAGGCCAGTGCAGAGCGCTTCGAGTTCCGCGAGTTCCGCGGCATTCACCGGACGTTTCCCGCATCCGGATTTCCACTCGCGGATCTTGGTCCGTCGCCAGTCCTCGAGTTCTCCCTTGAGCGAGCGCCAGTCGATGCCAGGGTGCCCTTGCTCGGGCGGCGGCTCTGTCTGCGCGCCGGCGCGGTCCCCATGATCGAGCCGCTGCACCAACCGCGTAGAGTGGTTACTCCGCTCTTGGGCGCCGGCGGGTAACGCCGGGCGAGAGCAATTGCCGTTCGATGCGGTTTGCCAGCGACCTTGCATCTTCACGTTCGAGGACCTGGAATAGACTCTGTTGAGGCAAGAAGGTTGCGGTTCAAGCGAGCCGAACGAGTCGGGGGTGCCTCGCTTCACAGACAGACAACGACCTTCAACGCGTTCGGCGATGCGCCAGCGCCTAGCGGTAGCCTTAAAATCAAAGTTCGTATCCTGGCGTCCCTGGGCTGAGACATGTTGTGAAAATTGGTATTCGCCCGATGTGACGGCCGCAAATCCACACTGCACCGAAATTTGGTACATCAAAAATGTCATGATGGATAATGGTGAGTGCAGCCCAAAAAGTGTTCTAATCAAGAGGTATCTCCACTCGGTCCCGCTGTTTAGACGGACAATAGTATTTTAGGGACCTGTTCATGGCAGTCGTGTGAATGGCCGTGGCAAAGGCCCAGCACGCCGCAATCGCTCTGGCGGTAAAGAGAATAACAGAAAATTCGCAAGAGACCTTCTACGGTCGCGCAATGATGTCATAGAGCATACTGTTGGGGATTGTGTTCTTTATTCCATATCCAGCTTTTAAGATCCGCCAACCTCCTCGCCGGGGCCCAGGGTTGTGACAGCCAGTGTGCTGATGGCCGTCGTCACACTGCTGTCGTGGATGATTGCGGCGGTGCGCGGCTGGCGCTGGGCTGCAGCGGTAGAGTGACAACGCCGCGGTCCAAAGACGCCATTCTGCAGTGCGACTTTGTGCTCGTAACCCGACTTGTCGTCATGGCTTCGGCGCCGGTTGTGTTCGCCGACGGCACTGAGAGCAACACGATTCTGAACAGCGCTCGATCCGATGCCGATTTCTGATCTAGGGGGTCGCCGGCATTTTTGGTGCCTTCGCGGCGCTAGGGGTCGCTTGGCCATTCTGGCGCAAGCAGATCGGCACTTGGTGGAGGCGGCTCCATCTTGCCCTTATCGCTGTACGCTTGGTTCCTCCTGGTTCCTCCTGCGTCTCGCTGGCACGACACTTAAACTATTAGGTTGGAGGCGTCAGGACCGCAACCATCAGGCGGTACGAACGAGACCCTAGGTCTGTCTCAATGGCCGTGAACCCGCGTGCACGGGGGCTGCGCTTCAGGAAAGACGATGGCGCGGTCATCAACGGGTCACATGGCGCTGTCAACGTCACGCTCCGAAATCACAAATGGGTGCTTCGGGGGGAGGCTCCGATGCCGCGCACGTCGATCGGCATGTTGTCTGCAGTGTTGATTCTGGGGGTCTTGTTCGGGTCACGACCATCGCTCGCCCAGTCGGGTCTCGATCGCGTCAATCACATCATCATCGTCATGCAAGAGAACCACTCGTTCGACAACTATTTCGGCGCTCTGCCGTACATCCCTGGCGGCGCCTATCACGCGCCCGATCCGCTCGATCACGACGCTGATAGTGGGTGCCGGGCGGACGATCACGGCTGCGTCGACGGCCTGACCTGCCGGATGACGACCAGCGGAACGCTCGCGTGCGTAAACGCGAATCCGGACGTCCGGGGCCCCCGCGTATTCGCTTTCCACAATCCCAGTCGTTGTGTGCTGCCGGACCTCGACCACGGCTGGGTCGGCACGCACCATGAGGCCAATTTCCTACAACCGAATGATGCGCTCGACCGCTTCCTCGGCGACGGGTTCGTGCGTCAGAATGACCTGACAGAACAGGTCGACAGCGGTCCGGAGACACCGACCGACGACCCGACGATGGGGTTCTACAACCAGATCGACCTGCCATTCTATTACGCTCTGGCGCAGAACTTCGCCATCAGCGACCGCCATTTCTCGTCCGTGCTGGGCCCAACATTTCCCAACCGTTCCTACGCGATGGCGGCGACATCGTTTGGCCACATCACGACCAACGACGAGATTCCGCCGACCGGGGGTTACAAGCCGGTCCACGGGACTATCTTCGACCTGATGGACAAGAACAACGTTTCCTGGGCGGACTACTTCCAGGACGTGCCTCAGGGAGGTAGCTTCCGTCCGTTCAGCGCCACATCCGTCGACCCACATTTCTTGCCTTATGCGCTTTTCCTGGCCCAGGTGTCAGGGGCGCCGAGCGCAGGGCCGCTGCCCCAAGTGGCTTTTGTCGATCCCAATTTCGGCTTTTTCACCAACCAGTCCGAGACCGACGAGCACCCACCGACGGACATTCAGCGGGGACAGGCCTTCCTCTCCCAGGTCGTGAACGCCGTGCGCAACGGGCCGTATTGGAAGGACTCCATCATCTTTATCACCTACGACGAGCACGGCGGCTTCTATGATCACGCCCGACCCCCGCGAGCGCCCCAGGGAGAGACGCGCACGCCCGACGACATCGCCGCTGGACAATGCGCCGATTTGTCGAACCCTCCCGCAAGCCTCCAGCCGGGTGGTGGGGCGCAATGCAGCACCAATCAGGTGAATCCCGCAGGCAACAGCGTAGTGACTGCAGAACAGCTATGCCCAGCGCTGACTGCGAGTCCGACGGGTCCATTTCCTCAGCAATGTGCGAGCTTCGATCAGTTGGGCTTCCGAGTTCCGTTCATGGCGATATCGGCATTTGCCAAGCCCCACTACGTGTCGCACGCCGTCAGTGATCACACTTCAGTGCTGGCGCTGATCGAGAAGCGCTTCATGACGGCCCCTACGGTGGCGGCCGGCGATGCCGCCGATGATGCGCGACCGCATCTGACCCGCAGGGATTTGGATGCCGACACCCTTGAGGACATGTTCGACTTCGAGCACTCACCGTCGCTGAACACGGCAGTCGGCATCGCGCTCCCGCCCACGAACGACTGCACCCCGGCGCCATGAGGGCGGCGACCGCAGCGGTGCGGCTCGCGCTTTCCGTCGCGTACCAATGCCTCGGCATGAACTCTGGGGTGCTCTGGCCCCCGGCGTCCGACAAAGCCCTGAGTATTTCGGAGCTGCCGAGCGCACGCTGCGCTTCACCCGTGGCCCGACCCTCGTCGCGTTCTCGCTTTGGCACTCCTAGTCGTTGACCGAAAGCACCATGATGGGATCGGCGATTTTTTCAGGCGCAATCTCCTCCGCCAGCGGCAGTACGGCCGTGCCAATCGCGAAGAACTCGATCACATGCCGCTGCCAGTTGTGGCTGCCCTCGTGGATGTCGACACCCACGACGCCTTCGGCGTTCGCGGCCGACGCCTCGGCTTGCATGCGCTCGACTGCGATCTCCCGCGCCTCATACATGGCGGACGTATAGTTCTCGAGCTCCACGTTGCGGCCCACGCTGGCGAGGCCGGCTAGCATCCCGCGATGCGCAACGTGGTACACGCAACTGCCCATGACCATTTCGACCGGCCGATAGCCCGAATGCAACAGACACCAGAAATCTTGACCCGATAGGTCGGACGTGAACGGCCCGCCGTCGTGCGCCCGAAACCCCCGGTGTCCGTCACCGTGCACGACGCCGGTGCCAAGGGCAATGAACTCCAGTAAATGCTCATCCCATTCCAGTCGTTTGATCGTCAGCTTCACGCCGACAATCCCGTCCGCCCCCATAGCGGTCGCCTCCGAGCGCATCCGGCTCATCGCTAGTTCGCGGGCGTGGTACATCGCCGCGGAAAGCACATCGAGTTCCTGGTTCTTTTTCCAGCTGCCGTACTGGATTCCTACATGATAGACGCAGGTACCGACGCACAGGCCGATCGGCTCGAAGCCCGCCTTGCGCACCAGCAAGAACTCGTTAACCGAAAAATCGGAGGTGAAGACGCCGGTTGAATGCGCGGACCGGCGCAGACCCTTCAGGCGCTCCACGGCGTGAGCGGGAATTGACGTCGTCATATCAGATTGCTCCCCGGACTTCGTTGGACCCGTATGACTGGTGGTGCGACGTGGTGCCGGTCAGCGGCGTATTGCCGGCGTGCATATCCACGACCATTTCGATGTTGTGCGGCAGCGCAGTGCCCGGCCGTGCATCGACCGTGGTGGCGACCACGATGTGCCGCGCCAGATACTGCTTTGTGTCGCCTTCGCCTTCGCGCTCGAACATCTGGCTGAAGTTCAGATGCGCTAGGACGCCGTTGCCCTGGGACCGCGCATAGCTCCTCAACTGCGCGTGGGCGTGGTGACGCACGGTCTCCCACAGCGCACTCAGTTGCTGGGCTTCGATATTGCCCATCCACCTTAGATTTGTGGTGCTGCGGCGCCAATCATTCAGCCATTCATAGTGGGCGCCGACGGCGAGGCCGGTGGGCACGACGTCGGCTTCCAGCAGCTTGACGAATTCCAGCGCCGGCACGGTCGCGATGATCGGGTCGTCACTCGGCGGTAGGCCCTGCATGTGGACCGCGGTTCCGACCAGCGAGAAATCCATGCTGCCCGCTGGGCCCAGCGGAATCGTGCGCATTTTGACATCGAGCACGGCGTTCGCGCCTGCCGCCCACGCTTCCTCTCGCAGTCTGCGCAGCGCCATGCCCCAACCTTCCGAATGCCCGTTGGTCCACGACCATCCGTAATGTAGCCAACAGGTCGCTGAGACGGTGGCGATCGGCTTGAGACCGTGTGACCGGGCAATCATGAGTTCTGCCGGTGTCAAGGTCGCGGTCCAGGGCAGGGTGCCGGCTCGCGCTCCTTCGAGCCGTGTCCGAATGGCCTCTGGCACGGTGCCGTTGTGCAGGGACGCATGGATTTCGGCCAAGCGCCGCTCGCGAGCGGCCTGCCGCTCCGCGGCTTGCGGGCTTGGCTTCCAGAAGATGTCGAACAGACCCATGTCATCCCGCCATGAAATCGCTGAGCGAGCGGCTCAGCGCCTGCGCATGCTCGCTGACCTTCCGAGTCTCTGCTGCCAGACGCACGAACCATTCCGAGGGATCGACGGCCTTGGTGTTGAGCGTGATGCCCCGCACCACCATGGCGACGTACGCCTTGAGCGTTCCGCGCTCGACCGCCAGGCTGTATCGGTTGTCCCCGAGACTGACGGTGACACCCGTGATTTTTCCGCTGCCGGAAAAGAAGCTGCGGCTTTCGTGAACCGTCACCAGCTCCGGCATAGCCTCCTTGAGGCGCAGCGCCAAAGCTTTCAGGTTGCTCTCCGCGTCCGCTGTGAAGCGGCGCAGCCACGCGGCCTGCATGTCGAAGTCGTGATCCTCCGTCATTGCCGAACCGCGGCAGCATTCACGCCTTGCATTCCGCGCA
>Ga0126371_10005167_pt1 | contig 11576 bp, 7 predicted proteins | sample PanSoiMetaPlot_4_FD_110145 | JGI IMG/M metagenome (GOLD analysis project Ga0126371, IMG submission 110145) | Tropical forest soil microbial communities from Panama - MetaG Plot_4 | ecosystem: Environmental > Terrestrial > Soil > Tropical forest > Bulk soil | place: Panama | collected 2016-02-17
ACCTGACGACACCAAGATAACTGCCGCCCGCCTTCGTTGTACTACTAGACCCGAAAATCCTCCTGAGCCACGACGGCTTTCGTGGCGCACGCACTCTTGCGTGCCGCGTCGAGACTCGTCTCGACGCCTGCCGGAGTCTTCGCCGGCGCCAGGGCCTCGACACGGAGTGTCGACGCGTCAGGCACGAATGCCTGCGCCACCGCGTTGGTCGTGGCTCCGCTGCTTTGAGGGGCTGTACTTAAGAAGCACGGTTAGGCCCGGACGAGGGCGTGTTCATTCGCGTGGGATCTACGAATCGGCGCGCCGACGCGGTGCTCATCGAGGAACTAAGGCGTCTCAACCGCGTCGATTCGTTCGATGAGCAGGCGATCCCGGATTCGAACTCGGAAGCACTCGACTTCTGAGTTGCTTCCGAGTTGTTTGCTCCCTATCGAAAGCGCACGCCACAGACGTTGAAACCGCTCCGTATAGTAACGGATCATGAGGGGCGCGCCAACGCTCGAAGAGATAGGAACGCACTTTCGCGTTACGATCCCGGCGCTCAGAACGCGGAAACCAAAATAGACGAGACCGATCGAAGAATCCTGGCCTCCCTCAGATCCAAAACCCTTTCCACCGCGGCCATCGCGAAAGTCGCCGGTCTTTCGGAGCGGGCCACCCGCAGTCGTCTTCGATCAATTGGTTGCGCGTGGTCTTGTAGTTGAGATTGGAACTGGACCTCATGATCCAAGGCGGCATTACGCCCTAGGCGAGACATGAGTCCGCTCTTGTGGCGCATAGGCGGAGAGAGAAGGCGGTTCGACGGCTTTGGCGATCAGCGCGGAACAGGCGTGGAAGGTCTGCATGAACTCGATCCGAATGCGATAGCGCCGCGCCAGGCTTACGGCGCCGGCGCGTCGCAGTCATATGAGTCTCAATTACCAGCCAGCAACTCTTCAACTGCTTGCCCGACCTGCTCAAGGAACTCTTCCAGCATCGGCGGCTTGTGAATGTAGCGCTCGGCTCCAGTGAGCGCGATGCGGTGGCGGTCTTTCGCCGCGTCGGACGACGTGAGAATGCCTATCGGCACGCCCACCATACTTGGCTTGCTTCGGATTGTCTGAAGCACCTCGAAACCCTCGCGGCGGGGCAGGTTGAGGTCGAGCAGGATCAAATCGGGAACCGCGCATTCATCCTTTTGCAGCGCACCAATGGCCTGTTCGCCGTCGCTGTAACGAATCAGCTCGTAATTCATTTTGCGATTTTGGAGCGTCTTTTCCAGCAGGTAAACATCGCCTGGATTGTCCTCTACCAGCAATATGCGGATTGGGCTTGGTTTTTTCGACTGATTTCTCTCCATTGTTTTAGGCTTCGCTATCGATGTTCTCAGCGGTCGGTCGTGCTTTCGTATACGATCTTTTTCAGAACAGGACCAATCTGCAGAAATTCGTCCAGGTCGGCTGGCTTCGGGATGTATCTCGCGATGCGCAACTGTTCAGGCAGCGGCTGCATCGTAGCCGCGGAACTGGTCACCACTACTGGAACTTTCGCATATCGCTCACTCTGGCGCATCGCTTGGAGCACTTGAAGGCCATCGTTCTTCGGTAGATTGAGGTCCAGAACGGCAAGGTGTGGTATCGGATTGTCAACGTACTTTCCTTCGCCGCGGACGAACGCGAGTGCTTCGGCGCCATCTTCGAAAATAGTCAACTCGAAATCGAGGCTCGCACCGAGGAGTGCCTTGCGAAACAGATAGACATCGGCGACGTTGTCTTCCACGAGCAGAATGCGGATAGGCTCACTTCTCATACCGCTGGTCCTAATGCGATTGCGGGGAGGGTGAAATAAAATGTGGCTCCTTGGTCGACCTCGGATTCGACCCAAATCTCGCCTCCGTAGCGTTCCACAACTCGAAGGCAAATCGCCAAACCGATGCCCGTTCCGGGGATGCTTCTCCCATGCAGCCTCTTGAAGACGCCAAAAATCTGCTTGTGATACTCGGCCGCAATTCCAATGCCGTTATCGGTCACGCCAAACTTCCACATACCACGCTGACTCACGGCCGACACATGGATTTGCGGCGGACGTTGACTTCGGTACTTAAGGGCGTTGCTGATCAGATTTTGGAGGAGCTGAACGAATTGTGGCTCGTGGCCGTGGATTGTCGGCAGCGGATCGCTCGTGACGCTCCCTCCGGTTTCCTCGATCGCGGCCTGACAGTTTTGGACAGCCGTCTGGAAGATGTGATTAAGATCGACCTGCTCAAGAGCCTGACTATCACCCGTTAGCTGCGTATAGGCAAGCAGGTCCGCTAGCAGTTCGTGCATGCGCTTCGTGCCTTCGGAGATGAATTGCACGCACGTGGATGCCTCTCCGTCCGGCTGTCCTCTGTATCCCTGAACCAGGAGTTGTGAGTAGGCAGTGATCATCCGCAACGGTTCTTGTAAATCGTGGCTTGCAGCGAACGCGAATTGATTCAGGTCTTGATTGGCGCGCACGAGCGCTGTATTCGTCACGCGAAGGTCTTCTTCGGCTCGTACCTTTTCGATGAGGTCCGCCGCTTGCCGCACGAGCAGATCCAGTAGCCGCAAGTCCCGTTCGCTGAACTGGTGGCGTGCTTTGAAGTGTGTGGAGAGCATTCCAACGAGAACACCGTCGCGTCCCATGATGGGCGTCGATTGAACAGCCCGTATCCCTTCTCGCCGCAACACATCTAACGCCGGCGTCCCAGCGAATATCGGACTCGTCTCCACGTCGTCTACGAGGACCCGCTGCCGCCGCGCGAACGCGGCGCCGCAAACGGCTGCATCGTCTTCGCGTACGTGGCTAAAGAAATTTAGAAATTCTTCTGAAAACCGGTGTTGCGCTTTGATGTGCAGTCGCCCCGTCGACCTGTCGATGAGCTGAACGTTACCCATCTCGGCATCGGTGATCGTCTCAGCCGCCGCGAGAACTTCATTCAATAACGAATGCATGTCGACTGCCTGCACGAGCCGTGTTCCGAACTGATGCAGGCTACGCAGCCCTGCCACTTCATGATCTAATTGATCCTTTAAGCGGGTCAGTTCCTGCTCCGCCTTCCTGCGTTCCGTAACATCCCGAAAAACCATGACAACGCCCGCAACACCATCGGCATCGTGAATCTGAGCAGCGCTATCGTCGATAGGAACCACGCGGCCGTTCTTTGCTGTTAACTGCGTGTGGTTCGCCAAGCCCACGATGTGGCCCTCGCGGAGGACCTTCCTTACGGGACTCTCGACTTTGGCCCCTGTTTCCTCATTGCTAATGTCGAAGACCTCATCGAGCGCGCGGCCCTTCGCATCTTCCTGAGTCCATCCCGTTAGAGACGCGGCGACGGGATTTAAGAGTGTGACTATGCCGGCGTTATCAGTTGCGATCACCCCATCTCCGATACTGGAAAGAGTCGCACTCAGCAGTTCGCGCGCTTCCCGCGCTTCTTGCTCCTTCGCCCGAAGCCGCTCTTCCGCGCGTTTCTTTTCCGTGATGTCTCGCGCGATTTTCGACGCGCCGACAATGCGTCCGGAGGCGTCGCGCACCGGAGAAACCGTAAGCGAGATGTCGATCAAGGCGCCATTCTTGGTTTTCCGGATAGTCTCATGATGCTCGACCCCTTCCCCGTTTCTGATCCGCTGCAAGATAGCGGGCATCTCCTCCAAACGGTCTGGCGCGGCAATTGTGTTGATTGGTTTCCCGATCATCTCGTTAGCGGTATAGCCGAAAATGCGCTCAGCGCTGGCATTCCAACTCGTGACAATGCCGTTCAGGTCCTTGCTGATGACTGCATCGTCTGACGATTCGACGATAGAGGAAAGCAACTGGGTAATTTGCTCGGCCCGGCGGCGCTCGGTTATGTCGCGGAATACCAGCACACTTCCTTGAAGCTTGTCATTGGCGCCTCGAATCGGGGCTGCGCTGTCATCAATGGGAATCACACGGCCGTCCCTTGCTGTTAACTGCGTGTGGTTCGCTAAGCCGACGATACGGGCCTCGCGGAGCACTTTGCTTACGGGATTCTCGACCTTGGCCCCTGTTTCCTCATTGCTAATGTCGAATACCTCATCGAGCGGGCGTCCTGCCGCATCTTCCTGAGCCCATCCCGTCAGACGTGCAGCGACCGGATTTAGCAGTGTGACTTTGCCGGCATCATCGGTTGCGATCACTGCATCTCCGATACTGGAAAGAGTCGCACTCAGCCATTCGCGCGCTTCCCGCGCTTCTTGCTCCGTCGCCTGAAGCCGCTCGTCCGCGCGTTTCCTTTCCGTGATATCTCGCGCAATTTTCGATGCGCCGACAATGCGCCCGGAGGCATCGCGCACAGGAGACACCGTGAGCGCAATATTGATCAACGTACCGTCTTTAGTTTTCCGCACGGTCTCATAGTGATCAACTCTATCCCCGTTTCTAATCCGTTCCAAGATGGCAGGCATCTCATCCAAACGGTCTGGCGCGGCAATTGTGGCGATTGGTTTCCCGATCATCTCGCGGGCGGTGTAGCCGAAAACCCGCTCGGCGCCCGCATTCCAACTCGTAACAATACCGTTCAGGTCTTTGCTGATGATCGCGTCGTCAGAAGATTCGACGATAGAAGAGAGCAATCGGCTAGCCTGCTCGGCTCGGCGCCGCTCGGTGATATCGCGGAACACCAGCACAGTGCCTTGAAGATCGCCAGCTGCGCCGCGAATCGGCGCCGCACTGTCATCGATGGGAACCTCGCGGCCGTCGGGACAGAGGAGGACTGTATGATTCGCCATGCCCACAATGGCGCCTTCTCGCAAGACCTTTTCGACGGGGCTTTGCACTGCTGCACGCGTATATTCGTTGATGATTTTGAAGTTCTCGTCTAAATTTTTCCCGACAAGACTCGCTTCTGTCTGCCGCAAGATGGACCGTGTGACTGGATTCACAAAAGTGATGCGCCCGGCGGCGTTCGTGGAAATGACGGCATCGCCGATGCTGTTGAGTGTCGTATACAGCAAATCGCGGGATTCTCGAAGTTGCATCTCTTTTTGATCAAGAGATTCAATAAGCTGTTCATGGCGTTGCGTTCCCCGTTCGATGGTTGCTGTTGCGAGGAAAAGCAAAATTAGTAACGCCACACTTCCGACAGAGCTGACGATTCCCAGTCGATTTGCATTGGAGTGCGCCTCAGCAGAAAACTGCGTCATATGCCGGTTGGCTACGGATTGGATTTCGGTGCAGACGGCCCGAATCTGATCCATGATCGCGTTTCCACGATCGGTCATGACGATGGCAAAAGCAGCCTCTGGACCCTCGCTCCGTCGAACCAGGATCGTTTCACCAAGTTCATCTAGCTTGTCTTTGACTAGAGGCCGCAACCGATTCAACCGCTCGGCTTGGTCGGGACGGCGGGCAGCTGTAATATTCGTAAGCTTCTCGACCGTGTTAGGTACTTCTGTTATGGCTTGCCGATAGGGCTCCAAGTATTGGTCCCGCCCGGTCAGCAGGAAGCCGCGCTGTCCAGTTTCCGCATCTCTTAAGGACGAAAGCAGGGCGTTAGCGCCATCTACAATTTGCCGGCTTATCTAGACCTGTTCACTGCTCCGGCCGAAGTCCACCCATGTCCGGTAGGCGAGAAGGCCAATCAATGACACCAGAACAATCGCAAACGCCAGCGACAACAGCTCGGGCCTTTGCGGCATTTTCCGGCGTGGCAGTTGCATAGATCATCCTCCGCGCTCAGCTCCAGCGCGTCGCCGATAGAGGTATCAAAGCGGCCGAACTCACTGCCGTGAACCACGTCGCACGTGACTAACCAATGCTCATAAGGCCGGCAAGATGCGGTGCGGCGTGATCCGGCTTGCCCATGTTAAGCTACTGCTAAATCGAGAGTTGCTTACATTGAGCCTTCAGTGCCGTGCGGCAGATCCACCGCTGCAAATTTCCGCGCACCGAAGCTGATATGGCCTCTTTTACAAGGGTCAAACCCGGAATCACCTCGCCGCGCCAAGGTGTCTGATAGAATCGCGCGCCAGAGTTCCTTCTCGATGAACTTCCGTCGCCAGCCGCGAGGCGATCACGAAGAGTTCCCACGATCTGGAAGAGTCCAAATCCCTCGCTCTGCGCCATACGCCGGCGCGACTTATACCTTCCGTAAGGCGTAATGCCGCCTCGGATCATGCCAGGGTTCTCAATCTCAATCCGATCAGACGGCGACGCGAATGGGAGACAGGCGCGGCGCATAGTCGGCGTGTCTACGGCGGCTACGCAGTTGCCCGGGCGCGGAATAAGAATGGTCCTCCGAAGCCTGTACCGCTTGCCGCAGGAGGCGAGCTTACTTTTGCGCCTGGAGGATTGCCACGAAAGGCTCTCCAGTGCTAGCCAGTTTTCGCTCCAAACGCGCGGTGCAATCGCAGCGGTCGCACGCCCATGCCTCCTCGCCATTGGCGTCCCGGCACTCTCTCCGGTCATGCGCGTCTTGGATTTTGGTCAGGTCGAAATACTCCTCCCAATATGGACGCTCCTCTTGAAGTGGCGTCGGACAGTAGCAAATTTCGACCCACCGAGCCGTGCCATCCGGGCAGAGCCGGGCGTCGCGCATATTGCGTAAGTATTCTCCTTCGGCGACTGAGCCTTGGCCCAGAGTGCCCCTTTCGATGGCTTCGAGAAGGAGCCGTTCGCGGCCGGGTTTCACATGGGCGCGCACGAGATATCGCATGCGCCCTTATTCTAACGCCAGAACATCGTCAGCGTGGACCAACAGCCAAAGCGCCCATTCCGCAACGGCAAATCCGCTAATCTGGCCTTATGCGAATGCTCTCAACACTCGCGCTCGCATGTTCTGCAGCCCTCCTCGCGCAGCAGCCGTCCAAAGTCCTCACTGCGGCCGATTACGCTCGCGCCGAAAAGTTCATGTCCTACAACACCGCGCCGCTGGTATTCGGCACGGGCGTGCGCGCCGCCTGGATTACGGGCACAGACCGCTTCTGGTATCGCGTGACGCGCGAGAACGGTTCTGAGTTCATTCTGATCGATCCGGCGAAGGGCGCACGCGCGCCGGCCTTCGATCATGCGAAGCTCGCTGCCGCGCTCTCCACCGCCGCGAACCAGAGATACGAACCGCACAAGCTGCCGTTTCAGGTCATCACGCTTGCCGCTGACGGTTCCGTGGTTTCCTTCGACGCGGCGGGCAAGGGCTGGAAATGCACGCTCGCGGATTACAAATGCACCGTAGATGCAACCGCGGCGGCCGGCGAAAGAGGCGGGCGCGGGGGTCGAGCCGGGCGCGGCGGAGGCCGGGGAGGCGCCGGATCGAACCCCGCGCAGTCGCCCAACAAGATGTTCACCGCGTTCATTCGCGACTCGAATCTCTGGCTGCGCGATGCTTCCGGCAAGGAGACGCAACTCACAAACGACGGCGTCAAAGACTTCGGTTACGCGACCGACAACGCGGGATGGAGGAAGAGCGATCGCGCCATTGTGCTTTGGTCGCCGGATTCAAAGAAGATCGCGACGTTCCAGCAGGACCAGCGCAACGTGGGCGAGATGTATCTGGTCAACACGCAGATCGGGCATCCGAAGCTGGAGGCGTGGAAGTATCCATTACCCGGCGACGATGTCGTAACGACGATCCAGCGCGTCGTGATCGACATCGATTCGAAAAAAGTCACTCGCCTCAAGATCGAGCCCGATCAGCACCGTTCCACGCTCTGCGATGACATCGTCTGCCGGGGCAGCGAGTGGGCCGACGTGCAGTGGAGTCCGGACTCCACTGAGCTGGCGTTCGTATCGACCTCGCGTGATCATAAACAGGAGCGGCTGCGAGAGGCGGATGCCGCAACCGGCGAAGTACGCGAAGTGAACGAAGAGTCGGTCGGCACGCAATACGAATCGGGCGATGGCAAAGCCAACTGGCAGGTGCTCTACGGGTCCAACGAATACATGTGGTACTCGGAAAAGACGGGCTGGGGCCACCTTTATCTCGGCGACTGGAAAACCGGCAAGATCAAGAGCGCGGTCACGTCGGGCGATTGGCTCGTGCGCCAGTTGGTGCGCGTGGATGACACGAAGCGCGAAATCTGGTTCCTCGGGGCCGGCCGCGAGAAGGGCGATCCCTACTTCAGCTACCTATATAAGATAGGCTTCGACGGCAAAGGACTCCAGTTGCTGACGCCGGAGAACGCCAATCATGAGATTGCCATGGCGCCGTCGGGCGCCTACTTCCTGGACAGCTATTCGAAACCGGATGTCCCGCAGGTCGCCGTATTGCGCCACGCCGCGTCCGGCAAACTAATCTCGACGCTCGAAAAGGGCGATGTCTCGAAGCTGCAGGCCACGGCCTGGAAGCCGCCCATTCCGATTACCGTGAAGGCGCGTGACGGCAAGACCGATCTCTACGGCCTGATGTTCGCCCCCACCAATCTCAACTCTTCGCGAAAATATCCGATCGTGAATCACATCTATCCTGGTCCGCAAGGGGGCAGCGTCGGAAGCCGCAGCTTTACTGCGTCGCGCGGGGACGCGCAGTCGCTGGCCGAACTTGGGTTTGTCGTGGTGGAGATCGACGGCATGGGCAATCCGACCCGATCAAAGGTCTTCCACGATGCCTACTACGGCGATATGGGCGACAACACGCTGCCCGACCAGATTGCCGCCATGAAACAGCTAGCGCAGCGCTATCCGTATATCGATATCGACAAAGCCGGCATCTACGGGCACTCCGGTGGAGGATTCGCCGCAGCGGAAGCGATGTTCCGCTATCCGGATTTCTTCAAAGTGGGAATCTCCGAATCCGGAAATCACGACAATCGCAGTTATGAAGACGACTGGGGCGAGCGCTATCAGGGATTGCTAAAGAAGGAGTCGAGCGGGGATACCAACTACGACAATCAGGCGAACCAGAACATCGCGAAGAATTTGAAAGGTCACTTGCTGCTCGCGCACGGAACGATGGATTCCAACGTTCCGCCCTATAACACGCTGCTAGTGGTGGACGCGCTGGTCAAGGCGAACAAGGATTTCGATCTGCTCCTGCTGCCCAACCAGGCACACGGCTACGCCGGCGAGTCGAATTACATGACGCGGCGGCGATGGGATTACTTTGTACGGTACCTGATGGGCGCCGAGCCTCCGAAGGAATACGAGCTGAAGAACCCTCCGGATGACGCCGAAGACCAGGATGCCGTCGCGGGCCCGCCATGACGCGCGTCTGTCACGCCTGATAGACGGTCCTGCCGCCCACCACCGTGCGGACGATCTGGATATCTTTGATCTTTTTCGGGTCGATGGTGTGTGGGTCCTCGGCCAAAATCACAAAGTCCGCCAACTTGCCGGGCGTGATGGATCCTTTAATCTTTTCCTCGAATGAGGCGTACGCGCCGTTAATGGTATTCACTCGCAGGGCCTCGTCCACGCTGATGCGCTGGTTGGCTCCCCAGGTTTCTCCATTCCACCCTTTTCGCGTCGCCATTCCCTGAATGCCCATCAGTGGCGCAAACGGTCCCGGGCTGAAGTCCGAACCCGCGCACGCTGTGATCCCGGAGTCGAAAAACGTACGATACGCCATCGAACGCTTCATCAGGTCCTCGCCATAAAAGTGGAATTTGTCGGCGTTGTAGTAGGCGTACGACGTAAAAGGAGCCGGGATGGCGCCGGCAGCCTTCATACGACGCACGAGATTGTCGTTGATGAGAGTGCAATGCGTGATCTTAGGGCGTGCGTCGGTCCTTGGGAACAACTTCTGGGCCCGCTCAAACGCCGTCATCACCATATCGATAGCCACATCCCCGTTGGCGTGACAATTCATCTGGATGCCTGCGCGATGAACGCGTTCGACCCATGCATTTAGATCGTCCTGCGTCTCTGTGATGTTGCCTTTGTACGGCGGATTCGTGCCGGCGTACGGCTGGCTAAGCGCCATCGTGCGCTCCGAAAATGATCCGTCGACAGTATGCTCCGAGGTCGCTCCGAGCTTTATCCATTCATCTCCAAAACCGGTCATGATGCCGGCGCCGATCATCGCCTCCAGTTCCTTGCCGCCAACTTCATAGCTGACTCGATGCAGAAGATCGCCGCGCGAGCGCACCTGTTGAAGCGCCATGAGATTACCACCCTGGTGATGAACGCTCGTCAGGCCATAGCGCACAAACTGCTTCGAGATGAACGCCAAACCATCGCGGTCGCGTTGTAAGCTCTCCTCTGCCGCTAAAACTGCCCGCTTCCCCACGCGGTTAAATACGTTCCGCGCCCGATCGGTCACGCGGCCGTTAAGTTCTCCATTTGCATCGCGCTCGAAAGTTCCTCCCGGTGGATTCGGTGTGTTTTTGTTTACGTCAGCCATCTCCAGGGCCTTGCTGTTGTAGTACGATGTATGTCCACCGCGATGACGGACGACCACCGGATGATCCTTCGAGACTTGGTCGAGATCGCGAACGTTGAGTTCGCGATTATCCTTGACTTTGGTGTCGTCGAAAAAAGATCCCTCCACCCAGGTTCCCGGCGGCGTCTGGCGAGCTTTCGCACCGAGCTTGTCTATGATGCTGGCGATCGTCACGAACTCAACTTCATATGGGTTTCCCACCAGGACCTCGTACAGCAAGACATTGCCTGGCGCGTGGTTGTGGCAGTCTATGAACCCGGGCGTTACGGTCATACCTCGGGCATCTAGCATTTGAGTCCGCGCGTCCGCGAGGTTCCGAATGTCGGCGTTGGTCCCGACTGCAATGAACCGGCTGCCTTTCACCGCAATGGCCTCGGCGCGAGGCGTGGCGTCATCCATTGTGAACACCCGCGCGTTCACCACTACCAAGTCGGGGCTGTTCCCGCCGGCGCGGGTCGCGGTCTGGCCCTCCATGTCTGGAGCCAAGCTGGTTCCAAAAGCAGCTGACGCCGCCGACCACTTCAAGAAATCTTTGCGGCTAATCTTCCCCATGCTCCCTCCTTTCCGTTTTCATGAAATCCAAGCTGTCACCGTTCACGCTGTGATCTTCTCACTTTGGTGACAGCCTTGGCGCTCGTCGCTGCCGCCAGATCCTCGTGCTCGAATGCGGACGCCAGGCGGGCGATCTCGACCGGAGTGAGTCCGAGTTTCGCGGCAACCTTTCGCCACGTGGAGACCGCCTTCCCGGCTTCCGCGGCGATCTCTTGCGCTCTGTCTGGAGTAAGTTCAAAATAACTTGCGACGTTCAGAGCCAGGTGCAGGGAGGCTGTCCCGTCATCCAGATCAATGGCGGTCGTCAGCACACGCGGCTTAATGTCTGTCGGCACAGGATTCAGATCGTACGCCGGTGACAGCCGCCATCCGGCTGGCCCCGCCCACAAGAAACCATGATTTCGCAGATGATCGTCGGTATTCGAGATCAAAATGCTGAATACAATCCGTCGCCAGAGGGCGTGCATGTCCTCTTTCGGCGCCGCGCCGTGCTGGCGGAGAACGTCAACGAATTCGAGATAGCTGCGCGCCTCATTGTCCCGCGCATCCAGCATACTCGTGGCTGATACGAACGGAACTCGCATGCCCTGCTCCCGGTCAAAGCGGCGCAGCAGGAGAACCGGTTTGTCGGCGACTGTCTCAAGCCGCCATGCGGGAACGGCAATGCCCGCTTTTGCGGCGAGGATGA
>Ga0126371_10005168_pt1 | contig 11576 bp, 9 predicted proteins | sample PanSoiMetaPlot_4_FD_110145 | JGI IMG/M metagenome (GOLD analysis project Ga0126371, IMG submission 110145) | Tropical forest soil microbial communities from Panama - MetaG Plot_4 | ecosystem: Environmental > Terrestrial > Soil > Tropical forest > Bulk soil | place: Panama | collected 2016-02-17
AAGATCCGCTTTTTCGAAAAGCAGGTTACGACTTCACTGATCACGCCCATCGCGGGCAGAATCATGATGTAAACAGCCGGATGTGAGTAAAACCAGAAAAGGTGTTGAAACAGGATCGGATCGCCGCCTACGGCCGGATCGAAGATACCCACGTGCAGCAGCCGCTCTAGTCCCAGCAGGAAAATCGTAATCGCGATCACCGGCGTGCCGAGAATAAAGATCACGCTGGTTGCGTACATGGCCCAGATGAAAAGAGGCAGGCGGAACCAGGTCATTCCCGGCGCACGCATCTTGTGGATCGTGACGATGAAGTTCAGGCCCGTGAGAATTGACGAAAAGCCGGTGATGAAAACACCCAGTGCCGTGGCAACCACGTGCGTCTGTGAGTAAAGGCTGCTGAAAGGTGTGTAGAATGTCCAGCCGGTATCAACCCCGCCGGAAATGAGGGCGTATAGCGTGAAGATTGCTCCAACGATATAGATATACCAGCTCAGCAGATTCAGCTTTGGAAACGCCAGGTCGCGCGCGCCGATCATCAGCGGTACAAGGAAATTCCCTAGCGTCGCTGGAATCGACGGCACCAGGAAGAAAAACACCATCACGATCCCGTGAATCGAAAACAGCTTGTTATATGTTTCCGGCTGCACCAGCGCGCCGCTGGGCTCGATCAGGTGAATGCGTATCAGCACAGCCGCCGTACCGCCTACAAGAAACATGAACGTAATCGAAGCCAGATACAGCAGCGCGATGCGTTTGTGGTCGGTGGTGAGAAGCCACGACTTGATGCCGTAACTCGCGTTCAGATAATTGACGCGCGATCCGGTAGGAACTTCGTGGAGGTCTGCTACAGCCGTACTCATTTCCCTGTCCTTTCCTGCGTTCCGAGCGATTTCACGTAGGCGATCAGCTGCAGGACTTGCTCTTCATTGACCTGCCCCTGAAAAGTGGGCATCACCGGCTGATAGTTCGGCAGAATGACGGAATTGGGGAACACGATGGCCTGCCGGATCAATCCTTCATCTACCACACGCGTCTCGCCGCTTTGCAGCGTTTGCGTCTTTCCGTAGAGTCCGACGAGAGACGGCCCGCGGCCGGTATTGTCCGCCGTGTGGCATGTGCCGCAGCCGAGCTGAATGAACAGCCGTTCACCTGCCTGCGCCATCGATTCGTGGGACGATCCGCCTGCAAGCCATGTGGCATAGTCGGAAGGCTCCATCACGTACACCCAGCCGATCATCTGCGCGTGGTCTGCTCCGCAGTATTGGCCGCAAAAAACATGGTAGGTGCCCGTTTTGATCGCTTGAAACCACAGAGATGTGTATCGGCCGGGCAGCACATCTTTTTTCACTCGAAACGCGGGGATGTAGAAATCGTGAATCACATCTTCCGACGTCATCGTCAGCTTGATAGGAACCCCTACCGGCACATGCAACTCGTTTATCTCGCGGACGCCCTCGGGATGTTGCAGGTGCCACATCCACTGCTTGCCAACCACGAAAATCTCTGTCGAGGCATCCGGGGAGCGGGCGTTCTGAATGTAAAGACTGGCAGACCAGAAAAATATGACGACGCAAATTAGGGTGGGGATCCCGGTCCACAAGATTTCGAGCGGAACATTTTTCTCAATTTCCGGCGGCACCTCATCTTCCGATTGCCGCCGGTACTTGATCATGAAAAAGAAAATCGTGGAAAAAATAATCACCGTGAAAAACAGAGTAATTCCCGTCAGTGTGAAATGTAGCCGATCCACGCCTTCCGCAATCGTCGAAGCCGCGGGCGGACGAATCGGAATGGGCGCCAGGGCGTTCGCGAGCCAAGCTGCGCCTTCGCCAGCAAAGATTCGAACTATGCCTGCGCCCATCATGCCTGTCGCTCCGGCAGCGCATAGTGTTCGCTGCGAGCCAGCAGAAAAATTCCAATTCCAATCACTAAAATCGTGAAGGCGCCCGCCAGCTTCAGTAAGCGCGACACCAGCACGCTGTATCTTCCGGTGGCCGCATCATAGTGGTAGCAGAAGAGAAGGATCTGATCCACGGATGTCCCAATCTTGCCCTCGGACGCCTCTACAAGCCCCAGCCGCAGATCCCGCGTCGCATATTGGATTCCATAGAGGTAGCGGGAAATCTTGCCTTCCGGGGTAAGGATCATGATCGCGCTCGCGTGGGCAAACTGTTTCGACATCGGATCGTATGCGTAGCGGAATCCCACTGCATTGGCGAGCTGCTTGATTTGCGGCTCGTCGCCGGTCAGGAAATGCCAGCCCTGAGGTGCGCCAGGACGTCCATACAGCCCGGTGTACAGCGCCCGCTTTGACGACGCGAGAGCAGGACGTTCGGTTGGATCGATACTCACAGTTACGACGGTGAATTGCTTGCCGATATCCATCGGTACGTCTTTCAGGCTCCGCTCCATCCCGTTCAACACCTGCGTGCAGAGCATGGGGCAGTCGTAATAGACAAGCGACAGAATCACAGGCCCGCTGCCAAAAAATTGCGCGAGCTTCACAGTTTGCCCGGTCTCATCGCGGAATGTGAGATTGAGCGGAACTGAATCATTCAGCTTCTGGTCGATGCCCACGTCTTTCAGGAGTTCCGGGCGGACGCCGATATTCTGAGTGGGATACTGAAACTGCGCCTTGGCCAGCGCTCCGAAAAATGGCGAACCGAGCAGCAAAGCTGCCGCAATAATCGCGCGCCACGCTGAAATGCCTTGGAACGACGCCGATTTTTGTACGGCCCGTTTCACTTCAATCCTTCCGCTGTTTTGATTCCGACGAATCGCTCGACGGTGGAACCATGTAGCCGCACGGTCCGGCAATACCCATCGCACGCGGTTCCATTGCTGATCCCACGGGCGTCACGCTCGTTTCGGGCATAGACTGACTCGCGGTCCGCGCCGGCAATCCCTTGTCCAACACGATGTCCATCGCGCGATCCACAGGAATTCGAACTACGCCGTTGTTCTTGTCCACCCAGCCGTAGGTGGTCAATTGCTGTTGCTCGATCTCGCAGTAGCGTTTCAGATCGATGGCCGGGTTCGGCTGCAAACGGGGCTGCCGCGGCAATTCGCGCTGATTCTCAAATGGCGAAGCGGGCGGCCCCAGCGATTCGTGCTTCGCGAAAAAGTTATACGTGTGAACCATGGCCCACATCACCGCCACGATCAGAATCGCCAGCACGACTCCAAAATGGTAAATGCTGCGGACGTTCGCGTCCGAGTGTTCATACCCTTTCTCGCCATGCTTCGGATGGCGTTCAGTCGCCATGCTGATGCTCCAGCTCTCCCGCAAAGCGCGGGTCATGCAACGGCAAGAGCGGCATTTTCTTCAGTTGCCAGAAATAGGTGCCAATCCACACCCCGCCGATTCCCAGGACCGCCAGAATATCCATCGCGTGAAGTCGCGGACTGATGGGATCGAAGGCCGGCATGATGATCCAGTAAATGTCCACGAGACTGAGGACAATGAGCATTCCCGCAACCAGCGACAGCCGCGTGAGCCTCCGCTTCACGTTGCGTTGCAACAGCAGCAAGAACGGCAGCGCGAAATGCAGCACCATCAGAACCACACCCACCGCTCCCCAACCGCCGAAAGCGCGCTTCATATACCAGGGAATCTCTTCTTTTAGATTGCCCGACCAGATGATCAGAAACTGCGAATAGGAGAGGTACGCCCAGAGCATCACGAAAGTGAGCATCAAATTTCCCTGATCGTTGTACTGCGCGGGCGTCACGGAACCTCGCAGCGGCTCGTGGTCGGAGAGCCTGCGCTCCACAAGAATCACAAACGACATTGCAGCGAGCGCGCAAATAGTCATGAAAATCATGCCGTAAATCGTCGAAAACCAATGCACTTCAAGCGACATTACCCAATCTACTGACGCAAACGTCAGGGCCAGCCCCCACAAGATCAGCCCCGGCCCGCTGATGGCTTCGAAGCGGCCTTCCATGGAAGGGTCGCCGGTCTCGTCCTGCTCTCGCGACCATTTATTCAGTACAAACGCCAATCCAATCCAGATGGCAAAGTAAATCACGGCGCGCACGGTAAAAAATCTCGGATTCAGGTACGGGCGCTTGTAGCGGATAATCGGGTCGGCCGCTATCTCTGCCGGCTGATCCCAGGCATACAGACGGGAGAGTCCCAGCAGGAGAGGGATGAATAGAATGGCCATCGCGAAGAGCGTCCTGGTGCCGGCTTCGAGCAGCCGCCGTATCGGATAACCCCACCACCCGCCCGTGAGATGATGCATCATCAAAATCGCCTGGCACCCCAGCGGAATCGAAAGCCAAAACACGAAGGCAAAAAGATATGACCGGAAAAACTGCACGCGCGTATGCTCGCTGAGAAAACTGAACAGGATGACCAGCGCCAGGCCAAGCCCTCCGCAGACGAAAGCCACCCGCTGCACGTAGTCAAAGCGCGAGCGCAACTCCTCCGACAGAGTCACTGAACGAGCTGCGCTCATGGTGTGTGTCCGCCTGCTTCGCTGGAGTCATCTTGCGTAAGCTTTTGACGCTCGCCCGACGGCACATCGTCAACGCCGCCACGACGGCTCGCTTGTAACACCCGGATGTAAGCGGCGATTCGCCAGCGGTCCTCAGGCTCGACCCGCGCCGCATAGCCGTACATAGACCCAAACCCGTTGGTTATCACGTCAAAATAATGCCCCACCGGCGCCGCACTCAAGCCTCCCACGTGAAACGAAGGCGGCTGCGGAAATCCGCGCTGCACAATCATTCCGTTGCCCTGGCCCGTGTAGTCGTGGCACGGAGTGCAGTAAATGTTGTAGCGCTCGCGCCCTCGCTCCAGATCCGCGCGCGTAATGGGGAAGGGAAATTTGCCCGAAATCACGCCATTTTCTTTCCCAGTGTACAGCAATTCATCCAGCCGCAACTGCCCGCGCGCCACCGTCCCCGTCACCGGCTGCCGTTCCGAGCGCCCATCTCCGAAGAAAGTCGTCGGTTCGTAAGGCAGATATTTTGGTTGAACGTGCATGTCCAACCGGCACCCGCCGGCGAGAAAAACGATTACACCGGCACACGCAATCCCGCACCATCGCGCGAGACGCGCTTTCCGTTTGCCGAGCTGCGCTTTACGCTTCAATCTCAAACACCCCGTGCGGCCGCATCTCCTCAAGAAACGCCTTCGTCGCCGCGAGATCAAACTTCCGGTCTCGTATCTTGATCACCAGGAAAAACCGGTCTTTCGACGCCAGCGCGAACCGCGCCACGTTGAACACCGGATGATATGGCGTCGGCAATCCGTTCATCGCCAGCATCCCAAACACAGCCGCAAGCGCGGCCCCCAGAATCGTGAGCTCAAACGTGATGGGAATCCACATCGGCCAGCTGTTGTATGGGCGCCCGCCGATAATCAACGGAAAGCTGATCACGTTCGCGTAGTAGCACATGAAAAATCCCGCCAGCCCGCCAATCAGCCCGCCCGTGAACACCACCGCGGGCAGCACCGTATGCTCGAATCCCACCGCTTCTGCCAGCCCCTCGACCGGCATTGGCGTAAACGCGTCAATCTTCCGATAGCCCGCGCTATGCGCGCGATGCGCCGCCGAAAGAAGTTCCTCCGGCGTCTCAAACTCAGCCAGCAATCCGTAAATCGGCTTTCGTCTCATCGCTTGAGTTCGGTGCTACTCGCGTATTTCCGGATTCGGATTCCGCACCCGCGCCAGGTACGTGGTGCGCGGCTTCGTATTCAGATCATCCAGCAAACTGTAATCGCGCGACTGCGCCTTCAATTTCGATACGCGGCTCTTCGGATCATTAATGTTTCCAAACACGATCGCCTCAGCCGGACACGCGCTCTGGCACGCCGTCACGATTTCTCCGTCGCGTATCTGCCGGTCTTCTTCCTCCGACCGAATCTTGGCCGTGTTGATTCGCTGCACACAGTAGGTGCATTTCTCCATCACGCCGCGGCTGCGTACCGTCACGTTGGGATTGCGCATTCCGTAGAGACTCGGCGTTTTGAAGTCCGAATACAGTAGGAAATTGAAGCGGCGCACCTTATACGGGCAGTTATTCGAGCAATAGCGCGTCCCTACGCAGCGGTTGTAGGTCATCTCATTCAGCCCTTCGATGCTGTGCGTCGTCGCGCCCACCGGACACACCACTTCGCATGGCGCGTTTTCGCACTGCATGCAGGGCAGCGGCTCGAAATACATCTCCGGCGTTTCCAGGTTTCCGCGGAAATAGGTATCGATGCGGATCCACTGCATCGCCCGCCCGCGCATCACCTGATCTTTTCCCACGACAGCAATATTGTTTTCCGAAACGCACGCCACCACGCATGCGTTGCAGCCGATGCAGCGGTTCAAATCAATGGACATGCCCCACGCATATCCCTCTGACTTGAATCCGGGATATAGCGACAGCTTTTTCCCCGACTCCGTCTCAAGATGCCGCGCGAAATTCGGATCCTTCTGGAACTCTTCCACCGTGGCCACTTGAATCAAATCCCGGCGAAAAGCGTTCACGCTCTCCGTATCCGCAGGATGGCCGTCTTCTTCCATCATGTAGTGGTACTGCTGCACCGCGAAGTAGTACTTCTTCCCGGAATCTTCGAGTTGTAAGCCGCGCGCCATCCACGGCGCGCTCGACGTTCGCAGAAAATAAGCATTGAAACCTTGCCCGTTCCCCACATTTCCTGCGCGCCGCCGCCCATATCCGAGATGCAGGGTAATGGAATTGTCTGGATGTCCCGGATCCGCGAAAACCCCGGCGTAGACCTCGCGCCCGGCCACCTTCAACTTCATGTACTGCCCATGATGTAGCTTCAATCGCTGCGCGGTATTGATGCTCACCAGAGCGGCGTTGTCCCACGTCAACCGCGTGATCGTCTTCGGAGTTTCCTGCAGCCAGCCGTTATTCGAATACCGCCCATCGCCGATCGTGGGATCGGGCCTGTACACAATCTCCAGCGCGTCCTTATCAAGCGCCGGCGATGAAGGTTCTCTTCCAATGTCCGTTCGTGGCGAGACCGGAATTGCAGGGAGTGCCGTTCCAGCCATCGCGCCATCGTGCAGCGATTTTTGCCAAAACGCGTCGAAGTCTTTCTCCGGCCGCTGCGCCTTCCAGTAATTGCGAACAATATCGTGACCAGACTTGCCAGCCTCGCCGGCGAGCGCAGCGATCAATTCGTGGGCGGACCGTCCCTGATAAAGCGGCGCAATCAGCGGCTGCACGATCCCAACTGTGCCGTCGTACGCGCGCGCATCGCTCCACGCTTCGAGAAAATGCGCTTCCGGCACATGCCAGTGGCACAGTTCGGCCGTCTCGTCGTAATAAAGACCCGAATGCACTCGCAGATTCGCCTTCAGCAGCGTCGGCCCAAACTCGAAATCCGCTGGCGCGTCATAAACGGGATTGCCCCCCAGAATCACCAGCACCTCGACGGCCCCTGCATTCATGTCTTTCACCAGCTCGCCAAGGGAATTCATCTGGTTCACGGGATTCGCTTCGATCGGCTCGGTGTAGGTCACCGTCTTCCCGGCGTTCCCCAATGACGCGTTCATCGCGTGCGCCAATGCGTGTACGATCGCAGGCTGTCCTTCGCCCGGAATCACGACGCACGATCCGCGATGCTTTTCCAAATCCCGCACCAGCGCCATTAGCCACGCCGGTGGAACCGACGAAGTGGAATTCTCCGGCGCGCCTGCAGAAGCGATGCCAAACTCCGTGGCGAGCTGCCGTGTAAACGCCTCCACCTCGCTCGCGCGCATCGCTCGGCGATGGTCCGCCATCGATCCCGTGCTGGTCGGGGTGCATTCCACCACATACAGGCGATTTAATTTCGATCCCGGACCTTCGATCGCCCGGCGCGAAGAAAAGTCGCGCGCGTAGCGTGTGTGCCCGGGTCCGGTGGTGAGGAAATCCGCGTCGAGCGAGACGATCACGTCCGCCTTGTCGAGGTGATAGACCGTGCTCACCGGCTTACCGAAGGCCATCATCGCGCCGTCGTGCGCCGCATCGCGCACGCACGGCTCGTACTGGTGCCATTTCGCGTCGGGGAACTGCTTCAACACCGCGCGAATTTGGGCCGCCAGGCTCGGCGACGTCACCGTTTCAGTGAGGATTCGAAGTCCGGCGCCTTTCGGCGCGATGTGCGACCGCATGTCGCCGATCGCGGTCAGAAAACCAGCCCATGTCTCGATGCGGCCTTCATGAATCACGGTTTGTGAACGGTCAGGATCGTAGAGCGTGAGAATCGAGGCCTGGTTGAACACATCCGTGCCGCCCAGGCTGCCAGGATGGTCCGGATTGCCTTCAATCTTCGTAGGCCGCCCCATGTGGCTTTCCACCAGCAGGCCGGTCGCGAGGCCCGATTGCGTCATCGAGGTGGCGTAGAACAGCGGCTTGCCTGGGATAATTTCCTCGGGTGCTCGCACATAGGGAACGATTTTTTCCGTTGGCAGCTTGGTACACGCGCTCAATCCAGCCATCGCCGCCGACGCAGCCATCAATTTCAAAATTCCGCGCCGGTCGATTCCCGCCGCTTCCTTCTCTGTGTTCTCGGGAAACTCGTTCTCGAGCTTGTAGCGATAACCCGGTGTTTCCGCGAGTTCGTCCAGGCTCTGCCAGAACCGCTTTCCGCCGTCCTTGGCAAGCTTCGCTCGCACGGCCGCGAGATCGATCGTCTCGTTCGTGGGATGGTTCGAGTTGGAGTCGTCGCTCATCGTTATCGAATCACCGGTGGCACGTCGAACAATTCTGCAAACTCTGAATCTTGTATTCCTTTACCAGTCGCCGTCCCAGTTCGAGCTGGTTCTTCGGCGGCTCGTAGTACGGATTGAACACCTCGGATTTCGGGCGGACATACTTCTCCGGTTCACGATGGCATTCGAGGCACCATTGCATGTAGAGAGTGCCGGCTCGCCACGTCAACGGCATCTCCGCAATCGGGCCATGACACGTGGTGCAGCCAACGCCTTTGCTCACGTGAATGCTGTGATCGAAGTAAACGAAATCCGGCAGCGCGTTCACCCGCGTCCAGGCAAGCGATTTGTCGTCGCGGTAGCTCGCCCGGACCGGCTCAAGCATGGAAGCGTTCGTCCAGATTCGCGAGTGGCATGTCATGCAAGTCTGTGTAGGCGGCAGTCCAGCGAACGACGATTTCTCAACCGACGTATGGCAGTAGCGGCAATCGATTCCCAATTCGCCCGAGTGATGCTTGTGGCTGAAGGGAACGGGCTGTTGCTGCGCGACGTGCTGGTCCGTATACCAGGGCGAAAGTTCGATCCCATACAACGCCGCCCCGAGCGCTGCGATGATAAACACGCCCCCATAAATGCTCAGCCGCGATATCAGGTTCGTGCTGTGATGAAAGATCTGTGCCATTTCTTCTTTTCGGCGCCTCGACTACTCCGGCTTCTTGTCCGTCTCTCGAACCAGCGAACGCATCTCCACGATCGAAATCATCGGCAGGTATCGAATGAACAAATAGAACAACGTGAAGAATAGTCCAAACGTGCCTATGTAGGTCATCCAGTCCCATTTTGTTGGGTAATACATGTTCCAGATCGAAGGCGTAAAGTCCCGGGCGAGACTCACTACGACAATCACGAACCGCTCAAGCCACATTCCCACATTCACGACAAGCGAGAGTATGAAAAGCGCAGGGATATTCGATCGTACTCGCCGTGACCAGAGCGATTGCGGAATAGCGATATTGCACGCGATTAGCGTCCAATACACGATCGCGTATGGGCCTGTCATCCGGTTCATGATCATCGAACGGTCAAAAATGTTGCCACTGTAGAAGGCCATGAATGTTTCCATCATGTAGCCGTACGCAACTACCAGTCCTGTCGCCAGCATCACCTTGGCCATATTATCTAGGTGACGCATTGTGATCATATCTTCCAGGTGGTAATACTTCCGGATCGGAATCGCAAGGGTCATCACCATCGCAAATCCGGAATAAATTGCGCCCGCTACGAAGTACGGTGGGAAAATCGTGCTATGCCATCCGGGAACAATCGCAATCGTGAAGTCGAAACTCACTACGGTGTGTACCGATACCACTAGAGGCGTAGCCAAGCCTGCAAGCAATATGGACGCTATCTCGTAACGGGTCCAGTGGACTGCCGATCCGCGCCAGCCCATCGCGAGTATGCCGTAGATGATCTTTGCGGCACGCTTTCTCGCGCGGTCCCGTAACGTCGCCAAGTCTGGAATCAGACCGACGAACCAGAAGAGCAGCGAAACCGTCGCATATGTTGAGACGGCGAAAACATCCCACACCAACGGGCTGCGAAATTGCGGCCACATCCACATCGGATTGGGATAGGGCATCAGCCAGAAAAACAGCCAGGGCCGGCCCATGTGTAGCAACGGGAACATTCCGGCACAGGCCACCGCAAACAGCGTCATCGCTTCCGCAAAACGGTTGATGGACGTGCGCCACTTCTGATGCAGAAGGAGAAGAATTGCGGAAATAAGTGTTCCGGCGTGACCGATTCCGATCCACCATACGAAATTAACGATCGCAAGTCCCCACCCAATCGGGATCTTGATTCCCCAGATTCCCACGCCCTTGATAAGCAGGTAGGTGACCGCCACGTTAAACATCATCAGCAACGCGAGGGCGATCGCGAAGCCGAGCATCCAGCCCTTCGTCGTGCCGCGGCCAAGCACGATCGAACTAATCTTGTCGGTAACAGTCGCGAGCGTATGACCCGGCTCAAGGACCGGTGCTTCGCCTGCTCCCGCTATGTTTGGTGAACCCTCAGGATCCACGAAAGCGCCCCAGTGCTCGATTTGGGTTTCTTATAGATGCCTGCGAACTTCCAAGACGGGGCATCCAATGGGTTAGTGAAGGGGAGTTCTCAGACTTTTTAAAAATGCAGCTGGTCCGAAGTGCGCTATTTCAGCAATAGCTCTTACTCTCCTGTCTACAACAGTTGGTGTCCCACTTAAGACGTGACAGGATAAAACCGAAGGCAATGTGAAGCAACATGAAACCCGAAATATCGGACCAGGCAGGTTCGTCTTTAACTGTCCCGTAATGTCCAAATCGGGAATTTCAATTCGTAACACAAAGTACGGTATCTCGCGGATCAATCAGTATTTTTGCTGGGCGGGACTTCGTAACAAACTGGAACCGCGTTTCAGTTCCATTCGTAACCACCACACCAAGCTTTTCCGGCTTTGCCCCAGGCCCCGGCCTCATTCCGTAGAGCGGTACCGGCGCTGTAAAAACGTCGTCTACACCCGACTGTACCAGCCTGCCTGTCACGAGAAACTCACGGTCGCGAGGTTTCACCTGAAAGTCCACCGAATAGTGGGGGATTCCCGTTGAGCGCACCCACTGATCGAAAAACCAGTCCATCGAGCGTGTTCCCTCCAGATCCATCGCAGGCGTCATCCGTTCTTCGATGACTCGCTGAAAATCAGCCGTCGAAAGTGGTGCAAAGTGATATTCGCTGAGAATTGCTTTTAGCAGTTCGCGAAAGCTCGCATCGGGATCCGCAGTGCCGGGCTTAGCAAGCATTTCGCGAAGCATGTGAATTACCCACGTTCCTTTGCCATATGTCACCGTTTCATACGCATTCGGAGCTCTCGAC
>Ga0126371_10005169_pt1 | contig 11574 bp, 7 predicted proteins | sample PanSoiMetaPlot_4_FD_110145 | JGI IMG/M metagenome (GOLD analysis project Ga0126371, IMG submission 110145) | Tropical forest soil microbial communities from Panama - MetaG Plot_4 | ecosystem: Environmental > Terrestrial > Soil > Tropical forest > Bulk soil | place: Panama | collected 2016-02-17
CGAAAGAATCGTCGAGATCAGCAACTGGAAGGCGTTGGCATGCTTGAGTTCGCAGGTTGCGTCCGGGTATGCACGATCGAGCCCTTCGAGAATGGCGGCCACACGCTTCGGATCGGTGCCCGACGCCGCTCCGGCTTTTTTCAGTTTTGGTTTCTTGCTTCCGACGTTTCGAGATGGTCTCTGCTTCCGCGCACTCGACTTACTTTTCGTTGCCATTGGTTGATGCCCTCTTCTCACTTCAGCACCTCGAGCAAACGCCGGAACGCCCTTCCACGGTGGCTATGCATGCTCTTTTCTTCCGCGCGCAACTCTGCAAATGTTTTGCCCTTTGGGGGAAAATAAAACACGGGGTCATATCCAAATCCATCCGTGCCCCTCGGCGCGTCCAGAATTTCCCCGTCCACTTTTTCCGACACCACCGCCAGCGCACGGGCTTTCTTGACAGCCGCAATGACGCACACAAAGTAAGCGGTTCGCTGTTCGCGGGCAAGCTTCTTCATCTCGGAAAGCAGCTTGCTAATCTTCTGCTCGTTGCTGGCGCCCGGCCCGGCATACCGTGCCGAATAAACCCCTGGCGCCCCATGCAAGGCCGGAACCACCAGGCCCGAGTCGTCAGCAAACACAATCCCGTCGCTCTGCGCAGCGTAGTAAAACGCCTTGCCCGCCGCGTTCTCGGCAAAGGTTGGAGCCTTCTCCTCAAACTCCGGCACGCTTGCGAATCCCGGAAGAAGTTCCAGTTCCCAACGATGGCCGGATGCCTCGGCCAGGACCCGAAACTCTTTGAGCTTTCCCGCGTTTCCCGAGGCCAGAGATAACTTCCGCAATCCTCCGGTGAGAGCCATGGTCACCGCTTGTGCCCAAGAAAACTGGCCGGCAAAACGCTGCGCTGTGCTTCCTGCAAGCGCCGAATACCTGCCGCCGCCAGCGCCAGCAAATCCTGCATCTCGCTTCCCGCAAACGGTCGCCCCTCGGCTGTGGCCTGTATCTCGACAAAGTCCCCGCTGCCGGTCATCACCACGTTCATATCGACTTCGGCGCGCGAATCCTCTTCGTAGCAAAGGTCCAGCAGCGTGACGTCGTCCACGATTCCCACGCTGGTCGCTGCCACCGAGTCGATTAAAGGAGAATTTTTGAGCATCCCCGCGGCCACCAGCCGCTCCATGGCCAGAGCAAGCGCCACAAAAGCTCCGGTAATCGAAGCTGTGCGCGTGCCGCCGTCAGCTTCGATTACGTCGCAGTCGACAAAAACGGTCTTCTCTCCCATGGTCTCTTGGTCGGTGATGGCGCGCAGCGACCGCCCGATAAGTCGCTGAATCTCCAAGGTGCGGCCACTCTGTTTGCCGCGTGCCGCCTCGCGCGGAGTCCGCTCCTCGGTCGCTCTCGGCAACATTCCATATTCGCTGGTTACCCAGCCCTTGCCGCTGCCCTTGAGGAAGCTGGGTACCCCATCCTCCACTGTCGCGGTACAGATCACGCGCGTCTTTCCCAGTTCCATCAATACGCTGCCTTCGGCCTGGGAAATAAAGTCCGGTGTGATCTTCACGGTTCGCAACTGGTCGGCATGCCGCCCGTCATTCCGCATGGGGCTCCTCGTTTCCATTTTCTCTTCAAAGCAAAGCGCGCTGAACCTAGCGTTGCGTCGCCCGCCGCACCTTTTCTACGGCCTTCTGAATGGGCGCGGGAAGCACAGATCCGGGCGCCGAAGGATTGTCCAATTTCAGACCGCTCTCATCCTTCGCGCTGACGCGAAACGTTTGCGTCAAGTCCAAATGGCCGGCCAGCGTATCCACTTCCTGTCCGTGAATCAGGATCTTCAGCCGTAAGACGGGAGGCACATTCGCTTCGAGGGTACGCACGATAGACTCGACCGCCACCTGCTCGCTCTGGATTCCTGATGGAATCGAAGTGCGCAATTCTTCCGAAAAATCCGCGATTGCGGTCCCGTCGGGCAAAATATAAAACGCCAACAATGCCGCATCTGGCGGCAAGGTGCGGGATTCAGAATCGACTGGTCCTGCCAACAGGGTATTCAGTACTTGTTTTGCCCGCAGCACCGGATCGTTGGAAAGCGGCAACTCCACCAGCACCGGCGTCAATTCACCTTCGCGGCCGTGCGAGCCCCAGAACATCTTCACCTTTATCTTGGGATCGCCGGTTGAGGGGGGAGTCACGGGCAGCAATTCCCGCCGTGCCTGTTCAGCCGTCTTTTCCGTCAGGTCCTTGGCTTTGTACACCTGCCTCCGCAGGGCAGGGAAATAGAGCGCCGCCGCAATCACCGCCACCAGCAAGGTTCCACCCAGCCAGAGCCGCCACTTCGGATTCATGGCTGCACGCTTCCGCCGGGCACGGCAATCGTCGGTAGCACATAGGACGGCCGGAACGCGACCACACCGCGTGCAATAGCGTCTGCTACGCCGGGAACCATCGTCTCGAGGTCGCCCCGGTTCTGTACCGAGACACTCGAGATCTCGACCGCAATCGCCGGCGCCGCGGTGGTACGCAATTGCCGCACCGGAGCCGTTTGCAGCGTATCGGGGGAACCCTTGAATCTCCTCGCCAACTCCACCTGCACTAGGTCTCCCAGCTTCCGACTCAGACCCTGAAACGGCACCTGTGCGCGGTCCCAGGGAATCAAACCCGAGATCGTCGCGGATGGGGGCACCTCGGGCTCCACATAGACCCGTGCCGTCCCAGTCAGACCCGTCGAGGCAATGTGCAGCGAGATAAAGACCGCGCCGCGTTGCGCGTTGGCCCGTGCCGAACGGTCGTCAAAGGAAGGATTGTCGTTCCCCTCGCGGGTGGAAAGCACCTGAAAGCCCTGTGCCTCGAGTGCTTTTTTTGTTGCCGCGGCAAACTGCAAAACCTCGTCGCTCTCGGTGATACCTTCGGTGCCGCGTGCCCCTTGGTCGGTGCCGCCATGCGCTGGGTCCAATACCACGATATTCAACCCGTTCCGGGGAAAAACAGGGCTTGCTGACGGCTGCTGGGCGGAACCAGGGGTCGCGGCTACGGCGGCCGCAGCAGGGGTATTCTGGGCTCCGGGCGGTGTAGCCTGAGCCAGCGCCAGCAAGCACGCACCGCTTATCAATAACGATCCGAAAAGAATGGGAAGCGATCTCACGCTCAGCAGGATATCAAATCTGCAGCCGTTCCTTCTCCCCATACCTACCTTGCGCCAAAAAGAAGCCCGGCTCATCGAGCCGGGCCAGAGAACCCTTGTCTCAGGAGTTCAGTCGGCTGCTACACTCTCGGGCGAGGCGGCTGGGGAGAACCGTGCGCGGATTCTGCTTGTGGCGTAGTACATGACAAAACCCGCAAATATGATGATTGCCCCAAACAGCAATCCATTCATGCCCAGAATCGTCTCGTGGTCGCTCTCGACCAGCGAAAGCAGCAGCAGCGCCAATGGGAAGATCCCGCAGGTCACTGCCCCGGCCATCCCGCCGGGCACACGGAAGCTTCGGTTTAGTTCTGGCTCGCGAATCCGCAATACCACCAGGGTCACGAACTCCAGCATCAACGCTGCCCCGTACAACAGAATGTCCAGGGTTACGAGCCGCTTAAATCCTAGTCCCAGGCACAGCGCCCAGCAACTTGCCAGCACCACAATCGCGACCCAGGGTGTTTGATTCCTGCGGGTCACTTTGCCAAAGATCTTGGGCATCATGCCGTCCTTGGCCATGGCCAGCGGCAAGCGCGAGTAGCTCATGACCAGAGCGTTGAACATGCCAAACGCGCTCATCATACCGCCGATGGTTACCATGAATCGCAGCCACTCAAAGCCCAGCACTTTGCCACCCAGCTGGCCGGCAATCGCTGCCCAGGAGCCGTCCTCGGCAAACGCCGAAGCCGGAATTCCGGTAAAGTAAACCGCCAGGAAAGGCAGCACGTAAGTCAGAGAAACCAGAACTACAGCCGCGATCATCGCACGGGGATAAGTCCGCTGCGGCCGCTCTACTTCCTGGGCAATGGTCGAGGCATTGTCCCAACCCATGTAGTTCCACATGGCCACTAGCACGGCGCCGAGCAATCCCACGCTGGCACCGCCTGCAGCCGCATGCACGTCTCCTGCAAACGAGCCCATTCGAACTGGCGTGAGCAGCACAATCAGGCCAAAAGGCAGCGAAAGTAGGAAAAACAGCCAGAGCGAAGTAACTCCCACGACACGAATGCCCGCCAGATTCAGGGCCGCGCAGGTTACCACTACAAACAAGCCCGCGAGGATCGCATGATGATCCTCGGCAAACCAGGGCGACATCTGTTTCAGGTAAAACACGAAAAGCGTCGGGTAAATTGCCATGTCGAAGATGCTGGCCGCCAGCGACAACCAGGCTTCCTGGAAGCCCCAAAAATCACCCAAGCCGCGGCGAACCCACGCGTAGTAGCCGCCTTCCTGCGGCAGCGCGCTCGAAAGCTCGCCAATCATGAAGGCCGTCGGCAAGCACCACAACACCGGCAAGAACAAGAGAACCAGAATGCCTCGGCCGTATCCCGCTCCGGAGATGATCGCTTCGGTTCCGTAGGTGCCCCCAGACACCATAAAAAAGGTAGCGGCAACAAGCGGCCATAGCGTCAGCTTTGCGACTGTCTTTTGCGCGATGGAAATTGTGGGGGAAGGGATATTTGCGGGAAGGGATACTGTGCTCAATTTTTTTCTCTCGTCCTCCTAAAGTGACTCTCACTCTCAGATCGCATGGAGCAAGCTCACCATTTGAAGAATACAGTCTCTGCACCTGCATGCAAGAAAAAAATGAGCCTCTGAGAATTTTTTTTCGTTTCGCCAAGCGTACCGAAGTACTAGGCGAGGCGGCGCCGAACGCGCGTCGTGCTTTGCCTCCTCTCGCGACGCCGCCTCCACTCCCTCGACGTCGCCTGTGATAAACTCCGCGAGGCTTTTTTCTCACTTCCTCTTTCGGAGTCATAAGCATGATGCTTCGCATTACCGCCGTCTTCGGCGCTTTTCTCCTGTCCAGCGCCATTACTGTTGCGCAGCAATCCGTCTCGACTCGCCCGGTGACCGTGGACGATCTGTTCGGCGTCAAGGAAGCCCACGAGGCGCAAGTCGCCCCCGATGGGCAATGGATCGCCTACACGGTGAACTCCATCAGCCTCAAGGAAGACAAATCGGAATCCCGAATCTGGATGGTGCGTACTTCCGGCGGCGAGGCCATCCCTCTGACTTCCGAGGAGGCTTCCTCTTCTCACCCTCGCTGGTCGCCTGACGGCAAGTCTCTGGCGTTTCTCTCCTCCCGCAAGGATGCCGAAGGCAACGAAGGCAAAACTCAGGTTTATCTGTTGAGCCGGATGGGCGGCGAAGCCCAGCGCGTGACCGACGCGATTCAGGATGTCGAAGACTTCGAATGGGCGCCCAGCGGCAATCGGCTGGTTCTCGTATTGCGCGACCCGTCGCCGGAAGAGCTGGAAGCCGCAACGAAGAAGGAAAAAGGCGGCGACGACCGGTCTACCAAGAAATCCAAGGCGCAGCCGCCTTGGGTGCTCGACCGGCTCCAGTTCAAGACCGACAATGTCGGGTTCATCGAACGCCGCCGCACCCACCTCTATGTCCTAACGATCGCGACCAAAGCCCAGCACCAGATAACCTCCGGCGACTTCGATGACTCGTCGCCGGCCTGGTCGCCTGACGGACAATCTCTGGCATTTCAGAGCAATCGCACCGCCCCTGATCCCGACCGCACCTACAATTCCGACATTTGGGTGGTCGCCGCCGATAACACCGACCAGGGAGCGCATCCACTTCAGGTGACGCACTTTCCGGGCGAAAAGGCGCAGCCTTCCTGGTCTCCCGACGGAAAGTGGATCACCTACTCCGCGTCGGTAGACCTGAAACTCTTTTACTATGCCACCAAGCATGTCGCGGTCTCACCTGCCGGAGGCGGTGAAGCCAAAATCCTGACCAAGGCTTTCGATCGCATGGCCAACTTGCCCCGATTTGCGTCGGATGGGAAGTCTATCTACTTCCTAGCCGAAGATGACGGCACGCAAACGCTGGCTCAGGTCAGCCTCGCCGATAACAAAGTAACCCGCGCCGTCGGCGGCCGTTTCAATCTGGACGGCTACTCCTTCTCCAAGGACGGAACCCTCACCGTGACCCTCTCGACCAGCGACCGCCCCTTCGAACTGTTCACCGTCCCTGGCGGTGAACTCACCCGCCTAACCCACCTGAACGACGAATGGCTTAACCAGCACAAACTGGTGAAGGCCGAGTACGTCTCGTTCAAATCCAAGGATGGCACCCTCGTCCACGGCTACCTCTATAAGCCGGTGGACTACGTCCCCGGGAAAAAATATCCCACGATCCTCCGCCCCCACGGCGGCCCGGTGGAGGAATATCAGGACGACTTTTTCGATATCCCGCAGCTGTTTGCTGCCAATGGATACGTCGTACTTTTGCCCAATCCCCGGGGCTCATCGGGTTACGGCCAGGACTACTGCAAAGCCATCTACGCCGACTGGGGCGGCAAGGATTTTCAGGACGACATGGCCTTTGTGGACTACGCGGTCGCGCAGGGCCTGGCTGACTCCGACAAACTGGGTGTCGGCGGCTGGTCTTACGGCGGTATCTCGACCGATTTCATTATCGGCCAAACCAACCGTTTCAAAGCTGCCATCTCCGGGGCTGGCTCGGCGAACTTCACCAGCCTCTGGGGCCACGATGAATACCAGCGTGAATACGTTATCGAACTAGGTTATCCGTGGGAAAACAAGGCCCTTTGGGAGCGCATTGCCCCGTTCTACCGGGTCAACGAGATCCTCACGCCGACGATGTTTGTTGGCGGCAATATCGACGCCAACGTGCCCGTTTTGGGAGGCGAACAAATGTACCTCGCGCTCAAAGAACTCGGCCGTGACACGCTCTTGGTGGTTTACCCCGATGAATACCACGAGTTCAAAACGCCTTCGCACATCAAGGACCTGAATGAGCGTTATCTCGCCTGGTACGCGCACTACGTGAAAGCCGACGGCACGCCGGCTCGGCCGGAGCCCGCCAAGGAGAAGAAGCCCGCCGACTAGTACGGAAGGAGATCCGCGCACAGCCATTCAGCAAGAAAAGGCCGACCCGTGCCTTTGAAAGCAGACGGGCTATCTGCCGATCTTCTGTCCGATGACCTCGCCGGAGACAATGATCTCCACGCGCCGGTTTTTCTGGCGCCCCCCTGCCGTAGCGTTGTCCGCAACCGGGTTGGCCTCCCCGAAGCCTTGGGCAGTCACCGTGCCCGCGCCCAGGCCTTCCGACACCAGGTACTCCCGTACTGTTCCGGCCCTTTGTTCGGAGAGCTTTTGGTTGAACTCATTGCTTCCTGTGCTATCCGTAAAACCTTCTATTGCCAGATTCAGTCCTGGATGCGCCAGGACAATGCCGGAGAGCTTAGCTAGTTTTTCGCGGGCTTCCGGCCGCAAGTTGTACTTACCGGTATCGAAGAGCACGTCCGCCATGTTCACTACCAATCCGCGTGGCGTATCGGTGGTCTCGAGCACCCGGTTGAACTGCTCCAACAGAGAAGCACGCAGCGCCGCGGCATCGCGCCGCGCCTTTTCAGCCGCATCTTTTGCCGCTTGTTCTTTCGCTCGCAAGGCGTCCTGCTCCGCCTTGGCCCGAGCAGCGGCGGCGTCCGCCTCGGCCTTCATTTGTGCTTCCTTTGCGGCCGTCAGTTCGGCCTGGCGTCGCGCTTCTTCCGCTGCGCGAGCGTCCGCCTCCGCTTTCGCTTTCGCCGCAGCGGCTTCCTTTTCCTGCTGGATTCGCTCGGCTGCCTGCCGGATAGCCGACATTGCCCGCGAATCCTCTGCGAATTGCACGGTCTGGCGCGCCGTGGAAATGATCTGGTTCTTGTCGGATTTCTGGGTCACGGCATTTTCCGTCATTTGGAGGGAAGCCTGCGCCTTCGAAAAAATCTCCGGTGCATATTTCTCCGCTCCGCGGTCCTTTGCGATTTCCACCGCATTCCGGGCCTCATAGACGTCTAATGGAGTCGTCTTTAGATCCGGAGTTAAGGCCAAGGGATTTCCCGTCTTCGCATACTCATTCTTGAACATGAGCTTGTAATTGGTGTCAGGATAGACCTTGCCTTTGGTGTTTTTTTTGCGCTCGTTTTCGAGGACCACAAGTTCGCTCGGGATACGCACTGCGTAATAGGGTTCCGCGGTCACGACGAGCGAAAAAGTTTGCGAAGCCGTGTTCGCCTCGATCTTTCCCTCGCCGTTCTTGTTGATAGGAATCTCACCAAGGTTGCGGACCCCCCCGTCCGGCGTCACGGCCCAGAGAACGTACGTCAGGAATTCCGGGCCCAAGGTATTCGCTTGGGGCATGCCTTTGAGCTTCACGTCGATGCTCGTACCGCTTTGTTTCGCCTCCACTTTTGCTTCGCCGCTGGCCTGTGATGCCGCAGATGTACCCGCGAGATTGATCTTTGTACTTCCTCCGATCTCGTACCCGATCGCGGGAACCGACTTGCTTGTGAGGTTTGCCGCTGGTTCCTCGCCTGTCGTTTGCGCGAAGAGGGAACTCGCGCCCCACAAGAGACAGGAAGCTGCCAATGCCATAGGGAAATGCGCGCGCATGGAATCTCTCCCACTCGTTAAATGAAGTTCTCTGACCCAGGCGACCTGGATGGGGCCTAGTCTATAACAAATGGGGAATCCCCTGAGTGATTATCTAGTGAGAAGCCCGTTGCACTGTTTTTCGGGCAGAAATGAGATTTACTATCCCGCGAAGCACGCGCTATGCTCCTAGCTTTCCCTGGAGGATGAAGAATGCGTCTTTCGCCCAAGGTTGCCGCGTTTGTCTTTTTGCTGGCCGGTCTGTTTTCCGGCTCTGCAGCCTGCCCGCAACAATACAGCCCCAGCCTTTACTCCGAAATGCGCTGGCGCTCGATCGGTCCGTTTCGTGCAGGACGCACGGTGGCCATTGGCGGGGTGCCCCAGCAGCCAGCCGTTTTCTACATGGCGGCGGTGAACGGCGGCGTCTGGAAAACCACTGATTTCGGAAACACCTGGTTTCCTATCTTCGATGAGCAAACTTCCGGATCGGTTGGTGCGCTAGCCATCGCTCCGTCCGATCCCAACATCCTCTATGTCGGCAGCGGCGAAGGCCTCCAGCGCCCTGATCTCGCAGTCGGCGACGGCTTTTACAAATCTACCGACGCTGGAAAGACCTGGACGCACCTTGGCCTGCGCGACGCGCAACAAATTACCGCCGTTGTCGTGGATCCCAAGAATCCGGATCGGGTTTTTGTCGCGGTTCAGGGCCATCCCTATGGACCCAATGTCGAACGGGGCGTGTTCCGCTCCCTCGACGGAGGTAAAAGCTTCGACAAGGTTCTCTATAAGGACGAGAACACTGGTGCCGCCGACATCGTGATGGACCCTTCCAATTCCCAAATTCTGTACGCTGCGCTTTGGGCAGCGCGTGTGGCCCCCTGGGAAATTCGCAGCGGCGAATCCTTTGTCATTCCTGGGGGTGGCTTGTACAAATCGGCCGACGGCGGAACCACCTGGCGCGAAATCAGCAAGGGGCTGCCCGGTTCCGGCGACACGATTGGCCGTATCGGTATCGCCATTGCTCCGAGCAATCCGAAACGCGTGTACCTTACCCTCGAAGCGCAAAGGGAACCAGGCATCTATCGCTCCGATGACGGCGGGGAGAGTTGGCAACGCGTTAACGAAGATCACCGCATCGGCGGCCGTGGACCCGGGGCGATGGGCATCGCCGTTTCGCCCGATGATCCCGACACCATTTATGTCGCGAATACCACCACGTGGAAATCCACCGACGCAGGCAAGACCTTCACCGGCTTCAAGGGAGCGCCGGGCGGGGACGACTATCAACGCATTTGGATCAACCCGACGAATGCGCAAACCATCGCTCTTTCAAGCGATCAAGGCGCGGTCATCAGCGTGAACGGCGGCCATACCTGGAGCAGTTGGTATAACCAACCAACTGCGCAGTTCTATCACGTGACCACGGATAACCGCTTTCCCTATTGGGTCTACGGCGCGCAACAAGAGAGCGGCGCCGTGGCAACGCAAAGCCGTAGCGACATGGGCCAGATCAGCTTTCGCGAATGGAGTCTTCCCGGGGTTGAAGAGTACGGCTACATAGCCGTCGATCCCCGTGATCCCAACATTCTCTACGGAGGCCGCATAACGCGAACGAATCAGGAACTCAACGAATACGCAAACGTCGCTCCCGAAGCCATTCGCACAGGCCACTACCGCTACGACCGTACTTTACCCATCGCTTTCTCGCCGTTTGATCCGACCACGCTGTATTTCGCGGCAAACGTAATTTTCAAAACCCTCGATGGTGGGCGCTCGTGGCAAGTCATCAGTCCCGATCTCACCCGTGAGTCTCCAGAGATGCCGGCGAATCTCGGCGCGTTTTCCGCCGGCGATCCGGAAAAAGGGAAGCATCGCGGCACTGTCTATACTCTTGCACCGTCGTTCAAAGAAGCCGAAACCCTGTGGGCCGGAACCGACGACGGCCTGATTCAACTCACGCGCGACGCTGGCAAGACTTGGAAAAATGTCACCCCGCCGCAACTCACTTCCTGGAGCAAAGTTTCCATCCTGGAGGCCTCGCACTTCGAGGCCGGCACGGTCTATGCTGCAGTCAATCGCTTTCGCCTCGATGATCTGAAACCGCACATCTACCGCACACGCGACTTCGGCACCACCTGGCAGGAGATCGTCGCAGGACTTCCGGACAACGCTCCGGTCAATGTTGTCCGCGAAGACTCTCTCCGCAAAGGTCTGCTCTTTGCCGGTTCGGAAACCTCGGTCTTCGTCTCCTTCAACGATGGCGACTCCTGGCAATCTCTTCAACTCAATCTGCCGCACACCTCCATGCGTGACCTCACCATTCACGGTGACGACCTCATTGTCGGCACTCACGGCCGTTCCTTTTGGATCCTCGACGACATAACGCTGCTGCGTCAACTGGATGAAGGAATTGCTAAATCGCGCGCGTTCCTGTTCAAACCTGAAGAAGCAATCCGCTGGCGGTGGAATCGCAACCCGGATACTCCATTGCCACCGGAGGTGCCGGCCGGCAAGAATCCTCCCGACGGTGCCATCCTCGACTACTATTTGTCGTCTGCACCACACGATCCCGTCATTGTGGAGATCTTTGACACAAATGGCTTGAGTGTCCGCCGCTATTCGAGTGCCGATCCGCCCCTGAACATGGAGAAACTCTCCGGTCAACACCCCATTCCGATGTACTGGGTACGGCCCGCCGAAATTCCCTCGGCATCCCCTGGCATGCACCGTTTTGTGTGGGATCTGCATGGTGCACCGCCAAAAGCCCTCAACCTCGAGTTTCCGATCTCCGCCATTGTTCACAACACTCCGCTGCTTCCACAGGGAAGCAGGGCCTTGCCGGGGGTGTACACAGTGAAACTCACAGTGGACGGCACGCAATTCACACAATCCCTCAGCCTGAAGATGGACCCACGCAGCAAAGCCACCACTGCGGATCTGCAGGCGCAGGCAAACTTGGAATCCGGGGCCGTATCCGGGATGAATGAGACCTACCTATCGCTCACTAAAGTGCAGTCG
>Ga0126371_10005172_pt1 | contig 11573 bp, 11 predicted proteins | sample PanSoiMetaPlot_4_FD_110145 | JGI IMG/M metagenome (GOLD analysis project Ga0126371, IMG submission 110145) | Tropical forest soil microbial communities from Panama - MetaG Plot_4 | ecosystem: Environmental > Terrestrial > Soil > Tropical forest > Bulk soil | place: Panama | collected 2016-02-17
GAAACTCGGAAACTCCAGCACCACGGTGCGGCCGCGCACCTTGCCTTCGACCACCTCGCGCGCTCCGCCGCGCACCAGGAAGCGGCCGCCGGAGAGGCCGAACGGCAGCGCGTTCGCCGCCATGTAGGCCTTGTAGCCTTCGGGGTCGGTGATATCGACATGGGCGATCCAATAGCCCTTGCGCGCCGCCGGTGCGGGGGGCGCGGGGCCTTGCGGCGGCTGCGCGCCCGCGTAGCCCTCGACAATGACGAAATCGCCATCCGACGTGGCGAGGCGCAGCGGCCGCGCGGCCTGGTATTCGGGCCCGCGATAGCAGGCGAGCGCGGTCGCGTAGTCGGGGAATTCGCGCAGCACCACGCGGGCGCGAGCGCGCCCTTCCACGACCTCCATGCGGCCGCCGCGCACCAGCGCGACGCCATGGTACTTGCGATGCGCCTCGGGCGTCGCCGCCATGTACCCTTTGTAGCCGTCCGGGTCGCGCACATCGATGTGCGGAATCCAATAGCCCTTCGGCATGAGGCCTGCTCCCCTTCACGCGGCTTGCGCGGTCGTGATCTCGGCGATGATCGCCGCCGCGGCGGCGCGCGGATCGGCCGCTGCGACCACCGGCCGGCCGACCACCAGGTAGTCCGCGCCGGCCGCGATCGCGGCGGCGGGCGTCATGATGCGCTTCTGGTCGCCCGCGTCGGCGCCCGCGGGCCGGATGCCGGGGGTCACCAGCACCATGCCGTGGCCGGCGATGCGGCGCAGCTTGGCGGCCTCCTCGCCCGAGCAGACGATCCCGTCAAGCCCCATGTCGCGCGCCTGCGCGGCGCGCTCGGCAACGAGCTCCGCGACGGTGAAATCGTAGCCGGCGGCCGCGACGTCGGTGTCGTCGTATGAGGTCAGCACCGTGACGGCGAGAATGCGCAGGGTCGACTGGCCGCGCGCATCGACTGCGGCCTTCATGGTCTGCGGATAGGCATGCACTGTGAGGAACGCCGCGCCGAGCCGCGCCACGCTCTCCACGCCCTTGGCGACCGTGTTGCCGATATCGTGCAGCTTGAGATCGAGAAAGGTTTGCTTGCCGGCGCCCGCCAGGCGCTCCGCCAGGGCGAGCCCACCCGCAAAGGCGAGCTGATAGCCGATCTTGTAGAACGACACCGCGTCGCCGAGGCGCGCCACGATGCTCTCGGCGGCCTCGACGGTCGGTACGTCGAGCGCCACGATCAGCCGGTCGCGTGGGTCGATCACACCATCCTCCTCTCACGTGGCCCGGTAGCGGGCGGCGTCGACCAGCCGCCGCAGCAGGGCGTTGAAAGACTCGGCGGTGCGGGGATCGCGCAAATTGTCGTCCTCGTCAAACGCATTGCTGGCGTCGCGCACCGCGACCTGCTCGGGCAGCACGGTCGCGCCGCAGCCGAGCTCGAGCACCTGGCGCAGCGCCATCAGCGAGCGATAGCCGCCGAAGGTGCCGTTCGAGGCGGCGGCGATCGCGAACACCCGATTGCGATACGCCGCAAGCGACGGCTCGGTTCCCTCGCGCACGCGGGAAATCCAGTCGATCGCGTTCTTCAGCAGCGGGGCAAACGAGGCGTTGTACTCGGGCGAGGTGATGAACACGCCGCCGTGCCGCATCATCAGGCGCTTGAGGCTGACGGCGTACTCGGGCGGACCGGTGCGCGCCTCGAGGTCGCCGTCGTAGAGCGGCAGCGGATAGTCCTGCAGCGAGATGCGGGTGACCTCGGCGTCCGCGATGGTCAACAGCTTGGCGGCCAGCGCGGCGAGGCGCGCATTGTGCGATCCCGAGCGGATCGAGCCGGCGAAGACGAGGATTTTGGCGGCGGACATCGGCGACTCCGAGGACGCCGATTAGAGCACAAATCTAGTGCCGCCGATTTGAAGTTCCTGCATCACCAGCAGCAAGCTCCTTCAGGAACTTCAAATCGATAAGCGGCACTAGAATCATGTAAATTCTAGTGCCCCTTTTGCTTCCGAAGTTCGTGCAAGAGTATGCCGCGAGATATCACGAACTTCGGAAGCGGGGCACTAGCTGCCGGAAGCGTCAGTCCTTGCGGTAGACCCAGACCTGGGCGGGCGGGAAGTTGAGCCAGATGCGCTCGCTCGCATGCGCGTGCACGCCCGGCAGCGTGCGCGGGATCGGCGAGACCACCGCGTAGGTGAACTGGATGAAGGGCGCCTGCGGACGCAAGAGCCCGAACGCGTCGGCGATGAGCCGCAGGCGCGTGCGCAGCGGCTTGGTGAACAGCGGCAGGCCGGATACCACCGCGGCGGCAGGATCGCGCAGCAGCGAGCCGAGCAGATGCCTGAGCCGATAGGCGTCGCCCTGCACCACGGTCGCGCCTGGATAGCGCGAGCGCAGCATGCGGCAGAACACCGGGTTGAACTCGACCAGCACGAGGCGAGCGGGATCGACGCCGTGCGCGACCAGCGCCTCGGTGACCGGGCCGGTGCCCGGGCCGAGCTCGATGACGGGACCCGGCACCTCGGCATCGACGAGCCGCGCCATGGTGCGCGCGAGCGGCTTGCTCGAGGGGATCACGGATCCGGTCGACAGCGGCTTCTCGAACCACGAGCGGATGAACTGGACCTCGTCGTCGATCGGCTTGAGAGTCTTCTTGGCGAGGCTCAGAGTAGTCTGAAGCGGCATGGGAGACTGTGACGCCGGACGCGGCGAACCCCTGGGACGCGGTGAAATGCCAGTCACGCTTTAGTCACCATATTGTCACGACTAAGCAACGTCGAGTCCAGGGTCAAGTTTCACGGACGTTTGCGCGGATTACGACGGAGTCGCCCGGTTTCCGAAAAAATCCTTGACTTTGCCAAAGAATCCAGCGGCTTCAGGCTGGGTGTCCTGGGACGAGAGGCGCTCGAATTCGCGCAGCAGCTCGCGCTGCTGCTTGGTGAGGCTCTGCGGCGTCTCGACCACGACCTGCACGTACATGTCGCCCATCTGTTTCGTGCGCAGCACCGGCATGCCCTTGGCCTGCAGGCGGAAGCGGCGTCCCGACTGCGTGCCCTCGGGAATCTTCACGCGCGTCTTGCCGCCGTCGATGGTCGGCACCTCGAGCTCGCCGCCGAGCGCCGCCGTCACCATCGAGATCGGCACGCGGCAATGCAGGTCGGCGCTGTCGCGCTGGAAGAAGCCGTGCGCGCTGATCGCGAGGAAAATGTAGAGATCACCGGGCGGTCCGCCGCGCGTGCCGGCCTCGCCCTCGCCGGCGAGGCGGATGCGCGTGCCGTCCTCGACACCGGCCGGAATGTTGACCGAGAGCGTGCGGTCACGCTGCACGCGGCCCGAGCCCGCGCAGGACGGGCAGGGATTGTCGATCACCTGGCCGCGTCCTTGGCAGGACGGGCACGTACGCTCGAGGGTGAAGAAGCCTTGCGTCTGGCGGATCTTGCCGTGGCCGCCGCAGGTCGCGCAGGCCTTCGGCTTGGCGCCGCCCTTGGCGCCCGAGCCGGAGCAGACCTCGCACGTCACCGAGGTCGGGATGCGGATCTGCGCGGTCTTGCCGTGAAACGCCTCCTCGAGCGCGATCTCCATGCTGTAGCGCACGTCGAGGCCGCGCTCGCGGCCGCCGCCGCGGCCGCGCCGGCCGCCCATGCCGAAGAAATCGTCGAAAATGTCGGCGAAGGTCGAGGCGAAATCGGCGCCGAAGCCTGGACCGGCCCCGCCGCGCTCGAAGGCGGCATGGCCGAAGCGGTCATAGGCGGCGCGCTTCTCGCCGTCCTTGAGCACCTCGTAGGCCTCGTTGACCTCCTTGAAGCGGTGCTCGCACTCCTTGTCGCCCGGATTGCGGTCCGGGTGGTGCTTCATGGCGGCCTTGCGGAACGCGGCCTTGATCTCCGCCTCGCTCGCCGTCCGCTGGAGGCCGAGGGTCTCGTAGTAGTCGCGCTTCGCCACCTCAGCGCCCTCCTCGCCGCCGAATGATGCGGAGCCCGGCGCGGCGCCGCGCCGGGCTCCTCTCATATGTCATGATTCGGCGCCCGCATTGCAGTCGACGTCCAACCCGCGGCGTGTCAAGCCGACTTCTTGTTCTTCTTGTCGTCGTCGACCTCGGTGAACTCGGCGTCGACCACGTCATCCTTCTTGGCGCCGCCCGGCTCGCCGCCGGGTGCCGCACCGCCGGCCGCGCCGGCCTGCTGCGCCTTGTACACCGCGTCGCCGAGCTTCATCGAGGCCTGCATCAGCGCGTCGGTCTTCGCCTTGATGGCGTCCGGATCGTCGCCCTTGAGCGCCTCCTTGAGATCGGCAATCGCGTTCTCGATCGCGCGCCGCTCGCCCTCGCCGACCTTGCTGCCGTGCTCGGCGAGCGCCCGCTCGGTGTCGTGCACCATGCCCTCGGCGCGGTTCTTGGCCTCGACCGCAGCCTTGCGCTTCTTGTCCTCCTCGGCATGCGCCTCGGCGTCCTTCACCATCTTCTGGATGTCCGTCTCGGTGAGGCCGCCGGACGCCTGGATGCGGATCTGCTGCTCCTTGCCGGTCGCCTTGTCCTTGGCGTGGACGTTGACGATGCCGTTGGCGTCGATGTCGAACGACACCTCGATCTGCGGCACGCCGCGCGGGGCCGGCGGAATGCCCATCAGATCGAACTGGCCGAGCATCTTGTTGTCGGCCGCCATCTCGCGCTCGCCCTGGAAGACGCGGATCGTGACCGCGTTCTGATTGTCCTCGGCGGTCGAGAACACCTGGCTCTTCTTGGTCGGGATCGTGGTGTTGCGGTCGATGATGCGGGTGAACACGCCGCCCAGCGTCTCGATGCCGAGCGACAGCGGCGTCACGTCGAGCAGCAGCACGTCCTTGACGTCGCCCTGCAGCACGCCGGCCTGGATCGCGGCGCCAATCGCGACGACTTCGTCGGGGTTGACGCCCTTGTGCGGTTCCTTGCCGAAAAACTGCTTCACCATCTCCTGGATCTTCGGCATGCGGGTCATGCCGCCGACCAGAACCACTTCGCCGATCTCGCCGGCGGTCATGCCGGCGTCCTTCAGCGCCTTGCGGCAGGGCTCAACCGTCTTTTCGATGAGGTCGGACACCAGCGCCTCGAACTTGGCGCGCGTCAGCTTCATCGTCAGGTGTTTCGGTCCCGATTGGTCCGCCGTGATGAAGGGCAGGTTGATCTCGGTCTGCGTCGTCGAGGACAGTTCGATCTTGGCCTTCTCGGCGGCCTCCTTCAGGCGCTGCAAGGCGAGCTTGTCATTGCGCAGGTTGATGCCCTGCTCCTTCTGGAACTCGTCGGCCAGATAGTTGACCAGCCGCATGTCGAAGTCTTCGCCGCCAAGGAAGGTGTCGCCGTTGGTCGACCTCACTTCGAACACACCGTCGCCGATTTCGAGGATCGAAACGTCGAAGGTTCCGCCGCCGAGGTCATACACGGCAATGGTGCCGGACTTCGACTTGTCCAGACCGTAGGCAAGAGCAGCCGCAGTCGGCTCGTTGATGATACGCAGCACTTCGAGCCCGGCGATCTTGCCGGCATCCTTGGTGGCCTGGCGCTGGGCATCGTTGAAATAGGCTGGGACGGTAATGACGGCCTGGTCGACCTTCTGCCCGAGATGAGCTTCCGCCGTCTCCTTCATTTTCTGCAGGATGAAGGCGGAGATCTGCGAGGGCGAATAGGTCTTGCCGTCGGCTTCGACCCAGGCATCGCCGTTGGATGCCTTGACGATCTTGTAGGGAACGAGCTTCTTGTCCTTGTCCACCATCGGATCGTCGTAGCGACGGCCGATCAGCCGCTTCACCGCAAAAACGGTCCGCTCGGGATTGGTCACCGCCTGACGCTTGGCCGGCTGGCCGACAAGGCGCTCTCCGTCATCGCTGAAGGCGACGATCGACGGGGTCGTCCGCATGCCCTCCGCATTTTCGATGACCTTTGCGTTTTTGCCCTCCATTACGGCGACGCACGAATTCGTGGTGCCGAGATCGATGCCAATGACCTTTCCCATGGTCCTCATATCCCTCTTTTTGTGGCAGGTTGGTTGGGCCCTGACGGCACCCTAATCCATACCCCCTCAGATCAAATACTCGCGATATCGCGACGTTCTGCCTCATATAGGAGAGGGGTATCGGCCCGCAAGGACCGGGCCGCAACCATGCCCACGAAAAGCCCGAGCCAATGAAAGATAATGTCCGGCTACGCGAGCACGGGGGCAGACGAAACGGCAATATCCTGTTAACGGACGGGCGCCGGAGCGCGCGGAACGGAGCGCTGCCCGCCCTGTTGCCGGGCTGTGAAAGCCGCTACAAGCGGGGCGCGCCGAAGGGTGCCCGGCTCGAGTTTCCGGCCAACGGTCGAACGCCCTCGATACCAACCAGATAGGTTCTTCATGATGCGTCTTCGAGTATTGACCGCGGTCGCGTTCCTGGTTGCTGCCCTCCGGCCCGGATGGGGCGCGGACGCGACCTTCCCGCCAGGTATCCGAATCGGATTGACGCCGCTGGTCGGCCTCTCCCGCGCCAAAGCTTTTTCCGGGTTCGAATCCGAGGACCAGCGCGTCAAGGTCCTCTTGGCCGAACTGCCCGCGGGCGCTTATGGCGAAGTGGCCAACGCGTTCAAGAACAATCCCGCCGGCGTCGGCGGCGTCAAGCCAGAGAAGATCGAGACCTCGGCGGGCACGGCCTACTACACCGCCGAAACCGCCAAGGACGGGACCGACAGCGTGCGGCGCTATTCGATGATCATGTCGGGCGGCACCTTCTCCGGCTATGTCGCGGTTCAGATCCCGGAGAATGTCGCCAAGGTCTATACCGATGACGCGGTACGCCAGATGTTCTCGTCGGTGGCAATTCGCAAGGACGTGCCGGTCGAGGAACAACTCGGACTGCTGCCGTTCAACATGACCCAACTCAGCGATTTCAAGAACGTCCATACGCTCGCGCCAGGAGCGGCGATCGTGCTCGCCGACGGCAATGAGACGTCCGGCTTCGAGATCGCCCCGTTCATGGTGATCGGCTTGCTTGCAGCGACGCCGCCGCAGCCCGATGATCGCGCCCGCTTCGCTCAGCAGGCCGCCACCACCATTCCGGGCGTCCGCGATGCCCGCATCACGATGTCGGAACCAATCCGCATCGACGGCATGCCCGCCTATGAAACGCGGATCGATGCCACGAGCGGCAAGGACAATACATCCGTGACGGTCGTGCAGTGGCTGCGTTTTGGCGGTGCGAACATGCTTCGCATCATCGGAAGCGCGCCGCGCGACCAATGGTCAGCCGCATTTCCGCGCTTTCGCGCGGTGCGGGACGGAATCCAGCCGCGCGGCTAGAGCATGATCCGGAAAAGCTGCTCTCGAGCCCCGACCCGATGGGCATGGGGCGGTTTTTCGCAGGCATGCCCTCGGGCATGACCCCAGGGATCAGGCTCAAACTAATCAGGCTCAAACTAAAGAGTTTGAGCGCGACGCCGATTAAACATGATCGCATCGCGCTCTAACGTGTTTCCAAGCGATCGCATGCTAGCCTTGCGAAGATCAGGCGGCCGAGTCCGGCTCGTTGCCATTGGCGGGTGTGGCTGCGGGCGCCTTCGCGCCGCCCTTCGACACGCCGACCAGCGCCGGCCGAAGCACCCGGTCGCCAATCATGTAGCCGGCCTGCACGACCTGGACCACCGTGCCGTTCGGAACAGACGGATCGGGCACCTCGAACATCGCCTGTTGAAAGTTCGGATCAAATTTTCCGCCGGCTGGATCGAATTTCTTCACGCCATTTTTTTCCAGCGCGTTGAGCAGCGACCGCTCGGTCAGCTCCACACCCTCGATCAGCGCTTTCAGACCTGGATCGGCGTTCTCGCGCGCCTCGGCCGGGACCGCATCGAGCGCACGCTGCAGATTGTCGGCTATCTCGAGCACGTCGCGAGCAAAGCCGGTGATGCTATAGGTCCTAGCATCGGCGACTTCGCGGTTGGTGCGCTTGCGCAGGTTCTCCATCTCCGCCAGCGTCCGCAGCATCTTGTCGCGGGCATCGGCGGCCTCCTTGGCCAGCGCTTCGGCGGAGCCGACTTCGGGATCGTCGGGCATGACGTATGGTTTCGACACCACGGGCTCACTGGCCTGCGCCGGGTCCGCCGGATCATTCTTCTGCAGGTCGGGATCGGTCATGATGGCCTTCTCGAAAATTCGGCTTGAGTTTGGCGGGATTGTTCGCCGGGATATCGTGCTTCAGGCGCCGAAAATCAAGCGAAAGCAAGGCTCGCCCGGCGCTCGGACCGACCGGATTCAGCCGCCCAACATGCGACTGACGATGCGTGCGGCATAGTCCACCATCGGGATCACCCTCGCGTAATTGAGCCGCGTCGGCCCGATCACGCCGAGCACGCCGACAATCCGGCCGGCGCCGGCGCTATAAGGCGCCACGATGGTCGAGGAACCCGACAAAGAGAACAGCTTGTTCTCCGATCCGATGAATATCCGCACGCCCTCGGCGCGTTCCGCGCGGCCCAGCAGATCGATGACGCCACGTTTGGTCTCGAGATCGTCGAACAGCGACTTCACACGTTCCAGATCTTCGAGCGCGTGGAGGTCTTCCAGAAGATTGGCATGGCCACGCACAATCAGCTGGCGCGCCTCGCTCTCACCGCCGGACCAGCTTGCAACTCCCGCCGCAATCACTTTTTGAGTCAGCTGATCGAGTTCGGCGCGATCCTGCGCCAAAGCGGTTTCCAGCTCCAGCCGCGCCTCCGCGAGCGTCCGCCCCCTGATCCGCGCATTGAGGTAATTGCTGGCTTCGGTAAGCGCGGAGGAAGGAACGCCGGGCGGCAGCATCAAGACGCGGTTCTCGACCTGGCCATCCTCGCCGACCAGCACGACCAACGCGCGCTCAGGCTCCAGCCGCACAAACTCGATATGTTTCAGCCGCGTGTTGGACTTGGCGGTCAGCACAACCGCAGCCGCCCGGGTCAGCCCCGACAGCCGCGTCAAGGCCTCGTCCAGCGCCGCCTCGACCGACTGCGCCCGGCCGACGGAAGCGAGCTGGCTCTGGATCGATTGCCGCTCATCTTCGGTGAGTTCGCCAACCTGCATCAACGCGTCCACGAAGAAGCGCAGCCCCAATTCGGTCGGCAGCCGGCCCGCGGACGTGTGCGGCGCATAGATCAGACCGAGCTGTTCAAGGTCTGCCATCACGTTACGCACCGAGGCGGGCGACAGCGGAACGGCGATCAGACGAGAGATGTTTCGCGAGCCAACGGGTTCGCCGGTCGCCAGATAGCTCTCGACGATCTGACGGAAGATATCGCGCGACCGCTCGTTGAGCTGGGCGAGACCGGCCGACGGCGTGATCAGGCCAATCGAATCATGGTGGGCCACTGCAGACAACTCCGTTATTTCCCAATAGTTTGGCTATTGGGCGGCCGCATGACAAGCAGCTCCAGGACAAGCGCGCATTGATTCCCCTGAAAGGACACGTTAGGGCCTTGCCGCCTTCCCTTCCCCCTCCTACAAGCAGCGCGAGCGATTTTGCTTGAATTCCGGAGGGTTCCCATGCGGCCGAGCCGCCGAGCACCGGACGAACTGCGCGCCGTGTCGCTGGAGCGCGGGGTCGTCAAATATGCCGAAGGGTCCTGCCTGGTAAAATTCGGCGACACCCATGTGTTGGTGACCGCCACCTTGGAAGACCGGTTGCCGCCGTGGCTGAAGGGCCAGGGCCGCGGCTGGGTGACCGCCGAATATGGCATGCTGCCGCGCGCCACGCTGGAGCGCACGCGGCGCGAGGCGTCGGCCGGCAAGCAGAATGGCCGCACCATCGAGATCCAGCGCCTGATCGGGCGTTCACTGCGAGCGACCATTGATCTCGAAGCGCTCGGTGAGCGGCAGATCACGGTCGACTGCGACGTGCTGCAGGCCGATGGCGGAACCCGCACGGCTTCGATTACCGGCGCCTGGGTCGCGCTCGCCGACTGTATCGGCTGGATGAAGGCCCGAAACATGGTGAAGAGCGACGTGCTGCGTGACCATGTGGCTGCGATCTCCTGCGGCATTTATAACGGCGTGCCCGTGCTCGACCTCGACTATGCCGAGGATTCGGCAGCCGAGACCGACGCCAATTTCGTCATGACGGGCGACGGGCACATCATCGAGGTGCAGGGCACGGCGGAAAGAACCCCGTTCTCGCAAGACGAGTTCCTCAGCCTGATGGCGCTGGCGCGGAAAGGTGTGGCGCGGCTCGTCGACCTGCAAAAGATGGCCGTGGCGTAGCCGTCATGCACCGGCAGCTCAGAGGTCAGCTCGTGATCGCGACCCACAATCCCGGCAAGCTCGCCGAGATGCGCGAACTGCTGGCGCCCCACGGCGTCGAGGCTGTCTCCGCTGGCGAGCTGGGGCTTGGCGAGCCCGAGGAGACCGGAGCCAGCTTTCGTGCCAACGCTGCTCTCAAGGCAGTCGCGGCCGCCGAAGCCGCCGGGCTGCCGGCCTTCGCCGATGATTCCGGCCTCGTGGTCGATGCGCTCGACGGCGCACCTGGAATCCTGTCGGCGCGCTGGGCCGGTCCTCACAAGGACTTCAACGCTGCCATGGCGCGGATCGAACGCCTGTTGCAGGAACGCGGCGCGATCACGCCGGACAGGCGCGGCGCGCATTTCGTGTCCGCCTTATGCGTGGCCTGGCCCGACGACCATGTCGAAGAGGTCGAGGCGCGCGCCGATGGGACCTTGGTTTGGCCGCCGCGCGGCACGGCCGGTTTCGGCTACGACCCGATGTTCATGCCGGACGGCTTCGACCGCACCTTTGGCGAGATGACCAGCATCGAGAAGCACGGCTTGCCGCCGCTGGGCCTCGGCCTCTCGCATCGCGCTCGTGCTTTCGTGAAACTCGCGGAGCTCTGCCTTGCCCAGCGCTAAGCGAAAAGCCTTCGGCGTCTATGTGCACTGGCCGTTCTGCCTGTCGAAATGCCCGTATTGCGACTTCAACAGTCATGTCCGCCAAGCCGCCATCGACGAGGAGCGCTTTGCGCGCGGCTTTGCCCGCGAGATCGAAACCACCGCCGCGCGGATTCCCGGGCGGGAGGTCACATCGATCTTTCTCGGCGGCGGCACGCCGTCGCGGATGCGGCCTGAGACGGTCGGCGCGATTCTCGAAGCGATTGGCAAGCACTGGCGTATCGTCGCCGATGCGGAAGTCACGCTGGAAGCCAATCCGACAAGCGTCGAGGCGACCCGGTTTGCCGGCTACCGCGCAGCCGGCGTCAACCGCGTCTCGCTCGGAGTGCAGGCGCTGGACGATGCGTCGCTCAAAATGTTGGGACGGCTGCATTCCGCCCGTGAGGCGCTCGATGCGGTTGCGATCGCGCGCCGTGCGTTCGACCGCTATTCGTTCGACCTGATCTATGCGAGGCCCGACCAGACGCCCATGATGTGGGCCGCCGAGCTCGAGCTCGCGATCTCGGAAGCCGCTGAACATCTGTCGCTCTATCAACTGACGATCGAGGAAGGCACGCCCTTCTTTGGTCTCCATGCCGCGGGAAAATTGAAGACGCCCGATGAGGCGGTCGGCCGTGCGCTCTACGATGTGACACAAGATGTCTGCGCGCGGCATGGACTGCCGGCCTACGAGATTTCCAACCACGCCCGGCCGGGCGC
>Ga0126371_10005173_pt1 | contig 11573 bp, 10 predicted proteins | sample PanSoiMetaPlot_4_FD_110145 | JGI IMG/M metagenome (GOLD analysis project Ga0126371, IMG submission 110145) | Tropical forest soil microbial communities from Panama - MetaG Plot_4 | ecosystem: Environmental > Terrestrial > Soil > Tropical forest > Bulk soil | place: Panama | collected 2016-02-17
CCGTCGGTGAACATCGTTCCGCCGCCGGAGATAATGAGATAGCCTTCGGTCTGGAAGTCGTGAGTGATGCCTCCTGGCGTCCCGCCAGGAGGAAGAGTCGCCATCGTGCGCCCGCACAGCTGGGCCTGCGCCGCTGCGCCACCACCCCCGCCGGCAGGTGCTGGGGGCGCTGGGGTTCTGGTTGTTGTGCCGGCCATTGACGATGTAGCCGTCGGTGAACATCGTTCCGCCGCCGGAGATGATGACATAGCCTTCGGTCTGGAAGTCGTGAGTGATGCCTCCCGGCGTTCCACCCGCAGGAAGACTTGCCATCATGCGCCCGCAGGGCTGAGCCTGTGCCTGAGCTGCCGCGGCGCCCGCTGCTGCCGGGCGCGCCGGGGTTCTCGTCGAGCCGCGATGAACGATTCCGAGCGCGAAATTTTCATAGCCGATATCGACAACCTTCGCGTTTTCATCGCGGGTACTCTGCGATTGTTCCGTTGCACTGATTTTGTCGATTTCGTCTTTCATGATGTAGGTGGCGGTTGTTGGTGTTGTTTTGCCCGCGGCGACCGCTGCCAGCGGGCTCAAAATCAGCGCCGTGGCCAGAGTTTTTAGTGTTGTACGTCTCATGACATCCCTCCTGAAGGTTCAGTTGTCGCCGATATGTTTTCAGTTCACGCGAGAATCGGAAGCTTCATCAATGACAGCGCAGCGCGTCCGTTCGGGCCATACGGATTGCCGAATGATTCACCCATTTCGGGATGATTGTAATCCGGCGCCACGATCAGCTGCACATTCTTGCCCGCTGCCTTTGCTGCGGCGGCAAAGTCGCGCGATTGCCGCTGAAATTCGGGCGTCTCATTCGTGCCATAGGCCACGATCACAGGCGCGCGCAGCAGATCGAGGTGGCGCTGCGAGCTCATCGCCTCCTCCATCTCGTCGGTGAATTTGACATAGGCGCTTCGTTTGGAAATGCGCACGGCTTTCAGATCGTACATCCCGCTGGAGCAGATGCCGCCCTTTACGATGTCTGCGGGCACGCCATAATCCCGGACCCAGTCGGTGACGAGCGCTACGCCAGTCATATGGGCGCCCGACGATCGTCCGCCAATATACAGCCGGTTGGCATCGCCGCCGAAAGACGCGGCATTGTTGTGGATCCAGGCAATCGCTCGCCGGACCTGTCCCGCCATGACGCGCAGATCGCCGCCCGCCTCCTTGACTCCGATGTAATCGAGGACAATGAAATTCGCGCCGGCATTGACGAACATTTCGGCGGGATAGGCATGATCGCGTGCCCGGCCGCCGAGCCATGCACCGCCGTGGACAAACAGGAAAATCGGCGCGTTCGGTTTCCTTGCACGATAAATGTCGAGCTTCTCGATTTCGCTCGGCCCATAGGACACGCGCAGCGGCTCGCCCAATCGCGCGCGCACGGCATCACTCGTCGATGCGATGCGTTTGGCAATCTGATAACCCATCGGCGCGTAGAAGGCCTGATCATAGGCGGCGTCGATTTCGACCTGGTCCATGTCCATCCAGACCGGTGGCCCCTTGGCATGTGCCGGAGGACCAACATGACAGGGGACGGGAGCGGGCGTCTGTGCCCGGGCGGAATTCAAGAAACCTGCCGCCGTGACGCCCCCGAACAACCCCAATACGAAACTGCGGCGATGGATATCGGTCAGCATCTTCAACATCGCGTGCTCCTCACATGTCGCATCCGCCAAACTCAAATTTAACATGCGCGTCCATCAGAAATCCGGCGTATCGGTTTTTGGGATCGGCACCGTGTCATTGCCGAAGTAGGAGAATGGATTCTCGGCGCAACGCATTTCCACCAGCGGACCGGCAGGCATGGCGCCGGAAACCGGACTCAATGGCAGCGTGTTCTCGGCACGCCCGGGTTCGACGCGGCGGAAACGAAGTATGCCATCCCATGGCATCGTAAAGGCGCCGGGATCCTCGACATGCGTGCGTACTTCCATCCGGTTGCCGCCATCCGTCATACGAAAGCGCTCGACGACATGCAGTTGATCTGTATGCGGTGTACCGAACCTGTCGGCGGCCGCTTTCGTGGAAACGCCAATCGTGTCGACAACAAGTTCTTCGCCCTCGTAATGTCCGATGGATTCCCCGCTCCACGAGGGTTTCACATTCGCCGAGTGGCGGTCCGTCAGGTATATCTGACGAAACTGACCGTCATGTTGCTCGACAATCACAATTCGGTCCGGGCCCTGAATGAAAAAATAAGGCTGAATATTGCGTTGCAGAAAGGCGGCGCCGCCCATCGGCCAGCAGCTTGCGCCGAGGCTCAAGGCTTTCCCGGCGATCGCAAATTCGTTCAGCTTGCGGAGTTCTTCCCGCGTCCACGGCTGAAGTATGGGATTGCCCAGATCCGCAACCGGCATCGTCGGCTGGCGGCCGCTTCTGCGAAATTCGTCGTTGCTGATGAGCGGATGGGCCGGGTCCTGCACGAGCGGGCCCGCGCCCGCGGGCGGCGCCTCATAACCGCGATTTGCCAGAATCCATCCAACAGCGGGATTGGGCGCGAATTCCGGTATGGATGATTGAGCAGCCTGTGCGGCCGATGAAATGACGACGGCTGTAATGCCGAGCACCGAAAGTGACGCGAAGGACATCGACCCCTCCACGATCAATGTGCCGCGAATCGAACATGCCGCGTTTGCGGCCAATGCCGGCTGCGGACCCCATTTTTCGCCTCAATAGATCAATCTACCATAGCGCCGTGGCAGTCTCTACGTTCGGCAAAACGCCTCGATGCGCCTGCTGAAAATCATTCCGCTTTCGCCAAAATCTGGCCCCGCTCAAAAATCCGGCTTTTCGGCCGAAGGAATCCCCGCGTCGCTTCCGTAATAGGCGTTGGGATTTTCGGCACAGATCGCCTCAGCCCATCCGCCTTGAGCACGCCGATAGGTCACGATGCCCGTCCATGGCGTCGTGAACATCACCGGGTCTTCCACCGTGACTTCGACCTGGAGTCCTTTCTTTCCCGCGTCGGGGTCGATATCGCCCCGCGCTGACGCATTGGTCGGCACACCCGGCGGAAAATAAGTCCTTTCGTGTTTCGATTCCGTTGCGCTGGAGTTCTTTCCGTCAACCAGCCGGTAGCGTTCGATCACATGGAGCGACGCGCTGAACGGCGTACCGTAATTGTCGACCATCGCAAGTGGCCCCACTTTCTGGCCGATCGTGTCGATGACCAGCGTGCCGCCTTCGTAATGACCGACCGAATCTCCCTGCCATGACGGAATCACATGCGCGGGATGCGTGGCGTTCATACGTATGTGGCGAACCAGGTGACCACTCATATAGAGCAACAGCACCTCGTCCTTGCGCTGCACAATCTCCAATCCGATTTCGACTGCCAGTATGTAGGGCGTCGGCTCCGGCCGGCATTGGGCATGGGCGTTCGGCGCGAGGCTCCCGCTCATGGCCATTTCACCGCGCTTCTTCACGATCGCGGCGGCCTCCGGTTTCAGAATCGGATTCATGTAGTCGCCAACCCAGCGGTAGTCGTCCATTGTGCCCGCAGGCGTGTGCGCCAGGTTGACGATCGGGCCCGGCCCCGACGCCGGTTGTTCGAAATGGAGCCAGCGTCCCCAGATCCCGGAAAGGTCCGGTGTGTTTGCAGTTTGTGCCGCGGCCGCCACGGGCAGCGCGGTGAGCACAGCAGCCGCCCGCGCAATTCGTTTGTAACGATCAGCACCCGGAAGATTCGCAGTCATCAAGCCTTTGCCGAACGCCTGAATTGATGCTTAGAATGCCGCGGGCAGGCGCGTGGTGCAACGGAAACGAAGCAACGTTACTCGATGCCGAGATTGTGCCGTTCGATCAACTCGTGATGCGTCAGCCCCGCATGCAGCATCAGCATGACCAGCCGGGCGTCGAGCCCGTACCCGCTCTCGATTGCCGCATTCATCCGCTCCTCCACGGCCTGAATGCGGTTGGGATCGTGTTTTTCGGCATAGGTCTTTGGGCCGAGCACGCAATAGCCCAGCAAGTCGGCGGCGCCGGCCAATGCGCGCGAGTCGGGCCTCGCGCCGCCATTGGCCTCCTTCAACTGCTTCAGCGTGGTGATCTTCACGGCATCGGGTATGGTGCGTGGATGAACGCCGGCCGCACGAAGTGCGTCATCGAGATTCTGCATTTCCTGCGAGCGGCCGAAAATTCCGAACATCCGGGTTGACCCGCTTGTGATCAGCGGCCGGGCGCAGGCCAGGGATTGGAAAAGCGCCGTTGCGATCTTGCCCGTGCTTTCGCGGCTTCCGTTGCGCGGTCGCGAGGTTGAGCATCTGACTTCAGCGAGACAAGCAGCCGGTCTGCCACCTTCGCAACATCATCGACCGCCTTGTGGAATGCTGCCTCGTTCGCCTTTGATGGGGTGTTGAATCCGCTCAGTTTGCGCACGAATTGCAGCGCCGACGCCCGAATTTCCTCCTCAGTTGCCGGAGGATCAAAGTTGAACAGCGTCCGGATATTTCTGCACATTTGAATGGTTCCGCGTCTAAGGCCGATCCCGACGCTAGTACAAGATGGCTGTCGCTCGCTATTACAAGGGCGTACGCGTTTCACCACGCGCTCAAACCCTCGCGAGCGCGCGCGATAGACGCGCACTCGCGACCTGTCCAGAAGCTCACCGTCTTATTTGAACGAGATCAGATCCGCGCGGCTGAGTGTGACTGATCCCGGTTTCAGGGGCTGGTTCCTCAGATTGGCGGACCCGCTGTTCAACACATTATAGAAACCGATAGTCTGCTCGTAGTCGCTGGTCGCCGCTGTGGTGTCGATGGGGATAACCACCGTGTAACCATGCGCCATAGCGCCAACCGACGTGTAGGTAATCGAACCGCTGATCTTCCAGCCGACCGCAACAATGGTCTTGATGCCTTTCGCCTTCAGCTCCTTGTCGAGATCGGTTCCGTAGAACCGGTCCTGCGCCGTGTTGGTGACCCTGATGTCGCCCGGCTTTGGAGCAACCTCCGGCAGCCACATGGTCTGGTTCTGGGCGCGCGTGCCATATGCCACCGTCACGCCGGCCTGGCGCGCTTTCGCCAGGAATGGCGTCACGGCCGGAAGCATCCCGGTTTTGCATTTCGGCTGGTTGTTACAGATGTCCGTGACGTAATCGAGCACCATGACCGCGGTTGTTTTCGGATCCAGCGTGACGGGGGCAGGATCGGGCATTGCCGGCATTTGCAGCGTGATCATTTTGCCGGCCGGCTCCTCGCGCGCCTCTGTGGCACCGCACAACCCGAGCACCAGACCGCTGGTCAGGAGAACAGTATGAAACAGCTTCATGTTGAAATCTCCCTTCGTTAAACTGCTCCGTTCAGATCCTGTCCGACAACCGGCAGCGAACGCAGACGCCTGCCTGTGGCGGCGAAGATCGCATTGGTCACCGCCGGCTGAATCACGGTTGCGCCGGGTTCGCCGACACCGCCCCAGCGCTTGCCGGGCGTGGGCGAAATATAGACTTCCGTCTTCGGCGCATCCTTGAAGCGCACCACCGGATAGGTGTCGAAATTGCCCTGCTCGACGCGGCCGTCCTTGATCGTGATGTTGCCGAACAAAGCCGCCGACAGTCCGTAGATCATGCCGCCTTCGAGTTGCATCTCGACGCCGCGCGGATTGACCACAGTGCCGCAGTCGCAGGCGATGACCACGCGGTCGGCCTTCACCTGACCGTTTTTCACCGTGACTTCGACGATCATACCGACAATTGAATCATAGGCCTCGGTGATCGCGATGCCGCGCCCCCGGCCGGCCGGCAGTGGCGTACCCCAATCGCCTTTCTCAACCAGCACGTCGAGCACCTGCTGAAAGTCCGGACGGTGCGCCAGCAACTCGCGGCGAAGCTGCACCGGATCCTTGCCGGCCGCATGCGCCATTTCGTCGATGAAGCTTTCCATGAAGAATGCATTCTGCGAGTGCCCCGGCGCGCGCCACGGGCCCAGCGGCACGTGCGTGTTCTTCAGCATCGAGATGACGCGATAGTTCGGAAGCTGATAGGCCGCGTTGATCAGGCCCTGCAACGTCTGCGGGTCGATGCCGTCCTTCACCCCGGCAGGGTTCGCGGCGCCGGCCGAATTGCGCATTTCCAGCGCAATCGCCGTTCCGTCTGCGGCAAAGCCCGCCTTGAAACGGATCGCGGCCTGCGTGCGATAGCGGCCCTGGCGGATTTCCTCCTCGCGCGTCCAGACCAGCTTCACCGGCTTGCCGACGGCTTTGGAGATCGCCACTGCCTGCGCAACTTCGTCCGGCCCCAGACGCCGGCCGAAGCCGCCGCCGACGAAGGTATTGTGGACATAAACGTTCTCGGGCTTCATCCCGGAAGCCTGCGCGGCGAAGGTCAGCGCCTGGTCGGCGTTTTGCGTGCCCACCCAGACATCGACGCGATCGGCCTGCACATGCGCAATCGCGTTAAGCGGCTCCATCGGCGCATGCGCTATGATCGGCACGTCGTAAGTGGCCTCGATCACTTTGGCGGCCTTCGCTAAAGCGGCATCGACGTCGCCGTCGTGGCGCGCATCAGCGCCCTTTTGATCGAGCGCATCCAGATAGGCCTTGCGGAACTGCGCACTGTTGGTCGTCCCCGCTGCACCAACTTCCCACTCGATCGGCAGCGCCTTCAGCGCCGCCTGCGCGCGGTACGTCCGGTCGGCCACGACCGCGACGGCATCTTTCAGTTTGACCACCTGCATGAAGCCGCGGCGCGAGGCGATTTTGCTTTCGTCGGCGGATTTCAACGTGCCGCCGAATACCGGGCATTTCATGACCGCGGCGCGCACCATGCCCGGCACTTCCAGATCGATGCCGTATTTGGCCGAGCCGTTGATCTTGAGCGGAATGTCCAGACGTGCGAGTCGCCGGCCAATGAACTTGTACTGATCCGGCCGCTTCAGCGCCGGTTCCTTGTCCAGTTTGATCGCGGCCGCCTCCGCGGCCAGTTCGCCAAAGCGGAAGCTGCGTCCACTCGGCTTGTGCGTGATCTTGCTCATCGCCGCTTCGCATTCCGCCGTGGGCACGTTCCAGCGCTTCGCCGCCGCCGCGATCAGGCGTTCGCGCGCGCTCGCGCCGGCCTGCTGCACAATGACGCCGGTTTCGCGCACCGCGCGGCTGCCCCCGGTCGCAAGCGTGCCGTAAACCTTGTTCTCCCGGAAATTGCGATTGGCGGAAGCATATTCCGGCTTCACGAAGGCCCAGTCGCATTCCAGCTCCTCGGCGACAATCTGCGGCAGCGCGGTGAAACTTCCTTGCCCCATCTCCGCCCGTCCATAGCGGATAATGACCGTGTCGTCGGGCTGGATCACCACCCAGGCGTTGATCTCGCCCGGATAGTGCGTGGTGTCGTCGTTCCATGGGCGCACGCTGAGGCTCGCCGCCTCGACCGGAGTGGTGCCGACGCCGAGCGCAAAACCGCCCGCGGCCGTCAGTGTGCTGACGACAAATTGGCGGCGTGAGAGAGTCGTGTGGATTGTCATGGTTTCCTCCCTCAGGCGCGCATCAGGGCGGCTGCGCGATGCACCGCGCGACGGAGCCGCTCATAGGTGCCGCAGCGACAGATGTTGGTGAGATTGGCATCGATATCGGCGTCGCTCGGATTGGGATTGGTTTTCAGGAACGCCACCGTCGCCATGATCTGGCCGGACTGGCAATAGCCGCATTGCGGCACCTGTTCTGTCAGCCAGGCCTGCTGCACCGGATGAGTGCTGTTGGGCGACAGACCTTCGATGGTGGTGATCTGCTTTCCCGCGACGGTCTTGACCGGCACCGAGCAGGAACGCACCGCCTGGCCGTTGACATGCACCGTGCATGCGCCGCACTGGGCGATGCCGCAGCCGAATTTCGTTCCGGTCAGCCCGATCTCTTCCCGCAACACCCAGAGAAGCGGGGTTTCGTCCTCCACATCGACCTGATGCGGGGTCCCGTTGACGATGATATTGACCACGGCGCGTTCCCTCCAGCTTTCCGCCTTCGAACCGGTGCGAACCGGCCCGCTCCAAACTAGCACGTCACTTTGCCTATGGGCAGTGACCCGTGTCACCGGGAATGCCCGCAGATGCGCCTGCGCGCCGGTATGCAAAAATCCATGCACCCGATCCGGGGTGCCGACACCGTGCTTCCGCGCTTCTACCGGCGCCCTCTTGCTGGAGGTTTGATTGGCAAAAACAATCCTTGTCACGGGTTCCGTACCGGTCTTGGCTTTGGCGCTGCCCGAGCCTTTGCACAGCGGGGCTATCGGGTCATCGCAACGGTGCGATCGGAAGACGATGCCAGGAGGGTACAGGCTGCAGCCAGCGGCAATATTCACCCGGTGCTTTGTGATGTGACAAGGCAAGACCAGGTTGCCAGTCGAATTTTATCGCCGCGCCGCCTGACGTTGTCGCTTGCGGTCAAAACTCTGGCCCTGCCGGCAATTGCAAGGCTCCATCGATGAGCCCCAGTTTAAGAAATCATTATCAATCGGCTAAAAAGAACTAGATGCCGGGAAGATTGAAATGACTCGATCTGCGGATGCTCCGAGGCGATGCGAGTGGGTTTCCGGGAACAACCCTCTGTTGATCCAGTATCACGATCAGGAATGGGGCGTGCCGGTCCATGATGACGTCAAACATTTTGAGTTCCTCGTGCTGGAGGGCGCGCAGGCCGGTTTGAACTGGAGCATCATCCTCAAAAAGCGCGAAGGCTATCGCCGTGCGTTCAGCGATTTCGACCCTGCGAAAGTGGCGCGGTACAGCGACAAACGCATCGAGAAACTCACACTCGATTCGGGAATCATCCGAAATCGCTTGAAAATCAAATCCGCCGTCAAAAACGCAAAGGCGTTTCTCGCAATTCAGGAAGAGTTCGGAAGTTTTGACGCCTACGCCTGGCAATTCGTCAGTAGACGGCCAAAACGCAACCGGTGGAAGTCCATTCGGGAGATTCCGGCGACCTCACCGGAATCGGACGCGTTCAGCAAGGATCTCAAACGCCGTGGACTCACATTTGTTGGCTCCACGGTCGTCTATGCTCATATGCAGGCTGTCGGCATGGTGAATGACCACACCATCGACTGCTTCCGGTATCGCGAGATTCAGCGGCTCGATACATCACGCTGATGGCGCCGTGCTTTGAGCCCGCGTTCAGCGCCGGGTTCCATCGCCACCGGGTTTGCTTTTGTGGATACCGGGTGCATCATCGAACCCGTTGCGGCTGAAGGAGATGATGATGTTCAAGGAAAAAATCCGCGGAGGCTTCGACGTGTACGTGCACGATGCCGGCGAATCCTTCGGTGCCGTCCGCGACGTTGGCCACGGCCGCATCGTCGTTTTCGTCGAGAATGCTGGTGACTTCACGATACCGCTGAGCGCCGTCAAGGAGGTGCACGACGACAAGGTCGTGCTCGATTGCGGCAAGCTCGACATCGATCTTCGCCGCGCGATCGGACACGCGCATGAGTCCGAGCACGCGCCCTACGGATGAAAATCATATGGATTTCATCTGAGCCAATTGAGCGCAGCTGGAGCAGTGGAGCTGGCGATGACGACGGAAGAAACCTCGGGGCGTGTTACGGTAATCACGGGTGGCTTTGGCGCATTGGGGCAGGTCGTCGCTGCCGCGGCAATCGGGCACGGTTATAAAGTCGCCGTGGTGGGACACGCAGCCGAGCCTCCCGCAGATGTGGCTCGTCGGCTGGGACCGAATGCACTCCTGCTCGGCGGCATCGACCTCGCCGACGAAGCGGCTGCAGCCAAAGCCATGAATGCAGTGACATCGCGCCTCGGACGCATCGACGCGCTGTTGAATATCGCGGGAGGATTCCGCTGGGTCAAAATCGAAGACAGCCACGCGGCCGATATCGAATCCCTGTTTCGGATGAATGTGCAGACCACAGCGAGTGCCATACGCGCGGCACTTCCGGCCCTCAAAAAGTCTCCCGCAGGCCGCATCGTCAATGTGGGGGCTCTCGCGGCAGAAAAAGCCGCTGCCGGGATGGGACCCTATGCTGCATCGAAGGCCGCGGTGCTCCGTCTGACCGAGGCGCTTGCCGAAGAACTCAAAGACGCGGGCGTCACCGTCAACGCAGTGCTGCCCTCGATCATCGACACGGCGCGGAACCGCGCCGACATGCCGAAGGCCGACTTCTCCCGCTGGGTTGCGCCGGGTGACCTGGCTGAGGTGATGTTGTTCCTGGCCTCGGAAAAAGCCAAAGCCATTACTGGCGCCCATATCGCGGTACCCGGCAGAGTCTGAAGCAGGCCGGAACCTCAGTTCACGGAAGATATCAATCCGAACGCGCTCAGGGATGCGGCACCAGAAATAACGGCGCCGGCGATCGCTGCGATGTGGAAATCGTTCAGCAATTGCCCGCCGGTTGCGGCAAGCATCACCCCCACAAGCGCGGTTGCGATGACTCCGCCAAGGCGGGACACGGCACTGTTGAATCCCGATGCGGACCCGGTATGTGCCGAGTCGACCGAGCCCAGCACCGCTGTCGTGAGCGGCGCTGCAGCACATGCCATGCCGATCGCGACCACCAGTACCGCCGGAAGAATCGCCGACCAGTAGCTGCTCCCGGCGTCCATCCTGAGGAACAACACGAAGCCGCCGGCAACAATGAGTGCGCCAATCGCAAGCAGCAGCCGTGCGCCGGCCCGCCCGGCCAACGCACCCGTGAACGGCGATGCAACGGCGATCACCAGAGCAAGGGGCAGCAACGAAGCGCCGGCCGAAACCGCGCTGTAATTCATCGCGGTGATCAGCGTATAGGGCAGCACCACCAGCAATCCACCCAGCGCGCCATACAGAAAAAGGGTCAACAGCGTCAGCCCGATAAAGCTTCGCGAAGCAAACAGCGCGAGCGGCATCATCGCGCGCTCGCCGCGAAATTCTTCAAAGCGAATGAAGACCAGCAGCAGGCAGAAACCGGCAACAAGTGCAATGATCGCCTGTGTGGTCCAGCCGCTGCGGCCGGCGCCAATCGTCAGGGCCGATGTCAGGAGTGCCAGCCCAACTGTCACCAAGGCGCCGCCCACAAGATCAAGTGAGACGTGTTTTTGCAGGGGCGGACCTTCCCGCACTGCAAACAGGGCGAGCGCGATTGCCGCCGCCGCCAGTGGCAAATTGAGCAGGAAGATTGTGCGCCATCCCGCAAGGTCGATCAGCCATCCGCCGACAACCGGACCCAATGCTCCGGCCACCGCGCTCATTGCGGCCCAGGTGCCGATCGCGCGGCCGCGCTGTTCGCCAGAGAATGTTTCGCCAAGAATGGCCAGGCTGTTCGGCAACAGAATGCCGGCGCCGATGCCCTGAACCGCGCGCCCGAACAACAGCCATGAAACATCTGGCGCCACCGCGCACACCGCCGAAGCCAATGCAAACAGCGTGGTGCCGATGATCAGTACGCGCTTCCGGCCGAAGCGATCTCCCGCGGCGCCGCCGAGAAGCAACAGCGCAGTCAGCGGCAACATATAAATGTTGATCACCCACTGAAGAGTGTCGGACTGCGCCCCCAGGGCCACGCGAATTGCGTGCAATCCGACATTGACCACGGACCCATCCACGAAGGCGAGACTCGAGGCCAG
>Ga0126371_10005174_pt1 | contig 11572 bp, 9 predicted proteins | sample PanSoiMetaPlot_4_FD_110145 | JGI IMG/M metagenome (GOLD analysis project Ga0126371, IMG submission 110145) | Tropical forest soil microbial communities from Panama - MetaG Plot_4 | ecosystem: Environmental > Terrestrial > Soil > Tropical forest > Bulk soil | place: Panama | collected 2016-02-17
CACGGGCGTTGCTGTGACTGCTCTTGGCCTCGCCAGCCTGGCCAGGATGCACCGCCGCCGGCGGCCATTACGCCGCGCCTTGTCACTCTTGGCCCTCGGGATCGGCGCAAGGCCACGCGGCCGGCACCGCTACTTTGCCTGAGCGGCGCCGGCCTGAGCCGCGAGGGCGATGGTTCACGACGACCGGCCGGCACCTACACACGTGAGCGGTGCCGACCGCGGCCTGCTATGCCTTGCCCGCAGCCATGTCAGCCTGTGCGGCCGCCCTGCCTGCGGATGCGGCGGCTGCCGCGCTGCGGTGCCTGCCGCGAAACACCGGCACCATCGCAGTAGTGCGCGCCGCGGCACGCCGTACTGTGGCGGTCGCGGTGCTTCCGGCCGGCACTCGTTCATCTGTCGCAGCGCCTACTCTTGCTCGGCGACCACCCGAGCCGTCCGCGCCACCGTCATCCGGCCTGCCCTTGTCGCTGGCGGCGACCACGGTGAGCCGCCCTAGTGCGACTGCCGCCACGAACAAAATGACAACGCCGAGCCCAGTGAAGAATCCGAGTTGCTCTAGCGCCGCCCGCGTCGCGCCGCCAACTGGCGTGCCTGCGTTCGGGATGCTTCCCCACGCCGCTGCGATCAGGTGGCCAACGGCGAACCAGGCCCCCGCGAGCGTCGCGAGCCACGCGCCGAAGACGGCGGCGGGCCGGAACCTGCTGACGAGCACCACGACGCCGGCTAGCAGCGCAACGACACCTGGAAGGACTTCAAGCCACAACCGGCCTGCCGTAGCGTCCCAGGCTTTGTCGGGCGTGTAGGCGTAATGGAAGTACGGACCCACGAACGGGATCAGAGCGCCCCAGATACCGAGCAGAACCAGAACGACGCCGCTGAGCGCGCCCCGGCTACGGCGGACGACAAACGTCCCAGCCATGATGATCACTCCCTGGGCAGGCATGAGGGGTTTGCTGCCTGTCGGCGCCCAGCTACCCGCAGGCGCCAGGAATACACATAACCGGAACGGGCCGACTGGGTCTGGTGTTCGTCCGGCCTGCGAGGCCGCCGGTGCGAACGCAACCCGCAAGCCCAGCCGCTGCCGCGCGTGGGCCTCCCTGATCGCCGCCCGCTAGCCGATCGTCGCTGGCAGGAAGCCGATCTTGGCGCGCACGCGTGCCATCGTGGCGGCGGCGACAACGTGCGCCTTGGCGGCACCGACTGCGAGCATGCGATCTAGTTCGGCCTCGTCGGCGAGCAGCTTCTCGGTCCGCTCCCGGATCGGCGCCAGCACACTGACCACGACCTCGGCGAGGTCCTTCTTGAAGGTCCCGTAACCGGCCCCCGCATACTGCTTCTCAATATCCGCGACGGGCTCGCCGGTCAAGGCGGAGTAAATCCGCAGCAGGTTCGTGACGCCGGGCTTGGCGGTTTCGTCGGCGCGAATCTCGACGTCCGCGTCGGTGACGGCTCTCATGATCTTGCGTCGGATCGACACCGGATCCTCGAGCACGTCGATGATGCCCTGCGGCGAGGAAGCCGACTTGCTCATCTTGATCGACGGATCCTGTAGGTCGGCGATTTTGGCGACTTCCGGAAGGATGTAGGGGCCAGGCACGACGAACGTAGAGCCGAATCGGGTGTTGAATCGCTGCGCTAGGTCCCTGGTCAGCTCTAGGTGCTGCCGCTGGTCCTCACCGACTGGCACCTGATATGCGTCATAGAGCAGGATGTCGGCGGCCTGCAGGATTGGGTACGTGAACAGGCCTACGCTGGCGGAATCCGCGCCGCTCTTGGCCGACTTGTCCTTGAACTGAACCATCCGGCTGGCCTCGCCGAAGCCCGTGATGCAGGCCAGCACCCACTCCAGCTCGGGGTGCTCGGGCACCTGGCTCTGCACGAACACGGTCGACTTCTCGGGGTCAATCCCGGCCGCGAACAACTGCGCCGCAGCCACCCTGGTCCGCCGGCGAAGGTCAGCCGGGACCTGGGGCAGCGTGATCGCGTGCAGGTCGACGACGCAGTACACGGTGTCGTGGGTTTCCTGAAGCGCTACCCACTGCCGAACGGCGCCCAGGTAATTGCCGATATGGAATGAATCGGCAGTGGGCTGGATGCCCGAAAGTACCCGCGGTCTGGACATAGAGCGGAGTCTAGTCCGGACGCCGCGGCGGGCTAGCGCCGATGGCGCTAGCCCGTCGCACTGTCGCCGTGCAGGACGGGAACGATGTCTGGGGCGCCGAGGCGGATAGCGTCAGCGTCGGTGTCGGTGTCGGCTTCCTGGGAGGCCCGTTCGGCGGCGATGCGCAGCCGGTAGTTCTCCAGCTCGCGGGCGACCTGGCGGGACTTCCACCGCATCGGCCCGGCCATCAGGGCCGCGGCTTCCTCGGCGGCGGTCAGGCCGCGGTCCCAGGTCTCGATCGAGATGTGAGTGCGCCGAGCCAGCACGTCGTCCAAGTGCCGGGCGCCTTCGTGGGAGGCGGCGTACACGACCTCGGCGCGCAGGTAGTCCTCCGCGCCGGTAAGCGGCCGACCCAGACTGGGGTCGGCCGCAATGATCTCGAGGACTTCGCCGATCAGCGTTCCGTACCGGTGCAGCAGGTGCTCGATGCGGGCGACATGCAATCCGGCGGAGCGGGCTAGGGCGTGCCTGGCGTTCCACAGCGCAATGTAGCCGTCAGCGCCGGCCAGCGGGATCGCGTCGGTGCAGGACGGCGCGACCTTGCCGTCCAGGCCGTGCGCCACCGCGTCGACTGCGTCGCGGGCCATCACGCGGTAGGTGGTGTACTTGCCGCCCGCGACTAGCACCAGACCGGGAACGGGGTGGGCGACCGTGTGCTCCCGCGACAGCTTCGATGTTGACTCGGATTCCCCGGCCAGCAGCGGCCGCAGCCCGGCGTAGACGCCTTCGACGTCATCGCGGGTCAGCGGCACCGCCAGGATCTTGTTCACCTGGCCGAGCACATAGTCGATGTCGGCCCTGCTCGCCGCCGGATGCGCCTTATCCAGCGACCATTCGGTGTCGGTCGTGCCGATGATCCAGTGTCGGCCCCAGGGGATCACGAACAGCACGCTCAGCGGCGTCCGCAGGATGATCCCGGTGGTGGAGTGGATGCGGTCGCGGGGCACGACCAGGTGGACGCCTTTGGACGCCCGGACGTTGATGGATCCGCGGCCACCCACCATCTGCTGGATTTCATCAGTCCAGACGCCCGTCGCGTTCACGATCTGCTGCGCCCGGATCTCGACCCCGTTCCCGGTCTCTAGATCGATGGCTCGGACGCCGGTGACACGCTCGCCTTCACGCAGGAAGCCGGTGACCTGGGTGCGGGACGCGACCTGCGCGCCGAAGCCGGCCGCTGTCCGGACGAGAGTCGTCACGTAACGGGCGTCGTCAACCTGGGCGTCCCAGTACAACAGCGCGCCAGTGAATGCGGACCGCTTGAGCGCGGGCGCGAGCCGCAGCGCACTCCGCCGGGTGAGCTGCCGGTGACCGCGCAGGCCCCGAGTCTGGCCCATCGAGAGGCCGAGCGTGTCATAGGCGGTCACGCCGGCGCCGACATACGCCCGTTCCCACGCATGGTGGGTGAACGGGAACAAGAACGACACCGGGCGCACGAGGTGCGGCGCGAGGCGTTGCAGGAGCAACGATCGCTCGCTAAGTGCCTCGCGCACCAGCCCGACGTTCAGCTGTTCCAGGTATCGCAGCCCGCCGTGGATGAGCTTGCTCGACCGCGAGGAGGTGCCGGAGCCGAAGTCCCTGGCCTCCACCAGGCCGACAGTCAGGCCCCTCGTAACGGCGTCGAGCGCAACCCCGGCGCCGACCACCCCGCCGCCGACCACCAGGACCTGAACCTCGGTGCCGGCCAGTGCCTCCAGCGCGGCGGTCCGCTCTGCTGGGCCTAGCCGCGTCGTCGCCCGCGCCGGGTCGCTGCCTGCCGGGGGGCCGTTCCCGGCATGCTGACCGCCGCTCCGGCCACTGGGCCAGACGCGGACGTCAGCGCGGCGTCGCACTTGGGGTCACCACGACCTCCACGCGCTGGAATTCCTTGAGGTCTGAGTAGCCCGAGGTCGCCATCGTGCGTCGAAGCGCACCCATGATGTTCATGGATCCATCGGCGGCTGTGGAGGGCCCGTGCAGTATCTGCTCGAGCGTGCCGACGGTGCCGACCTTGACGCGCGCGCCCCGTGGCAGGTCCGCGTGGTGCGCCTCACTGCCCCAGTGGTAGCCGCGACCAGGCGCCTGGGTCGCCCGCGCGAACGGCGACCCAACCATGACACCGTCCGCTCCGAGCGCCAGCGCTTTCGCAATGTCGCCGCTGCGCGTCATGCCGCCGTCGGCGATGACGTGCACGTACCGGCCGCCTGACTCGTCCAGATAGTCCCGGCGTGCCGCCGCGACGTCGGCGATCGCCGTCGCCATCGGAACCGCCACGCCGAGCACGGCGGCCGTGGTGTGGCCCGAGCCGCCGCCGAAACCGGCCAGCACGCCTGCCGCGCCAGTGCGCATGAGATGCAGCGCCGCCGTGTGCGTCGCGCAGCCGCCGACGATCACGGGGACGTCGAGCTCGTAAATGAACTGCTTGAGATTCAGCGGCTCGGCCGTGCCAGATACGTGCTCGGCGGACACCGTCGTGCCCCGGATCACGAAGATGTCGACGCCCGCGTCGATGACCGCTTTGTAGTACCGGACTGTTCGCTGCGGGGACAGCCTCGCCGCCGTGGTGACGCCGGCCGCTCGGATTTCTTCGATCCGCTGGCCGATCAGTTCTTCCTTGATCGGCTCGGCGTAGATCTGCTGGAGCCTGCGGGTCGCAGCCTGGTCGTCCAGTTCCGCGGCCTCGGCGAGCAGCGGCTCAGGATCGGTGAACCTGGTCCAGAGACCTTCGAGGTCCAGGGTCGCCAGCCCACCGAGCTTGCCAATAGCGATCGCGGTGGCCGGCGAAACCACGCTGTCCATCGGCGCCACGACCAGCGGCATCTCAAACCGGTACGCGTCGATCTGCCACGCGATCGACACCTCTTCGGGATGCCGGGTCCGGCGTGACGGCACAATCCCGATCTCGTCGAGCGCGTACGCCCGCCGTCCGCTCTTCCCGCGCCCGATCTCGACAACGGTCAATTTGCTCTCCCACCCCTGCATGCGCACACAAGCCCGGCAGCCAGGATTGGGGTGCCAGGTCTAGTTTCGCCGGCCGCCATAGTTAGGTGCCTCGGCGACCATCTGAATATCGTGCGGATGGCTCTCGACAAGTCCCGCGCTCGTGATCTGAGTGAACTGGGCCCGCTGAAGCTCGGCGATGGTTCGTGCGCCGCAGTAGCCCATCGCCGCTCGAAGGCCGCCTGTCAGCTGCTCAGCGACGGCTGCGAGCGGCCCCCGGTAGGGCACCTGACCCTCGACGCCTTCGGGGACGAGCTTGTCTTCGCGCAGGACGTCGTCCTGGAAGTAGCGGTCCTTCGAGTAGGACCCGCCGCGCTCAGGATTGCGCATCGCCGCCAGCGACCCCATCCCGCGGTACAGCTTGAACTGCTTACCGTGGATGAATACCAGCTCGCCGGGCCCTTCGTCGCAGCCAGCCAGCAAGCTGCCGAGCATCACCGTGTCGGCGCCGGCCGCGATGGCCTTCGCGATATCGCCCGAGAACTGAACGCCGCCATCACCGATCACGGGCACGTTCCCGGCCTTGCAGGCCTGCGCCGCTTCGTATATCGCCGTGACCTGCGGTACGCCGACGCCCGCGACGACCCTCGTCGTGCAGATGGAGCCTGGCCCGACGCCGACCTTGACGGCGTCAGCCCCGACGTCAACGAGCGCCTGCGCGCCTGCCCTGGTGGCCACGTTGCCGCCGATCACGTCGACGCGAGAGTTGGCCTTGAGCTGGCCGACCATGTCCAGCACAGCTTGTGAGTGACCATGCGCGGTATCCACGACGAGGAAGTCAGCGCCGGCCTCGATCAGTGCCTGCGCCCGCCGCTTGGCGTCCTCGCCGACACCAACGGCAGCACCGACGACGAGTCGTCCTTCCGCGTCTTTCGTCGCGTTCGGGAACTGCTCGCTCTTGGTGAAGTCCTTCACGGTGATCAGCCCGCGCAGCCGGCCGACGGCGTCGACAAGCGGCAGCTTCTCAACCTTGTTGGTGCTCAGCAGCCTGAGCGCCGCTGGCCTGCCAACCCCGACTGGGGCCGTGATCAGCGGCATCGGGGTCATCACTTCGGTAACGCGGCGACGGTGGTCGGCCTCGAACCGGATGTCCCGGTTAGTGACGATGCCGAGGAGTATTCCGTCCGCGTCGGTGACCGGTACGCCAGAGATCCGGTAACGCGCACAGAGTTGCTCGACATCCGCGACAGTAGCGTCGGGGCCGCAGGTGACCGGGTTGGTGATCATGCCGGCCTCGGAGCGCTTGACCATGTCGACTTGCTGCGCCTGCTCCTCGACAGACATGTTCCGGTGCAGCACACCGGCTCCGCCCTGGCGCGCCATCGCCACGGCCATCCGCGCCTCGGTCACGGTGTCCATCGCGGATGAGAGCAGCGGGATCCGTAGCGACAGCCGCGACGTCAGCCGGGCAGTCGTGTCTGCTTCGCTGGGCATGAGCGCCGAATGAGCTGGAAGCAGCAGAACGTCGTCGAAGGTCAGGGCGGGCGGGCCGAACTTCTCGTCGCTCATCTCTCGTGTTCCGCTTCAGGGATGTGGGATGACTTCATCCTAGTGGCGGGCCGCGTGCGATCATCCCGGACAGGCCGACGGCAGACGTGGGAGATCTGTGGTCGAAATACCTCTATTGTGAAACTTCTCCCGCCCTAGTAATAACGTACGGCGGGCTTGCACGACTCCCATGCGCCCGAAATGCACAAACCGGGCCCTAGATCATTTATCAATGACGCGTGGCTGTCGTGATAGCGACAGTGAGCTGCCATCGATCATGGTGCACCTCTGGCGATTCTGTCGGTCCTAAGCGATCAGCTCGTCGACTGCCATAGCGCGAAGCCGAGCGAGTGCGCGGTGCTGCGCGACCCGGACGGCGCCGGGTGACATGCCCAGGGCCTGACCCGTCTCCTCTGCTGTCAGTCCGGTCAGGACCCGCAGCACGAGTAGCTGGCGCTGGTTCATCGGGAGCCTGGCCAGCAGGGCGTGTGCGTGCTCGGCCTCGAAGTACGCCACCACCGTCTCCTCTGGGCCTGGGCGCTCGTCAGGCCCGTCAGGCAGGTCTTCGGTGGGGATCGCGAGGCGGGCCGCGGACCGCACGGCATCGGCCACCTTGTGTGACGCGATGCCGAACACGAAAGCAGCGAATGGGCGCCCCATGTCCTGGTATCGCGGCAGGGCGGAAAGGACGGCAATGCAGACTTCCTGAGCGACGTCATCGGCTGCGTGGTAATGACCCGAAATGCGACTCAGACGAGCGCGGCAATAACGGACGACCATTGGCCTGATCTGTCGTAGCAACGTATCAATTGCGGCAGGCTGACCGCGTACGGCCTGCTCGGTCAGCATGTGCAGATTGCCGTTCCTGGTACCGTCTGCCTGCGAATCCACGAGGCCCCCCTGACTAAACGGCGCCTTCACGCCTCGGTCTGTGCAGAGCCGTGATTCCCCATTCAAGCAGTAAAGGTAACATCAAAATAGGCAACGGAATGGTCACGGTGATGTGTCACATTGAGACCTAGGTAAAACAATTACCATGCGTTATTAGAGGACTACTAAGGGTATTAGCAAGCGCCATTTAAATAAACGAGTAGACGTAGATATGCGACCCTAATAAGTAATCAGCTAACTAGTGGTTAAAAGCACCCTCATATCGGTATGGGACGGGGCAGCCCGTGGCGTGGCGCCCGAAGGGCGGTGACGCGGGCGCGACAAGGTCACGCCCCGCCGCCGAAGGCGGCGGGGCGGGGCGCGACGCGGACGAGCCCCGCCACCGGCGCCCGAAGGCGTGGAGGCGGGGCTCGTGTCCGCTACTGGGCCGGGACTGCGCCCAGGTCAGTTCCGAAGAGTTCTGCGGCGACCAGGGTCAGTGCTGGTGACCGTGCCCGTGTCCGTTCGGTGATGCGGCCTCGGGCTCCGGCTTCTCGCTGACGAGCACCTCGGTGGTCAGCAGCATGCCCGCGATCGACGCGGCATTCTGCACCGCCGAGCGCGTGACCTTCACCGGGTCGATGACGCCCTGCGCCATCATGTCGCCGTACTCGCCTGTCGCGGCGTTGTAACCGTGGCCGACCGGCAGATCGGTGATGCGGCCAACAACCACGCCGCCCTCGACGCCCGCGTTCTCGGCGATCCACCGGGCCGGAGCGGACAGCGCACGCCGGACGATCTGAACGCCAGTAGCCTCTTCGCCTGTCTTGCCGAGGTCGCCGAGCTGCATGGCCACATGCACTAGCGCCGAACCGCCGCCCGGGATGATGCCTTCCTCGATGGCGGCTCTGGTCGCCGAGATAGCGTCCTCGAGCCGGTGCTTCTTCTCTTTCAGCTCGACCTCGGTCGCCGCGCCAGCCCGAAGTACCGCCACGCCGCCCGCGAGCTTCGCGACGCGCTCCTGGAGCTTCTCCCGATCCCAGTCCGAGTCGGTGTTTTCGATCTCGGTCCGCAGCTGGCGGATCCGGTCCTCGACCGAGCCCTGTTCGCCTGCGCCGTCGATGATGGTCGTGTTGTCCTTCGTGACCACTACGCGACGGGCCTGGCCGAGCACATCGAGGCCCACCTGGTCCAGCTTGAGGCCAACCTCTTCGCTGACGACCTGCGCGCCGGTCAGTACCGCCATGTCCTCGAGCATCGCTTTGCGCCGGTCACCGAAGCCGGGTGCCTTCACGGCGACGACGTTCAGCAGGCCGCGAATCTTGTTGACGACCAGCGTGGACAGCGCCTCGCCGTCAACATCCTCCGCGATTACCAGCAACGGCTTCTTGCTCTGGGCGATCCGCTCGAGCAGCGGGAGGAACTCTGCCATCGAGGAGATCTTGCCGCCGTCCAGCAGGATGTAAGCGTCCTCGAAGACGGCTTCCATACGCTCGGGGTCGGTCACGAAGTACGCCGAGATGTAGCCCTTGTCGAACTGCATGCCCTCGGTGAACTCAAGCTCGATGCCCATCGTCGGCGCTTCCTCGACGGTGATGACGCCGTCCTTGCCGACCTTGTCGAACGCCTCGGCGATGACCTCGCCGATCTTCGAGTCCTGCGCGGAGATCGTCGCTACGTTTGCGACCTCGGTGCGCTCTTCGACATCACGGGCAGCCTTGACCAGAGCCTCGGCGACCGCAGCCGCGGCGACGTCGATACCGCGCTTGAGCGCCATCGGGTTTGCGCCCGCGGCCACGCTGCGCAGTCCCTCGGCGACCATAGCCTGAGCGAGTACCGTCGCCGTCGTCGTGCCGTCACCAGCGACGTCGTTGGTCTTGGTAGCTACTTCCTTGGCGAGCTGAGCCCCGAGATTCTCAGTCGGGTCCTCCAGCTCGATCTCGCGCGCGACGGTCACGCCGTCATTGGTGATAGTGGGCGCGCCCCACTTCTTGTCGATGACGACGTTGCGGCCCCGCGGGCCGAGCGTCACCTTCACGGCGTCCGCAAGGCGGTTCACGCCACGCTCGAGGGCCCGCCGTGCGTCCTCGTCGAATTCCAGGCTCTTGGCCATCGGTACCCCAGTGTCTCTTGAGTGTCTCGTGCGCAGGAAAACCGTCCTGCGGATGTAAGTAATCGTGGCTTTCACGCCACCGCCCCGGACCGGGCCGCGGACCGTGGAGAATCCTCCGCGTGCCGCGAGCCGAGCCGGGGCGGTGCCGGGCCGGCAGCCGCCGGCCCGGCGCGGGCCAGGCCCGCGCGTAAAACTTCGCTCGCTACTTCTCGATGATCGCGAGCACGTCACGAGCGGAGAGCACCAGGTACTCCTCGCCGTGGTACTTCACTTCGGTGCCGCCGTACTTGCTGTACAGCACGACATCGCCAACGCTGACGTCCAGCGGTACGCGCTTGGTGCCGGCGTCGTCGTAGCGGCCAGGACCGACAGCCAGGACCTCGCCCTCCTGGGGCTTCTCCTTGGCGGTGTCGGGGATCACCAGGCCGGACGCGGTGGTCTGCTCGGCCTCGAGCGGGCGCACCACGATCCTGTCTTCGAGCGGCTTCAGAACAACCTTGGTGGCGGTCGTCACGATCTGACCTCCCCCTCCGGAAAGGGCTAGCTGAATTTAGAGAGTCGACCATGTCGGCCTGCCGTCGCGGGTGTCAGACCAACTTTGTCGTGTTAGCACTCTAGCCTATCGAGTGCCAGTTCCGCAGACTAGCCCGCCCATTGCGGGCACGTCAACACGGGGTCAATGCCCTGCGCTAGGCCGCGGTAATCGCCGTCACCGGCAGGGATGAGTCGGCCGGAAACTCCAGCGGCGAAGGCGGCACGCCGCGCGCCACCAGCTCCGCGCCGAGTGCGGCCACCATAGCTCCGTTGTCCGTGCAGAGTCCGGGCCGGGGCGCCCGCAATCGCACTCCGGCACCATCACATCGGTCTTGGGCGAGAGCACGCAGCCGCGAGTTCGCCGCGACGCCGCCGCCGATGATCAGGTGTCCGACGTCGGTTGCCCGGCAGGCGTCAATTGCCTTCTTGGTGAGCACGTCCGCGACCGCTTCGGAGAACGATGCGGCCACATCGGCCACCGGAACTGGCTCGCCGGCTGCTTCCCGGGCCTCGACCCAGCGGGCAACCGCGGTCTTCAAGCCGGAGAACGAGAAGTCGCTCGTGCCATCCGAGTACTTGCCGCGTGGAAAGGCGATCATGGCCCCGTTCCCGGCTGTTGCCGCCCTGTCGATGTGCGGGCCGCCCGGGAATGGCAGGCCCAGCACCCTGGCGACCTTGTCGAAGGCCTCGCCCGCGGCGTCGTCGATGGTCGAGCCTAGCGGCACCACCTCGGTGGCCACATCGGGCACGAGCAACAGCGATGAATGACCGCCGGACACCAGCAGGGCGATGGCGGGCGTCGGCAGCGGGCCGTGCTCAAGCTGATCGACGGCCACGTGCGCAGCCAGGTGATTGACGCCGTAGAGCGGCTTGCCAGTAGCGAGGGCGTAGGCCTTGGCCGCAGACACGCCGACCAGGAGCGCGCCCGCCAGACCGGGACCCGCCGTGACGGCGATGGCGTCCACCTGTGACAGGCGCACGCCCGCCTCGGCCAGCGCGCGTTCAACGGTCGGAACCATCGCCTCGAGATGCGCCCGGCTGGCGACCTCCGGCACAACGCCGCCGAAGCGCGCGTGCTCGTCGACGCTGGACGCCACTGCGTCCGCGAGGAGGTCGCGCCCGCGAACGAGTCCGACGCCGGTCTCGTCGCACGATGTCTCGATCCCGAGGATGAGCGGCGCGGTCATGAGAGCTCTCGCCCGCCGCCCGGAAGCTGGTGGGTAGGCAATTGCGCAGGCTGCTGGAGATCCAGCCGCATCACGATCGCGTCGGTGCCCGACGGCTGGTAGTAAGCACGCCTGAAGCCGATGTCAGTGAAGCCGAACCAGCGATACAACCGGTGCGCGCGGGCGTTGTCGGCCCGGACCTCGAGGAACACCTCGGTGCAACCGCGCCGGGCGGCTTCGGTCAGGAGGCGCTCGACCAGC
>Ga0126371_10005176_pt1 | contig 11571 bp, 10 predicted proteins | sample PanSoiMetaPlot_4_FD_110145 | JGI IMG/M metagenome (GOLD analysis project Ga0126371, IMG submission 110145) | Tropical forest soil microbial communities from Panama - MetaG Plot_4 | ecosystem: Environmental > Terrestrial > Soil > Tropical forest > Bulk soil | place: Panama | collected 2016-02-17
AGATCGGGACGCACGCGCCGGACGGCTGCCTGCCAGACCGCATAGGCAGGAGCCCAGATGTCGGGCCCCCAGGTCGTGATCGCCAGCCGCCCGCCGGGCCGGACCATCCGCCAGAGCTCCGCCACCTGAGCCTCCATGTCGGGCACGAAGAAGATGCCGAAGACACACAGCACCGCGTCGAATGCTCCGTCCGGGAAGCCCAGGTTCGTCATGTCTCCCTGCCGGAACTCCAGCCAATGCAGACCCTCGGCGCGGGCCTTGGCCCGACCGAGCGCCAGGAGGTCCTCGGCAAGATCAACTGCAATGACGCTGCCCGATGAGCCGACGGCCTGCGCCGCAGGCACGGCGGAGGCTCCGGTGCCGCAACATACGTCCAGCACGCGCGCGCCCGGCGGCAGCGCGGCGTGCTCGACCGTGCCGCGGCCGTAACGGGCCCAGAAGGCGAGCGGCGCGGCGTCAAACGAGTCGGCAGCCGAGTTGTAGGTCTTCTCCGCCTTGCGCTTCGCAGCTTCGAGTGCATCGCTCACGGGGTGACCTCAGGACACCGTTCGGGCGTGGTCGGCGAGCACCAGCGACACGCACGAGGTGAGTTTCTTCGCGTACTCGATGTGCAGGAACTCGTTCGGCCCGTGCGCGTTGGCGTGCGGCCCGAGGACCCCCGTGATGAAGAACTGCGTGCGCGGAAAACGCTCTCCCAGCATCCCCATGAAAGGGATCGTGCCGCCGCAGCCGATGTGCACCGCCTCGCGGCCGTAGATTGCCTGGCTGGCGCGTCCGATCGACTGCTCGAGCCAGGGCGCGAAGGTCGGCGCGTTCCAGCCGGTGTTGGCCGAGCCCGGCTCGAAGCGCACCTCGGCCCCGTAGGGCGGGTCGCGCTCGAGCGCCTCGCGCACCGCGCGGGCCGCCTGCGGGGCATCGCAGGTCGGAGGAGTGCGCAGCGAAATCTTCACGGTGAGCTGCGGCAGGAGCACGTTGCCGGCGGTGGCCGTCGGCGGCAGGCCATCGGCTCCGGTCACGGCGAGCGTCGCGCGCCAGGTGCTGTTGATGATGAGCTCGGCCGGATCGTTGGAGACTGCCTGCACCCCTTTCGCCCAGGGGAGCTTGCCCGCGACCGACTCCCCCAGAACCTTCGCGGCCACGACCGCCTGGGCACGCCGGTCCGCCGGCAGGGTCATGTGAAGCTCATCGAGCAGCAGGTCGCCGGTGACCGGGTTCTCGATGCGCGCGAGCAACTGCGCGAGGATGCGAAACGGGGTCGGGGCGATGCCGGTCGCCATGCCGGAGTGCACGCCCTCGGTGAGCACCCGGATGGTGAGCGTGCCGACGAGATTCCCGCGCAGCGAGGTCGTGCACCAGACCTGATCGTAGTTTCCGCACTCGGCATCGAGGCACACGACGAGCGAGGGCTCCGGAATGGCAGCGCCGAGCGCGGCCAGGTGCGCGGGCAGATCGTCGCTGCCGCTTTCCTCGCAGGCCTCGATCAGCACCACGCAGCGCGGCAGCCGCACCTGCTGCTCCTTGAGCGCGGCGATGGCGGTGAGGGAGCTGAAGACCGCGTAACCGTCGTCCGCGGCGCCTCGCCCATAGAGCTTGCCGTCGCGGATCGCCGGCTCCCAGGGACCGAGGCCCGGCAGCCAGCCGGTGAACTCGGGCTGCTTGTCGAGGTGGCCGTAGAGCAGGGCGCAGCCTGGCAGCTCCCCGGGGACGTCGATCAGCAGCAGCGGCGTGCGGCCCGGGAGGCGCCGTATCTCGACCCCGAGGCCCGGGAGCGGCTGCAGCCGGCACCAATCGGCCATGAGCTGCACGGCGGCTTCCATGTGTCCGTGACTCTCCCACTCCGGGTCGAAATCCGGAGACTTGTTGGGGATGCGCACGTAGGCAGTGAGGCGCTCGATGATCGACTGGTCCCAGGTATTGGCGACAAACGTGTTGAGCCGCTTGAGGTCCATGAACACTTTCCGATACTTATGATTATCACTGAAGGTTAAATCTCGCGATCGGTCGGGATGCAGCGAGGAGTGTATACCTCCTTTTCGTAATGGTTAGGTGGTTGCCTAACCATCGCGAAAGGGACCCATCGACTGCGGCCCGGTCGCGCGCCCTAGACGACAGGTAGCCGAAACAGCTCTCGCGCGCCCGCCGTGCTCGAGCGCGCCAGCTCCGCGAGGGTTTCGTCGCGGGCACGGGCCACCGCCGCCGCGATATGCGGAAGATACGCCGGCTCGTTGCGGCGCGAGGCGGGTTTCGGTGAGAGATCGCGCGGCAGAAGATAAGGGCCGTCGGTCTCGAGCAGCAGCTTCCCTGCAGGGATGCCGCGCATCAGTGGCACGAGGTGCGCTCCGCGGCGCTCGTCGCAGATCCAGCCGGTGATCCCGATGGAGAGCCCGAGCGCGAGGTAGGCGTCGAGCTCCGAAGACCCCCCGGTGAAGCAATGCGCGACACCCGCGTGCCGGGCGCCGTGCTCGCGCAGGATCGCAACGAAGTCTGCATGGGCATCGCGCTGATGCAGGAACACGGGCTTGCCGAGCCGCGCCGCGAGCTCGAGCTGGCGGTGAAACGCCTGCCGCTGCGCTTCGCGCGGGGAGAAGTCTCGAAAATAGTCGAGGCCGCATTCACCGACTGCCGCCACCTCGGGAGCACGTGCGAGCTCCTCGAGCTCGTCGAAGCGCGCCGCGGTGAGCTCGCTCGCATGGTGCGGGTGAACGCCCGCCGTGGCGAACAAGGTCCCCGGATGCCGCCGGGCGAGCGCAATCGCCCCGGTGCTTCCGGCCACCGTCGCCCCGGTGACCAGCATCTGTACGACACCCGCCGCGCGCGCGCGGGCAAGCACCGCGTCGCGGTCGCCGTCGTACCCGTCGTGGCAGAGGTTGATGCCGATGTCGATGAGCGCCGCGGGCGGCGCGGCGGCGTCGGTCTCGAGGGGTGTGCTATGGTTTTGCATGCGCGCGAATATTCTACTGCCGGCCGCGGTGGTGCTCCTCTTCGCGGGGGCGGCCGCGCCCGCCGCGGAAACCTCCTGGCGCGACATCGAGAGCCGCATTCAGTACAGCTACTACACCGAGGACGCCACGGCTCTCCGCCGGCTGCGCGGCCTGATCGCCGCAGACGAGTCCCATGACAAGCTGCACGGCTACTATGCGGCGCTGCTCGCCTGGCGGGAGGCGCAGCTCGCCGCCCAGGGAGTGCCCGCGTCCCGTGGCGAGCGGGCGGGCGAGCTCGCTGAGCGCTGTGTCAGCGAGGCGGACAGCGTGCTCGAGTCGCAGGCGGCGTTTACCGACGCGCTGGCGCTGCGCGCGGCATGCCTCGCGACGCCGCTCAAGGCCGGTGGGGGCGCGATCTCGCTCCATCGCGCGCGCAAGGACATCGAGCAGGCGCGGCAATCCTCGCCGCACGATCCGCGCGTGCTGCTGGTCGACGGGATGAACGACTATCAGCTCGCATCCTCGGGCGGCAACAGGGAACGCGCGCTCCCGAAGCTGCGCCTCGCGGTCGCGGCCTTCGAAGTCGAGCGCGCCGGTCTCGAGCGGTTGCCCGGCTGGGGCGCGGCCGAGGCGTACCTGCTGCTCGCGCGCGGCCTGCTCGATCATGCCGATCCGGTCGGGGCGCGCGACGCGCTCGAGCATGCGCTGCTCATTGCCCCCGAGTACGCGCAGGCGCGGCGCCTGATGGCGAGGATCGTCGGCAGCTGAACGGCGCCCGCGGCCGGCTGACATCAGTCAGCCGGGCTCCATGGCTTCCGGCACAGGTCGGCGCATCCGCCGCACTGTATAACTCGTGTGCATGCAGCGGCAGGGTAGCTGATGCTATCGTTGCGCGCCTGTGGAGCCGGACAAGAGAGCGCTGTTGGGACAGCTGCGGATCGACCGCGGCGCGGAGCCGGCCGACGCGGCGCCCGCACGCCGCAGCTGGATCATCGGCGGCGTGGTGGCGCTCATCGCGCTCCTCGGAGGCGGCGCGTGGCTCGCACTGTCGGCCCGCGGAGCGCTGCCGGTGCATACGGCGCTGGCTCAGCCCCTCGCGGGCGGGGGAGGATCGGGCGCTTCGGTGCTCGATGCCACCGGTTACGTCACCGCGCGGCGCGAGGCGACCGTATCGGCGCAGATCACCGGCAAGGTGACCGCAGTGCTGTTCGATGAAGGCGACCATGTGAGCGCGGGGCAGGTCATCGCACACCTCGACGACACCGCCCAGAAGGCGACCCTGGCGCAGGCGCAGGCGCAGTTGCAGTCGGCACGGGCGCTGCTCGACCAGGATAAGGCACAGCTGGCGCAGTACGTGCGCGACCGGGCGCGCAACGAAGACCTGGTGAAGCGGGCCCTGGTCTCGCAGCAGGCGCTCGAGCAGGCGCGCACCCAGGTGGACACGCAGACCGCGCTGGTCGAGTCGCAACGCGAGCAGATCGACCTCGCCGAAGCCAACGTGCGCGCCGCTCAGGTGCAGCTCGACTACTGCACCGTGCACGCGCCGTTCACCGGCGTCGTGATCGCCAAGGCCGCGCAGGTCGGGGAGATCGTTTCGCCGTTGTCCGCCGGCGGCGGCTTCACGCGCACCGGGATCGGCACCCTGGTCGACATGGATTCGCTCGAGATCGAAGTCGACGTGAACGAGGCGTACATCAATCGTGTCGAGCCCGGACAGCCGGTCGAATCGGTGCTGAACGCCTACCCAGACTGGCGCATCCCCTCGCACGTCATCGCGATCATTCCGACCGCCGACCGCTCCAAGGCGACCGTCAAGGTTCGCATCGGCTTCGACGTGAAGGACGCCCGCATCGTGCCCGACATGGGAGTGCGCGTGTCGTTCGAAGAGAAGGCGCGCCCGGGCGAGACCGCGCAGCAGCGGCCGCGCGGAGTGCTGATTCCGGCCGGGGCGCTGCGCAAGGATGGGAGCGAGGACGTCGTGTACGTGCTGAAGGACCGCCACGCTCAGCGCCGCGCCGTGACCCTCGGAGCTCCGAGCGGCGACTCTCGCCAGGTGCTCGGCGGCCTGAGCACCGGCGAAAGCGTCATCATCGATGCGCCGGCCGGCATCAAGGACGGCGCGGCGGTCAGCGAGATCAAACAGTGAACGAGAGGAACGTCATGTCAGAGCCCATGGTCCAGGTGCACAACGTCACCAAGGTCTACGAGCGCGGCAGGCAGAAGATCGAGGTGCTGCACGGCCTCACGCTCGACATCCCCAAGGGCGACTTCGTCGCGCTCATGGGGCCCTCGGGCTCGGGCAAGACGACGCTGCTGAATCTCATCGGCGGCCTCGACAAGCCGACCTCGGGCGAAATCACCGTGGGCGGCAGGCGCATCGACCAGCTCGGCAGCGGCCAGCTCGCCAACTGGCGCGCCCACAACGTCGGCTTCGTGTTCCAGTTCTACAACCTCATGCCGGTGCTGACCGCGGAGGGCAACGTCGAGCTGCCGCTGCTGCTCACCAAGCTCTCCGGCGCGCAGCGCCGGAAGAACGTCTCCGTCGCTCTCGAGGTGGTGGGGCTCGCGGACCGGGCCAAGCACAAGCCACGCGAGCTGTCGGGCGGCCAGGAGCAGCGCGTCGCGATCGCGCGCGCGCTGGTGTCGGACCCGCAGCTGCTGGTGTGCGACGAGCCGACCGGCGACCTCGACCGTAAGACCGCCGACGAGATCCTCGGGCTGCTGCAGGTGCTCAACCGCGACCACGGCAAGACCATAGTGATCGTGACCCACGATCCGAAGGCCGCGGAGTTCGCGCGCCGCACGCTGCACCTCGAGAAGGGCCAGCTGCTCGAGCAAGCCGCATGACCCGTACCGGCTTCGTCATCGCCAATCTCTTCCGCAAGCGCGTGCGCACGCTCCTGACGCTGCTGTCGGTGATCATGGCGTTCCTGCTGTTCGGTCTGTTGCAGTCAGTCAACACCATCTTCAGCTCGGGCGCCGATTTCGTCGGCGCGACGCGCCTGTTCGTCCAGGCACGGGTGTCGTTCACCACCGCGCTGCCGCTCAGCATGGTGCCGAAGCTCGAGGCCATTCCGGGCGTGGCGCGCGTCGCCTACCAGCAGTGGTTCGGCGGAGTGGTGCTGAAGACCAACGCCCAGCTCATCATGTTTGCGCTCGATCCGCAGCGCTATCACGACGTCTACTCCGAGTGGAAGATGCCGGAGGCGCAGTGGCAGGCCTTCGAGCGGACGCGCACCGGCCTCATCGTCGGCCGGCAGCTGGCGAATCAGTTCGGCTGGAAGGTCGGTCAGAAGGTCCCGATCTCCTCCAACATCTGGCCGCAGAAGAACGGCAGCAAGGCGTGGGAGTTCGACCTGGTCGGGATCTTCGACGGCAAGGACGAGGACTGGCAGAAGCGCACCAACCTGGCGTTCATGCAGCAGGACTACTTCGAGGAGGCCAACCAGTTCGGCATCAAGGGGCGCACCAATTTCTTCATCCTCAAGCTCGCCGACGGCGCCAACGCCGAGGCGATCAGCAAGACCGTCGACGCCATGTTCGAGAATTCTCCCGACGAGACCAAGACCCAGACGGAGAAGGACTTCAACATCAGCTTCGTCAAGCAGATCGGCGACATCGGCCTGATGGTGCGCTGGATTCTGTTCGCGGTGTTCTTCACGCTGCTGCTGGTCGTCGGCAACACCATGGCGCAGAGCGTGCGCGAGCGCGTCCCGGAGCTCGCCGTCCTGAAGACGCTCGGCTTCTCCGACCGCAGCGTGCTCGGCTTCGTGCTCGCCGAGGCGTTCGCCCTGGTGCTCGCCGGCGGCCTCGTCGGCATGGTGCTCGCTTCGCTCGCAGGCGCGTGGGTGGAAAAGGCGACCGGCGGGCAGTTCCTGCTCGAGGTCAACGGGGCAGTCTGGTCCCTGGGGGTGGCCGCGATCGTGCTGATGAGCCTCGCCGTGGGGCTGCTCCCGGCGCTGCGAGCGCGGCGCCTGAAGATCGTCGACGCGCTGGCCGGGCACTGACCAAGGAGACCGACTCGTGGTGAGACAGGCATTCGCGATTACCGGCCTCAGCATCCGCAGCATTCCCGAGCGTTGGGCCCCATCGCTCGTCATCGTGATCGGGCTCGCCGGCGTAGTGGCGGTGTTCACCGCGCTGCTCGCCATGGCGGCAGGCTTCGAGAGCACGCTCAAGTCCACCGGCCGGCACGACGTGGCGGTCATCCTGCGGGGCGGCTCGGACGCCGAGCTCAACTCCGCCCTTGACCGCGACTCGAGCGATCTCATCAAGCAGGAGCCCGGAATCCGCGCCGGCGCCGACGGCAAGCCGCTCGCCTCCGCCGAGCTCATGGTGATCGCCGAGCTGGTGCGCAAGGGCGACGTCAAGAGCGGCGCGAACATCACGATCCGCGGCGTCGAGCCCACGGCCTTCGCTCTGCGGCCGCAGCTGAAGATCATCGCCGGCCGCACTTTCACCCCGGGCCTGCGCGAGCTGATCGTCGGCCGCGGCGTACTCGCGCAGTTTCAGGGGGCCAACGTCGGCCAGGTCGTGCGCATGCGCGGCTCGGAGTGGACGGTGGTCGGGGAGTTCACCTCGGGCGACTCGCACGAGAGTGAGCTCTGGACCGACGCCAATGTCGCCCGCTCGACCTTCGGCCGGCTGGGCTCGAGCTCGGTGCTCGCAGCGCTCGACGGCGGCGACGGCCTCGAGCGGCTGAAGGCGGCGATCGCCGCCGACCCCCGCCTGTCGCTCGACGTGTTGCGCGAGGACGACTACTTCAGCGGCCAGACGAAGCAGTTCCGCCTGACCATCGGGGTGCTGGCCGGCGTCGTGACCGTCATCATGGGACTCGGGGCGGTGTTCGCCGCTCTCAACAGCATGTACGCCGCGGTTGCCGCGCGCGGCAAGGAGATCGCGACGCTCCGGGCGCTCGGATTCGGCGGCTTTCCGGTGGTGATATCCGTCATGATCGAGGCGCTGCTGCTGGCGCTCGGCGGGGCGGCGCTCGGCGCGGTGATGGCTTATCTGCTCTTCAACAACCTCTCGGTGTCGACCCTGGGACTAAACTTCAAACAGGTGGTGTTCAGCTTCAAGGTGACACCGGAGCTGGTGGTGCGCGGGCTCATTATCGCGCTCTTCATCGGCATGCTCGGTGGCTTCCTGCCGGCGCTGCGCGCGGCGCGGCTGCCGGTGACGACCAGCCTGCGCGAGAGCTGAGGGCGCTGTCAGCCGCGCGCCAGCGCCTCGCAGAGTGCGTGCACGTCCTGCTCGGGCTGGTCCCACGCCACTACGAAGCGGGCATCGCCGGCCGCCTCGGCGCCCCAGTCATAGAACTCAAACCCGCCTGCCCGCAGCGCCTGCCGCCGTGCAGCGCCGAGCCTGAGGAACACCTCGTTGGCCTCGACCGGGTGCAGCAGCGCCGCGCCCGCCGCCTCGCCGATGCGTGCGGCAAGGCGGTTGGTGCGCTCGGCGTTGCGCTTCCAGATGCCGGATTCGAGATAGGCGAGCAGCTGCGCCGCGACATAGCGCGACTTCGACAGCAGGTGGCCGGCGCGCTTGCGGCGCAGCTCGAAGTCCCGCACCAGCGAGGGGTCGAAGAACACTACCGCCTCGGCGGTCAGCGCGCCGTTCTTGGTCGCGCCGAAGGAGAGGACGTCGATGCCGGCGCGCCAGGTCGCTTCGCCCGGCTCGCAGCCGAGGAAGGCGAGCGCGTTGGCGAAGCGCGCTCCGTCCATGTGCACCCTGAGCCCATGGCGGTGCGCAAGGTCGCACAGCCGGCTGATCTCCGCCGGGCGATAGACGGTGCCGAGCTCGGTTGCCTGGGTGAGCGAGATTGCCGCGGGCTGCACGCTGTGCAGATGGCGCGGATGCGCCTCGAGCGCGGCGCCGACCGTCGCGGCGTCGAGGCGCCCGTGCTCGCCCGGCAGCAGCTCGAGCTGGGCGCCGCCAGAGAAAAAGCCGGGCGCGCCGCACTCATCCACGGCGATGTGCGCCTCGTGATACGCGAAGATCGCCCCGTAGGGCGGGCTGAGTGTCGCGAGCGCGAGCGAGTTGGCGGCGGTACCCGTGGTCACCGCGAACGCGCGCACCTGCGTGCCGAAGTGAGCGCTCAGGGCGCCGTCGAGACGCAGCGTCCACTCGTCGTCGCCGTAGGCGCGCGCCAGGCCGTGATTGGCGTCGTGGATGGCCGCCAGGATCTCCGGGCAGGCCGTGGCGGTGTTATCGCTGAAGAATCGCAAGATGGTCGCTCCCCGCGCGCTGCGTGCGTCCCGCTCAGTCGATGCGCCAGCGGAACGACCACGCGCCGAACGCCAGAAATACCAGGGTCGTGCCGGCAAGATACAACAGGTTGGGGGCGATCTGCGTGAGTCCCGCCCCGTCGAGCATCACGGCGCGCGCCGCATCGAGGAGTTGCGTCAGCGGGAACACGTGCGCCACCCACTGCACCCAGCGGGGCGAGCCTTCGAGCGAGAACCAGATGCCCGAGAGCAGCATCATCGGCCAGGTGAGGACATTGAGCAGCCCACCTACCAGCTCCTCGCTCGAGAAGCGCGCCGCGATCGTGAGTCCGAGCGCGATCATGGACAACGCCCCGGTCACGGCGAGCAGCAGCAGCAGCAGCACGCTGCCGGCGGAGTGGAAGCCGATGATGGCGCCGATGCCGGCGTAGAGAATCATCGTGATGAAGAGGATCAGCGCGAGCCGCGACAGCACCTGGGCGGAGAGAAACTCGAAGGCGCTGAGGGGTGTGGCGTGCAGCCGTTTGAGGAACCCGCTCTTGCGATAGCGCAGCACCACATAGCCGACGCCGAACAGGCAGCTGAACATCATGTTCATCCCGAGGATCCCGGGGAACAGCCAGTCGATATAGCGCAGCGCCGCGCCTGCGACCGGCTCGCGGTGTGCGCCCGGCTCCGCGGCCAGCAGCAGCTTCTCCACCAGGTAGCCCTTGGGCGAATCGGTATTGACCCAGTAGCGGGTTCCGCCGCTGAAGTCGACCAGCAGGTCGACCTGCTGGTGGGTGAGCTTGTGCAGCGCCGCGTCCTGCTCCGGTAGCGGCACGAACTGCACGTAGCGCTCGGCGAGGAAGAGGTGGGCATGGGCGTCGCCCGGCGCCCCCAGCACCCCCACCTTGAACAGCGGGCGTTGCGGACCGCCGAACACGAAGCCCATGCCGATCACGAGCATGATCGGCAGCAGAATCGTAAACAGCAGTGTCCCGCGGTCGCGCAGGAACTCGAGGTTGCGCGCGTGGAATACCGCCAGCAGCCGGCGGATCACGGCCGCAGCTCCTTGCCGGTGAGCTCGAGGAACAGGTCCTCGAGATTGGGCGGCCGGATCCGCAGGTGGGTGAGCGGCACGTGCGCCGCGAGCAGTGTGCGCAGCGTCGCCTCCAGGTCATCGGTGGTGATCTCGACCCGGTCGGCGGCCTCCATGAGCTTGAGCGGCAGGGCGCGCGCGCTCTCGGGAAAATCCTGGCGCGGGAGCTCGAGCAGCACGTCGGCGAAGTGCTCGCTCAGCAGGCGCCGCGGCGGTCCCTGGGCGACGATCCGGCCGCCATCCATGATGGCGATCTCGTCGCAGAGGAGCTCGGCTTCCTCCATGTAGTGGGTCGTGAGGATGATGGTCTTGCGGCGCGCCTTGACCGACTCGACCAGCCGCCAGAAATTACGCCGCGCCTGCGGGTCGAGCCCGGTGGTCGGCTCATCGAGAAAGAGCACCGCCGGGTCGTTCACCAGCGCGATGGCGAGCAGCAATCGCTGCTGCTGCCCGCCGGAGAGCTTGCGGGCATCGCGCGCGGCGAGCTTCTCGAGCGCACAGATGCGGATCACTTCCTCGACCTCGAGGCCGTGGGTATAGAGGCCGCGAAACAGCGCAATGCACTGGCGCACGGTGAGGAAGTCCTGAAGCGCCGTCTTCTGGAAGAGGATGCCGGCCTCCTCCCGAAAGCGCGCGCCGAGAGGCTCGCCGCGGTAGCGGACCTCGCCCGAGGTCGGGGGCAGAATCCCCTCCATGATCTCGACCGTGGTCGTCTTGCCGGCGCCGTTGGGGCCCAGGAGACCAAAGCAGATTCCCTCGGGGACGGCGAAGGAGACGCTGTCCACGGCGGTGGTGGCGGGGTATTGCTTGACGAGGCTCGAGACTTCGAGAAGGGGTGCGCTCACGGTCGCGCGATCCTAACGGATCGGCGCGGCGACGTCTTGAGGCGGTTTGTTACCAGGAGCGGGCGCAGTGCGGCCTTAGCTTGCGCGGCAGGCGACGTGTACCATCGGCCGCATGACAACCCGCCAGTATGAAAAGTCCGAGCGCGTCGACCTCGCCGACGAGGCCGTGCACTGGGACCTCGGCAGCTCGCTCTCCTACGGCGAGTACCTGCACCTCGACAGGCTCCTCAGCGCGCAGCACCCGCTGACCGGTGAGCACAACGAGATGCTGTTCATCATCGTGCACCAGGTATCGGAGCTGTGGATGCGGCTCATGCTGCACGAGCTGACCGCCTCGATGGAGTGCGTGCGGCGCGACAACCTCGATCCGGCGCTCAAGATGCTGGCGCGCATCTCGCGCTCACAGAACCAGCTGATCTCGGTGTGGGACGTGCTCTCGACGATGACGCCGTTCGAGTACACGGCGTTTCGCAACGCGCTGGGGCGCTCCTCGGGCTTCC
>Ga0126371_10005177_pt1 | contig 11570 bp, 12 predicted proteins | sample PanSoiMetaPlot_4_FD_110145 | JGI IMG/M metagenome (GOLD analysis project Ga0126371, IMG submission 110145) | Tropical forest soil microbial communities from Panama - MetaG Plot_4 | ecosystem: Environmental > Terrestrial > Soil > Tropical forest > Bulk soil | place: Panama | collected 2016-02-17
AAAGAATTGGCGATGGCCGAAACCGATTCTCCTCGCCGAAAACGTTCCAGGGCTCGAATTCGATCTTGCTTTCCTGTCTTTTTCATCGATGGCTCCTCTCGGGAAGTGCCATCGATGCTGCACTTAAACTCAATCTTTCACGAATGCTGTGTCAAAGAACTCTGCACGATGTCGTGGCACATCTTCGTGTGCACGATGTCGTGGCACTTATCAACTAGTGCGAACCACCCCTTTCGTGGCTGCTACTGCGGACCTGAGGCTAGTCATTTTTTCTAAAACAGACGCCTCCCCCCACGGTCAGGCAGCGTCCAGTTGAAACTGTCTTATCAGGCCCCATTCGAGAGCTTGGAAGGGCCGAATTTCATAACCACCAGCAATCTCCTCAACGCCGTATCCGGTTGCGTGCAACTCGCTCTGGGGGAAACCGATCCCACACACCGGGGAAAGGCGCATGAGCTGCGGTTTGTCGGCCATCGTTGGCTCAATGAGTTTGCTGTGCTTTGCTGGCGGCGCGCTACTGGGCGGTGTCTGCACACTTCAATTGCCGGCCTACCCGCTCCTTCCTGTGGTCGTGTTAGCCGCGGCTGGAATGCTGCTCACCATGCGGGGGCGGCGATCGAGACTCAAAACTCGGCTAGCGCCGGACTAGTTTGCCAGGCGAGAGGTTTGCGATTCGGTACGAACCTGGAAGGTAACGTTAATCAGGCGTTTTCGAGTGCCGCTCCAGCCACCGCGCAAATTTCAAGGCTTTAGTAACGGTACCGACTGAATTGTCAGTTCCGCTAATCTGGGGCTGATAAAGATACGCTTCTAGGCCCACGCCAGCACCGCGAACACCTCCAAGAGGAATATGACAAGAATTCCACAAACAAGAGCAACAATGGCCCTCTTACTCATCTGTTCTCTCCTCCTTGTCGATTGGATGCACGCGGTCACGGATCCTATCTGTTGCCGAACCTTTCGTCTGTTTGTGCCTCACTTGCTCCACTGTGCTTCCGTTTCCACACCCCGCTCATTAGCAATTGCGCGAGTCTTCTCCAAGAGCCGGATGCGGCAAATCCGCACGTTCGGTTCGAGGCCTGCTCAGCGTTCACTCACGTTACGGCCTGCCTGGACCTTCTGCACCACGGAGACTTCAGCAGTCTCGTTACCTCCACCGCTGCTCTGATTGCTACCGGGTGGAACGAACCAGTTCCCGGGCGGGACTCACTCCCCCTGAGGACCATCACCTTTCGTCGGCGCACGCGATAACCGCGTTTTATCAGGATTTGCCCAGACGCCGCCGCTAGCCGTTACTGCAACTCGCGTTATCTCATCGCGCCGGCTTGAAACAGGAAGCTCAACCAATCCTCAATATACCAACTTTCTACAACCATGCCGTCGGCCCCAAAAGCGGTGGATGTCGTGCGCTCGCACACTGAACGGCTTGTCAGTTGCGGCCACGCCGAGCAGTGGCCCACGATGTGTGCCTGCGATAGTCAGCCGGACTGCGATTTTATCACCTTCCTCAATCATGTCTCCTACGGTTGCCTTCACATCGGGCACCGACTTGCGAACAAGGCCAATGAAGTCCTTGAGACCTTGTCGCCCTTTTCCTTGACCCGGGTTCGGCTCATGCGACACCCAGTCCGAAACAAGTATACGGTCGAGCGGGTCGGGGTTGCCATCGAACGCCTCATAGAACGAGACCAATTGTTGTTTACGAGGAGTGAGTTTGTATGTCATGAGCACCCAACCACTCAGGTTTACCGTTCTCCGTTGTGACTTGAGCAATGCAGCGGAGCGCCGGGGACTTACGCAACGCCATGCGAGCGTGGAAGAAACGGCCCTTGGCCGCCGCAACGGAAATGTCTAGAACCTCGGCTGTTTCCCTGAGAGGTAGCCCCTGAAATTGAGCTACTTCGACTACTGCCCTCATGCGAGGGCGGAGTTTGCTTACGGCCCGACGGAGAATTCTTCTGCGCTCGTTTTCTACACATCTTTGCTCAGGATTTGGGGCATGGTCTGGAATTTCTAAAGGCACTGCGAACTCCCCGTTCCGGCCCGGCTCGTACGAGAACAGATGGCGTACATTGCAATTTTTGCGACGAATCATAAGCGCAGAATTGATCACGATTCGCGTGACCCATGTGGAAAATCTGGAATTCTCTTGGAAGTTCTTGATATGCAGGTAGGCTCGCATCAAAGAATCCTGCACCGCGTCTTCTGCGTCTTCCCGGTTTTGGGTGATGCGAAGCGCGACCCTCTCCAACCGCGGTATTAGTGTCTCGCAGAGCGTCTCAAAAGCTTCTGGTTTGCCGCACTTGGCATCTACCAAAAGCCGTCCCTCGGAGACCTTTTGGGGTGCTGGGCAGTCCTCCTTTCCTGGAGCGGTGGAATGTGTGGATAAGAACATGGCTTTGCCCCTCAGAGATTTGCGATGAAAGTCAAACTGCTCACCACAGCCGTAGCAAATTCGTGCCAAGAGGAAATCCCGAAATGGAGGAAATAGACATACACACTATCCTTCAGATTTCGAGGTTTAAGAAAGTAGAATTAACTGGGCCGCCTCGTATTGGAACCGATGCCACCCGAAAGGTTCTAAACCTTGGGAAGTCCGGTATCGGTAAAGTTCCTCCTGTCGGCATGGACTTCCGAGCTTACGCCGTTACCGGGACTTGAGAGTCATTCGATTTAGCAAAGGCGCAACCCTTCACTTCAGACGGGAAGAGCAGCAGAACTTGCGTCATTCGGTTTGAACGTGCTGGCCACTGTGCGGGTCATTCTTCTTCAATGTGAACGCCAGGAAAAACATGATGGCAGAAATCACGGCGAGCACCATATACGCGCAGATTTTTTTTGTGCCGACGGCATTTTTCCGTACAGCGGCCCGGTCGCCCGCGATAGCAATTCGCAATGGAAGCTCAGGGACGGCTCGAGCGGACTCTAGTTGGCTCATTACAACTGGGCACACCCTAGAAGGTCCCGCACACAACGCATATGGCGGCAGAACTTTCCGAAGGACTCCGGCGGGACCGGGTTCTGGCACGAAACGTATTTTTCGACGCGGGGCCATCGACTCTACGACGATGTAGCCGCTACCGACGAATGGAGGGCTAAGTGCGGAAAATACTGAACAGGGCCGCGATTGTCGATCAGAGGCAACTTTGAGATCTTCTGGCTGATAGGCTTCTAGCGGCCGCATATTGAAACGCAACCTGTGATTCCTACCGTGTTTTTGGCCGCCGCCTTTCCGGCACCTTGCCGATCCGGGGATCTCCAGCCAAAACCAGTTCGCAGGCGCGCAATACCGCCGACTCAAAGTCCGGGGCATCCGCGGGAAGCACCTGCCAGCCTGTCACAGACTTTCCCAACACCCGAATGGATCGCATGTTGGGGAATTGCTCGAGGAGGCTGGCATGATGTTCCTTCGTGGTAGCGAGCCATACTCCGTTATCCCGCGTGCTTGTGGCTTTGTCGCGCAGAACAAAAACAATCTTGTCCTTCACGTACACAGCGAGACACCCGAACATAGGGTGGGTATACGGCGAAAGAGAGGCAATCGCGTCGAGCGCGAACTCATGGGGAGGTGGCTTGCGCTTCTTGCCTGCCAGAAAGGCATGTTCCACCGAAATCGAGGGGTTCTTGTGAGGAGCGTTCGACATGGCAGCTTCCAATTTACCGCTATTTCACTGTTTTTCGCGGCGAGCGCATCCCCACGGTGTCAACCTACCACCGACAGGAAAGATAGCAGCTTGGACTGTATCGTACCGCCTCTTGTTCTGCGGCTTTGTAATGCCACGAAAGAGCCTCGCCATAATCTGCGGCTGGCTCCATCCTTCCTCAGTTGTATAGCCTAGCTGGTTTTCGGCGTTGGAGTTGCCGTGGTCGGCGGCGTGGCGGTACCAAGCGAGCGCCTGAGGATAATCACGCAGAGGTAGCCAAAAGAATTTCTCCGCACCCCTGGGGTTGCGAGACGAATCGTCCGCCATACGGATGCAACCCCATCTTCACCTCCGACACTAAACCTTCAAGACAAACGTCGGCAAAATGAGCAAACGCTCGCGCTCTCCCGAGCCCCGGAATAAGATTGATGGCTCATGATTGTTCGCAAGATCGTTCATATTGACATGGATGCGTTTTATGCATCTGTCGAACAGCGCGACAATCCGCAACTGCGGGGCAAGCCTGTCATCGTCGCGTGGCGTGGCAATCGTTCTGTGGTCTGCGCCGCTTCATATGAAGCACGACAGTTTGGAGTGCGTTCGGCGATGCCGGCTGTCCGAGCGGAACGTCTCTGCCCTAATGGTGTATTCCTGCCGCCGGATTTCCGGCGCTACCGAGTCGTCTCTCATGAGGTGCACGAGATCTTCAAACGTCACACCGATCTGATTGAGCCGTTGTCGCTCGATGAGGCATATCTCGACGTCACAGAAAACAAGACAGGGCTGCCTACCGCCACACAGGTGGCGGTCACGATTCGCGAACAGATTCGCACGGAACTCAACTTGACGGCGTCAGCGGGCGTAGCCCCGAACAAATTCCTAGCCAAGATTGCTTCGGACTGGAGGAAACCGAATGGGCTCTTCGTCTTACAGCCGGAAGAAGTAGACTCCTTTTTGTTACCTTTGCCGGTGAGTCGTCTGCCAGGAGTAGGCAAGGTGATGGAGGAAAGGCTCAAGGCTTTTGAGGTACAAAGCGTCGGGGATTTGCGGAAGATAGAGTTGCTCAGACTCGAAGGTCGTTTCGGTCGCTACGGCCTGCGCCTCTACGAGTTGGCCCGGGGAATCGACGAAAATGAAGTCATACCCGACAGGCCGACGCAATCCATTTCGGCCGAAGACACGTTTGAACGCGATCTGCTATTAACCGAGATGGAGCCGATGATCCGCAGACTCGCGGAACACACATGGGCCGCATCGCGCAAGGAATCACGAATCGCTCGCACGGTAGTGCTCAAACTGAAGACCAGCGATTTCAAGATTCTCATCCGCAGCTATACTCCGCCCTTACCACCTTCTTCCTACGAGGAGTTGACCCGCATTGCGCTCTCGCTCCGGGAGCGTGTTGGCTTGAACCCAAATCAACGTTTTCGACTTGTCGGCGTCGGCCTGAGCAACTTCCGCGGCCCGGAGGATGCCTCTGATCAAGCGGCCCTTTTCACCTACTGGTAGTTGGGTTGGTTTCCGGCTTGTCCGTAGCTCGGCAGCAAAAATCCCGGAGTCCTTTCCGGTGAGTGGTGTTGCTCCCACAGTTCAGCATTCGATCCATTCCGCAAAATATGCAGCCAGAGCCCGGGCTTGGACCGTATATTCATCATTCGGCCGGAGTCAGAAGCCGTGGCGAGGTTCGCCAAGTAGTCCTTCCGAAAAGTGTCGGCTTGTCCGTGGTTCAACTTCTGGATTGCTCGTCGCTCACCCGGAATGTCATCATCGGATTCGTTGCAAAATACTTGGCGACTAACGGCGACCTATTGCCCGTGTCTGGCGTCGGTGCGAAATGCTCAAGAAGCCGCAAACGGAGCGACCGATACGCGACTACCGAATCGTGCTAAATTCTGTGCCAATCTTCGTCGGCGTCGCTGATTTGGGGGCAAACATGACGCTTTGGTCCAATATCCGGTTCTCCCTCCGAATTCTCAAAAAACATTGGAGGCTGACATTCATCGCGGTTTCTTCTCTGGCCATTGCGATGGCGGCTGGCACAACTGGGTTTAGTGTTTTCAACGCGCTGTTGCTTCGCCCTCCCGCGGTTCTAGCGCCGGACCGCCTCCTGACGGTTTATAGCTCGACACCCACTGAGGAATTCGGGGGCTTTTGCGACGACGACTACGCGTTCTATCGAGACCACAATGAGGTCTTTTCGGGGTTGATGGCCTTTCCGTATTCCATCGGGATGCAGCCCATCGTGTACGACCGTCGTACCAAATCCGGGTTGACGAATGCAGTGTCGGATACCTACTTCTCGGTTCTTGGTGTGCAGCCCTTGCTCGGGCGTGGGTTTGCACGAGGGGATGACGACAAGCCATCCGCTATCGCAGTCTTGAGCTATTCTTACTGGAACTGGCTAGGAGCGGACCCAAACATCGTGGGGAAGGCGGTCACCGTCAACAACGTCCGGCTGATGGTGATAGGCGTGATGCCGAAAAGCTTTGTTGGGACGATTTTCAGCGATCTGCCAGACGTCTGGTATCCGCTATCTACGGATGTATCGGCGAACCATCAAGGGCAGGCTTGGAGGACGGACCGCACCGTTCGCCTTCTCCGCATGGTGGGACGGCTGAAACCGGGCGTGACCCGCAAACAAGCCCTGGCGGAAGTTCAAACCCTTTCAAAGCAGCTCGCGTCCGATTATCCGAAAACGAATAAAGACCGCATCGCCCGCTTGGCGGAAACCAGGATGCTGCCGGAGGATTCCGTGTCCTCGGCAAGGATCATTTCTGCGATCATTTTCGCGATCGCAGGTTTGGTACTCTTCGCGGCGTGCTCGAATGTTGCAAACCTTCTTTTGGCGCTGGCCAGCACGAGACGCCACGAAATTCTAGTGCGCGCCGCATTGGGAGCCACACGCAAGCAGTTGATTTGGGAAGCTGTCGTTGACAGCACGCTTATCGCGGGAGCGGGCGGAGTGCTTGGTTTTTTTCTTGCATTTCTCGGACTCCGCCAACTACTGCAATTCAAGCCGTTCATTCCGGGCCTCGGCGCTGTTCCCCTAACGATCGATTTTCGTCCGGACATGACGGTCATGGCTGCCACTGCAGCACTGGTTTTTCTCGTCGGTCTGGCCACCGGCGTGGTGCCAGGTCTTTATTCTTCGACGCCGAACCTGGCAGGCGCGCTAGGCGGAGAAATTGCGGTTGGCGGCAGGCATAAAGGCAGAATTCGAAACTCGCTGGTGGCCGTGCAAGTCGCGGTTTGTACTTTGGTGTTTATTGGAGTCGGGCTTTGCTTTCAAAGCCTCAACAATCTCCGGCACGTCAATTTGGGATTCACAACGCGGAACATCGCGATTTTGACTAGTGATTTGCAATCTATCGGAACTTCGGAGGAACAAGGACGCAAGCTTTACGCAAACATTCGCGAAGTAGCCTTGCAGACGTATGGAGTTGAGTCCGTCTCGCTCGCCGGCGATATTCCTGTCAGCCAGAACGAAGGCAGTGTCGAACAAATTCACATTGCGGGTTCGTCGACGCCGAGTGCAGCAGGAGAGAGCGTCGCGTTTGTCATGGTTGATGAAAATTACTTTTCGACGTTGGGAATCCCGCTGTTAACGGGACGCCCGTTTACTTCGGCCGACGAGCCCCAAACTCCGGAGGTCGTCGTCGTGAACCATTCGATGGCCGACAAATATTGGCCGGGACAGAATCCGATTGGCAAGACTGTGCAAATCGAAAACGGCCATCGTGTTGCGACGGTCGTAGGCGTCGTCGCCGATGGCAAATACGTGGACATTGACGAGCCTCCGCGCCCATTCATGTATTTCGATTTGAATCAGCACTACCAATCTGTGGTTTACCTGTTGGCACGCACGAAGGCTGCCCCGCGCCGGTGGCTTACTCCGCTTTCGGAAGCGCTACAGAAGATCGCCCCTGGCATTTTCTTTATGACATTGACGATAGACGATTGGTTAGACTTCGCGCTTTTTGTTCCTAGGATCACCCTGTTTTGCATTGTCGGTTTCGGCGGCTTGGCATTTGTGCTGGCGACGGTGGGTCTGTACGGCGCGGTGTTCTATTCCGTGAGTGAGCGAAAAAGAGAGCTGGGCATCCGAGCGGCGTTAGGAGCGAGCTTTCACGATTTGTGGAACATGATTTTGCTTCAAACAAGTGTGGTCACGGCCTCGGGAGTTTCGTTGGGCGTCCTCGGCGGGGTTATCACGAGTTCGCTCGTTCGGTCCTTGCTGTATGGAATTCGTCCAATAGAGTGGACCGTGTTCGCGGCGGTCGCGCTGACGATGGGGCTGATCACCGCGCTCACGGCTTATTCGGCCGCGCGTCTCTGGCTCCGTGCCGATCCGATGGAATCTGTCCGCCACGTTTGATTCATAGAGAGCTTTGCCTTCTCATCTCGTCTGGGGATTACTCCTGCCTGACGCCGGGAGCGTTGACTGAACCGATCATTGCCGAGTTCTCGTCGAGCCGACTGGCCTGATCTCTAAACTACACCTGAGCCCGCGCAGGGTTCAGTGCTGGGGCGGAGCTAATACGAGACCAAAACGCGCCAAAAACGTAACAGTCTCAATTGGCCACACTTGGCGCCTTGCGCGCAAATATCTACGACCTTGCGCGGTGGGCCCTAGTCGACAATATAAACGATGCTTCTCCTGTTCACTTGAACAGCATTGGCCACTTCCACGAAATGCGTTTTCCAGCCAGTGGACAACTTCAGGATTGCCTGTCAACCGTCGACCATGGCCGAAGGCACAATGTTTGTAGTGCATCGCGATCTCTGGCGGCTCAGGGCTCTATCGCTGCAGCTCCGCTGCTAGTTAGGAACCAATCGACTAGTTGATCCAACGTCGCTTTGCCTTTGGCCAGGCTCATCTCTGATTCCTGGCGATCTCGATTCCACGCGTTGTCAATAATCACGCTCCGAAGATCGCGAACACCCACAAGGCGCAACTAAAAGTCCAAATACGTGCCTGGTGATCAAATCGCGAGGGCGGTAGAGGGAGTACCTTCCTGGAAACGTGAACCGCGCGTTTAGACGGAGATTGCCTTTCCCACGTTCAAGAGAGGGCCATACTCTTCCCCCGGGGAGAAAACTTTTTTCGGTCTCCGCTGCCCTGCCGCTGCTGGGTGATGAAAACAGTCGGCAATTCGGACCGACTCGATAGTATTCGGGAGCAGCGGTTCTCCAAACTGTTCCCCAACCATGCCGCGATTTTCTTGGATGCGCCCAGCGCGTTCGACCGGGCAGGCCGCCGGGCTACCGAAGGACGCGCTGATCGAGATTGAACTGGTCGCCGCTCTCTGAGGAGCGGCGCACTATGAGCCACTTGATGTCCGGTTTGCGCTGCCCATTCAAACCAGGAGTTGACCAGTCTCTTCCTGTTTCCGCAATTTAGGTTTTTCTGCGATGTAGAGAAGGCGGAGCAGGCGGCGTTCACTGGTGAGGGCATGAACATTCGCGAGGAATTGCTGAAGGCCCTCAAAGTTTTTCTGGCCCTCGATAGTAAGCAGCGCTTCCCTTCTTCTCTGCCGGGCCTCACTCCAGCGCTTGGAAATTGCCGAAGCGTTATTGGTGGTGTCTTTCACCTTCAACACGCGGAAACCAGCCCGCTTGAGCAGCCGCTCGTTTTCGCCGGGGGGACTGAACAGGTAATAGCCGATAGAGGTGCGTGCGGCAAGTTCCTGGTGAGAAATTATGCCACCGATGACGAGCGCATCGCTGAAGAGAAAGCGCGCGCCCGGTTTCAGCACTCGAAACAATTCGGCCAAGATCGCGGAGCGGTCGGGAATGTGACAGAGCGCATCATTGGAAAAGACGCCGTCGAACAAGTCTTGGTGAAGGGTCAACGGCTTTGAGCAATCAGCAACTTCAAAACGTGCGCGTGCTGACAGATTTTGGGCCGAGGCAAGACGATTGGCGTTGTGAACACCGGGCTCGTTCACATCTAAACCCAGAATGCAGCAACCCATCGTAGCCGCGACCTGTAGGGCATAGCGACCAGAACCGCAGCCTATTTCCAGCACCTTCGCGGCGGGCGTGATGCCGAGCGATCGGGGGATTTCGTTTGACTCTTCCGTGGTCGTCCAGCCCGTTTGGCCCAGATCTTGGCCATAGGTTTCGACGCGAACCTCGCGGTACGCATCGACCTCATAGTGGGCGTACGCGTTGTCGTAAAGATCGATGGACCCCGTCATGGCCTTTTATTCCGCTGGACCGCACGAATCATATCGCGAATCTCTTGCACTGTCGTGGCTTTGTTGTATCGCCCTGGCGGACGAGTGGTTTGCAGTACGAATATTAAACGGAATTACCAAGCGCCTCGCGACACGATCAGTGCACTCACCTGCCGACATAACTCGGGTTCATCATTGTGGATGCGATTCGCCTTAGTATTATTCGTTATAACGACTATCGTTGTAACGTATCTAAAGTTTGGGTTCCAGAAGTTTGGAGAGTTCGCATCGGACAGAGGAGCATCAAACCATGCTCGCATTACAGGGAAAAATCGCCGTCATTACCGGGGGTAGCAGCGGTATAGGACTCGCTACCGCCAAGTCGAATGCGAATCGGGCAACTATTTTCTCGAATGCAGCATTCTCCTCCAAGCGCCATTTTAGGCTTAGCGCCGTAGCGGAGTCTGTCCGTCATCAACGCGTTCGCCCCAAACAACCTCTTGAATCGCTGACAGAATCGGGCTGACTGGCCTAGCGCAGTACTGAGGGGGAGCCAATACGAGACCAAAACGTGCCAAAAACCTAACAGCCGCAATTGGCCACACTTGGCAATTTCTCTCGGCCCTCAATTCCCAACGGAAAATGGAGCGGCCTATGAGAATCGGACTCGCGCCTGAACCTTGGCAAGGCTAGCGTCAACTTCAAAAACGCAGGAAATGGCTGCTTGTTCAACGTTTTTGAGGCTCCTCAAATGGAAAATGGGAGATGGAAAATGGATTCATCACCCTTGGGCATTGCCAGAAGCCGTGGCGACGTTCGCCAAGCGGCCCTTATGAGAAGTCGGCTTACCCAACGCTCCCACAAGCGGACTGGACCGCTTGGTCCCTTCCTGGCTCAACTTCCGGATTGCGCTCGTCATCCTCTAAGAGCCGCGGTTGGGTCAGAATAAATCCGTTGCAGCAGAAGAATCCACGCTGTGTTGGCCAGTGGATCGGAAGGCAGCTGGAACTCCACGCTCCGATGGCGGAGGTCCGCTGAGAAAATCGACATGAGGCGATCCAGAGTTAGATTGTCAGAATTTGATGCTCGCTCCCCAATTGCGGCTTTCCAAAGAATGGAAAAGCGAATGGCAGAGTTTGGGTACGTGACGCGGACTTCACCATTTTCAAGAATTGACCAGTTGCCGTCAGTGTCCGACTGAATTTGCGCTGCGGAGGAGATGCGCGGGGACTCCGCAGCCGGATCGCCGATGGAGCCGATGCGGTGGTACATCTCGTCAGTGTCTGCGCAGAGAGCAACATTGTTGAAGGGCGGCTGCTCGCTGATCATCGGGCCGTCAAGCCCCTCCGGCCAGTACTCAAAGTTGCCGCCCGGCCCTTCGTAGAACCACGCGATGGAGCTGGCTCGCACTACGCGCCATGCTTCAAATAGGCCGGAGTGGCCCATCACCCGCAGAAGTGGCAACGGATAGTTTTCGCGCGTGGCTCCGTGGAAAGAAGGATTGTCGATGTGCGTCGCGCCCGCGGGCATTGGCGCATTCACATTGATGACCACGAATTCAGGCTCTACAAGCTCTGACCCAAAGCAGGCTTTCGCCGCTTCGAGAAATTTCTTGTTCCTCAGGACGCTGTCGGCGCCCTTGACCAGGGGCTTCCCGCCCACCGCCCAGTTTCCTCGAAACCATGGAAGCACGGGCCGCTCGGTTTGCTCCCTCGTTTCATCCACAATCCCCGATGGTGCGTAAGCT
>Ga0126371_10005178_pt1 | contig 11569 bp, 13 predicted proteins | sample PanSoiMetaPlot_4_FD_110145 | JGI IMG/M metagenome (GOLD analysis project Ga0126371, IMG submission 110145) | Tropical forest soil microbial communities from Panama - MetaG Plot_4 | ecosystem: Environmental > Terrestrial > Soil > Tropical forest > Bulk soil | place: Panama | collected 2016-02-17
CCAGGCTGCTCGAGCGAGGCGTGCGCGACATGGTCCGCGTCTGCGACGGCCGGATGAGCGGCACGGCCTACGGCACCGTGGTCTTGCACGTCGCGCCGGAGGCCGCGGCCGGGGGCCCGCTGGGCCTGGTCCGCACCGGCGACGTCATCGAGCTGGATGTGCCCGGGCGGCGCCTTGACGTCGACATCCCGCCGCAGGACCTCGCGCGGCGGGAGCCGCCCGCCGCCGCTGTCGCCGGCTACGCGGCTCCGGCACGGGGCTGGGAGCGGCTGTACGTCGACCACGTGATGCAGGCCGACCAGGGCGCGGACCTCGACTTCCTGGTCGGGTCCAGCGGCCATCAGGTGTCCCGCGAGTCCCACTGAGGGAGGTGGGCCCGGGCGCACGCGCGGAAGGCCGCCACCAGGCGGCTCCGGTCGCCGACCCGGGTCGCCAGCACCACGTGGCTCGGCTCGACGTCGCGCAGCGGGATCGTGGTGAGGTCGGGTCGGAGGCTGCCGGCGCGCAGGCCGGCCGAGACGATGGCCACGGCCTGGCCAGCGGCGATGAGCTCGAGCTTGTCCTCGACGGCCTCGACCAGGGGACCGCCGGGCGCCGGGCGTCCGTCTGGCCGGGGGTCGATGCGCCAGAAGGCGTTCCAGGCCGGGTCGGGCAGCCGGGGCATGGGCTCGTCGGCGATGTCGTCGAGGGTGACGGATTCCTTGCCGGCCAGCCGGTGGTCGAGGGGTACCAGCAGCTCCCTGGGTTCGTCGTAGAGGACGGTCACGTGCAGCTGGCCGGTCGGGAACGGCAGCCGGGTCACCGCCGCGTCCACCCGGTGCTCGAGGAGGGCCGCGCGGGGCTCGTTCCAGCCCAGGTGCAGGGCCTGCACGTCGGCGTCCGGGTTCCGGCGCCGCAGCTCGCGCACGGCCGGGGTGATGATGAGGCCGGCCGTGTAGCCGATGGTGATCCGGCTGGGCTCGGCGGCGGCCCGGGCGGCGGCCGCGGCCTGGGCGGCTGAGCGCAGCAGCGCCCTGGCGATCGGGAGGAAGACCGCCCCGGCCTCGGTACCACGAGCCTCGCGGACTCCGCGCGGGCGGACCGGCATGCCGTCGAGGCGATCGGCGAGGCGCTCGCGGGATCCGGCCGGCCGTTCGTCGTCACCTCGGGGATCGGCCTGCTCGCGCCGGGCCGCCTCGCGACCGAGGAGAACGCGCCCGATCCCGGGTCGTTCGCGGCGCCGAGGATCGCCGCCGAGGACGCGGCGCAGTCGCTGGCCGGGCGCGGCGTGCGCGCATCAGTGGTGCGGCTCCCCTACTCGGTGCACGGCGAGGGTGATCATGGCTTCGTCCCGGCCCTCATCGGCATCGCCCGGGTCAAGGGCGTCTCGTCTTACCCGGGCGACGGCGCCAACCGCTGGCCCGCCGTGCACCGGCTCGACGCCGCGCACCTGTTCCGGCTCGCCCTGGAGGCAGCGCCAGCGGGCGCGCGGCTGCACGGGGTCGACGACGAGGGCGTGCCGTTCCGTGACATCGCCGAGGTCATCGGCCGGCACCTGAGGCTGCCGGTGACCGCCATCCCCCGGGAGGAAGCCGGCAGCCATTTCGGCTGGCTCGGGCCGATCGTCACGGTCGACCACCCGGCGTCGAGCGCCCTGACCCGGAAGCAGCTGGGCTGGCATCCCGTGCAGCCGGCGCTCATCCCGGACGTCGACGAGGGCCACTACTTCGGCGGCTAGCCGAGAAACGGCCTCGCCAGCCCGGGCGGCGCATGCGCCGACCGATCCCGCCAAAATCGTCCGCCCGGACCAGCAATTTGATGAAATTGCATGGCGTGGGGGAGCAGCAGGATGACGAGTGGCGCGTCTTTCCAGACGTGGACTCTGATGACCGCGGCGCCGGGACGGCCGAGCGGGGGGGTCTCGGGGGGTCCGCCCCCCGGGCAGGCACCGTGGACCTGCCCGGGCCGGCGGCGTTCCGGCTCGATCCCGGCGCGGGCGCCGACGCCGCGGTCACAACGCTCTACCAGGCGAGCGCGCTGGGCCTGATCCGGCTGGCCTACATCATGCTCGGCGACCTTCAGAGTGCCGAGGATGTGGTCCAGGAGGCTTTCTACGGCCTGTACCGGCGCTGGGACCGCCTCAAGGACCACAGCGGCGCGCTGTACTACGTGCGGGCGTCGGTGCTGAACGGCTGCCGCTCGGCGCTCCGCCGCCGGGCCGTGCGGCGCAGGGTGCTGGCTCATCAGCCCGCGGCGGACTCCGCGGAGGCGGTGGTCCTCAGCGGCGAGGAGCGCGAGGAGGTGATCCGCGCGCTCGGGCGGCTGCCGCACCGTCAGCGCGAGGTGCTGGTGCTCCGCTTCTACTCGGAGCTTTCCGATGAGGAAATCGCCCGGGTGATGGGCATCCGGCAGAGCACGGTCAGGTCCGCCGCGTACCGCGCCCTGGAGACACTCGGCCGGGCCCTGGCGGAGCCGTCATGACATCGCTCGAAGACAAGATCCGCCGGGCCATGCGCGAGAAGGCCGACCAGGTCCCGGGGGATGCGGTCCCGCTGCTGCGGCTGCCGGTCCGCCCCCGGCGCCCCTCTTCTCTGGCCTACGGGGGCGGCCAGAGAACGGGAGCGCCGGCCTGGCGCCGCTGGCTCGCGCCCGCGGCCTCCGCGGTCCTGGTCGGCGCCGTGATCTCCGGGTCGGTGGCCGTCTCCCGCCTGGTCCTCGGAGCGCACGCGCCGGGGCGGCCCGCGGCGACCTCGGGCTCCGCCGGGGTGCCGGGCGAGGCGGCCGCGTGGGTCGCGACCCAGGTCAGCCCGTCCGCCGCGGTGTCCTGTGATCCGCTGATGTGCCGGGATCTGGAGGCGTACGGGATACCTGCGGGGCGCCTGGACGCCCTGGGACCGCGCGGTGCCGACCCGCTGGACTCGGCGGTGATCGTCGCGACCCCGGCCGTGCGGCGCGAGCTGGGCGGCCGTCTCGGCTCGCTCTACGCCCCGGTGGTCATCGCCAGCTTCGGCTCGGGCGGCGCGCGGATCGAGGTCCGGGTGATCGCGCCGGACGGGGCGCCCGCCTATGTCGGGGCACTCCGCGCGGATCTGGCCAACCGGATCTCAGCCGGAGCCCAGATGCTGCAGTCGCCGCGGATCACGATGTCGGCCCCGGCCAGGAGGCAGGTGCTGGCCGGCCACGTCGACTCTCGGCTGCTGATCACGATCGTGAGCATAACCGGGTCTAACTCGGTCGAGCCCGTCCCGCTCACCGTCCTGGCGTTCGGCGACCCGGGCCCTGGCGCGGGCGCGGGCTGCCCGCTGCGCTCCGCCGAATTGGCGCCCGCCGGGATCACGGACCCCGCGAGCGGCGCCTTCATCGTGCGGCAGATGATCACGTTCCTGGATCAGCAGAAACCGCCCTACGCCCCCGCGTGGGCGGCCATGGCGCGGCTCCCCAGCGGCCAGGCCGTCCTTCGCCTCGAGTTCGCCGTCCCGACCCCGCTCGGACTCCTCGCCGGAAGTGGCGCCTGACCCAGGCCGCCCGGACGCAGCCGCGGGCGAGCCCGGGGCCCGTCGGGGTGTCCGAGCCTGGTTCCGGTCGTCCGAAAACCCCCCGGCGAGCGCGCCCATTCAACAAGCCGCGCACATATACTCCGTTACGACCATTTTATGTCCTGAATGTCCAGTCTAGATTGCCGCAACGGAGTATATGTGCGCGCTCGTGAATAACGGACGGCCAGCGGGCCCTATAGGTGACTGTCCGCAATGCCGACGGCGGAGGCTTGCCGCGGAGGTCACCGGGCCAGCAGCCGGTCGAGAACAGCTGGGTCAGCGCCCGCCACGTCGACCACCTTCGTCCGGCTCGCGGCACCTGCGACCAGCGTGACCTCGTGACGGCGGACACCGAATGCCGCAGCGACCGCGGACAGCGCCGCCGCGGTCGCCCGGCCGTCGACCGCGGGGGCGCTGACCCGCACCACCAGCGCGCCGTCGCGATCGCCGCCCACGCCCGGATGACTGGCCCCGGGTGAAACCCGGATCGTGATCCGCACGACCTCAGTGTGCACCCTCGTCGGGGCCGTCTCCCTCCAGCTCAGCGTGGATCGAGACGCCCTGGCGTGTTTCGATGGTCTGCTGCTGTCGCATTCTTGATTATGCCGATTATCCCGTGGCCTGGGCGCCGGGCGGCGGTTACCGTGGCCGGGTGCTCGCGCCGCCGGATGACCTGCCCGACGCCGTGCTGGCGTCGGCGCTCGAACACAGCTGGGCGATGGCGGTCGCCTCGGTGGAGTACCGGGCCGTGGGCTGGGGCAGCCATCACTGGGACGTCGCCGACGCAGCCGGGTCGCGGTGGTTCGTCACCGCCGATGACCTGGAGGAGAAACGGCTGTGGGAGGACGGGCCGACCGCGCAGTGCGGCCGGCTGCGTGCCGCGCTGACGGCGGCCGGAGACCTGCGCGACTGCGGCCGGACGTTCGTGGTCGCGCCGGTTCCCGCTCGGAACGGTGCACTGCTGGCGCTCGTGAGCGGAAGGTTCGCCACCGCGGTTTACCCGTTCGTCGGCGGCCAGGGCTTCACCTGGGGCGAGTTCTCCTCGGCCGAGCACCGGCTCGGCGTGCTGGCCCTGCTGGCCGCGGTGCACACCGCCCCCGCGGCGGCGAGCCGGCACGCGCTGGCCGACGACTTCACCGTGCCCCACCGCGCCGCGCTGGAGGCAGCCATCGGCGCCGCGCGTGAGACCGCCGGCTGCCGGCCGCCGGCCGACTGCGGGCCGTACGCGCGGCCCGCAGGGCTACTGCTGCGGCAGAACGCAGCGCCGGTCCGGCGGCTGCTCGCCCGGTACGACGACCTCGTACGGCAGGCCAGGTCCCGCCCGAGCCGGACGGTCCTCACCCACGGCGAGCCGCACGCTGGTAACACCATGCTCACCGCCGGCGGCTGGGTCCTCATCGACTGGGATACCGCTCTGGTCGCCCCCCGAGAGCGCGACCTGTGGCACCTTGACCGCGGCGATCCGGCCGACTTCGACGCTTACGCCGAGGCCACGGGGGTGGGCCCGATCCCCTCGCTGCTGGACCTCTACCGGCTCCGCTGGGATATCGCGGACATCGCGAGCTACGCCAGCGAATTCCGCCGACCCCACGCCGGAACCGCCAACGATGACAAATCCTGGCAGCTCCTCAACTCTCTGATGGAGCGCGTCAGCGGCCCCGAGGCCTGCGGCCGACCGGACGGCTGAGCCCGCGCTGACCCGGGTTGCCCGGGTGACCCCGGCCACGGGCAGGCACAACCGCCCGCGCTCCGCGCGGGCGGCGGCGGCCTTGAAGTCGTGCCTAAGTTCCCGGTCAGCCGGTCTGGCTGCCGAGCATGAACGACGCCCGGCCCTGGTCGTCGAGCTCGGCATCAAGCTCCCGGTCCTCGACGATGGCGGCCGCATCCCGCTGGACGAAGACGCGAGCACCCCCGTCCTCGATGATCGCGTCGTCTGGTTGCGGGCCCTCCAGGGACAGCGCCAGCGTTCCCGCGTCGCTGTCCTGCAGCGACATCCGCAGGCCGGTGTCCTCAGGGACGCCCGGCTGGGAGGTGAGCGTACGGATCGTGGCAGCGGCCCTGTCGGTTAGCGTAAGCACAGTCTGCACCTCACTTTGATCGGTGTCGGGTCGCGAGGTTGTTGACCCTGCCCGCCCTGTGCCAGCTCAAACGGGTTGACGGCGCCGGGCTCGGCCGGTGCGGTAGCGCGAAAAGGGAGCGGATTGACGCGGCTGGTGGTCTCAGACCAGGTGGGCCAGGCGTTCCCGGGCCTGCTGATCACCGCGGTCGTGACCGCGGGATTTGACGGGCACTCACCCTGGCCCGAGCTGGACGAGCGCCTGGGCGTGCTGGAGGCCGCCGCCAGGCCTGTCCCGGGGCCGGACGATGACCCGCACATCGTTGCCTGGCATGCGGCATACCGGGCGTTCGGCACCAACCCGCGGCGGCAGCGGCCTAGCGCCGATGCGCTGCTGCGGCGGCTGGCGCGTTCTGGCCGGCTGCCCCGGATCAACCCGGCGGTGGACTGCTACAACCTGGTGTCGGCCAGCTACAGCGTTCCCGCCGGGGCCTTCGACCTCAGCAAGGTCGCTGGAGACATCGTGATCCGCCTGGCCGACGGCTCGGAGGCGTTCACCCCGCTGGGCGGGCCCGGGACCACCGAGAACCCGCATCCGGGGGAAGTCATCTACACCGACGCCGCCGGGGTCTTGACGAGGCACTGGAACCACCGCGACGCCGAGCGCACCAAGGTCACCGAGACCAGCGAGCAGATCGTGTTCCTGCTCGAGACCGTGGACGCCGCCGCGTTCGGGCCGAGGCTGGACGCCGCGACCGGCAGCCTCGCCGGCCTGCTGGCCGTCCGCTCCCGGTCGCTCGCCGTGTACCGGCTGACGGCTGCCCGGCTTGCCACGCCTGACCTGCAGGCCGCCGTGCCCGCCCGGCCCGCTGACTAGGGCGCGGCCCGGCGGGCGGGATCGCGAGCTGGGGTATTTGGGGTCGGCGGGCGGGATCGCGACCAACGTATACGGCCATCTGCGAGGCGTATGCTGACAATCCGGATGCCCACCGGTCTGTGCGGATGGGCCGCCGGCGTTCACGATACGGACATAACGGGCTTCTAGGTGGCACGAGTGGATTCGGAACGTGATCGGCCGGAAGGGCAGCGCCCCCGTGCTCAGAAGCCGGAGGACCAGCAGCATGACCCGGGCTTAGGGCCGACGGTTCACATTCCGCCGCCTGCCCCGGCTGACACGGCGCCGTGGACTCCGTACTGGGACGCCCCGGGCGCCCAGTCCCCGGGTTACCGTCGGACGGTCTCGGCGTCGGACGACACCGACCCCAACATTGCGCCGGTGTCGGCGTACGGCGACGACTCGCCGCAGCACGCCACGCCGCAGCCCGGCTGGCGGCCCCAGGACGCGCTGCCGTACCCAGGCTCCCCGCCGCCGGTCGGGCCGCGGTATCCCGGCGCTCAGTCCCCGGCCTACCCCGGCGCCCCTGCGCAGCCGCCCGCACCGGCCTACCCCGGCGCCCAGCTACCTGGCGGCGGCTACCAAGGCGCCCAGCAACAGCCGGGCGCCTACCCGCGCGCGCAGCCGCCGTATCCCTACTACCCTTGGCAGCAGGTACCAGCGGGGTATCCCGGCCAGTACCCGGGCGCCCCGGGTTACTACCAGCAGCAGCGGCCGCCCCGCAAGAGTCGTCGTGGCCTGATCACCGGCATCGTGGTGGGGGCCGTGGTCGTGATCGCGGCGGCGGTGAGCGCGGTCGTGCTGCTGCCGAAGAACGTCTCGCCGACAACGATGGCGCTGAAGTCGGGGCAGGCCGTCGCCGCGTCCAGCGGCCTCACGCTCACGGGCAGCATCGCGGGCGGGGACGCCACGGTGAGCGTGACCCGGGCGGGCACGGTCGACGGCAGCTACTTCCAGAACGGGAACCTGGTAAGCCGGATCACGATCAAGGGCGTGACCTACCTCAAGGCATCCGCCACGTTCTGGAGGTCCACCAGCGTGGGCGCGACGTCCGCGATGCAGGCGGGCGGCACGTGGGCCAAGGCTCCTGCCGACGCGGTGAACATGACCTTCGACTCGTTCACCCCCACGCAGGTGTCGCGCGTGCTGGAGCACGTGGGGAAGATTCCTCGCGTCACCAGGATCACGCTCGGCGGCACCCAGGTGATCAGGCTCGTAGTCGGCACCAGCACCTACTACATCGCGACTGCCAGCCCGTACCGCCTGATGCGCATCGACGGGGTCAGCAACACCGAGCGCTACTCCTTCGACGTGACCGAGCTCAGCGCCGCCGCGATCGGCCCGGTCTTCGCGTCCCTGCACGCCCACGCCCGGGCGCTACGGGGGGCCGTTGACCCGGAGGCCGTCGTCCTCCCGCTCGAAAAGATCAAGTTCGGCGCCAACTGCAGCGCCGCCGTGTCATGCACGGTGAGCAGCAAGGTGTCGGTGACGACGGCGCACGCCCGTAAGGTCTTCGTCACGATGACGGTCGACTTCTCCGGCAAGGAGAACGGCACCCCGTTCGCGACCTGCACGGACAGGACCCCGACGACGTCGCGCGCCACCGTGTCCCAGTCATGCGGGGTGGGCGGATCGACCTGGTCAGACTGGTTCAACTCGCATACAGGTAACTTCATCACCTGGGCACATGCGCGTTTCGAGGTGACGGTGAACTCGGCCAGCGACATCGCCGCCCTGCAGAGCAAGCTGAGCCAGGAGCAGCACACGGGCTGAGCGTGTCCCGGCGGCAGCGCCGCCATCCCGGCCGTCCCTGCTCGGACGCGCGCCGGGAGCCAGGCGTCATGCGGCGCTCCGCGCGGCGCCGACTGGCGGCCGGGCCGGTACGGCGCACGCCTCGCCTATCAGCCGCCGGGCCCAGCGCATCCGGTCGACGGCCGCGTCGGGATGGTCGCCGAACTCCTGTGCCATCCGGCCGGCGCAGCCGCGGATGCCGAGCTGCCGCACGGTGCGGCTGATCACCTCGGCCACCTCGGCGGCGGTCGGGTCGTCCGACGGCTGCAGCCCCGACGCGAACAGCGCCTCGCACCGTGCGTCGTTCACGTTCGTGCGGGTCATGGCGAGCCTCCGGGTCTGAGATCCATCACGGCACAGGGTGCGTCAGGGCCGCTCCGGCCGCAAGGGGAGGCTTCCCCAGGCCCCGCAGGTGCTCGCGGCGCCCAGCCGGACACCGCCCCGGCGGATGCCGCCAGGGTCGGCGATGGCCGGGCGCCGCGAGCCAGGCCCCCCTATAGGTAGCAGAGCCGCCTGGCGCCGTTCAGATACCAGCCCGGCCCAGATATCGACCCGTAACGCCGCCGCCCTGGGTCAGGTGGCGTCGGCCCCGTAGCCGGCGCTGCTCAGCAGCCGGCGCAGGTCGACGACGGCCTGGGCGTCGATGTCCTTGTGCGCGGGAGGATCGAGGTACTCGGTCTGTGACCCGATCGTCACCGCTACCTTGCCGCCACGCTGCTCCACCGAGCCGACCGTCTCCAGCAGCGAGACCACGGCATGCCACTCGATGTTGTGGCTCACCGGGTGCTGGAAGATCTGGCGCAGCGTGGTGCGGTGATGGTTGCTCAGGTGCTCTGGCTCTGGCTCTGGCGTCGACATTCGCGCTCCCCTCCCCTTCGGCGGCCATTCTGCTCCACACCATCATCACAGCGGCTTCACGCGCCGTGCGCTCCGCCGGGCTTTTCTGCAGGGGAGCGACGAAGAAGAGATCGTGCCATAACGGAGGGACGCGGGGTTGACAAGCGCCGACCTGCTGGTGATCGCTCCGTGGCTGGTCTTCGGGGCTGGTGTGGCTGCTATCGGATTTGGCCTGCTCAGCCGCCGCACATCGCGACGCCGCGACCCGGGACGCCGCGCCAGGGGCCGCCGCGCGTTCCGGGACCGCGGCAAGCGGCGTTGACCGGCGCGCCGGGCTGGGCTTGGGCGGTCGTCGTCTGCGTGATCTCCGGCCTCCTGGCCATCGACCTGCTCGCCAGCCGGCGGGCCGGAAAGTCGCGGGCCATACTGGTCAGCGCGGCCTGGGTGGGCGCGGGGGTCGGTTTCGGGCTCGTCTTCACCCTGTGGCAGGGAGCCGACGCAGGTCAGCAGTACTTCGCCGCGTACGTCCTGGAGAAGGCGCTCAGCGTCGACAACCTCTTCGTATTCGCCATGCTGTTCCAGGCTTTCGCGGTCCCCGCCGCCAGTCAGCACCGCGTGCTGCTCGCCGGAGTCGCCGGCGCGCTGGTCCTGCGCGGCGGCTTCATCGCCGCGGGCGCGGCCGTGCTGAGTCACCTGAGCTGGGCTTTCTACGCGTTCGGCGGGATCTTGCTCATCGCCGCGCTGCGGATGGCCCGCGGCGGCGAGCGGCCCGGCCCGGGCCGTGGGCTGATCCAGCGCGGCCTCCGCAGGGCCCTGCCGATCAGCGACGACTATGACGGGTCGGCGTTCCTGACCCGCCGCGACGGACGGTGGGCCGCCACGCCGCTTCTGGCGGTGCTGGTCGCGATCGAGACCACGGACCTGGTGTTCGCCATCGACTCGATCCCGGCGGCCTTCGGGGTGACTACCGACGTGTTCATCGTCTTCACCTCGAACGCCTTCGCGATCCTCGGGCTCCGCGCCCTCTACGCGGTCCTGGCCGGGGCGCTGGAGCGGTTCACGTACCTGCGCCAGGGCATGGCCGTCATGCTCGCCTTCATAGGGGCCAAGATGATCCTCTCGCCGGTGCTGCATGTTCCCGCCGCGGTGAGCCTGGGCGCGATCGTCGTCATCATCGCGGCCGCCGCGGGGCTGAGCATGCTCGCCAGACGCCGCGCGGCCGCCCCGGGCGAGGCGGCCGCCCCCGGCGAGGCGGCCGCCCCCGGCGGGAGAAGTGCCGCCGGCGAGCCGAGCCGGGCCCCGAACGACGCAGGACGGATCCACGCATGATCGACCTTACCCAGCTGGCCGTCGCCTCCCCGGTCTCGTACCTCGTCGCGCTCACAGTCCCGGCGCTGGACGCGATCTTCCCGGTGTTTCCGAGCGAGACCGCCGTCATCGCCCTGGGTGTCGCCACGGCGGGCAGCACCGATCCCCGGATCGCTGTGCTGGTGCTGCTGGCGGCGTGCGGCGCGTTCGCCGGCGACAACCTCGCCTACCTGATCGGGCGGCGCTTTGGTCCCGCGGCGCAGCGGCGGTTCTTCGCCAGCGAGCGCGGGGAGCGCAGGCTCACCTGGGCGGACCGCGCCCTGGACCGGTTCGGCTTCTGGATCATCATCGTCTGCCGGTTCATCCCCGGCGGGCGTACGGCGGTGACCCTGAGCTGCGGCCTGATCGGATACCGGCGGCGCGCGTTCGTGGCCGCGACGGCCTGCGCCGCCACGATCTGGGCCGCCTACGCGTTTTTCATCGGCCGCCTGGGCGGCAAGGCCTTCGAGGACCGGCCCTGGGCCGGTCTCCTGCTCGCGCTGGGCGCGGCGCTCGTGCTCAGCGCCCTGGTCGAGGTGCTGCGGCGGACGCGCCCCTGGCGCGTCGTCAGGCGCGTTCCAGGCCTTGGAGGACGTCGGCCATCACGCGGAACAGCGGGTCAGTGAAGGTGGTCAAGCCCGCGTACACTTTGTTGATCTTCTGGTAGGCACGGGCAGCTGTTGCGACTGGAGCGAACTCGTCGCCTGCGCTGACCATCGCCGCCGTAGCCTGGCCCCAGTCCGGGTAGATGCCGTGGCCGACGGCGGCGCAGATCGCCGCTCCAAGGCCTGCAGCGTCGTTGACCGTGCTGCGGCGAGCGGGGCGGTCAAAGACGTCGGCGACGATCTGCATCATCAGATCTGACCGGGATCCGCCCCCGGACACGAGGACCGGCGCGAGCCGGCGCCCCAGCGCACGTTCCATCGCCGCGGTGTGGTTCGCCATCGTCAGCGCGATGCCTTCGAGGATGGAGCGGTAGATGTGAGCGCGGCCCTGGCTGCCGTCGAAGCCCAGCAGCGCGCCCCGGCGCCAGGCCGCGTCACTGGGTGCCAGCCAGTCCGGCACCGTCAGCAGCCCGTTGCTGCCCGGTGCTAGCGAGCTCGCCTCGGCGTCCAGGACGTCCTCGAA
>Ga0126371_10005179_pt1 | contig 11568 bp, 5 predicted proteins | sample PanSoiMetaPlot_4_FD_110145 | JGI IMG/M metagenome (GOLD analysis project Ga0126371, IMG submission 110145) | Tropical forest soil microbial communities from Panama - MetaG Plot_4 | ecosystem: Environmental > Terrestrial > Soil > Tropical forest > Bulk soil | place: Panama | collected 2016-02-17
ACGAGATTCCGCCAGTTCGCTCCGGGTCTGCTGCAACTCGCGGCCGAGCTGGGCGACGTCTTGATCCCTCGGTGTCGTGTCTTGCGCGAGCGCGCAGCATGTGCTGATGCACACGAGCAAGGCAAGAACCTTGAGAGACAATGTCATAGGAATGTACGAAAAATTGTCATCAATGGTGAGGAACCGCGGCAAGGTTACCAACGTGCCCTGATCGATATTGCAGTTACCAACGTGTCTGGCCCATCGGGAGTTACTCCCTTAGTCTTCATTTATTGTGCTGCACCGTTTTACGCACTTCCGGACGAAACTTCTCGTCTCGTCGGTGGCAATCGTGTTTTTTCTCACGACCGCCGTTCTGGCGTTGGTCCAGGCACGAATGCGGAGACATGTGCGGGCTGATTTGGGATCCACGCTCCGGACGGAATCGCGCCTGTTCGCTGAAATCGAAGGGCTCCGCCGGGAACAGGCGCAGCAGAGCGCATCCTTTATCGCCAACCAGCCCAGTGTCAAAGCGCTCATGTCGACCAATGACCGCCCTACGGTCCAAGATGGATCCGAATGGATTTTGTGGACTAGCCATGCGGACCTCCTGATCCTTGAGAACCCGAACGGGGAACTACTCGGGCTGCACACAAAATCTCTAGAGGTGACAGCGACCAGCCTATTGCCTCTGGTACAGACCACCACGGGAGATGAGGACTGGTGGTTTGTAAGCGGACACTTGTACGCTGTAAGTCTCGTGCCGATTGTTGCCGGAGCGGGGCAGGAAGAGCGGACGCTAGGCCGCATGGTGCTGGGTAGAGAAATTCGCCCGGAAACCATCCTCAGAAGTGATGATTTCGGTGGATCTGCATTCTCGTTCGAGCGCCAGGGTCATGTACTTCTTAGTTCCCTACCGCTCGATGCAATGCGGGACTTCGAGTCTGCGCTGTCCCACGACAGGACAGATTCCAACAGCGAACGCGTCTTCCAATTGGGCGGAGAACGTTGGCTGGCCAACTTCGTCGAGTTACCGGGTGATCACCCGGTTCGCCTCTATTGCCTGCAATCCTACGATCAGGCAACAAGCTTTCTCCAAGGATTGAATCGCTTGCTCATCGTCGTTGGTTCAATCGCTGTAGTAGGAGGGGCTGTGATCGCGTTCCTGCTTTCGCGCCAGATTACGCGACCGCTCGAACAGCTCGTAGCTGGAGCACGACAACTGCAAAAGGGTGATTTCGAATTTCAGATCGCCGTAAGCAGCAAAGACGAACTTGCCGACCTGGGGCGCGCTTTTGAGGAGATGCGCGTAAGTCTGAAGAAATCGCGAGAGACTATGCTGCGTACGGCGCGGCTGGAAGCTGTCGGACGCCTGGCGGGTGGCATCGCGCACGATTTCAACAATCTGGTCATGATCATCAAGGGCTACAGCGACATGATCGCCGATTCCATTCCAGCCCAATCGCGACCGATGCTGGAAGAGATCAAACGGGCAGGTGATCGAGCGACGGCTCTGATCCGCCAGCTTCTGGCCTTCAGCCGCAAGCAGATCCTCGAGCCACAAATACTCGACGCGAATCAGATCGTCCGCAACATGGTAAAGATGCTGCGGGTGCTGATCGGAGAGGACATCGAGCTTGTCACCAACGAGTCAGAGGAGATTGGCCGCGTTCTCGTAGACCCCGGACAACTCGAGCAAGTGATCATGAATCTTGCGGTCAACGCGCGCGACGCGATGCCAAGCGGGGGCAAGCTTGTGATTGAGACACAGGCGTGTCATCTCAATGAAAGCTTTACCACCCCGAACGGTGACGCGCAGCCCGGCGATTATGTTTTGATCACCGTTACTGACAACGGTTGCGGCATGGAGAAGGAAACGATGTCTCACATCTTCGAGCCCTTCTTCACTACGAAAGAGCAAGGAAAAGGCACAGGGTTGGGCCTCGCGACCGTTTACGGGATTGTGCAGCAAAGCAAGGGATATATCGCCGTCGACAGCGAAGTTGGCCGGGGCACGACGTTCAAAGTCTATTTGCCTGCGGTTGCCGCGAGCGCTTCGGTTCGGCAGGCATCTGAGTCTGCTGCGGCAACTCAAAGCAGCGGTACGATCCTCTTAGTGGAGGATGAGCCCGCTCTGCGGTCCCTGACGACCGCTTCACTAAAGAAGCTGGGCTACCACGTTCTGGAAGCTGGAAGCGGTCTTCAGGCGCTCGTCATTGCTTTGGGTCACGTTGACAAGATCGACGTCGTCGTGACTGACGTTGTGATGCCGCAGATGAGCGGCCCGGAGCTGGTCGAGAAACTCTACGAAAAACGTCAAGATTTCGCAGTGATCTTTATGTCGGGATATGCTGATGGCGTTGCCCTCGAACACGCAACTGGAAAGACTGAGGTTGCTCTTCTAAGCAAGCCGTTCTCAACTGAGCTTCTGGTGGAAAAGATTCAAGAAGTGCAGTCCAAAAACCAAACTTACCGTGCGAAGGGTTCCGCCGCAGGCAGGTAATTTCGCGTCGACAAGGACTGCGGTGTGGACCGCAGTCCCCGCCAACGATGCCCGCAATACTCCTGTGGACTAGAAAATAAGCTTCCCTCCGAATTGCAGACGGCGCCGGCCAATTCCGTCGTTGATGATGTTGGCAGTGCCAAAGTTGCTATCGCCCCCGTTGGGGTTAAACGCAAGGCTGCCGAACTGGTTATCGCCACCGACGTTCGCGGCATTGACGTTGACGTTCGGAATGCCAAGCCACTGATGGTTGAATAAATTGAACGCCTGGGCTTGCAGTTGGAATGTAAGGCGTTCCGTAATCCTTGTGTTCTTGAAGACTGCGAGGTTGATGGTGCTTATCGGTTGGCCTCGCTCGGTGTTCCGACCGACTCCGAGGAATGGCGAGCCGAAAAACTTCGCGGCATTGACGTCATTCACGATCCAACGCACCTGGCTCAGGGCGGTGACAGCGCCCGTCGTTAGATTCGTAATTCCGCAATCCGCAGCGGTTGGATCCGAACAAACTCCGACGGAGTTGAACGGAGCGCTCGCGCTGCCCGGGATTGGACGGCAGGTGTCGATTGTGCTTGCTCCTGTGAAGTTGGCGGGATCACACAATCCTTGACCGGAGTTCTGCACGACCGTCCACGGCTGACCACTGTTGTACCGGTATGTGCCGTTGATCTGCCATCCGCCGAGCAGGTGCCCTAACAATCCCGATTGTTGATGCCGGAACGGCAAATCGTAAATCCACAGCAAGCCCAAGACATGCGGATAATCGTAGCTGCTGACTGCACGCTCCGCCTTACTCACGTCAAATGGGCTTTGGGCGAGGTTGAACAGCGTGCCCAGTCCCGAGAGCGCTGAAAACGCCTCAGAGGCGTTATCAATCGTCTTGCTGAAAGTGTAAGAGATCTGTCCAGTGAAGCCATGCCAGTTCTGCAGCCGGAACTGGCTCTGCAGGCCGTGGTAGATCGAGTATCCGGTGTTTGCGTACTGGACGACATTGCTGAAGTTGCAGTTCGCGTAGCCCACAGGATTGAGGAACTGATCCAATCCAGTTGATCCGGGCGCACCGGGAGTCGTACATGGAGTTAGTCCCGCGGGTACCAAATTGCCAAAACCGGCATTGATCAACGGGAGCACATCCGGGTTGCCATTAATTTCCTGGAAATTACCCACACCGTGGTTGCCCACGTAACGAACTTCAGCCGCCATCTTGGTGCCGATTTGCCGCTGAATTCCCAGGTTCCACTGCTCGGAGTAGGGATTTCGGAAGTTATGGCCGAACTGAGTCTCAGTGGCGAAACCCGGATTCCCCTTGGGAGCCAACGGGAAGAGCGCGGCCCCGATACTAGCCCCGTCCAGCGACGGAACAGCTGGCAACCCCGCGGGCGCTCCTGTTGAGTCCGAGATGGTGGCAAGATTGGTGAACGGAGACGATCCGCCAATGTTGCTGTGGAGGTTGTAGTAGTTGACGTCGTACGCAATGCGGAAGCCACCGCGAACCACCGTTTGATCTGTACCAAGCAGACGCGGCAGAACGTGCGGCGTCCAGGCAAAACCGACCACCGGACCGAAATTCTTATATTGGTTTGGAATGTGTGGCACCGTGGTCAGGCTTAGAGGCAGCGACTTATCCCAAAGGGCATTCGGTCCCTGCTCGCGGGCGACACTTTCGTCGTGTAGCAAGTTGCCGGCTTGCTGGTAGAACTCCCATCGTAATCCGAGATTGAGGGTGAGATTGTCCTTGAGCCTCCAATCATCCTGGAAGTACAAAGAGACGTCATTCTCCTTGAAGCGCAACACGTTCTCGCCGTAGGCGACCTGGGTCCGTGCGGGCGTATTCTGGATAAAGGAGTTGAAGTCGGGATAGACAAAGACGCCATTCTCTTCGAACAAGCCGTAGTTGGGCGAGCGTTGCCGATCGTAGGAACCACCCCACTTCATCACGTGTTTTCCATGAACCAGTGACGCATTGTCTTGCACTTCGTAGACGTTAATGATGCGGCCTTGCGGAAACACGAGCAACTGCCCCACCCCGAGCACACTGGGATCAAGAATCGCAATTTGCGGAGGGCAGGCACCCTGATTCGCCAGTAAACAGGTTGGGAATCCACCACCGTCAAATTTTGATAGAGCCCGCGAGTAGCTGAATCGAACCTGGTTCAGCAGTGTAGGGCTAAAGGTGTGGGTTAGGTCCAACCCAACTTGTTGGTTGCGGCCGTACACGGTATAGATCTGGCCCTGTGCACCCGCTGATCCCGGGATTGGGATGTTCGACTGCCCTTGCTGCTGGAACAGATACCGCCCGAAGAAACGATCTTTGCTCGTCAGCTGAACATCGATGCGACCTGTGCCCTCGTAGTCATTGAAAGGCTGCGTCAGGGCGCGACTCAACTCGCCCATTTCTACCGGAACCGTTACATTGCCAGGGCCAGTCACATCTACATTCTGAACGTTGCTAAAGGTCGGATTCCCAATTTTCAGAGTGGCCGGTCCCCACTGCGCCAGGGCCGCGACCGACGGCGAGTTCGGAAATGCCGACTGCAGCTGCTGAATTCCAGTTGCATCGGGAGTGAGAGCTCCGTTAGAAAAGATCGGCGCACCCGCAGACCGGTTGCGCTGGAAATTTCCCGATCCGAAGAACCAGACCTTGTCACGCTTGATCGGGCCACCCATGGTGCCGCCGAACTGGTTTTGCACGTACTGCGGGAGTACCGGCTTGGCGCATCCCGTGCTCGGACTTACTCCAGAGGGACAAAAACCAAATAGCGGACTTTTCTCTTGATTCTGCAGAGAGTCAAAGGTGTTGCCCTGCCAGAATTCGTAGCCTGTGCCGTGAAACTGGTTTGTGCCGCCCTTGGTGACATAGTTGACGACACCGCCCATATTGCGGCCGTATTCAGCGTCGAAATTGGTCACGACCTGAAGTTCAGAGATTGCGTCCGGATTGCCAAAAAAGAATGACGGGCCACCGATCGTGTTGTCGTTGTTATTCTGGCCGTCCAGCTGAAAGTTGTTCGAGCGCCCTCGCTGACCGTTGATGGAAAGGGATGCGCCGTTGGTATTTTCGAAGCCGCCGCTGCCAACCGTAGCTACACCGGGTGTAAACAGGACGAACGAATCATAGGTATTTCCAAGCGGCACGTTTGCGACTTCTTGATTCGTGAAGGTCGCGGACAACTGGTCGGTGGTGCGCTCGACAATCGGCGCAGCACCTTCGACGGTGACAGTCTCCGTCGTGTTCCCCACGTTCAGGCGGACATTCCCCAACGAAGAGTCCTTGCCAACGGCGACAATGACGGTTCCAGCAGAATACTGGGAGAACCCTTGCGCCGAAACCGTGACTCTGTACGTGCCGGGAGGCAATGACGGGAGCTGAATCACACCACCGTTAGAACTTGTGGTGGTGAACACGCGATTGGTTTCCTTCTGCGTGGCTTCTACGTTGGCTCCAGACACAAGTGCACCCTGTGGGTCCACAACTGTTCCTGAGATCGAGCCCGTCACGATACCCTGCCCGAGCGCCAACTGTGCAATGAACAGCATCATGACAATCCACACAGCTGCTCTGTTGTAGTGAATAAACCTGTCGCGCATGAACCCCTCCGAATGCGGCTAATTTTGTGGCCACCGCCACAGGTGCAAGATATTCGCCAAATCGCTCGTGAGGAGATCGTTATGGCGATGCGCGAGACGCAAACATGCAGAGACGTTTTGTTGCTGGTACCGCTGTCTATCAGAGCCAGTACGATTCGTTTGCAACTTGCCATGATGCGGGATTTATGACAAACACAGTAGCCGAGCTAAACGGCTCTGCGAGCACCATCAAGTATTCGAGCAAGAGCGCAGTGAGTTCAGGATCTTGCAAGTGAGTAATCGCTTGATGGCCCGCTCGAGTATGTCGACCTCAAACAAAAGACTCGGGAATTGGTGAGCACCGAACACATCACAGATCCTGTAACAGCGTGTTGCACGGTTGATCTCTTGTTATGCTCGACAAAAGGCCAGGATCGCAGGTAATAGGAAACTCACAGATTGCCGCTTAGAGGGCTGCCTTCCAGAAATGGGAGAGCGTAACGCCCGAAATATGAAAGTCGGTAAGCACGAACTGCGGGATGCGTGGTGCTAACTACCCGGTGCAGGTTTGCGATTGAACGGAAAGATTTCACTAGCACAGTCATCAACATTAGTTAGCGACCGTGATTTGTCAGCGTTGCTGGGCTACACAGCCGAATCTTGTGCACGCCGGATTGGTCTGCGGATTGATCCAGCAATGAGCCAGGCAGCTCCTGCAAGAGCCGAGGCGACGCTAAGCATGGTCCATTGCAGTCTGCTGTGGGGCTCGGAGAAAACTCCGGGCATATGAAGCAGCAACACAAACGAGGTAATCATGCTTGCTTCCAGTGTCGCGGCCAACGCCGGAACAATCCCCAACAACAATGCGAGACCGGCCGTGAGATGTCCGGCGCCCGTCAGGTAGGCGAAACCGAGTCTGTATGGAAGCCAGGAAGGCACCATACCAGCAGTCGCCTCGGCATAAACGAAATGCGAGACGCCAAATACAACACATGCACCAGCGTAAAGGAGTTCTGGAACTCGCGGCTTGCTCCAGAGCTTAGCTGCCGAATCGGCTTCGTGGCGTGAGACGGCGAGCGCAAGGATCCAGCCTCCGCACACCAGCGTAAGGTTCTCGCAAAGACCGAGCCATCTTCCCACATCCATCGGGCGAAACAGCACGCGCGGCAGATGCAGCGCAACCATAAGAAGAGCCAAGTACGCGCCCATTATGATTGCGCTGTGTCGAGCCGCGCGCCGGGTGAGCAATGTAATGCCAGTCACAAACAAAACAAGACCTGAGAGACGCGCGAGCCCGGCGCGCCAAATGACCCAATCGGGCACGGGTTGCCAGCTATATGCGAAATCGCCAGATCCGAGGCTAAGAACACCGACACCTACGAGTCCGATTGCGAAAAATATGTGGCCCAGGGTAGTAATGTGTGCGTCTATTGCATTTCGTTCGACAGGTCTTGACTCTTGACTACTCTGGGCGACGGCAACATCTAGTTCTTGGTTCATCATCGGAGCCGGAGCCTGCAATCTTGCGAAAGGCTGAACTGCTCCGCAATATCCACTTCACGTAATTCGTTATAGCCACACCGATATCCGACAGAGCTCTTCTCACGTGCGGATCTCTTTCGGCGCACCGGCGCGCGAGGGGAAGCTGGATTGAAAACGCAATCAATGTGAGTGGAGAATCTTTCTGAGTTTTTTCATTGAGCGTGGAATTTCTCCGGCAGGTATGTTGCTAAAGCCCAGGATGAATCCTTGCGGCGAGGGTCGCTCAATGTAAGAGGATGAGAGGGGAACAAGCCAGAGTCCGTCGCGTGCTGCGCGCTCCGACAGTTCGTGGTCATCGAATCCGTGGGGCAGTGTAACAGAAACGTGCAATCCCGCCTGTTCGCCTAACACCGTAACGGCTATATCGAGTTCATTGCGAATGCTTTCAAGCAAGGCGCTGCGGCGTTCGCGATACAGGAGGCGCATGCGGCGGATGTGCCGCGAGAAGTGCCCTTCCTGGATGAAATCGGCAAGCACCAACTGGAAGAAGTTGGGCGGAGAGATATCCATCGTTAGCCGAACCGCGATAAACCGTTCGACGAGATCCGGTGGGATTACGAGGTAGCCGATGCGTAACGATGGGAACAAGACCTTGCTGAAGGTGCCGATATAGACCACATGATTGCCCGGGTCGAGTCCCTGCAAGGACGAAATTGGCATTCCCTCGTATCGATACTCGCTATCGTAATCGTCCTCGATGATCCATGATCCGGAGTTGTGTGCCCATTCGAGGAGTTGCAACCGTCGCGATGCACTCATGGTTGCTCCCAAGGGATACTGGTGGGAAGGTGTCACCAAAGCCGCTTCGGCAGTGCGACATCGATCTTTACCAGCCTCGACGTCCATCCCTTCCCGGTCCACCGGAACCGGAACTACCCGGCAGCCGTTTAGATGAAAAACGTCTCTCGCAAAGCGATACCCTGGTTCTTCCATCCACACGCGGCTTCCACGCTCGAGCAATACTCGGGTCGAAATCTCCAGCGCCTGCTGTGATCCGCTGACGATCATGATATGGTCAGCTTCGCAACGCACTCCCCGCGACGTCCTCAAATAGGAGGCGATCACCTCCCTTAGACATCTGAAACCCATGGGTTCGCCGTAGTGCATTGATGCGAGAGGGAGGTCTCGGCAGCGCCGCGCTATCAACCGGGACCATATTTTGAAGGGAAAATGATCGAGAGCAGCTTGTCCGGGGCTGAAGGCCCCCCGGCGCCCAGCAAGCCAGCGGACGACTGAGTGCGGCGAAGGTAAGTTCGCGTAGTTCACCGACCGCAGCCGTGGCACGCGGGAAGAGGGGCGTGGGACAGAATGTTGCGGCCGCATCACCTGTTCTGGCAAGGTGCTGGACACAACTGTTCCCGAACCCACGCGGGCTTCGAAGTATCCTTCCGCGAGCAGTTGACCATACGCGTTTAAGACAGGGATACGGGAGACTCCCAACTCGTCCGCCAAGGTTCGGGTCGAAGGAACTCGCTCCCTGGGCCGCAACGTGTGTTGGACAATCGCCGCGCGATACGCGTTATAAATCTGCCGATGTAGCGGTTCTTGCGATCGCCGATCAATCTGGATGATAGGCGCCAGCCCGGAGGACATCTTCTTCATTTCCGGCGAACATAGTGGTCATCCGTGATCGTTGTCAACCACTGTTTGTTGCCAACCACTTTCGAAGCCGAAAGAACCTTAGATTGGGACTCGTCAAGAAAAAACCGGGATGACGCTTTGGGGGGCTGACAGGAGGAGGTTTGGCCTGAGACTTGATTCCGCCGGATAAGAACTATGGCGATACCGCTGAAACCCAAACTCTCTTCAATGTACCGGCTTCCACAAAGAGGCTCCGACCAGCTTCCCGGGTCCGGACTCCTGCGCGAAAGCGACCACACGGAGGTTATTAATCGGTATGGCTGTTTTGATCTTCAACTGCACATCTTCCGCGAAACCGCTGGTTTTGTTGAGCTTTCCGATTTTCGCGATCTGCTGCACAACCGCAACGTGAGTCAGATGTCGACCACCATTCTCGCCGCGGAGCACTTGCGACTCAACGTGATCGAGGGCGATCGCAACATAGACATCGGCAGTATGCTTGAGGGCTGTCGGATCAGCATCCACGTGCGCTCGAAGCAGATCCGTCTTTCCTGTGTCCAGGTTCACGCCACTAATACGAATGGGAACCTTGGGTGATGCGACCGCTTGCTGAAATACCCTTTCCACGGCTTGAGGGTCGCCGATCTTCACTTCTTTTAAACCGTCGACGATGATTTGCGGTGTGTACGGAGTGCTCAATCCCAACGCTCGCACATAGGCGCTCTGACGCTCGGTCAGAGCGGGTGAGGAATTCGGATCCTTCCAGCCATCGTGGTCCCAATAGTCAACATGTTCACTGAGGATAATAAGTTGTGCTCCGGGGACCGGTTGAAGCGTATCCAACTTCTGCACGAACTCGTCGGCTGGTGGACAGCTGGAGCAGCCTTCGGATGTGAATAACTCCACAAGAATCGGATTGGTACTCGTTTTGTCCTCGACTGGCCCGCGTGCTTGAACGCTCGTCCCGATAAAAGCGACCAGCAAAGCGGCGCACAGAAGCGCCAACGAGGGCGTCACGAACGCTCGAGAGTTGAATCCAGCCATACGAAGCCTGCCGAATCATCGTTCAATGTAGACCCGAGTTGCTGAAAGTGCAATCGGGTCCACCTGGTGATCAAAGGGTCAGAAGTATAGCTTTGCGCCGAACTGAAACACTCGTGGATCGAAGGCGCTCGTAACCTGGCCAAAATTCTTGGACCCAAGGGCGTTGCTGACCTGGTTGAACTCTGTGTGATTCCAAGTGTTGAAGCTCTCGGCGCGAAGTTCTAGGCGACTGCCCCTAGTTTCGTTCAAGGTGAAGCTCTTGAATAGCGAGAGATTCCAGTTGTTACGTCCCGGTCCGCGCAATGAATTGTGGCCGGCGTTGCCCCATGCACCTGTTGCGGGCGGGGCGAATGCATCCGTGTTGAACCATTGGGCCGCGGTATGAGGATACGACACGCTGCCGACCTGATCCGGGCGATTCGTTGCATTGTTCAGGCCATTATTGCTCTGACCACCCGTCAGTTGCGGGTTGATCGGCAAGCCCGAAGTGATCGTCACGATACCGGAGACCTCCCATCCGCCGAGGGTCGATTTCAGAAGACGATTGGAACTGTTTCTCAAGAGCGGAATGTCGTAAATGAAGTTCACCGCTGCGTTGTGAGTGCGATCAAAACCGCTCGGCCCCTCATCATACTTCCAGCCCAAGTACGGGTTCGAGACATTTCCGAGATCGCCGCCTCCGTTGCCGGCGGTCGTCGGATCGATCGCTCGCGAGAGCGTGTAGTATGCGCGCAGGGTGAGATCGCGAAGGTGAGAGCTCAGATCGACCTGTAATCCGTTGTAATGAGAGTTGGCTTCGTTGGTGGAAAGGTTAATCGAGTGGAATCCGGGATACGGCAGTCCCGGTGCAGTGTTGTATTGCGCTCCGCCGCTCAATGCTCCGAGATAGCTCTGGTCAGGTAAGTTAACCTCCCGATAGTTGTTCTGGTAACGGTTCTGGTTCCCGACATAGGAGACAGCCAGGACTGAGTTGGCTTTGAGCTGTCGCTGCACTCCCACGCTGTATTGATAGCTGGCGGGCTGTTTGTACTCGTTAACGGCGAGGCCCGTGATACTAGCCGGATTGATAGGCTTGGGGGCCGCTGCGCCGGTGTCAAGCAGGATGCCAGGATTCTGGAAGGTGACGCTGTTGTTAGTGACGCTCAGACTAAACGGAATGTTTGGGCCGGCGTTATACATATCGTTGCCCTGGATGCGTTCGTACATAATCCCAAAGCCGCCGCGAATAACGGTTTTCCCTTCACCCGAGGGATCATAGGCGAAGCCAAGCCTTGGGCCGAAATTTGCCCAGTGATCGTTCACGAGCCCCTTGGGAATTCCATTCGTGCCCGGAGTTCCGATACCGTTCAGGTACA
>Ga0126371_10005181_pt1 | contig 11566 bp, 12 predicted proteins | sample PanSoiMetaPlot_4_FD_110145 | JGI IMG/M metagenome (GOLD analysis project Ga0126371, IMG submission 110145) | Tropical forest soil microbial communities from Panama - MetaG Plot_4 | ecosystem: Environmental > Terrestrial > Soil > Tropical forest > Bulk soil | place: Panama | collected 2016-02-17
GACCTCAACGCGCTCTTCCGCAAAGCCGAGTCGAGCGATCGCATGAAGGGCATCCTCGGCGTCACCGACGAGCCGCTCGTCTCGATGGATTTCAAAGGCGACAGCCGTTCGTCGATCGTCGACTCGCTGTCGACGATGGTCGTCGGAGGCAACCTGCTCAAAGTCGTCGCGTGGTACGACAACGAGTGGGGCTACTCGTGCCGCCTCGCCGACCTGACGGCGTTCGTACTCGATAAAGAGCGCGCGACCGCCGGCGCCCGTTCTTGAGCGATTTCGCGTCGATCGACGTCGCGGACAAGTGCGTTCTCGTCCGCGAGGATCTCAACGTGCCGCTCGACGGCGGCAAAGTCACCGACACCACGCGGATCGATGCAGCCGTGCCGACGATCCGCGCGCTGAGCGAACGAGGTGCGAAGGTGATCGTCATGTCGCATCTCGGCCGGCCGGACGGCAAGGTCGTCGAGTCGCTTCGAATGGCGCCGGTCGCAAAGGCCCTGTCCGAAGCGCTTGGCGTGCCGGTCAAGACCGCTCCTGACTGTGTCGGGCCGCAAGCGAAAGCCGCAGTCGAAGCGCTCAAAGACGGCGACGTGCTCCTGCTCGAGAACCTGCGCTTCCATAAGGAAGAGGAAGCCGGAGATGACGGATTCGCTCGCGAGCTCGCATCGCTCGGCGATATCTATGTGAATGACGCGTTCGGCACCGCACACCGCGCGCACGCCTCGACGAGCGTCATCGCGAAGTACTTGCCTTCATACATGGGTCCGCTCATGGCGCGCGAGCTCGAAGTGCTCGACTCGATCCTCGAGCATCCGAAGCGCCCGTTCGTCGCGGTCCTCGGCGGCGCGAAGGTATCGGACAAGATCGGCGTCATCGGCCGTTTGATGTCGATCTGCGACGCCGTCGTCGTCGGCGGCGGAATGGCGAACACGTTCCTCGCAGCCGAGGGGAAGCCGATCGGCAAATCGCTGTGCGACAAAGACCTTGGACCTGCGCTCTCCATCCTCGACGGCATCAAACATCATAAGTCCAAGGCGAAGCTCCACGTGCCGAAAGACGCGATCGTCGCGAAGGCGCTGGCGGCGAACGTCGACCCGCAAGACGTGAAGATCGCCGAGGTCAAGCCCGACGACATGATCCTTGACATCGGCGCCGGAACCGCGATGGACTATCGCGGCGTCATCCTCGAGGCGAAGACGGTGCTTTGGAACGGCCCGATGGGCGTCTTCGAAAACGATTTGTTCGCCGCGGGAACCGAAGCGGTCGGTCAAGCGATCGTCGATTCGGGCGCGATCTCGGTCGTCGGCGGCGGTGATTCGGCGGCTGCAGCGCACAAGCTCGGCTTCGCCGATAAGATGACGCACATATCGACCGGCGGCGGCGCGACCCTCGAATATATCGAAGGCAAGGAACTTCCGGGTGTCGCTGCGCTGCGGAGCGCGAAGACAGCGTGACTCGCCGCCCGCTTTTCGCAGCCAACTGGAAGTGCTTCAAGACGCCAGATGAGACGCGGGCGTACGTCGACGCGTTCCGAACCGGCGCCGAAGCGCTCATCCCTAAAGCCGATATCGCGCTCTTGCCGCCGTTCATCGACCTCGAGACGATTCGAGCCGCGCTCGAAGGCACGACCATCGCCTACGGCGCGCAAGATTGCTTTTGGGAGACGCAGGGCGCGTTCACCGGCGAGGTGAGCGCAGCGATGCTGGGCTCGATCGGCTGCGAGTATTGCGTCGTCGGGCATTCCGAGCGGCGGCGGTTGTTCGGCGAGACGGACGTCCTGGTCTCGAAGAAGATAACGGCCCTGCTCGCCGAGGGCGTCACACCGATCGTCTGCGTCGGTGAAACGCTCGAAGAGTACAAGCAAGGCTTGACTTTGCAGCGTTGCATGCAGCAAGTCGCCGATAGTCTCGGACATCTCGAAGACGGCGAGCGTGCGAATCTCGTCGTCGCATACGAACCGGTTTGGGCCATCGGCACGGGTCTCGCCGACGATCCGGAATCCGCGAATCGGACGATCGGGTATATCCGTCAGTGCCTCGGCGGTCTTGACGAAGCTCGCATCCTCTACGGCGGCTCGATGAAAGCGGACAACGCTGCGCAGTTCTGCGCGCAGCCGAACATCGACGGCGGTCTCATCGGCTCGGCGAGCCTCGACCCGGCGAATTTCCTCACGCTAGTGGCGAACGGGTCGGAGATGCGCGAGTGAGCGACGCGTCGACGCCCGTCGTCCTGTGCATCCTCGACGGCTTCGGTCTATCGGACGAGAAACGCGGCAATGCGATCGCGCAGGCGGACATGCCACGTTATCGCGCGCTCTGGGAGAAGTACCCGCACGCGGTGTTAGGCGCGGCGCAAGAGGCCGTCGGGTTGCCGCACGGACAGCAGGGCAACAGCGAAGTCGGCCACCTCAATCTCGGCGCAGGGCGTATCGTGCTGCAAAGCGTCACGCGGATCGATCATGCTATAAAGGAAGGGACGTTCGCGACGAACCCGACGCTGCAGCAGTGCTTCGCGCACGTGAAGCGGACGGGCGGCACGCTGCATCTGCTCGGGCTCGTGTCGGACGGCGGCGTACACTCTTCGTTCGAGCATCTCGACGCGCTCATCGATGCGGCAAAAGCGGCCGGCGTGCCGGTGAAAGTCGCCGCCTTCCTCGACGGTCGCGACGTTCCGCCTCGCAGCGCCGGTCCATACTTGGAACGTCTGGAGCGCAAGCTCGCCGAGCACGGCCACGCCTCGATTTCGATGATCTCCGGCCGCTACTACGCGATGGATCGCGACAAGCGGTGGGAGCGGACGCGGCTCGCCTACGAAGCGCTCGTCAACGCCAAGGCGTTGAACGCCGATACCGCGATCGCCGGACTCGAGATGGCGTATTCCGCGGGCGAGGATGATGAGTTCGTCAAGCCGACCATCATCGGCGACATCGATCCTATAGTCCTGGACGGCGATGCGTGCCTCTTCTTCAATTTCCGGCCTGATCGCGCACGCCAGCTGACGCGTGCATTTTCCGACGCGTCGTTCAACGAGTTCCCGGTCAAGAAGTTCGACGATTTTCTCTTCGCGATCATGACGCTGTACGACGCGACATTCGAGAACCCGGTGATGTTCGGCAAGATCTTCGAGCAGTGGACGATCGGCGAAGTCGTCGCAACGGCTTCGCAGCCGCAGCTTCGCCTTGCCGAAACCGAGAAGTACGCGCACGTCACGTACTTCTTTTCCGGTGGGCGCGAGCAGCCGTTCGCTCTCGAGGATCGAATCCTCGTTCCGTCTGCACGCGACGTCGGCACGTACGATCATCTGCCGCAGATGCGCGCGCCGGAAATCACCGAGAAGGCCCTCGAAGCGATCCGCTCCCGGAAGTATGCGCTCATCGTCATGAATTACGCGAATCCTGACATGGTCGGACACACAGGCAAGTGGGATCCGATCATCAAGGCGCTCGACGTCGTCGACCAATGCCTCGGGAAGGTCGTCGATGCGGCGCTCGAGACCGGGGCTACCTTGCTCATCACGGCCGATCACGGCAACGCCGAGGAAAAAATTGACCTCAAGACGGGCGGCGAGCTGACCGCTCACACCATCAACGACGTGCCGCTCATCCTCGTGTCGAGCTCCGCGAACGGCAAGCTCGCGAGCCCCGGCAAGCTCTGCGACGTCGCTCCGACGATCTGCAAGCTCATGGATCTCCCCCAACCGGCCGAAATGACCGGCCGCAGCCTCTTGATGTAGTAGGCCGAGCGATGCTCGGCGTGTAGTAGGCCGAGCGAAGCTCGGCTTGTAGTAGGTCGAGCGAAGCTCGGCTTGTAGCGGTCGAGCTTCAGCTCGACCGCCGCGGCCCGCCAAATGGATGCCGCTTCTTCCGTCAAACCATTGGGCGTGGCGATGATCGTCGCGTCTCTTTTCCTTCTGGCAACTGCGCTACCCGTCTTCAGCTCGGCGCACTACGTCGAGTCGTCACCTCACGGTTGGTGCTCTATAGACATCAACTATCCGCAGCTCTCGGGTCTGGCGGATACCTCCCTCCAATCCTTGATCAATCGACGTCTCTACCACGCATTTGTCGAACTGCCTGAGCGAGATTATTCGTACGCGTCGTACTTCGACGCGTTCGGCTCGACCGTGGATCATCCGTCGATGACAGACTGCGAGAAACGGATGGTCTCACTTACGGTGAGTATGAGGAAGGACAAGTTCGGTTCGGCAGCTTTACATGCATCGTACGACGTTAGCGAGTGGTATCGTATCGGTTCGGGTGGGGAGTCTCTATTCAGCTTCGTGGGGGATGGAGTTGAAGCCGTATACCCGAGTGCGCACCCGACCGACTACTGGTGGACTGTAAACATCGATATGTCAGATGGGAAGGTTCTCGGATTCAATGACATTTTTCGAACCGATGTGACCCACGCCAAACGACTGGATGATCTGATCGCGGCCAGTCTACACAGATATCCAGATGCTGCGGAGGATCACCTCGTGTCGTCCTTTCGGAACAAGGACCTCCGCGGCAGACCTCAGCCGCTCGTTTGTCCAGGTGGAATCACGTTCTTCAACCTGATCGATGTCCACGCGATGGCTGCGGTGGCGGCCTTCGTTAGCAGAGATGACTTGATAGCCGCAGGCGTTGTGAAGAATCCCCTCGTGCTCGAAGCAATCAAGGAACCTCGTCGCGCGGGCAGCAGCAACTGCGGCTAGAGTTATTCGCATTGAGGGTCGAGCCAATGCCCGACCACTATAGAGACTTTTTACCTTTGGCTGCCCAGGCACGTGCGATGAGATCGATCGAGCCGTCCGCCGCGATCGGCAGCGTCGCCAGAAGTCGATCGCGCAAACGCGATCTCATTTCGTCGGAGAGCGACGCGACGAGCTCCTGCGAAGGTGCGTGTCCACGCTGGAGTGGCGCCCAGTAGTCGTCGAAATCGCGGAAATGCGCGGGCGCATCGAGCGCTCTCACCTCAACATCACTCAGATCTGCGGATTTGAACGCGGCTTCGAGGCGATCAGGTTTGCAAATCTCGAAGGCCGGATCGTCGTCGGACGCGGCCTCGGCGCCGGGATCGATCGACTTCGCCGCTTCCCAGAAATAGCGCAACACTTGCATCTCGCCGTCGAAATCCCATAGGTACGTGGCGACGATGCCGCCCGGCTTTGCGACGCGTACGAATTCCGCGAACCCCTTGGATTGGTCCGCAAAGGCGTTGAGCGTCAGTCCGGACACGACCGCATCAAAAGCGTCATCGTGCATCGAGAGACTCGACGCGTCCGCTTGTTCGAAATCGACGCGACGGTCGGCGATGTTCGCCTGCGCATAAGCGAGGAAAGCGCTCGAACGGTCGACGGCTGTGATGCGCGCGGGTTCGGCACGTTTGAGAATCGCTTGCGTGAGCGCACCCGTTCCACTGCCGATCTCCAACCACGTAGATCCCGGTCGAACGCCTAGCCAGTCGACGAACATAGCCGCGGCGACACGACTCCATCGGCCGATGTAGGCCTCGTACGATTGGGCGTCGACCCAAAACGCATCAGATCGCTGCAAGCTCATCTTGTTCCCCGTTCACAACTTGGCAACATCTGCGCCGCCATCTCGGCCGCGCACCCTGCCTATTCTTTGCCATATTCAAACGCGACGACCGATCTCGCGTCCACCTATACATCCTATACATATGGAAGGAACACGTTTCGAATGGACACGCCGGATGCCCTTACGAGCGCGGCGGCCGGAATGCGTCTCCAGGCCGATCGGCTCGACGTCATCGCTCAAGATCTCGCGAACGCGTCGACGATCGGCTATCGCGAGCGCAGCTCAAATGGCAATTTTGGCGCTTCGCTCGGCTCGGCCATCGAAAAGGCCCCTCGACAGGGCGCACTGCGCAGGACCGGTGTTTCGACGGATCTCGCTTTGGTCGGTCCAGGCTATTTCGCGCTTGCGACGCCGAACGGCATCAGTTACTCGCGTGACGGCCGCCTCGCGAAGACCGACGATGGAAGTCTCGCCGACATCCACGGCAACAAGCTGCTCGGCGCGCTCGGGCCGGTGCGCTTTCCGCACGGTGCGCATCTCGAACCGAACGGCCGGATACTCGCAGACGGACGTGTGGTCGACACCCTGCGCCTGGTCGAGCTTCCACAATCTCGAATCGCCGAAGATGGCCCATACACGTCGACTGGTGGGTTGCCGCTCAAGGCATCGTCGACGACCGTCCACATCGGCTACCTCGAGGAATCGACCGTAGATCCGATCGCCGAGATGACCGCGCTCGTCTCGGCGCAGCGAGCATACGAAGCCGACCAGAAGGCGGCCCAACGCGCGGACGAAACGTTGCGGCGCGCCGTGACGGACGTGCCGGCGGTCCGGTCGTGAACCGCGCGCTCGTTGACGGCGCAGCCGGCATGGCCGCGCAGCAGACCGCGCTCGACACGATCTCATCGAATCTCGCCAACATCGATACGCCCGGGTTCCGCGCAGCTCGACCGGAGTTCGCCGAACTCGTCGGCGCCGATGGCGTCAAGCTCGGCACGGCCTCGGCCTCCTCGCGCACGCTCTTCATCCCAGGGCGCCTCGAGTCGACCGGCGACGAGCACGATCTCGCGATCGATGGCGACGGATTTTTCCGCGTCAAGATGCGCGACGGTCGCACTGCCTATACGAGAGCCGGCAATTTCACGCCCGACGCACGCGGCCGGCTTGCGCTTCCGAACGGCGCGATGCTCGACGGCATCTGCCTTCCATCAGGGACGACGCGAATGGACGTGTCGGCGGACGGTGCGGTCGTCGCGCATGTCGCCGGCAAGACCGCTCCGGTTCGCGCGGGCTACGTGCATTTGCACACATTCGACGAAGTCGACGCGCTTCGGCTTGACGACGGGATGTTCTACGCGACGGCGTCGGCCGGCAAGGATCGCGCCGGGCGACCAGGCATCGGCGGTTTCGGCCGCCTCGAACAGCGATCTCTCGAGCGGGCGAACGTGAGCGTCGTCGATGAGATGATGTCGATACTCGCCGCTCAGCGCGCGTACGAAGCGAACGCGAAAACGGTGCAAGCCGCCGACGAGATGCTCCGCCTCGGGCTTTGCACTTAAATTAGGAGCGGTTGGGACGAGCCGCCGAGGGTTTCCACCCAGGACGGTCGTTTTCGGTGGAGACGCGGACGAAGCAACGACTATTGCCGCTGCTGGCCTTTCATTTTTCGGTCCTACGGGTTGATTCCGTGGCGCGACTCGGTATGAGGGCGCACCAATAAATGACCTTTTCCCAATAAATACCCGGCCTACCGCGGCTCTCGATCGACTTTCCCAATAAATGCCGGGCGCGACCTCGCGCAGCCCCGCCCGCCCTGGAAACGGAATGCGCCCCGCACGCCGTTTTCGCCGCATCGGGTCGGTGTGCTATCGTGTTTTTGGCTCAGCCGAAAAGGAGGATGTCATGGACAAGAGCGAGCGCACCGCGCGAATCGCGAAGAACCTGCTGCATTCGACCCCGCACGAGATCCGAAGTGACGAGAGGCACGAGGTTGGAGCGCGATCGGAGGCCGCTGGCGGCGTCGAACGGCTCGCCACGATAAAAGCTATTCGCGAGGTCGCCGGGCGGATGCCGGCCGATGTCGGTCCGTACGGGCTGCTCGACGAGATGCTCGCGCTCGCGGCTAGGAACCTCGAGGCCTGCGGCAAGGCGCCGGGCGCGGCTCTGCTTCGACAGATTTATTGCCTGGACGAGACTTAAAGTGGTGTCCTATTCGCCAGGACCTTACGTCGAGGCGTCAGCGTGACGATCCACACCGGATTCTTGACGGTTCGCGTCGTAGGTTTATCTACGTCCGCCCTCGTTGTCAGGAGCTTGGAGATGCCCACGCGTAACGTCAAGTCGCGCAAGAGCGCCCAAAGGAATCGGGATCGGGAAACGTGCGCGAAACTCGCGCAGCTCCTGGGGTACTCGATAGTCAGCGGTTTGCCGTTCGAGAAATACTGGCGGTATGTGCAGGACGGGAGATTCGTCGTCCGCCCCGACGGCTCGTTCTTCATCGCGACTAAGGCCGCCGGCCACGAGCGCGTAGCCGCGCAGGCGGAGGGCCTGTCGCCGCGAGCGCGCCCGAAATCAGTTTCATAAAGACGCCGTAAACGGTAAAGCATGAACCGTGCGCCGGGCCTGCGCAGCGCATCCGGACAATTGTGCCGTTGAAACTCACGTGCACGCACACGCCGGAGTGCGAAAACGTGAAATTGGACAGTCCTGAACTTTGGAAGCGGCGGCTTGAAATCATCGGTAAGAGTCGAAAGACCTTGGACCACTGATCCCGGGTTATCTTGAGCGACATGAAACAGGTCGCCGAGTGCGTGGAAGATATACTGGTCATTCGCGTGCTCCCGGTTCGGACCCACAACTGCAGACGCTATCGTGCGGCCGCTTCGCGTGACGCAAAGTCTAACTTAGGCCCATGCCGACGATTTGAACTGCTATCGCGCGGCCGCGAGCAATGAGTGGCGCGAAGGCGCTGCGGTCAAGCTCGTATCTCTGGGCAATCAGCGACAGGAAGTCCAAGAGATACACGGGCGTCAACCCGAGCTGGCCGAAGATGCCGAGCAAGTGCTCTTCCGCCTTTATGCGCCAGTCGTGGTCGTCGTCCATCGCGACGAAGACATCGCGCATGAGAATCGGATCGGCGTGCACGTACAGCGACGGCACGCCGTAAACGCTCTCGAAGGCGCTCGTGTACTTATTTCCCTTTTTGTCCGTCTTGACGTCGCCCGCTTTCGCCATGGCGACGTGCATCGTGGCCACTTGTTTGTTCCCGGAGTACTCGTCGCGACTGCCGCTCGTCCTCTTCCACTCCAAGTACTCGTTGACAAACAGAAGATTCAGCTGCGGCGACGGGTTGTCGAGCCGCGACACGAGCGCGAATTTCCGCGCGCCGATCGACGCGAACTGATCGAACGCGTCTTTCCTGTGGCTGTCGAAATACTTGGCCGTCAAGACGTATTCGTAGATGCAGCGGTTGAGCACTATCACCGGTCTCGTCCGACGAGCAGGAGCCAGGTCAGCCACGCCTTCGGCGGCGCCGACAGCCATAACGCCGAGGTAGGCGTGCCAACGCGCCAGCGCCACGTCCTTCCTGGACGCGGGCGAGCCCGCGAGCGAGAACTTCTTGCCGATCGACTCGATCGAGTCCCGAATTGCTGAAACGTGGTCCCGAATCAAGGCGACACTCGCGTCGACGATTTCCTTCTCCGTCAATTTGTTCGTCCTCGGTCCGATATGGGCAGTCCGTTGCGTCGATTCGATGCTCTCGCGGCAGCCTCATGCGTAACGGGGCCGCGTGCGAATGCGGCGAAGTGGAGAGCATGGCGGTGTCCGAGAGAACGAGCAAACTTGTCTGGAACCGCGCGCGAGCGCTTTGCAGCAAATGTCGGCGCGACGTCGTCGCCAACATAGGCGGCGATCCGAAGCTGACGGGCTTTCTGGCGCACGTCACGGCGCGGAGCCCTGGCGGCCCGCGATACGACGCGATGTTGACCGCCGAGGAGCGCGACGGCTACGCCAACCTTATCTTGCTCTGCGGAACATGTCACGCCGACGTCGATGCCGCGCCGGAACACTTCACCGTGGCGAAACTTCATAGCATAAGAAACGACCACGAGCAGTGGTGCGCGGACAAACTAACCGTCGACGACGAGCGGCGCGCGATCAAAGGCGAAATTCTCGCCGACGCCGTCGACCTCGTCGTGGACAGGCTCTCGCTCGATCGTTGGGACGAGTGGACCGCGCAGGTGCTCGGTCCGAACCCGTATCGCTGGCCCTCATGGTCGCTCAAGGAGTTTCGCATCGAGGCGCGGCCCGCCGTGCACGGGATCCTTTGGCCGCACGACGCAAGGTCGCTCGAAATCTCCTCGAAGATGCTGCTCGACGCGGTCGTCGAGTTCCACTCGACGTACTGCCAGTACTCCGGCTACGACCCTCGACCGGGAAGCAAGACCGTCGATTTCGAGTATCTCGTGTGCCCTTCGCAAACGCAGTTGCTCAGCGGATCGAACGCCGACGGCTATCACGAGTTCAGACGCATACTGGAAGACTGGGACGCGACACTCGAACTTGGGCTCGTCCACATGACCAAATGCGCGAACTGGTTCGCCGACGCTGTGCGCGAGCACGTGAACCCGCGCTTTCGTATCAAGGACGGGGCCTTTAGAATGGAGCCGTCGAAATTCGATGCGGGTCACGGTCCATGCGTCTTCACCGAAGGCGAGAAGCGGCGGCTCCTCGCCAAAGGCCACACGATACGCAGGTCGCCGGGAGTGTGGGGCATCGTCGCCGACTCCTGGGAAAACGCGCCGAAGCGCGGCGACGTCCATCACGACGGCGTGGCCTAAGTTGCGTCAGCGAGGGCTCGCGGCCGGGCGCAAAGGGCGCGCTTCGACCTTTTTCTTCCTTAGAGAAAGTCTGATTTAGCTCACGCAATCGACCGGTTAGAAGCGGCCGGGCCGAGCGCCACTAAGGGATGATTGCGTCGATGTCCTGGGCCCCGTGTAAGACCCTCAATATTCGCACGAGCCCGTCGGCTTTCTGGTAGACGATGAGGTACGGTCGTTTCACAATAGTGCGCACGCCAGGCCCGAGATCGAGGCGCTCCACGCCGCTGCCGGGAAAGACGCGCAACCGTTAGCCTGCGGCCCAGATCCTCTGCACGAGCCGCTCGGCGGCGGCGCGCGAATCTTCGCCGATGTACGTGCCGATCTCGACGAGGTCGGCGAGCGCCTCAGGCGCCCAGAGAAGCTTCAGCGCGGCCGTCGTTTGCCGCCGCGCATCGCGGCGCGCCGCGCCATGATCTCGTCGACGACGGCCTTGATGTCGAGCGGTTTCGCCTCGCCGCGATCGGCCGAGGCGATTGCGGCGGCGATGCTCTTGCGGATGCGCTTGAGGCGAGCCGCCGGCGCCGCACGAAGTCGTCGCTCCCCGCCGAGCCGCTGGCGGAGCGTCGCGACGACGTTTGAGAAATCGTCCATGCGCGGGTTGCCGCCGGACGAGAGCATTCGGCGAAGACGTTTCGCGGGCACGCCCGTCAGCGGCGCCAGCTTCTCGAAGCCGACGCGCGCATCCACGAGGTCGCGCAGGAGCACCCGCGCGACGAGCGCCTCGCCGCCGAAGAATCGGGCGAGCGCCTCGTCGAACAGCGCGGCGGCGAACGCGCGATCGCGACGCGCGCGCTCGATCACCGTCTCGCTCGAGTCCCTCGTCAGGGGCGCCTTGGCGTCGCCAGCTCGGCGAGCGGTCTTGCCGCGCGATCGACGTCGCTCGGTCGCGTCAGCCCGCTCCTGGAGCGCGTACTCGCGCGCGCACTCGGCGACGAGCCGGTCGATGCGCGCCGCCCGGCCCTTGTCTTCCCTGACCCGTTCGTACAATGTGCTGCCCGTGCGACGTTTTCGGGCTTCAGTTGCATTCACGACGGGCTTCCTTTCGAACGCGCTCGACCACGGACCGTCCGCTTCTTCGACTCGTCGTCCGCCACAAAAAGATCGACCGGCACATGGAAGTGATCGGCGAGCCTGCGCGCGACGTCCGCGTCGATGCGTGCGCCGC
>Ga0126371_10005182_pt1 | contig 11566 bp, 17 predicted proteins | sample PanSoiMetaPlot_4_FD_110145 | JGI IMG/M metagenome (GOLD analysis project Ga0126371, IMG submission 110145) | Tropical forest soil microbial communities from Panama - MetaG Plot_4 | ecosystem: Environmental > Terrestrial > Soil > Tropical forest > Bulk soil | place: Panama | collected 2016-02-17
AGCCAGGATCTGGTCCACGGGAACTTCAATCTCGCGAACACGATTGCCGCCGACGACCGACTGTGGGTGGTTGACGTCGAAGGACTCGGCCCTGGCCCGCGCGCCTACGACCTGGCCGAGGCGCTGCTGGTCGCCGCTGAGCTCGGGCATGCGACCGAGTCGGCCGCGGCCAGGTTGTGGGCATACTCGTCAGACGTCGACCGCCGGGAGTTCGCGATCTGCGCGGGGTCGGTCGCGTTGACATTGCTCGACGCCAGCGCGCGCCACGGCTGCACCAGCCAGACGGCAGAAGCGTTGCCTCGCATCGTCAGAGTCCTGGAACGCGCGCTCGACCTGACCGGCGCGTGACCGGGCCGCCATCGACGGTCAAGGCTCGTCTGTGCTTGTGTCGCGCGGCTAGGGCGAGGCCGGCGTTCCAGCCAGGTGCGCGGCCGTCGCTAGGTGGCTGAATCACGTCCATGTCCTGACCGCTGCGTGCGAGCAGCCAGGCAACCAGCGAGTTGGAGTTCCACATGTCTCCGCTGCCGAGTTCGTCGCGGCCCCAGGTCAGCGGCGGGACGGTGTTCACGAGGTCGAGCAGTGCGTCGGCCTGACGCGGGTCCGTGCTGATTCGCCTCGGGCTTTGCACCGCTTCGGCGACGTCGGCGATTCGTCCGTTCCGCCAGCAGCGCACCTCGTACTGAAAGGCACGGTAGCGGCCGAGGAGCTTCGTGCCGACGGGGCCTTTGCGGACGACACCGCGGTTTGGCGACCGTTCGTTCCATGCTGGCGCCATCTCGATGACAAACCGTGTGCCGCAGCAGTCGGTCACTACCAGCGCGGCATGGTAGAGGTCGCGGGCCCGTCGGCGCTGGTGCAGTGAAGCGAGGGCCTCGTAGATCCGCCCGTTCCAGCGGACTGAGTGACCGCCAGCACCGAGCGGGATCCAGTACAGGTCGATGGCGCTCTCGTCCATGCCGCCCTGGAACGCCTGTTTCACCGTTCCAGGTTCGGCCGCCGGCGATCGTCGGCCCAGGGTCTGACGGCCCGAGTGCGCTGGCCATTCGGGCCTACTGCGTCCGGCTGCCTGGCGTCACGAGCCGCTGGCGTACCTGTCGTGATGCCGCAGCTCGACGTTCTCGTCCTGGCGGCCGAGCGGAGTGAGGTCCAAGTACTGATCGGTGGCGCAGAGCAGGTCGGCGACGGTGAAGCCGGAGTAGGTGTGCAGGACCTTGTCGCCGTCGCGATAGAAGACGCTGACACCGCCCTGCTCGCCTGGCCGTGCGGCCCACGCCTGTCCCATGTCGATCAGCTCTTGCTTGGTCCTGAAGTTCCACTCGATCGGCGCGACGGCTTCGTCGTGGGTGACATGGAAGTCGTAATTGAAGTCGCTGCCCTGGGACGAGTACCACGGGAACGGCCAGCCCATCCTCTGCCGGAACTCCTCGATCTTGCCGATCGGGGCGCGCGACACTGCAGCGAACGTGGTGTTGTGGGCGTGCAAGTGTGCGAGGTCACCGACGTTATCGGCCTGGTATGAGCAAACTGGGCAGCCCTGATCCCAGGTCGGGTCGAACATGAAGTGCTGCACGATGAGCTGATGCCGGCCCTCGAACATATCCAGCAAGCTCACTTGCCCATCCGGTCCGTCGAACAGGTACTGCTTCTCCACTAGGACGGCAGGCAGCTCCCGGCGTCGCTCTCTGACGCGCGTCAGCATCTCGGCCGCCTGCTCCTCTGCTGCCAGCAATTCCTTACGCTCGGCGAGCCACTCGCCGGCCGGTACGATCCGCGGAACGCTCATCGTGCTCCTCCTTGCTCGACGCTCTCGGCTAGCCGACGAACAGGCTAGCCACCGATGGACAGCTCGGGTCCGGCTGTGAGGACAATCTGGCGCAACGCGCGGAGGCGGCTTAGCTGGCAGGTGTAGGAGCTAGCGAAGACGGAGGACGGTGAGGAGAGCTTCGTCGATACCCCACTGTTGCTCGGGGCTTAGGTGATGGACGAGTTCGCCAAGTCTGCCGGTGTGGACTGCTCCGACTTGTTCAACGAGCACCCGGGTTGCGTTGCCGAGCAAATCGATCTCCGGGCGGAACGAGGCGGCCCGTGCTCTCGTGGACGTGGGCGCGACGAGTACAACAGATCTCGGCAGCAGCTCGTTGGCCTGGACGATCACTCCGTAGCGACGGCCGTGCTGCTCATGGCCATTGCTGCCAAGAGGACGAAGTTCGTACACGTCACCCCGGAGCACGCATGCTCTCCATGAACGCTGCGACTTCAAGCATCTCGCGCCTGTCGTCCTCGTCGGCTTCCAGAGCCGCGACTTCGGCAGCAAGGGCAGCACGCCGACGGAGACGACGGGCGCTGTCGACGATGGCGCCGCGGATCGCCTCGGACCGACTGACACCCGTGGCTTCCAACTGCGCGAGTGCCCTCATGGCCTCCGGGTCGAGGCGAACGCTAATGGCTGAGGACATGAACCGAATGTATCACAATTCGTCATACAGCACCGCGCAGGGCTGTTAGTCCCCTGTGGCGCCGTCGATGGCTTCTCTGATCAGGTCCGCATGCCCGTTGTGGCGCGCGTATTCCTCGATCATGTGCGTGTAGACCCATCGGACTGAGCATGGCTGGCCGCCGTTGTCGAAAGTCTGGTCTAGCGCAACGCCGGCGACGGCGGCGCGGATGTCGCCGATTGCCTGGCTGTACGCATCGAAGACGTCCTGAGTGCTCGCGCTACCGAGGTTCTCGATGTCGCCTTCTGGATCGTCGTTGCTGTAGTACAGCGGCGGCACCTGCTGCGAGGTCTGTCCGCCGACGCCCCGCAGGAACCATCCGCGCTCAACGTCAGTGAGGTGACGGACCAGGCCGAGCAAGGTGAGGTTCGAGGGCGGACAGGAGGCGGTACGGAGCTGCTCGTCGTTGAGTCCGGCGCACTTCATGAGAAGCGTGGCCCTGTGATAGTCGAGCCACTGGTCGAGCGTGACTCGCTCATCCGCGCTCGTACTCGGCTCGATTCTTTGCATTGATGCGTTCATGCCAGGGCTCCGTCGAGGTTGATCCGATCATCTGGATGCGGCGCGGAGGTTGGACGAAGGTCTCCGCTTCGCGGTCTTCACTGTGTCAAGGCTCAGCCCGCGAGGTGGTCGAAAATCGGCGCCCAGTTCGCCGCCGTCATAGGGTCAATCACAGACAAGACCGTGAGGAGGAGAGAGTGACCACCGGTGGCTTCTCGTCGAAACGGCTGGCCCGCGTGCGAGACGCACTCTCTCGTCACGTCGACGCTGGCTACGTCCCTGGTGCTGTCGCTGTCGTCGCCCGTCACGGCGAGGTCCACATCGAGGCAACGGGCACTCTCGCCTTCGAGGGCGAAGGCTCGGGCACGCCGATGGCAGCAGACACGATGTGCCGCATCGCCTCGACGACCAAGCCGATCGTCGCCGTCTGATGACCAGCGATCACCTGACGCCTGCGCAGAAGGCGGTCTCCGGGTTCTCGCCAGGGTACTTTGACGACTTCGGCTGGGGCTTCGGGATGGCAGTCCGTACCCGGCGCACCCACCTCGGACCCTCCGCCGGGAGCTACGGATGGAACGGGGGATACGGCATCATCTAGTACAACGACCCAGCCGAGGACATGACGGCAATCCTCATGATCCAGCGGGCGCCTGCTCCGCCCGGGCTGCCGATCCTCTTCGACTTTTGGACGGCCGCCTACCAGGCGATCGACGACTGACCCCGGCACCTTGAACCGCCGAGTCAGCCGGCGGGTAATCGCAAACGCAGATGTGTCGTGTGGGTCACCCCGATGGGTGATCCGCGCCTTATGGTCGGGAACCGGCCCCGGCTGGGCCTCGTCAAAGACGGCGTGAGACTCCGTGTCATCGCGAAACACGTGCCGCTTGCTGGCACTTTGCCGCCCGGGGTGCTGACTGGACGGGATGCGAGTGAGCACTGAACGCAGGCGTCGTGGCAGGTCAGCCTTGGCGATGGTCAGTGGAACCGTGACCGTGCTCGTCCTTGCCGGGTGTGCGAGCTCGGCGAAGTCGCCATCCCCTGTGCCCACGACGGCCGCGTCGTGGGCCTGTTCGGCTCAGCCACCGGGTTGCGGCAGCGCGCAGGGGACGGCGGAGAGCCTGGCCGACTTCACCTGGTCAGCTGCCCCCGCCGCACCGCTTTCAGCCAGGATCGCGCAGGCGTCGGTGTGGACGGGTACCGAGTTCCTCATCTGGGGCGGAATGGAAGAGAACAAGGGCCTGACGATGGCTGACAACGGTGCAGCGTATAACCCGGTAGCCCGCGCCTGGACCCCGATGTCGGCTTCGCCTCTGTCACCGCGTAATAGCGCCTTCGCCGCGTGGACCGGGGCCACGGCGCTGTTCTGGGGCGGCTGGAACGGGGACGGCTCGCTGCTCATGAACGGGGCGAGCTACGATCCGGCCACCAGGACCTGGACGATGCTGCCCGCCGCGCCGCTGCCGGTGGGAATTGACGACCTGCAGGCGGCTGTGTGGACCGGCGCGCAGATGGTAGTGATCCAGCCCGGGGCGGGTGCCGCCTTCGACCCGACCACCCGCTCGTGGACGGTGGTGCCGGGACTGCCTCAGGTCGCCGGCTGGCATCCGTTCGTAATCGGGGCCAGCTGGACCGGTAACGAGGTCATTACCTGGGTCGCGAGCCAGCGGCCGGTGGCCAACGGCACTCGTCCCCCCGGCTTTCGTTTCAGCGCCTACTCGTGGGTGCCAGGAAACCAGGCTTGGACCATCGTTCCCAGCCAGCCGGACCACGCAGGCTTCCCCTTCGGCACCGCCGCCCCCATCGGAGGCCGGGTCTTGTTCCTCGGCGGCAAGAGCTGCGGGCCGGGCGCCTTGTGCCCGCTGCAGGACTTCTTCGACGGCGCCTGGTTCGCCCCGTCAGGGACCTGGGCCGGCCTGCCGGAGACGTACTCCGGAGGGTCCGGGCCGGCCGTCTGGACCGGGTCGGCGATGGTGGTGTTCGCCACCAAGGCCGGCGCCACTCCCGGCCCGCCGAACGCGGCGCCAGATGTCCCCTCAGGCGCGGCGGCCGCATTCGACCCATCGGGCGGTGCCTGGACCGACCTGGCTCGATGCCCGGTCGCTGACCTGGCCAATGCCAGCCTGGCCTGGACCGGGCAGCAGCTCATCGTCGTGACGATGAATGACGAATCGGGCGACACCCCGCAAGTAGAGGTGCTGTCGTCACCTGTCCGGAACAGCAAGTAGCAGCGTCCGTCGGCGGGGCCTTAAAAGCTATCAACCACTATTCCCGCTCGTCGCGACGGCCACGACAATGCCGAGGACGAGCGCGACAATGCCGCCGATCCATGCAGCCTTCGCCAGAGTGTCCGGCCGGCCCTGGTTACGGAACTGGCTCTGGGCGATGATCCCAAGGACGATTGCGGCCGGCGAGCAGAGGAACCAGCAAATGATCCCGATCACGGACAGCACCGTCGGTGTGTTCGACGGCGGGTTCTGAGGGCCTGGGAAGCCCCCGTATCCCGGACCGTAGCCAGGAGGTGGTCCACCATAGCCAGGAGGAGGCCCCCCATAGCCAGGAGGAGGCCCTCCATAGCCGCCGGGGCCGCCCGGGCCTCCGGGATAATTGGGCGGCTGTTGCCCGCCGTATCCCGGCGGTGGGTTTTGGTCTGCCATGACTCCTCCGAAATTCAAATCCGTTTACAGTAGACCGAAGCGCACTAGCTGCCAGACCTCGGAGATTGCAAGGGCCGCAACAATACCGGTAATAGCTGCCGTGTTGCGTGTTTTCGCCGGCAACTGCCGCCACCGCTCCGCCGAGCGGGTTTTGCGGAGCATCGGAAGGGTGATTACGGCGACGGCTCCGAACACGGCCAGGGGCGAAGCGCGCAGCGCCGCTACCGGATGACCCCGCCCAAGATCGATCCCGGCGTGAGTCCCGCCGCAGAACGGGCACGGAATTCCGGTCAGTATCCGGAGCGGGCATACCGTGTGGGGCATCGGCAGCCAGGCGAGAACCAGCAGGCCAGATGCCACGGCGGTTAGCCGGGCCGAGGCATTGTGCCCCGGGCTGAGCCCGCGCCACCATGCCGTCATGCGGCAGAAAGCCATAACCATCCCGCTCGCACCTCGTTCGCTGGCCTCACGGCTTGGGCAAGTATGTCACCTTTGCGGCCCGCAAGCAGATCGCCGAGTTGCATGCAAGGGCCGCAGGGCCTGTCTCTTAACTGGCGGGTCCAATCACGCCAGCAAGAGCTACGAGAGCGGAGAGCCAGATCTCTTGACTAGTCAGACCTGTCTGTCTAGAACCCAGCGCGCGTAGGACCTAGCTGGCCGCAGCCGCGGCTATCGCGGACCGGACCGCGTCGGCTAGGCCTTCCAAAGGGACCTTGCCGTCGATCCGGCGGCCATCGACATAGAACTTCGGGGTGGCGTTGACGCCGTTCCTGATGCCTTCCTGCACGTCGCGTTCGATCTTGCTCGCATAGACGTTGCCCACGACGTCGTTCTCGAACCTGGCAATGTCCAGATCTAGGCGCTCGGCGTAGCCCAGCAGTGAGCGCAGATCGAGCTGCGACGCGGGCCGGAGCAGGAGCTCGTACATCTCCCAGAATTTCCCCTGGGCGGCTGCGGCCTCGGCCGCCTCGGCAGCCTGCTCGGCGTGGGGATGCACCTGCGGAATGGGAAAATTGCGGAAGGCGAAACGGATCTGGCCCGGGTGCTGGTCGAGCAGAAGGTGCACGTCCCGGGCAGCTCCCCGACAGTACGGGCATTCGTAGTCGCCGTATTCCACGACCGTCACAGGCGCGTCAGCTGGACCGAGCACATGGTCGTCGCCTCTCAGCTCAAGAGCAGTGGACTCCTCCACGTCACCCGCCTTTCACTTACACGTAGTTCATCTGGGTGTGACGCGGTTCGTGGTCAACGAGCTCGTCACAGGTCGGGCAGTACCAGCGGGCATCGATGGGGGTGCCGCAAGTGAGGTGACGCGGAGTGTCCGCCGCGTCGGTGTGCCTGGTTCCCCAGCGGGCGAGCAGCCGGAGCGCGCCGGCGAGTTCGGTGCCCTCGGCGGTCAGTTGGTAAGCGGCCCGGGGTGGCCGCTGAGAGTAGGGCCGGGCCACCAGCAGCCCGTCGCGCTCGAGCCGTTTGAGGCGCTCGGACAAGATGTTGGCGGCGATGCCCGGGATCTGGCTGAGAAGTTCATTGAACCGGAGCGCGCCGGGCAACAGTGCCTCCACCACGAGTAGCGTCCACCGGTCGCCGACTCGGGCGAGCGCTTCGGCGAGCGGCGAGGACTCCGCCGCGGATTCAGCCATGGGCTGATCCTAGCCCTGTTGACTTGCCGATAATAGATAGTAGTTTGCAAGTTACTACTTACTGGAGGTGGCAGAAATGACGATCCTCGATGAGATCGGGCCAAGCATCAGGCAGCTCGCAGAAGGTGCTGGAACCTCGGTCGTGGGCGTCGGGCAGCGCTGGGGCGTGGGGTCCGGCATCGTGCTCGGCGCGGGACATGTCCTGACCAACGCGCACAACGTGCGCGGCGACCAGGTGACGGTCACTTTCGCCGACGGGCGCACCGCAGAGGGGAACATAGCTGGGCTCGACATCGACGCCGACCTGGCCGTCATCAGCGTCGACACCGCCGGGGCGCCCGCGCTGCCATGGGCCGACGACACGCCCGCGGAGCTGGGGACGCCGGTGTTCGCCCTGGCCAACCCGGGCGGGCGCGGGCTGCGCGTGACATTCGGGTTCGTCTCAGGTATCGACCGGACCTTCCGCGGCCCCCGCGGCCGGCGCATCACCGGCAGCCTCGAGCACACCGCCCCGCTGCTGCCGGGCTCCTCCGGTGGCCCCGTTGTCAGCGCCGCAGGGCAGTTGCTCGGCATTAACACCAACCGTCTCGGCGAGGGCTTCTACCTAGCCATCCCCGCCGACGAGACGCTACGGGGCAGGACCGAGACACTCGCCCGCGGAGAGTCAGCGCAATCGCCGAGGCTCGGCCTCGCCATCGCCCCTAACTACGTGGCCAGGCGGCTCCGCCGCGCCGTCGGCCTGCCAGAAACTGACGGCCTGCTCATACGCGAAGTGGAGGAAGACAGCCCGGCCGCCCGCGCCGGTCTCGCGCAAGGCGACCTGATCGTGGCCAGCGCGGGTCACTCGATACGCACCGTGGACGAGTTGTTCGACGCGCTGCAGGCAGCGCAAGGCGGCACCATCGAACTCAGCATCCTCCACGGCACCGACGAACGGACCATTCAGGTCAGCTTCGGAGATCACGGCTAGCCACGCAGGGAAGCATAAGCATTCTCGCCGGGCACAAAGAAAGCGAGCCCGGCCCAACCAGTACGGACGTTCAGCTCAGTTCTAAACTCGGCGCAATGGGCGGGCCACGGACGAAGGTGGAACTGACCGGCGTGCCGGAGACGGCGCTGTGGAATCTCTACCAGCGCGCGTCCGCGACGCGCGCGAGGTACCTGGACGACCCGCGCGCCGTCGAGGTGCTGGCGCGGCTGGACTACCCGTTCCAGCGATTCGACTTGCCCTACCGTGGCCTGGCGGCGAGGTTGCACGCGCAGCGAGTGCGCACCCTCGACGCCGCGCTGCGACATGTGCTGGCGGGCGCCCCGGACGCCACAGTGGTCGCGCTCGGGGAGGGGTTCGAGACTCAGTTCTGGCGGGTGGATGACGGGCGGCTGCGCTGGCTCAGCCTCGACCTGCCTGACGTGGCCGTGGTGCGGCGCACGGTGCTGCCCGACGGCCCGCGCAACCGGACGCTGGCTGGTTCCGCAGACGACGCGGCGTGGACTGCCCATGTCGATCGGGAACGGCCACTGATCATCACTGCCCAGGGTCTGCTGCCGTACTTCGAGCGGGACGAGGTGCACCGCCTGTTCAGCACTTGGTCTCAGCTGCTGCCCGGCGGGTGGCTGCTGTTCGACGCGGTGACCGCGCAAATGCAGGCGGTCCGACGGCGTAACCCGCTGCCGGCCGGGTACCGCCCGCCGGACTGGACTTGGACCGTCGGCGCCGATGAACTGCGCCAGCTCCGCGACCTGCCGGGCATAACGGACTTGCATGAGGTCCCGCAGGCGGCCGGTGACCGTATGCTCGGCGTGCTGAGGCGGGTGCCTGGCCTGAAGCGGCAGCTGCCGATCTTCCCGGTGTTCCAGGCGAAGCTCGGTCTCGACCACCCCTGACGAGGCTCACAGACGTGCCGGCATTCTGGAGCAGCCAGGTGAAATGCCGTAGCGCTACCCGGCCTGGCGCAGTCCTTGTTCGGCGTATTCGGTCAGCAGGTCGCTCAGCGAGATGGCACGGCGCCCCGCCTCGGCCGCGAGCCGCTCGGCTAGGTCACCCGGAAGGACGATGGTGCGGCGCACGCTGTCGTCGCCTTCCCAGCCGTCGTCATCCAATTCAGGCAAACTCCCTCCTCTCAGGCATCACCGCCGCCAAGTCTTTGACCGTGACGTAGCGGCGAAGGATACGGTCGCTCAACAGCCCGAGGCAGCTGAGGTTCGGAAACCCGGGCCCCTGCGCGAGCCCTGCCATCACCGGCAGGTGCAGCGGCGGCGCGAGGCCGGACACGGACAGGTCGATGTCGATCTCACGCGCCAGCTCGCGGCCGCGCAGCGCGTCCCGGTATCGTGCGCGCGCGTCATCACCCAAGATGGCCTCGAACCACCGCGCATCGAAGCCGACGGCAACGACGACGGTGTCATAGGCGACGCGCTCGCGCTCATCGCCGTACGCGATAGTCACAATCACGTCGTGCTCGCGCGCCTCGATCTCGGCCGCCCGGCCGGCCAAAGTGCGAAGGCCGCGCGCGTTGTTGAGTGCCGCCTCGGCCTGCAGCGAGAAGACGCCACGATCCGTGCGCTCAAGGAACTCACGCCGGTGCACCTCGGCTAGGCGCGGCCATTCTCCAGGGTCGGAGTAAAACCGGTTTTCGCCGTAGCTCTCACCGCGTGAGTACAGCACACCGCGAGCGGTCAGCACGTCGATCGCGGAGCCCTTGTGGCAATGCTTCACGAGGTCGATGACCACCGATGCGGCGGTCTCGCCACTGCCGACAACACAGACATTTTGCGCGCGCTCGTGGTTGAGCTTGCGCGCGGCCAGCCAGTAGGTCCGCCCGTCTAGGACCCGGGGGTGATCGTGGGGCTGGCCGGGCACCGTGATAGCCGGCCCGGCGCCGGTGATGACCACGCCGTCGGCAGCTACCGGGTCGCCCGCCTCCAGCCTCACCTCCCAGCGATCGCTGTCGGCCACTTCCAGGCCGGCGACGACGCCGCGGACAATCTCAGCCTCCGCCGCATCGGCGACTTCGCGCAGGTAGCTGCTCCACTGGCGATGCGTAGGCCTCAACCGGCCGTGGTCGACCCAGTCGCTGTAGACGCCGTGTGTAATCAGGTGGCGCTGCCAGCTGTACCGAGCCATCGCCGCGACCACATCACCGGAAGCCTCACCCCAGCTCGCAGCGTACGGAAAGCCGACATCCTTCTCCGGCGGCGTCCCTAGCGGCAGCAGGCCGCTGGTGTACCCCTGGCGCCCGCTCCAATTCCCGGCCACCTCGCCCCGGTCGACCAGCACAACACGCGGCGCCGGCAAGCCGACAGCGGCGAGCGCGCGGGCCTTCGCGGCGATCGCGATACCCTTCGGGCCGGCGCCCAACACGGCAAGCGTTGACACCCCGCGAGAATAACCAGGCAACGCCAGCACGGAGCCGCCGGCGCCTGAATCTCGTCTGCCGGCCCGCAATGGCCCATACGATAGGCGCTTCGACGCCTGCGTGCGGCCGCGAGAAACCGGCAGGTAGGTTCTGGATATGGAGATCATAAATCTCGGTCAGGCGGAAGGGCTGCCGCCGGTGGATTGGGCCGCCGTCGTCGAGACGCTCGACGCGCGGTCAGCACCGCGGCCGGACGCGCCGAACTCCCGCACGACGTGGCTGTCCACCGTCAACGAGGACGGCAGCCCGCATGTGACTGCGGTCGGTGCCCTCTGGGTGGACGGCACGTTCTGGTTCCAGACGGGCGCGGGTACGCGCAAGCGCCGCAACGTCGAGCGCGATCCGCGGTGTTCGATCGCGGTGTCGATCCGGGACGCGGACGTCGTGCTCGAGGGTGACGCGGCGCGGGTAACCGAGCGGGGCACAGTGGCGCGGATTGCCAAGGCATGGGCGGACAACGGCTGGCCGGCGGAGCCCGATGAGAGCGGGTCGGGCATCACTGCACCGTTCAACGCACCGTCGCAAGGACCGCCCCCATGGCACGTGTACCGCATCGAGCCACGCTCGGTAACCGTGGTCTGGGCGACGGAGCCTGGCGGCCTGACCCGCTTCCGCTTCTGACAGCTCACCGGACAGCACGAGCACGAAGGGGAGACCTCTTGACCGGCTGGTTTGCCACCAGGCAGCTTGAGCCCGGGGTTCATCTAGTCAGCGAGCCCGCGCACGTGAACAGCTTCCTCATCGAGGGTGATGCTGCCGCGGCGCTGATCGACACGGGGCTGGGCATCGGCAACATCCGCGCCGTAGCCGAGCAGCTAGCCAGCCACGACGTGTTCGCGTTGAATACCCACTACCACTTC
>Ga0126371_10005184_pt1 | contig 11565 bp, 8 predicted proteins | sample PanSoiMetaPlot_4_FD_110145 | JGI IMG/M metagenome (GOLD analysis project Ga0126371, IMG submission 110145) | Tropical forest soil microbial communities from Panama - MetaG Plot_4 | ecosystem: Environmental > Terrestrial > Soil > Tropical forest > Bulk soil | place: Panama | collected 2016-02-17
AGCGGCAAACTGGCATTCACTGACCATACGGCCTGCCGAACTTGCGTCAGAAAACTTTCTGTTCCCGCGCGATTGCTTCGGATCACGAACGTCGCGGCGCGCGTAACAAAGAGACCGCCGCCGGTGCCGAAATAATTGCGGATCATGACGGGCCAGTATACGATCTCGGGCGCCCTTTCCTGAATCCCGTTCTGCCGGACATCCTGCACCACGCCGATCACTTCCAGCCAAGGTCCATACTGGCGGAGTCGTTTGCCGACAGCGGCCGAGGGACTGCCCCAGAACTCGCGCGCCAGGTTCGCGGAAATCATTACCATCGGTCTAAGGCCGTAGACATCGGTCCACGTAAATTCGCGGCCTGCCACAAGCCGGGCGCCCGTCGTATGGAAGAACCCGGGAGACACATTCTCGAATCGCCGTAAGGGCGCCACGCCGCCCGGATACTCCTTGCCTTCCGCGAACACGTTATCCCAGTTGGGAGTGATCATCTCCATTGGCGCCTCGAGCGCGAATCCGGCGGAGCTCACCCCGGGGATCGCTTTCAGCCTGTCAACCAGGTCGTTTTGGGTTCGAGTAACCAGTTGGGGATCCGCAAGGAGTGAAGATGGAATCGAGATACGTACCGCTTGCAGATGCTCCGCGTCAGTGAACCCCGGTTCAACGGTCCGTAACGCTTGCGCCGTGCGGATCATCAGACCCGCGCTCACCAGCAACACCAGCGCGAGCGCGACTTGCGCCACCACCAGAATGTTGCGCGCGCGATGGCGCTCGCGGCTGACGCTGGCGGTTCGGCCCGCGCTCCGCAGTGCGGCTGAAATGCGGGGGCCGGCGAATTTCCACGCAGGGATCAATCCGAGGAACAGCCCCGCCAATACCGAAAGCGCCAGCGTAAAGCCGAATGTCCGCGCGTCCATCGAGATCTCATTCAATCGCGGCAGATCGGCCGGGCCAATCGCCGCCAACAGCCGCAGGCCGGCAAACGCAAAGCCCACCCCGAGCGCCCCACCCATCAGGCCCAATAGGACGCTTTCGACCAGCAGGCTACGGACAATCCGGCCGACCCCGGCGCCGAGCGCGGCCCGTAGAGCCAGTTCGTGCTGTCGCCCCTCCGCGTGGACCAGCAGCAGGTTCGTCACGTTGGCGCAGGCGATGAGCAGCACCAGCGCGATCGTTCCCATCACCACCCACAGGACGTCGCCCACAGTGCCGAGTACCTGCTGCTTCAGCGAACGAATCGTGGGCCGGATCTTCCAGTTCTCGTACCAATGCCCGTTGCTGCCCGGTCCATTCGACCACGTGTCCATCCAAACCGGTAACAGCCGCGCCAGATCGGCGTTCGCCTGCGAAATCGCGATACCGGGCTTGAGTCTGCCGATGCCATAGTATCCGAAGCCTGCCAGAATCAAGTGAGGCCGATCAAAAGCCAGCGGCAGAATCAAGTCGGGCTCTGCCTTGACTATCCGAAAACCCCTCGGCATGACGCCGACGACTTGGCGCGGGAGCGAATCCACCATGAGATTCCTTCCGATCACCGATCGGTTCCCGCCGAAATGACGCTGCCAAAACCCATAGCTGAGTACGACGGCGGAGGAACGCCCGGAGAAATTGAACGGTTCGGTCGCTTGCGGAACCTGGTCCGCCGCCAGAAGCCAACGGCCGGCCACGGGCGGAACGTCGAGCGCCTGCAGGACCCCGTCACTGACCGAAACCGTGCGAACTTGCTCCGGCTCGGCCAGCCCCGTGACATTCGCCGTCCCCTGAGTCCACGCGCCCAGTGCCTGGAAGGTCCGGTTGTGCTCGGCATACGTGTAATACATCGATGGCGAGAGGTTCAGCCCGTCGGCCGAATTCGCCAGTCCCGCCGCCCCAGGCGCATCCTGGTGGAGCGCCACCAGTTGCTCGGCCTTGGGGTACCGCAGCGGCCGCAGGAGCACGCTGTTCACCACGCTGAACACCGCGGCGTTGGCGCCAATCCCGATGGCCAGCGTCAGCAGTGCGGCGGTGGTAAACATCGGACTGCGCCCCAGCATGCGCAGCGCGTAACGCAAGTCGCCCGCCAGCGTGTCGAGGAACGTGATCGTGTTCATACGGTAAATCTCCTCCCGAATTACGGTGCGGTTCCCAAGCTTCCGGAGCGCTGCCGCGCGCGCTTCGTCATACGGCAGGCCGCGGCCAACGTTTTCGTCCGTCTCGATATGAAGGTAGGATTCGATCTCTTCGGATCGCTCCCGATCCCATTTTGCGCGCCCGAGAAATCGCCGTAAGCTCATGGGTCATTCCGTCGCTGGTTTCAGGATGCGGCCGATGGCGCGCACCACTTCTTCCCAGCGCGTGGTCTGCGCGGTCAACTGCTTCCGCCCGGCAGGCGTCAGCCGGTAATACTTCGCCTTGCGGTTGTTTTCCGAGGTGCCCCAGAAGGAGGCGATCCACCCGCGGTCCTCCAGGCGATGCAGGGCGGGATAGAGGGAGCCGTGTTCAATCTGCAAGACCTCCCCGGACCCGCGCTCAATGGCATGCGCGATGGTGTGCCCGTGGGCCGGGCCCAGAACCAGCGTCTGCAGGACCAGCATGTCCAGCGTTCCCTGGAGCATTTCGCTTTGCAGCGGCGACTCGCGTCTTGGCATGGGGTTCAAGTATACTCCACTCGATCATCGACTGGAATCATCATCCCCATATACGTTGCAACCCTGATTTCGTTCCGAACTTTTTCAACAGATCATCGAGAGGAAAGCTCAAACGTGGTGGCAATTTCAGCCCCGCCGCGTGAGCGCGGGGGGCCTCCGGGAACCTCGCCGATATTCAGGAAAAAGCCCGGTGACAAGCCGGCCCCGGCTAAATCTTCCTTCGATTGAATGGCTTGCCTCTTTCGGCTGTCAGTTCTGGTCCTACAGCACGCTAGTCTGGAAGACGAGAGAACCACGCATCAGTCGGGTTTGCTGAATGATCGTCCGGCATCGAAAATCGGTTCGTTTTACAAAACTCTGCCGCCCCAGGGGGAGATCATTGGTTTCAACGAGTTACATGAAGGGCGACGGATGACGATGCCCCAAAATGGGTTCGTTTCGCATTTCGACGCGCCGCGAACCTACCGGCTGCCGATTTCACGCGCGTCCGCCGATAGAACCGCCGGCCGATGCTATAATGAAATCCTGCCCGACATCCTGGTGTCCGTTATGTTCCTCAGTATCAAAGAGATGGAGTTGCGGAAGGTTCGTTTCGACGAAACCTTCCAGCCGGGTCAGATTGATTTTTCGGGCGAGGATCTCACCCAGTCGGCGCCCCTGCGCGTCACTGGGTCTGCCGAATTGCTGGCGCACTCGGGGGGAGAGATCCGGATCCAAGGAAAATACACAGGGGAATTGGCGGCGGAATGTGACCGTTGTCTGGCCCAGACGCGGTTTCCGCTGGATTCCAGCTTTGATTTGTTTTACCGGCCGATGTCCGACATCGCGCGCGACGAGGAAGTGGAGATTGACGAAGGCGAAACCGAGCTGGGCTTCTACGAAGGTGCCGGCATGGAGCTGGAGGACATCCTCCGCGAACAGGTTCTGCTGGCCTTGCCCATGCAGCGCGTGTGCCGCGAGGATTGCAAAGGCATCTGCCCCGTCTGCGGCAAGAACCGCAACGAGACGGCCTGCGACTGCAAAGTCGATACCGCCGACGACCGTTGGGGAGCCCTGCGGAATCTCGAACCCTGATTATTGATTTTCGATAAGATAGATCCCGGGTACGACGGGAAAAGACTGAAGGAAGAAACATGCCGAATCCCAAACGCAGACACTCCAAGAGGCGGACCAGCAACCGCCGCGCGCACGACGCGCTGAAGGCCGCCGGCTTGTCCGAGTGTCCCAACTGTCACGAGCCGAAGCTCCCGCACCGGGTCTGCCCGCACTGCGGCCAGTACAAAGGGCGCGAAGTCGTCGAGGTCGAACAGGAGTAAGCTAAAGAGTCCAAATGCTAACCATTGCCGTGGACGCAATGGGCGGGGATACCGCGCCCAAATCGGAAGTTGAAGGCGCAGTTCGCGCCGCCAAAATCCTGGGCGTGAAAGTTATTCTGGTCGGCCAACAGGATGTAGTGCGCCACGAATTGGCAAAGCACAGCGACGCGCGTGGTCTCCCCATTGAGATCGTTCACGCCAGCGAAGTCATCACCATGAAGGACAGCGTGGATGCCATCCGCACCAAGCGCGATAGCTCCGTGCATGTCGCCGCGCGTCTGGTGCGCAAGGGCGTGGCAGCCGGCTTTGTGTCGGCGGGCAATACCGGCGCCGTTATGGCCACCGCCAAGATGGTGAACGGCAAAGTCGAGGGCGTGGATCGTCCCGCCTTGGCCGGCGTGCTTCCCACTATTGAAGGTGTCGACCGGCCGGTCGTGGTTGTCGACGTGGGCGCCAACGTGAATTGCACTCCCACCATGCTCGCGCAGTTCGCCGTAATGGGCGAGATCTATTCGCGCATCATCCTGCGCCGCCCCAAGCCGCGCGTGGGCATCCTGTCCATCGGCGAAGAGGATCACAAAGGCAACGAGCTGACCCGCGCCGCCATGCGGCTGCTGAAGGAATTGAACCTGAATTTCATCGGCAACGTGGAAGGGCGAGACATCTACACCGGCCAGGTGGACGTGATCGTCTGCGACGGCTTCGTCGGCAACGTGGCCTTAAAGGTGAGCGAAGGCCTGGTCGAAATGGTGAAACACCTGTTGCAGGAATCGCTCGAAGCCACCATCACTCGCAAGATCGGCTACGTGCTGTCCAAAACCGCGTTCAGCGATTTCAAAAAGCGGGTCGACTATTCCGAGTACGGCGGCGCGCCCCTGCTGGGGGTGCGCGGCGTTTGCATCATCTGCCACGGGCGCTCTAACGCCAATGCGATCAAGAACGCGATCCGCGTCGCGGCCGAGTTCTCCGAAGGCCGCATCAACCAGCGAATTGAAGAGGAGTTGCGGTCTTCGGCCGGCGATAAAATGGTAATTCAGGCGAACTGAAGCATCCGGCCCTTCCCAGCGTCTAAGAAGAATGAGCCATCTGACCAAGTTCGGCTGCCTCTTGGTGGCGCTCTCCTGTGCGCACGCGCAGGGCATCGGCAGTAACCAGGTAAAGTGGTCCCTCGCCGTGGAGCCGGCGGCAACCGCTCCGGGGTCGAAGGTGCTCGCCCGCATGACCGGCCAGATCGATCCCGGCTGGCACTTGTATTCGCTCTCGACGCCCGGCGCGATTCCCACTACGATTTCAGTCGCCCCGAATCCGGCGATTGACGAGAAGTTTCGCACTCTGCAGCCTCCGCCGCGCAAGGCCTTCGACCCCAATTTTCAGGCCGCCACGGAGACATTCGAAAAGCAGGTCACCTTCCTCGTCGAACTGGACGTGAAGAAGGACGCGCCCAAAGGACCGCAGGACCTGTCCGTAACCGCGCGCTATCAGACCTGCAACGACAAGGTCTGCATTCCTCCGGTAAAGCGGACCGCCACCGCCACGCTAACCATCAATCCGGAGGCGCCGGCCGCGGTCGCTGCGATTCCCGCCGGCTACGCCGAACCGACGTCCAGCGGCGCGCCCAATGCGATTGTGGAAGCGGCCACTCCGGCGCCACAGCCGGCCGATCAAGGCTGGTTGGGCTTCCTCCTGGTGGCATTTGGCTTCGGCCTCGCCACGATCTTCACGCCGTGCGTGTTTCCGATGATCCCGATCACCATGTCGTATTTCCTGAATCAGCAATCGGGTGAGCGGCGCGACGCGGTAGTACAGGCTGTGGTGTTCTGTCTCGGCATCATTGTCCTGTTCTCGGGCCTGGGGTTGTTATTGACAGCGATAGTCGGCCCATTCGGCATCGTGCAGCTCGGCGCAAATCCATGGGTCAACGGATTCATCGCGGCTCTGTTTCTGGCGTTCGGTCTCAGCTTGTTGGGCGCGTTCGAGATCACCATCCCGTCCGCGGTGCTGACGCGCCTCAACCAATCGTCGGGCAAAGGCGGGTTCGCCGGCACGCTGATCATGGGGCTGACGTTTTCCCTCGCCTCCTTTGCGTGCGTCGGACCGTTTGTCGGGACACTCCTGGCCGCGTCGGTCGGAGGCAGCATGGCGCGTCCGGTGGCCGGCATGGTGACGTTCGCGGCTGGCCTGGCGCTGCCCTTTTTCCTGCTGGCGTTGTTCCCGTCTTATCTGAAGCGCTTGCCAAAAAGTGGCGGCTGGCTGGCGCGGGTCAAGGTGGTGATGGGCTTCGTGATCCTCGGCGCCGGTCTGAAATACTTAAGCAGCGTCGATCAGGTGCTCGGCTGGGGCGCTCTCACGCGCGACCGCTTCCTCTCCGTCTGGATCGTGCTCGCCGCGATGGCCGGCCTGTATCTGCTGGGCTTCGTACGCCTCGAAGGCGTCAAGCCGGATGAACCGATGGGCCTCGGCCGCCTGCTGACCGGCATGGCGTTTCTGGTGTTCGCCCTGAGCCTCGCGCCCGGAATGTTTTGCGGCAGCCTGGGCTATCTCGATGCCTACGTGCCTGCTTCCCAGGGCTGCGCGGTCGGCGGCAGTTCCGCCGCCGGCGCCACAGCTCTTGCCTGGAAGAAGAACCAATACCGCGAGGCGCTCGACGAGGCGCGGCGCGATGGCAAACTCGTGTTCGTCAACTTCACCGGCGTCGCCTGCGCCAACTGCCACTGGATGGAATCCAACATGTTCCCGCGGCCGGAAATTGCCGCGATGTTGAAAGGTTTCGTGCTGGTGGATCTGTTCACCGATACCGACGACAAAGCCGCGGAAGACAACCAGAAGCTCGAGCTCTCCAAGTTCAATACGATTGCGAGCCCGTTCTACGCCATTCTCGACGCGAACGAGAAAGTGATCGCTACGTTCCCGGGTCGCACCACGAATCTGCAGGAATATCTGACGTTCCTCAAATCGGCTGCGACTCAGAAAGCCGCGGCCGCGCCCGGAACAGCCATACCAGCACAGCCAGCCAGGAAAGAAAGCTGATCAGCGCTCCCGTCTGAAACCAGGTGGAGTGGTACCGGAGTGTCAGATCGTGGCTGCCCGCCGGCACGATCACGCCCATAAGCGCGAGATCCGCCGGCATGACCGGAGTATCCGTGCCATCCACTTCCGCGCGCCAGCCCGGAAAATAGGGCACGGCGATGCGAATGAAAGTCGGGTGGTCGGCCTCGTAGTGAACACCATAAGAGTCGCCGGAGTATTCCGCAATGCGGGCGCGGGCGCCGGCATTTCGCGGCATCGAAGCAGTCAGGCCTTCGACGTAGCTTTCGGCCGCCGGATCGAGCAAAGCCATTACCGCTTCGACCCCGCGCGGCGCCGGCATCACCACCGGAGGCACGTAGACGCGCGGCAGCGCCGGCGAATTCCGCTCGAGCGCGCCGTTCGCCGCGTTTAATTTCGCCGTCACTGCCAGCCCATCCAACAGCCTCGGGTTCTTGGCGGCAGCCTCCATGTACCGCGTGTACCGTTTCAGCTCGAGCGGGTTGTATCCGAACGTCGCTTCGATGCGGCTGTTCAGTGTGCCGTCGAGCGGCCCAAAGGAGGGCGAATCAAACGGCGCATAGAGACGGCTGAGTGGATCGCGCAACAACGGCGCCGCGGCGGCGCGGAGGCGGTCCTGACCTGCTCCATAGCGCTCTTCCCACGATTCGCGCGCGTAGACCAGGTTGTTGCGGTCCATGTTCCAGTACCACAAGTCCCCGGCGGCAAAGACTAACAGCGCAGCCGCCACCCACGGCGCGCGGACACGGTCGCGAAGGGCTTCGAGGCCGGCGCCGGCCAGCAGCGCCAGGCCGAGCGCGGCGACGAACCAGATATGGATGGGCGCACGCACGCTGCGAAAACCGGGCAGCTGCGCGATCAGCGAATAGAACCCGCCAGGCGGCCCGAAGGCGTACCATGCGGCGGGAACGAGCAGCGCCAGCGCGTGCCAGCGGCGCGGCGATGCCACCAGCCCGAGCAGCGCCAGGGGCACCAGCAGGATGCTCTCATAGAAATAGAACTGCGTGTCGTCCGCCGGGCCGGTGTAGTTTTCGTCCTCGACCGCTCCGTAGTGGTCGGGGCTCACCAGAGTCAGCAAAGCGCCGGGAACGAGACGGGCGCCGGAATCGCTGCGGTAGTCGGCGCCGGCGCGGACGGATTGCGCAGTTAATTCGAGTCCCGGAAGCGTCATCACAGCGGAGAGCAGTACCGCGCCGGCGCTCGCGCACAGTAGCGCCTGGAACGTGCCGCGAACCGACACACGGTGCACCGCGAAATCGCCGATCAGCGCACAAGCCAGCGCAAACAGCGCGTACAGCGCTGTTTGGAAATGACCAGCTAACACCGTTAAACCGGAAACCACGGCAAGCGCCGGCAGCCACCGCGGCGCCCGCGCGGCGCGCAAGCCCGTCCACAGCAGCCACGGCAACAGTGCCGCGGCCTGGAAGATCACTGTGTGCGAGGCGTGGCCGGCGAAGAAGCCGGAGAAGGCGAAGAAGACACCGACAAAGACAGCGCCAATGCGGCTGCGGAGCAGATCGCGGCCGAGCAGGTAACCGCCCGTGAGCGCAAGGAAAGCGTGCAGCGCCGTCTCCCACATCAGGCTGCGCGGAGTAACGCCGATCAGGAAGAACGGCCAGTTGAGCGGATACCACGCGCCGGCCTGCGGATCGGCCAGGAACGGCATGCCGGAGAACAGGTGAGGCGTCCAGAACGGCAACCTCCCGGCATGCAGCATGTCGGAAAAGTACTTCTGCGCCGGAAAGAATTCGTCAGCCGCGTCCCAATGAATGGAAGCAGCCGCATCGAACAGCGGCTTGGCATAGAACAGCAGGACCGCAAACGCGAAGCCCGCGAAAATAACGCGCTCCGACGCCAGCCGCTCCCACCAGGACGGATTCGGTTCGGCGACCGGCTCCGCACGGCGCGGCTTGCGGGCACGGCTCTTGGCGGGCATGCGCGCTCATTGTAACAACCGACGCGCGGCTACTTCACGGTTCCGAATTCGACGCTCGATTCGCCGGTGTACTTGTGGTAGTTGCGGAAATCGATCGTGTTGCGGCTGCAGAACGCGGTGCCGCGCTGGCAGCTCAAAGTCTCAGCATGCACCGGCAGCAGGTACTGCTGCGTGTCGCCGAGCCGCACGTACTGGTAGTCGGTCGCGCTCTCGACGTGATCGGCCGGGAAGTCCTTAGGCAGGCCCTTGGCCTCCATTTCGATACGCAGCACGCGGTTGGTGCCAGCGTCGATCCACACCGCACCGCTATAGGCGGGCGAGTAGGTCTGCGAGCCGAAATGCAAATCCCAGTGGGAATTCTCGCGCTTCACGTCGAAGCCATAGAGTTTGGCGCTGACGCCGGCGATTCGCGATTCACCGCGGAGATGGAATTCCGCCGCAGTGGCGGGCGAGAACAAGTCGATGAGGACGGTGCCAAATTCGCCCGTGGAATACGCACCGCCCAGATCGCTCAGCTGCTTGTTGGTCGCCTTGCCGTTCAGGGTGATGTTGCGATAGTTCTCGCGGCCGTTCTCGTAGACCACTTCCATGGCGACGACATCCTGGGCGTGCCAGTTGGCCGGCGTCGAGTCGCTCATCGACCGCGCCATCATCTCCTGGCAGACGTAGTTGGGCAGGGTCTCGGTGAATTCGAGCGCAGCTTCGGCAGCCTTCTGAATCAGGGCATCCTCCTGCCGGATGGGCTGGGCAACCTGATCCTCCGGGCGCTCGCTTCGCGGCAGCGCCGCGGGAGGCAGATTCACACTCGGCAACGGCACGCTGTTCGACGCAGTCTGCACAGGTGCCGGCGGCACAGGGTCCGGTTCCGGAGTCGCAGTCTCGGGGCCGCGAGCCGGCTTGCCGCGCTTCAGCGTGGGCGGTCCCGGGTCAGTCGGATCGCGGGGCGCCGGCGGCGGTGAAGTTGGGCGCGCGGCAGTCTGCGGAGCCTCCTTCGGGACGTCTTTCCAGGTGTCGACTACCGGGTCTTTACTCCCCTTGTCCTCGCTGCCCGCAGCCGCCGCGGCTTTCTCCCAATACACGTTCACGGCGGTCATGGAATTGTCCGGCTCTTCGGAAGCCTCCACGGAAACCTGGTCACCGGGATTGAACTTGGGGTTCTTGACGTCCTCGCCGTTCTTGGTGAACTTGGTCTTGCCGGTCACCCGGAACTCCATGACGCGGTAGTCATCGAGTTCGAGGCTGATGGACTTGGAATCCATCTGCTTCACCTTGCCACGAAAATTGGGTAACGGCGCAGTGTCTTTCTTGGAATTCTTGGGCTGTTTGCCCCCACCTCGGGGAGTCGGTACTCCGCCGCCCGTGCCCGGATAGGGTCCTCGGGGGGATCCGGGCGGATAGCCACCGGGATAGCCCAACGGGGGGTATTGCCCCGGGAAGCCGATCTGGGCCGCAGCCACGCCCGCAGCGGCCAGGCACACCACCAGCAGTTTCATGCCGGAGTGAAGGATGCCTCGGACGGCGCGTTCGTTACAATATTTCAATCTCTCCGGTCGACGGTAGAGAGTATCCACGGCACGCCCCTCCTCAGCTACATTGTAAGTGTGAGCGAGCGCTCCCTGCTTGTCATCGATTCGGACCCCGCGGTCCACCAACTCCTGGCCGGAGCGTTAAACCGGGAGGACCGAAAGATCCAGAACGTTTATGATGGACGCGAAGCGTTGTCTTACCTGCGCGCAAATCCATGCGATCTCGTACTAGCCGGGCAAGGCGGCAACGGGTCCGACGGCATGAAGCTGGTGCGAAAGATCCGCGGCATTCAGCCCGAAGTGAAAATCATCGTAACCGGCGAGCAGAGCGCCGAACGTGCAATCGACGCCATGCGGGCGCGGGCCTACAGCTACTTCCACAAGCCGTTGGCTGCGGGAGCGCTGGCAGAGATGGTGCACCAGGCGCTGGAATCCTCTGCCTGGCAGAACGATATCAAGATCCTATCGGCGCGGCGGGAATGGATCAGCATGGAAGTTCGCTGCAAGCTGGAAGCGGCGGAACGCGCGGTGCATCTGATCGGCGAGTTGATAGGGGAGATGCCGCAAGAGATCTGGGAGGATGTGGCGACGGCGTTCCGCGAGCTTCTCCTCAACGCAATCGAACACGGCGGAAAATCCGATGCCCGCAAGCGGGTGCTGGTCAAACTGCTGCGCACGGGCCGCTCGCTGATTGTCCATGTGCAAGATCCCGGGAAAGGGTTCTCGCTGGAATCGCTGCATCACTCGGCGCTCTGCAACCCGGAAGATTCGCCGACACGCCACGTGGAGATTCGCGCGGAGACCGGGCAGCGGCCGGGCGGCTTCGGCATCCTGATGGCGCGGAACCTGGTGGACGAACTGCTCTACAACGAGCGCGGCAACGAAGTAGTGTTCGTGAAATACCTGGACCGGGAAAAGTAGTTATTTCGACGTTGCGGGCTTGAACAGGCTGTCGATGCGCGGCAGCAGGGCGTTGCCGTAGAAGAAGTCCACCGTCGTCGAGCTGTATTCATACGCTTCCCGGATGGTCCCGTCGGCATCGATCAGGAACACGTAAGGAAGGTCGAAGGCCTGCTTGCGAATGTAGGCGTAGGCCGCGCGGCCGGCATCGAGCAGGA
>Ga0126371_10005186_pt1 | contig 11564 bp, 8 predicted proteins | sample PanSoiMetaPlot_4_FD_110145 | JGI IMG/M metagenome (GOLD analysis project Ga0126371, IMG submission 110145) | Tropical forest soil microbial communities from Panama - MetaG Plot_4 | ecosystem: Environmental > Terrestrial > Soil > Tropical forest > Bulk soil | place: Panama | collected 2016-02-17
CCGTAGCCGCCGCCACCGTAGCCGCCGTAATACCCGGACGGAGGCGCATAGTACGCGCCGCCGTAGGGATAATAATAGCCGCCGTAGTAGTACGGCGACGCGATCGCGCTGCCGATAATGGCGCCGGCCGCGAAGCCACCCCACCCCCCGCCCCAGCCGCGATGCCAGCCGCCGTGCCATCCGCCCCACCCGCCGCCGTGCCAGCCGCCCCACCGCACGGTCTCGACCGCGTTCGGCACCGCGTCCTTAATCGCCAGCGCATGCATCGCAGGCGTGGCCGACGCGACATTCGCCAACAGGGCGATGCCGGCCGCGCAGGCGAGCACGCCAGCCGACGTCTTCCTCAGGTTCGACATGTTGCTTCCTCTCGGTGGTTCATCTGAACGATGTCGCCACCCTGACAGCATAGCGGAAAATTCGGGCTCCGGTGTGTCCGCCGGAGCCCAAAATACTTGCGGCGCCGGGCGCGGCGTCGCACATGGTAAACCGACTTAAAGCGGGTATTTCTGGTTAATCGCCGACGCGGAGGCTCTTGGCGCCGTCTTCCAGGCGGCGCAGCTTGTCGGGATCGTCCTTGAGCGCCGCCCGGGCATCCGCCGCCGCGGCGCGCGCCTTGTCGGCATCGCCCAACACCACATAAGAGCGCAGCAACCGCAGCCACCCATCGACGTCGGAGCCGTCCTGATGCAACCGCGCGGCGAGCCGGTCGACCATGCCGCGGATCATCTGGTCTTGCGATTGTGGTGGCGGCGCAGGCGCAGGCGGCGCCTCGGGCGGGGCCTGGTCGCTCGCCGCCGCTGCGCGCTGCGCCGCGACCTGTCTCATACCGGCGTCGAGCCGCGCGAGCTTGTCCGCATCGCCGGCAAGCGCGCGCCGAGCATCATCGCCGGCCGCGCGCGCCTTGTCGGGCTGATTGAGCACCGTGTAGGAGCGCACCAACTGAATCCAGCCGTCGACGTCCGATCCGTCCCGCTGCAGCCGCGCCGCAAGCCGGACCACCATGCCTTCGACCGATTGATCGTGCGATGGCGGCTGCGCGGCGGCAGTCCCTGACGGGGCCGGCCCGGCGCTGTCGGTCGGGGCGGCCGCGGATTGCGCGGCGATCTCCTTGAGGCCGGCGTCCAGGCGCGCAAGCTTGTCGGCATCGCCGTTGAGCGCGCGGTGCGCATCGGCGCCGGCTGCCCGCGCTTTCTCGGGCTCGTTGAGCACAGTGTAGGAGCGCACCAGACGGATCCAGCCGTCGACGTCGGAACCGTCCTGCTGCAACCGTGCCGCGAGCCGCTCGACCATGCCGCGGATCATGTCGTTCTGCGCCGCCGAGCCGCCTGCGGCAGGGGGCGCCGCAGCAGGTGCTGGCCCCTGGACGCGCGCCAAGGCGCGCTGCACCGAGGGGATCCATTGGGCGCCCGGTGGCGCAGCGGCAATAAGGGCGCGCCAGATTTGCGCGGCGTCGTTCTTGCGGCCGTCCTGCTCGGCGGCGAGCCCGCGATAGAACTGCGCCGTCACGTCGGTCGGATCGATGCGCAGCGCGTGGTCGAATGCCGTCTTCGCCTCCTCGGTCACGACACCGTTCTCCAGCGCGACCAGCGCCTCGCCGAGATCGGCCTCGCGTTCAGCGGTCTCGCCGAGCAGGCGCAGCGCGTTGCGGCGCGCCTTGACGGCATCGTCGTAGCGGCCGAGCCGCATGTAGATCGGCGCGATCACCTCCCAGCCGCGACCGTCATTCGGATTCTGCTGCAGGTGCTGCTCGACCCGCGCAAACAGCGCCTCGATCGACTGATCGCCGCCATGCGCCTGCGCGACGCGCGTGGCGAGCGGCTGTCCGGGCAGATCGGGCGAGCCGACCGCGAGGTACATCGCGATGGCGCCCACCGGCATTCCGACAAGCGCGCTCGCCGCGACCACGCGGCGCCGCCGCGGCGAGGCGGCGCCCGCGGGCGCATCACGCCGCGCGGCCGTATCGGCCGCGGCGATCAACCGACGCGACACCTCGACGCGCGCGGCATCGGCCTCGGGCGGTGCGATCAGCCCGCAATTCTGATCGCGCTCGATCTCCTCGAGCTGGTCCTTATAGACCGCGACGTCATTCGTCGCGCCAAGCTCGGGTCCGCGCCGCGACAGCGGCCACAGCACCGCGAGCACGGCCCCGCCGGTCATCACGACAATCGCAATCCAGATCATCACGCTACGAGGCCTATCCTGTTCTTATCGTCTCAGATTTCGATCGGGGGTCCTTGCCGCGTGGCGTCGTGCGCATCCGGCGGCAGTGGATGCGTAGCCGCATGATATCATTTCATCAAGTGACGAAATGCGGCATTCGCGCGCTCCTCGGACAGATGGAAGCGACATTTCCGCAGAGGTAATAAAGCGCGCCCGCCCTGCCCTGTCCGCCCAACAGGTTTCGGAACAGTTGGCACGCTGTACTGGTGCCGGATTTCCTGACACACTGGCGTAGTTTCATGACCCCCGAGCGTAGCGCGTGCGTTGCCGGAATGCCGGCCGTCTCGGCCAGCAGGCCGGCGGGCCATGGGGGATTCGAATGAGCGAGCAAACCGCGGACACGGGCAAGCCGCAGGAAAATGTTCTGAACAACATCCTGCTGTTCTTCGCGTCGCCGTTCATCGCTCTCGCCTATCTCGTCGCGCTTCCCTTCGTGATGTCCTGGATGCTGCTGCCCGTCGTGCTGGATTGGGTGCGCAAGTACAATACGATGCGGAAGGCGGGGAAATTGAATTCCTGACGCGGGCCGACGGGGGGAACCAATGGACAGCTCGGGACATCAGGGAGCCGCGACCAGGAGGGCGATCCGCACCCGCTTCGCCATTCCGGCGATCGCCGCATCGCTCGCGCTCCTGCTCGTGCCGGCGCCGGCCGCGCGGGCGGCGGATGACAAGCCGTCGGCCGCGGACCAGACTTGCCTCGGATGCCACGGCGCCGACGGCATGGAAAAGACGCTCGCCGACGGCGACAAGCTGTCCCTGCACGTGGACGGCGACACCTTCGCCAAGTCGGTGCATGCCCCTCTCGGATGCACCGGATGCCATACCAACATCGACTTGCAGAGCCATCCGCCGGCTTCCAACGACATCAAGAGCGCGCGCGAGTTCTCGCTCACCGCGGTGAACATCTGCCGCACCTGCCATTCCGACAAGTTCGACGAGTGGGACACCAGCGTTCATGCGGCCCTGGTGCGCGACGGCAACGTGCGGGCTCCGCTCTGCACCGGCTGCCACAGCCCGCACGCCGTCATCAAGGGCGCGGCCGCAACCATCGAGCAGATACCCTGCCAGCGCTGTCACCAGGACATCTACAAGGCTTATCTCGGCAGCGTGCATGCCCAGGCGCGGCAGAACCCGGCCACGAGCTATGCGCCCGTCTGCTCCGGCTGTCACGGTGCGCATGCCATAAAACCGGTCGTGACCCTCGGCGGACCGAAGGCCGCCTGCCTCGGCTGCCACGCGGATGCGCTGGAAAAGCATCAGGCCTGGCTTCCCAATGCCGCCCTGCATTTCGACATCGTGTCATGCCCGGCGTGCCACGCGCCGGGAGCGGAGCGCCAGGTCGATCTCATGATCTATGACAAGCGATCGCAGGCGCAGGTGACCGAGGAGGGCGTTCCGCAATTCGAGCCGCGACCGGGCGCGACCGACACGGACGAGAGCCTCGACGCAATGGCGCTGTGGCGTCTGCTGACCGGCCTCAACAACACGGACAGGACGAGCAACATCGTCCTGCACGGCCGCCTGGAGGTGCGCACCGGGCCGGAAGCGCACCGGCTCGCCGCCAAGACCAAGGCGCTCAGCAACTGTGCCACATGTCATTCTCATGGTTCGGATGCATTCGAGAACGTGACGATCTCGGTCGTCGGACAAGATGGGCGGCGCATCCGGCAGGAAGCGAGCCCGGGCGTGCTCACGTCGGCGATCTCCACCAGATCGGTGGGCGGCTTCTACGCAATCGGCGCCACCAGGGTCAGGCTGCTGGACGTCCTCCTGATCCTCGGCTTCTTCGGCGGTCTCGCGTTCTGGGTGGGGCACCTGACGATCCGATGGCTCTACAAGCACTACGGACTGAACCGTTCCTAACGCCGCCCGCGTCGTCGACAAGGCAGACAATGATCGAGATCCAAAGCCGCGGGAGCGCACTTCGCTCAAAGGGACCACCGCCATGAATGTCGTCTATCTTCATCCGCTGCCGGTGCGGATCTGGCATTGGATCAATGCGACCTGCATGATCCTGTTGATCCTCAGCGCCCTGCAGATCAGATACGTCGGGCTCATCGACGTGACGTCGTTCAAAACGGCCGTCTTGCTGCACAATTGGACCGGCTTCGTCATGATCGGCAATTATTTCATATGGCTGCTGTTCTACCTGAACTCCGACAAGATCAAGGCCTATCATCCGGAACCTCCAAAGAAGTTCTTCGAGGGCGCGTTCCGGCAAATGCAATTCTACGCCTACGGCATCTTCGTCGGCGATCCCAATCCGTTCCGCGTGACGCCCTACAACAAGTTTAATCCGCTGCAGATCGTGCTCTATCAGATCGTCGTGCTGCTCCTGCTTCCGATCCAGTTCGTGACCGGCATCCTGCTCTGGGACGTGAAGCACTTTTCCGCGCAGGTGGATTTCTTCGGTGGTGTGCGCGTGGTCGATAGCGTGCACGTGCTCATCTTCATCTTTTTCGTGTTCTTCATCCAGATGCACATCTACCTCGCAACACTCGGGCACACCCCGCTCGCGCACATCAAAGCGATGTTCACCGGCTACGAGGAATTCGAGGACCACGATGCCGCGAAGTCGAGCGCAGACACATCGTTCAAGGGGGATACGACCCGGGTGTGAATCTCGGTACCGCCGCACTGGCCCGCGCCGCCCCGCCTGGGCGCGGGTGCGCCGCTTTGGCGCGAATGCAATTGGGCGAGCCGCGCCGCGAACGCGTCGACCTCCGTCCATGACGTGAACTCGATGCACGCTCCCGGATCGGTCGGCCCGTCCGTCAGCCACATGATGCAACGGATCATCTGCCGGTCCAGCCAACCATAGCGCGGATAGTCGAGCCGCCCCGCAACCGCGGTGGCCAGGAGAGGCCGGCGACCACTCTCGACAATGAGCTTGCGCAGATAGGGATTGCCGTCGGCCGTGCCTTTGGCCGGCTTCCGGGCGGTCAGGTTGACGGACACGAGGGCCAGAGCGGGTGGCCTTGCAAGCTCTTGGCAAAAGGCGAGAAACCGCCGGGCTTCCGGCAGATGCCGGCCATATCGCACCGCCGCGACCAGGACCACCAGCGACACAGCCGCAAGCTCGGCTGGCGACGGCGCGCCCGCGCCGAGATCCCGCGCCGCAGCAGCGATCCGACGCTCGCCCAGCCGGTCGACGATGCGGGTCGCAATGCGTCGCGACTGCCCGTCGCGCGTCGCATAGAGAACGAGCGCGATGTGACGGCACGCCGTCACAGGACCGTCATGCACGGCCGGACCATCGCCGCTCATATCGTCTCCGCCGCGCACGGGCCGGCGTGTGCCGCCGCCCGCTGCGGTCATGACCCTCGATCACCGCCCTGCGGCATTGACCTGGATCAAGGTCGTTGCAAGGCTTCCACCGCAATGCGTCGCACCGTGGGCGCAAGTTCTGCCACGTCTGTTCGCCGAGCCCGAACGGCAAAACGGGACAGCGACTCGGCGGAGCCGAGGCCGGCCCCCGCATCCCTGAGGGGGAGGGGCTGGTTGTGCTTGTGTTGGGCCTTTCAGGGTCCCGGACAGACCTGCGGTTCGCGACGTCGGAACCCACGTTCCGGCTTCGATTGCTGGCTGACCTTCAATCGAAACATCGGCTTAGGACCCCGAAATTTGATCGCGATCAAGCTTCGAGAATCCCCATGTCCGCACGCGAATTGGTGCAAGCCGAGCTACCGGTAATGCGTTGACACACGCTTGTTGCGCAAAGGCAACAACGCAAATCTTTTGGCGCGATTGCGCGGCCAACGCCCTTGGAAATAGGCCGCGCGAGATTGACACCTCTGGACGGCCCTGCGCAGAATTAATTACCCCCCGCAAAAACTACACGCGTGAGCCGACACGTGGATTGAGTGCTTGCACTTGCATGGCGGCCACGTTGGACGGCGTGGCTGACAATGAAGTGGGCGGTGGGGGTCAAAAAAATGAAAATCATCGGTGGCGTTGGTCCGTTGCGTAATGGATTTGCGGCGCACAGGCGGACCCTCGGGATGCAGTCGCGACTGGCGGCGCTCGGCCTCCTGCTCTTCGCCCTGCCCTATTCGCCGCCGGCGCAAGCGTTCGACGGTATCTCTCTCGCGGGCGTGAACGGCGCAATCGGGACGAGCGAACTGCGCCCGACGGTCAGCAAGACCAGTTATCGCGGCGGCGGCGACAACGACGCCGCATTTGCGGCATTGCGCAGCTTCGCGCAGGGGCTGGCGCCCACCGCCGCCCCCACGACGCAAACGGATGAAGGCAGCGACGATGCGGCGCTGCGCGCCTACGCGAGCGGTCTCGGGACCGACGCGCCGGAGGGGCGCGCCACTGCCGACATACGCCTCGCCGCCGCCGACAAGCCCAAGAAGCCGGCGACCGCCCCGGCCAAGGCGGCGGCCGGGACCGAACCCGTCGCCATCGGCTCGAAGGCCTGCCTCACCTGCCATGCGGCCTCGGCGGCCGCCTTCACCGAGACGCTGATGGGCCGCATCAACAAGACCCGTCCGGGTCAGTTCGAGTGCGAGAACTGCCACGGCCCGGGCTCCGAGCACGTGCGACTCGGCGGCGGGCGCGGTGTCGGCGGCATCATCTCGTTCCGCCCGGACGAAACCAGCCGCTCGGCGGAGGAGAACAACGCGATCTGCCTCGGCTGCCATGAGCGGGGCGACCGCACCTATTGGAGCGGCAGCACGCACGAGACGCGCGGCCTGCAGTGCTCCAACTGCCACACCGTGATGCGCAACGTCTCGCTGAAGAAGAATCTCAAGACCGCCTGGGAGCCCGACACCTGCTTCCAATGCCACAAGAATCGTCGCGCGCAGCTCTATCGCACGTCGCATATGCCACTGCGCGAAGGCAAGATGGTGTGCGGCGACTGCCACAATCCGCACGGCAGCTTCACCGAAGCCATGCTGCGCGAGAACTCGATCAACGACAATTGCTACAAGTGCCACGCCGAGAAGCGCGGTCCGTTCCTGTTCGAGCATCTGCCGGTGCGGGAGAACTGCGACAACTGTCACGATCCGCACGGCTCGATCAACGAGCACATGCTGAAGATCACGGCACCGCGGCTGTGCGGCGAGTGCCACACCTTCGATCACGGCCCGCAGATCGCGGCAGGCCCGAACGTGGTCCAGGGCTTTGGTCGCGCGTGCCTGAACTGTCACACGCAAGTGCACGGCTCGAACAGCCCGTCGGGCGCGCTGTTCCTGCGATAGCTAGCTCTTGGGGACAGGACGTCGGTTGTACAGAACTTCGGATGCCTGCGGGGGCAGCAACATGAAGACGCAAGCAAGACTCCTCCTCACCTGCGCAATAGGCGCCGTGATCGCCGCGGCAGGGTCGCTGACCGCACGTGCGGCCGACCAGGATCTGCCGGTCAAGGCCGCACCGGTGGCGATCGAAGAGGGCTGGTGGTTCCACGCCTATCTGGAGCTGGCGGGCCGCGGCTTTCTCAATGACCCCAATCGGGGCGGCATCCTGAGCAAGGGCACGGGCGACAGCCTGGCCAAGTTCTATGAGTACCGCGACCTGCGTCCCGGCGCGTTCGGCGACGGCTGGTTTGCGACCGGGACCAAGAACGGGCTGTGGCAGATCGACGGCTGGGCCAAGAACATCGGCTGGGATGACCAAGCCTATCAGCTCAATGTGTCGAAGGCCGGCGAGCACTATGGCACGTTCACCTGGGACGAGACCCCGCACGTCTACAGCACGAGCGCGCTCACGCCCTACTTCGGCCTGGGCACCAATTCGCTGACGCTCGGCCCGGGGGTATCGGCCGCCCTTTTCGGGCCGGCAGGAGCGGGCTGTACGGCGGTGCCGAACGCTCAGCCGACCGGCTGCGGAAGCCCTCTGTCGGCCGCCGCGGCCGCCCGGGTCCAGACCTTGCTCAACGCCAACGTCCATCAGAACGACCTCGGCATCCGCCGCGACACGGCGTCGTTCGAGTACCGCTACACCCCGACCGACGCCTGGGACATCCGGGTTGCCTACAGCGACATGCACCGGCACGGCACCCAAGTCGACGGCGTCACGTTCAGTCCGGGCACCAGCGGTGTCACGGTGCAGGCTCCCAAGCCGGTCGACGACACGACGCAGAACTATGCGGCGAGCGGCGAATATGCGGGCACGTCGTTCTGGGGGCAGAAGTTCAATTTCAAGCTCGGCTACGCGGGATCGACCTACACCGACAAGTGGGACAACTACACGGTCGAGAATCCGTTCTGTCCGGCCGGCGGCGCGACCAACACGACGACGCAGGGCTTTTGCGCGCGCAACGGGTTGCCCTCGACGCCGATCGCCCTGGTGTCGTTGCCGCCGAGCAACCAGGCGAACGGCTTCTCCGGCACGCTCGGCGCCGAACTGCCGTGGAAGAGCCGCTACATGGGCACCATCTCCTACACCATGATGCGGCAGAACGATGCGTTCCAGCCGTTCGGCGCGAACCCGACGATCTTCAACGGCGCGGGCAACACCTTCGTGAGCGTGGGACCGACTCCAACGGTGCCGTTCTCCAGCCTCAATGGCGAAATCAACACGCTGTTGAGCAACAACGTGCTGACCACGCAGATCACGCCGGACCTGAAGAACAAGGCGACCTATCGCTACTACAATTTCGACAACGGCACGCCGCGGCTGAGCTTTTCGAACTGGGTCGTGGCGGACTCCGAGCTGGCGTCGAACGCGAGCACCTCGTTCGCGCCGGTCAGCAGCCTGCCGGTCGCCTACACGAAGCAGAACGCCGGCGACGAGCTGGTGTGGCGTCCGTTCCGCACCTTGAACCTGGGCGTCGCCTACGGCTTCGAACGCTATGACTGGAATTTCGAGTCGGCGAACGTCACGAACGAGAATTCGGGCAAGATCTTCGCCGACTGGAAGGCGACCCCCGACGTCACCGCGCGGGCAAGCTGGCTGTTCGCGGCGCGGCGTTTCGACACCTACGACTACATCAACAACATGGCCAATATCCAGTGGCCGAACGCGGTCCCGCCGAACCAGGTCGCGACCCGCATGGTGAGCCAGATGCGAGATTTCTATTTGAATGATCGCGATCGCAACAAGGTGCAGATGCAGGTCGACTGGAACGCGACGGATCGATTGACGATCACGCCGAGCGCCGGCCTGCTCTATGACAACTACCTCATGGATGCGGCGTCGGGCATCGGGCTGACCTACAGCCACAACTGGCACGCCGGCATTGAAGCGACCTACCTGTTCGCGCCGGGCACGTCGGTGCTGGTCTCCTACATGTACGAGCGCTACCACCAGTTCCTGAACGGTTCGACCGCGACCGGCACCGCCAACCCGTTCGCGCCCGGCAGCTTCTACACCGCCGACATCACCGACACGGTCCACACCATCATGGGCGCCGTGAACGTGGCGGTGATCCCCGAGCGGCTGGACCTGCGGTTCAGCTACTCGCTCGCGTTCTCGGACGACAATCAGCCGGTGGTCTTCGGCACCGGCCTCGGACCGAGCACCGGACAATACCCGACCGTCAACAACGTGTGGCAACGCTTCGACGCGACCGCCAAGTACCGGTTCGATCCGGATTGGGTCCACAGCGTCGGTTGGAAGGGCGACATCTACGCCAAGCTGATGTACGCCTGGGAGCGCAACAGCATGGGCAACTGGCAGAACGACATGATGAACACCTACATGTTCAACGTCTCCAGCAGCACCGGCTACATGACCTGGATGGCGTTCGACAATCCGAACTACAACGTTCACATGATCGCGGGGTCGATCGGGTTCGGCTGGTGACGCCACGCATCGCGAGCGGACGAGTCCCAGGAGCGGCCTTCGGCCGCTCCTGCCTTTTTCGGCGGGGGCCCCACCGATCCGCGCCAGGATCGGGCATCCGGCAGCCCCTCCGGCGCGGTGCCTTGATATGCATCAAGGACGCCCCGCGCCAGGCGCGTACGCATACGACGGGGTGACATCGAGCCGCCGACCGCGCACGTGCCTTTCGGTCCGTCACGGACGATGGTATCAGGCGCGCAGAGCGGTCGGCTCGGTGGGACATTGGAAGGAGAGGCGGTCATGCCTGCAATCGGGAAGTCTCTGTTGGCGGCGGGAGCGGCCGTCGCGATCACGTCGCTGATCGGATTGGGCGTTTTTCCGGCCGCGAAAGAAGCCTGCGCCGCGGAGCCGAAGATGAGCTTCGCCGAGGACGTCATGCCGATCTTCCGGGGCCGCTGCTTGAGCTGCCATCAGCCCGGTGGCCAGGGCCTCGAGAAGAGCGGCCTCGATCTCTCGAACTATGCGGGCGTGATGAAGGGCACCAAGTTCGGGCCGATGGTGATCGCGGGCGACGCCCAGAGCAGCAACCTGATGCGGCTGCTCGACTGGCGCGCGTCGCCGGAATTGCGCATGCCGCATGGCAAGAAGAAGCTTTCGACCTGCGACCGCGATGCCATCCGCACCTGGATCAACGAGGGCGCCAAGGACAACTGATCCGGCAGCAGCGCACGCAGAATCGACACCCATGCCGTACGATGCGTTTTTCTCCGACGCCCTGGCTCGCCTCAAGGAGGAGCGCCGCTACCGGGTGTTCGCCGATCTCGAGCGCATTGCGGGACGCTTCCCGCACGCGCGCTGGCACTCCTCACATGGACCGCGGCCGGTCGTCGTCTGGTGCTCGAACGACTACCTCGGCATGGGCCAGCATCCCAAGGTGATCGGTGCCATGGTCGAGACCGCGACCCGCATGGGCACGGGCGCGGGCGGCACCCGCAACATCGCCGGCACCAACCATCCGCTGGTCGAGCTCGAGGGCGAGCTTGCGGAGCTCCACCGCAAGGAGGGCGCCCTGGTGTTCACGTCGGGATACGTCTCGAACGAGACCGGCATCGCGACCGTCGCCCGGCTGTTGCCGAACTGCCTGATCCTGTCGGATGCCCGCAATCACAATTCGATGGTCGAAGGCGTGCGGCAGGCGAATTGCGACAAGCGGATCTTCCGCCACAACGACACGGACCACCTCGAGGCGCTGCTCCAGGCCGCCGACCCGGGGCGCCCCAAGCTCATCGTGTTCGAGAGCCTCTATTCGATGGACGGCGACGTGGCGCCGGTGAAGCGCATCTGCGACCTCGCCGAGCGCTACGGCGCCTTGACCTATGTGGACGAGGTGCACGCGGTCGGCATGTATGGCGCGCGCGGCGCCGGCATGGTCGAGCAACAGGGCGCCATGGACCGCGTCGACGTGATCGAGGGCACGCTCGCCAAGGCGTTCGGCTGCCTCGGCGGCTATATCGCGGGCAAGTCCGTGCTCGTCGACGCGGTGCGCTCCTACGCGGCCGGCTTCATCTTCACGACCGCCCTGCCCCCGGCGATCTGCGCGGCCGCGACCGC
>Ga0126371_10005189_pt1 | contig 11559 bp, 7 predicted proteins | sample PanSoiMetaPlot_4_FD_110145 | JGI IMG/M metagenome (GOLD analysis project Ga0126371, IMG submission 110145) | Tropical forest soil microbial communities from Panama - MetaG Plot_4 | ecosystem: Environmental > Terrestrial > Soil > Tropical forest > Bulk soil | place: Panama | collected 2016-02-17
GGCAAGGCCCAGATAAAACTGGCCACGAAATTGTGGGTCACGTCGGTAGACGACAGCCCCCGGCTCAGCTTGGGATTCAGGAAGTTCACCAAGTCGTTGAATGCCGAGGAATCGTCAATGCCCTTGGAGAAGGTATAGGCTGCCAAGAACGTTACGTCGTTGGCCTTTCGCTCTACCGTGATCTGTGCGGCGTGGTAGATTGAGTTGGCGGTGGTTAAGGTGTTGGTGTTTCCCGAACCGAAACAGACCTGAAGAGCCGAGCCAGGGCAGAAATTGGAGTTATGGACCGGATATGGGTATGCGCTGCTGCGGATCCTGGTGCTGTAAACGAACGAGCCATCCGGCCTCTGGAACACATCGTTCTCATTGCCCGGCCCGCAGCCTACTGTACCAGACGTCGTATCCAAGGCTCCTTCTGCGCTGAGCTGCATGCACAGAGCCGCGTCGCCCGGATTGGCCTCATTTTGCGTAATCAGGTGCCGTCCGGCGGTGCCGACATACGCGACCGTCAGTAGCGTTGACTTGTCGAGTTCGCGTTGAACCGACAGATTGAAGTGCTGTCCGTATGGCAACACGTTGTGCTTGTTGTATCCCGGAAAATAGTTCATTGGCTCGTAAACCGAAAAATCCAGCATTGCGTTCTTTGGGTCGCCCGGAACCGGCGCGGTGAAAGGGAAACGCTGGTCTAACGACTGGCCGTTGGCTCGAATCCGGAACGGTTCGTTAAACATGACCGACACCGGCGCGGTCCAATACAGACCGAATGGAGCGTCGGCTACCTCGTAGAACAGGTTCAGGTCCTCTATCGAGGTGTAATAGATGCCGTAAGCGGCTCGAATACTGGTTTTGCCCGGCCCTCCAAAGATCTTGCCCAATGCACCGTCGCTGAATCCGGGCGAATAGGCCAGCCCTACGCGTGGACCGAAGTTGTTGTAATCCGTGGGAGCGAGAGTTTTCGGGATGCCTTTGTCACCCGGGAATACCAATCCCGTCGGAGCAAGTGGAAAGACCGTGGACTGCTGTCCGGGAACCCAAGTCTGAATCTTCCCTTGTGTGTCGTAAAACGGCATGCTGACTTCCCAACGCAAGCCGAGGTTCAGAGTGAGATTAGGCCTCACCTTCCAGGTATCCTGGACGAAAGCACCGCCATAACGGGTGCGCGAATCAAGGAATTGCTCTGCGGCCTGGGTGTAAGGACCATTCCCGCCGTTATTGGATGTTGCGCCCAGGAGGAAGTCCGCAATGTCGCTTCCCGTAACTGAGCCATCGAAGACGAATTGTCCGTTCGGACTGGCGAAATTGCGTTCGTTGATTTGAAAGTACCGGAATTCCCCTCCGAACTTCCAAGTATGTTTACCGACCATTTTCGAAAACACGTCCGTGACCATGTACGTCGTGTTGGGCTGGAAGGTGTTGAGCGTAGGCACACCAAGATTCAAGTTGATGTTGCTCAGGGTGACCTGCGGCAAATACTGTTTATATCCAGCCAGGGGGACAATGCCAAGCGTGCCCTCTCCAGTGATAAAACCCAGCGACGAAAGGTCCGCGAAACTTCCGGCCGGATTGTCCAGGTGCAGCACCGTCCGGAAGAAGCTGAAGCGGGCTTCGTTCACTGCCGTCGCTCCAAAAGTCTTCGTGTTGCTCATCACGAACTGTTGCGCTCGCGAAGGTGTAGTTGTCGGGAAACCGGGGACGCTCGGAAAACTAGTGGGCAGCGCGCTTTCAAGCTTGGAATTATCTAGGTGATAGTACCAGGACCAATTCCCGGTCTTTTGATTATTGAAGTCTACGCGTTCCCCAAACTTATCGTCGTTTGTCACATTTTTCTGGCTGTTATTCGAGTAGTTCTCCGTATCTCCCGGCAGCGTGGGCGACGGAATGAACGGGAGGTAACTTGCAACCGGTGGTGCGAAGGCCGTCGTTGGAATCGTGCCACCGGGGAACACGCACTGAGCGGGCGTGGTACAACCAACAAAGCTGTAGGGCTCTCCTGGCTTAACAGGTTGGCCGTTCAGTCTCGCGGAAAGCACCTGTGCCCAGTAGGCGCCGTCGACCGTCGTGGGTGTCGGGTTTCCTTCAGAGTCTGTCGTCATGAATGCCGCTGGGTCAAGGATGCCGTTACGCTGGTCGGCCGTCGGTACCGTGACAAGCCCTGTCTCGGCTCCCTGTACTTGCCTTGTCCCCTGATAATCTGAGAAGAAAAACATGTGGTCTTTCCAGATCGGCCCGCCGAGCGTATAGCCAAACTGATTGCGTCGCAATTCCGACTTGCCCGGTGCAAAGTAGTTCTTCGCGTCGAGCTTGTCATTGCGCAAGAACCAGAAGACGTCACCGTGAAAACTGTTGGTGCCCGACTTGGTGATGGCGTTCATGACCGCGCCGCTAAATTTCCCGTATTCGGCGTCGAAACTGTTGGTGATCAGGCGAAATTCTTCGACCGAGTCGAGGTTCGGAACCAAGCCGGCGCCGAGGTTGCGCCCTTCGCTCACATCTCCGCCATTCACGAGGAACGCGTTCGCGGTTTCGCGCTGGCCGTTCACAGAGATGTTGCCGGGATTCAAGTTGCCTGATACCGGACGGTCCTGCTGGATCGCTTGGTTAGAGTTGCCGGGGGCAACGCCCGCTTGCAAGCCTAACAGGTCGATGTAGCTGCGCCCATTCAGGGGCAAGGCCAGCATCTTTTTCGAATCGATCACGTCGCCAAGTTGCGTGTTCTCTGTTTCCACCTGCAGAGCGCTTGCGGCGACGCTGACCTCTTCCTGGATACTGCCGACTTTCATGGAAATATCAATGCGCAATTGGTCGTTTACCTTGACCACGATATCTGTGGTCTGGAATTGCTGAAAGCCGGCCCCTGCGGCAACCAGCTTGTAGGTGCCCGCGGGCAGCGCCAGAAATTTGTAACCGCCGTCACTGGCAGAAACCGTTTCTTGCGTCAAATTGGTTTGAACGTTTGTCACCGTGATCTTTACCCCTGCAACCACGGCTCCGGAAGGATCGCGCACGTCCCCAAAAATCGATCCCGTAACATCTGCGCGTACGATACCCGCATCGAAGACCATCACGACAGCTAAGAACACGCACAAAGCGAGGACCATCTGACCCTTTCGCATGTACCCCTCCCCCAGGCGGGCAATCGATCTTCTGGAATTCCCGCCGAGACAACTGAATTGATCTTCTTACCCCAACCGACGTCGACAGATTTTAGGGCCGGAACCGGCCACCCCTGCCGGACGCCGCTCTCATAGCGCGAAAACATATTCCACGCAATGGAACCTGTCAAGTACGGAAAACTTGTTCATCAGATGAAAAAGCCAAAGAAGCAACCCGTTCAATTAGGGTTACGGTTCGTTTTGTTCACTAGGTAGGGCACAAACCCCCGGGCGCTGGTCTTGAGGTGATAGACGGAAGTGGTCGCCGTGATGTAGAGGGTGCTCCAGTCCACATCGCCCCAGGCAAGGTTGGCAGGCTGCTCTGGAAGCAGAATCGTGCCCAAGTGGCGGCCATCGGCGTCCCAAACCCAGATTCCTCCCGGCCCGGTGACGTAGAGATTTCCGGACTGGTCGATCTTCATCCCGTCCGGTACGCCTTCACCTCTCCTCCCTGGCTCCTCCGCGAAAATGCGCCCGTCGGCGATTGTGCCATCGGGCCGAAAATCATAAACGCGAATGTTTCTCTTCTCGCTGTCATCGACGTAGAGTTTCCTCCCGTCGGGTGAAAAAGCCAGCCCGTTTGGCTGAGAAAGGTCGGTAGTGAGCAGCGTGACCCGGCCAGTTGCATCCAACCGGTACACTCCCTGAAAGGGGAGTTCTTGTTTTTCGCCCTTTGGCAGATCGAGCGTTGGATCGGTGAAATAGAGAGCGCCGTCCGGCCCCAGAACCACATCGTTGGGACTATTGAATTTCTTCCCTTCGAATTTCTGGGCGATTACCTCGTACTTCCCGGCCGCGTCTAGGCGGATGATCGCCCGAAGATAACTGGCGCAATCGATGAGCCGGTGTTCCTTGTCGTAAGTATTCCCGTCTGGATCACCAAGGGAGATGACCTCTTCTTTCCGCCCATCCCTGTAAATCCGAAAAATCTTATTCAGTTCCTCGTCGCTTACATAGAGGAATCCCTTCGGGTCCCAAACAGGGCCCTCGGTGAATCCCAGTCCATTTGCCAGCGTTTCCAATTTGGCGTCATGCGGAATCAGCGACCAAAACTGAGCCGATTCCGCTTTCAATTCGAACTTTCGCGGCCCAGGTTGCGGTTCAACCACAAACCAGTGGAAGACCAGTCCAAAGGCGGCGAAAGAGAAAAATGCGGATATTTTCATCGGATTTCGAGGCTTTCTTTCACAAAATTAGGCCGTGTTGCCTTTTGCATGGTTCATTCGCTCGAGCATCGTTCCTTCCCGGCGGCGTCTCTAGTCGCCTGAACCTTGTCACGGCTTCGACTTTGCACGAGCAACTTGCAACAGGTATGCCGCCAACGCATCCAGTTCCGCCGGGCTCAGTTTTGTGCCATAGTCTGTGGGCATGAATGGCTCTTTGCGATAGGCCACCGCCGCAACGTCGGACTTCGAGAAAAAGTGGAATGCCCCGTCCGAAGACTGGAGTTGCAGCGAGAAATTGTCTTCATTCCTGACTAAGCCGGAATACTTCTTGCCGTCCTTGGTCGTCACCTCCGCGGCGGCATTCCCCCGGGCTCGTTCCTTCGGGCTGACGATAGCCTCGCGAATGTCCGCGGCGCTGTGGCTTCCGCCGTAACTAGAAAGCTCAGGTCCAAGGAATCCGCCCGAACCATTTACCATATGACAGCTAGAGCAGCCTCCCTTGCCGGAAAAAAGCTCTTTGCCCATTTGCGCATCGCCCGACACCGGCGCTTGTGCTCCTTTCCCTTGCAGCGCGCGCAGGTAACTTAGCAGGTCGGACAGCTTGGCCGGACCCATTTCTGCAAAAGGCGGCATTCCTTTTTCTGGAATGCCGTTTCGCAGGACTTTGAGGGTTTCCTCGTTGCTGAGCCGCGTGATCTCCGGGCGGCTCGCAATGTCCGGCCCGCGTTCCCCTCCCCGCCCATCCAGGCCATGACACGATGCACAGACGGAGTTGAAAGTCTGGCGACCAGCCGCGACGGAAGAACTCGTTGGAAGGGTTTTGGAGGCTTTTTGCCCTGCTGGTTGTGGCCAAGCTCCATTCCCGGCAAGCAGCAGGGATGAAGCAATGACAATCAGTGCGGTTCGAGACCCTCTCATTGTTGGAAAAGCCCGCCCATCCTCTGGAAATAGCCCTCCCGACTGCATTCCTAGAGCTGACAAATCAGACGCTCGAGATCTTTCTCACGCTCCGCTTCCCGGCCGCTCCGAAATCGCGTCTCCAGCGGAGGTAGTTTTTCAACTGGTGAAACCTTTGCTCTAGTGATAAAAAACCTTCGTGTAAAGCAGATAGCCCAGCGGCGAGGAGTGTGTCAATCCTTTTTTTGGCATGACTCTCTTGGGGTTTCAGGCGAAGGAAATCTCCATCGTCCACATTTACGACGTGCCGATGTTTCGATGGGCGAAAAAAGCTTCAGCCGATAAGCAAAAGGAAGGAACCATGAAACTGTTCCCTAATGTTCGAGTTTCCCTTGGCCGGATCGGTTTATTTTTTCTAGTCACGCTACTCGCAACGAGCTCGGCGATGCTGGACAAACGCCTGGGAGCCGCCTCCCGACAAGAGGCGCCAGCAAAGGATGCCGCCGCGCTCGTCGAATCGTTTCGCCACGTCGAAGTCGCATCGGTCAGCGACGCCCTGGAGCAGACTCTTGGCAAAAAGCTGTATATGACCCACCGCATGCGGCCGATTTTTCCCGGCAAGTTCGCCGGATTCGCGCTAACGGTTCATCTAAAGAAAGAAGAAAACGACGACCCTGCCGCCTTAAATGGCATGCTTTCCGCAATTGACGCAGGGGCTAGGGATTCCGTTTATGTTATGCAGGTGGACGACGGCGGCGACATCGCAGGGATGGGTGGGTTGATGGGAACCGCAATGTACGCACGCAATTTTTCCGGCGCGGTTATCGATGGGGGCGTGCGAGACGTCGCCTACCTGCAGAAGATCGGATTTCCAGTGTTTGCCACTGGTATTGTTCCCTCAACCTCGGTTCATCATTATCGTTTCGCCGGCGCTAACGTGTCGGTAGTCTGTGATGGCGTCCCCGTCCGGGCCGGCGACATCATCGTGGCGGATCAGGATGGTGTCGCGGTTGTGCCGCGCGAATCGGCGGAAAGGGTGCTAGCTCTGGCACAGCAATTGGATTTTAAAGAGCATTCCATGTATCCAATCATCGAAAAAACCAAGTCCATCGTGGAAGGCGTGCGACAGCTGGGCCGCTTATAGTCCTTATGGACACCCAAGCGAGGCCGCGGATTTGCTACTGGATTTCTGTTTAGCGCCTGTAGTATACACTTTCATGTATTGAACTTCGTTTTCATTTTTGGAAAGCTGGCTTCCGATGAGTGGTCAAAAGCGGGAATACAACATCACCTCCCTGCAGCGCGGCCTGCGCATGCTGCAGCTTCTCGGCCAGGCCGGAAGGGGTCTTCCTGCTTCGGAAATCGCCAAACAGTCGGGCCTGCCTGTTAGTACCGTCCATCGTTTTCTTGTGAATCTCGAAGCCGGCGGATTCCTTACCAAGGACGATCAGAATAACTATCATCTGGGTGTTGCTTGCGTTTCTCTTGGACAGGCGGCGCGCGAGCAACTGGATATTCGTAAGGTCAGCCTGCCTCACCTCGAACAGCTGAACCACAGGACGCGGGAAACCGTCCACCTTACCGTCCGCCACAAACTATCTGCCGTTTACATCGACAAACTCGACTCCCCGGAACCTCTGCGCATTCATTCCCGGATTGGCGCGAGCGTGCCGCTCTACTGCACAGCGGTAGGCAAGGTGATGCTTGCGCACCTCAACGATGAGGAGCGGGAACGCGTCGTCAATCAACTGGAACTCCGGCGTTTCACCGAAAATACGGTCGGCAGCATTCAGGAGCTCCATGCGCAACTCGCGCGGGTCAAAAAGGATGGCTATGCCTGTGACCTTGAAGAGCATGAGCCTCACATTCGCTGCATCGCCGCTCCGATCTGGGATCATGCCGGCTTGGTGAATGCTAGTCTCAGCGTGACCGGCCCCGCCGTACGCATGTCGACGGCGCGGCTTCGTGAAATTGCTTCGCTGGTCCGCGAAGCCGGACTCAAAATTTCGCAGGAACTGGGCTTCAATGCGGCTGCGGGACGTCCGGCAAACGCAGGCCGACCCTCTGCATCGCGTGGCATCAAGACGCGGGCGATCCGCCCGCTGCTGCGCGCAACAATCGCCGCAAAGTAGCAGCGGGCTTTTGGGGGCAACACCACAAGGAGACGCGAAGGCTTCATGAGGCACAGAAAGCACTTGCTCGGAGCGGCTCTCTGTTGGGGGTGTCTTGCATGCCCCGGGTTTTTGGAGCCTTTCGAGGAGCGCCCGGTGTCGGTTAGCATCGATGTGCAACCGGAGAAGCTTCTTTTACAACCCGTGGGCACCAATTGGCCTTCCTACAACGGCGACTATACCGGCCGGCGCTTCAGTTCCCTGAACCAGATTAACAAGAGCAACGTGGGCCAGTTGCGCGTGGATTGGATCTTTCATGCCCCGAATTCCAGCGCAATGGAAGTTACCCCGGTCGTTTTTGAAGGCATGATGTTCGCCACCTCGGCAAACGACGCCTACGCCCTAGACGCGCAAACCGGACGCGTGGTATGGCACTACGCTCGGCCAATCACGGAAGGGCTGATAGACGACGCTTCGGAACATCACAATCGAGGGGTCGCCCTGTGGCATGCGCGCGTGTACATGGAAACCGACAATGCACATCTTTTGTGCCTAGATGCGCGCTCGGGAAATTTGCTCTGGGACGTGGCTTATACCGACGGCAACAAGAACTATGGCGCCACCAGCGCTCCCTTGCTGGTGAAGGACAAAGTGCTGGTCGGGACTTCCGGCGGCGACGACGGAGTCCGAGGATTCATCTCGGCATTCGATGCTGAATCGGGAAAGCTAGTCTGGCGCTTCTGGACCATTCCCGGACCCGGCGAACATGGATCGGAAAGCTGGCCGGGCACAGCCTACCTTCACGGCGGGGGCACTACGTGGATGCCGGGGACCTTTGATCCGGAATTGAATACGATCTTCTGGGGAACAAGCAACCCCGCTCCGGATTTCAACGGCGATACCCGCCCGGGGGACGATCTCTACACCGATTGCGTGCTGGCGCTGGACGCCGATACCGGCAAACTGAAGTGGTATTTCCAATTCACGCCTCATGACCTTTACGACTACGACGCCACCGAAACGCCTGTTCTCGTTGATGCGTCGTATCAGGGCGAACAACGCAAATTGCTGGTGGAAGCCAATCGTAACGGCTTTTTCTACATTCTCGATCGCAGAAACGGAAAGTTTCTCTCCGCCGTTCGATTCGCGGACAAATTGAATTGGGCCAAAGGGATTGCTGGCAACGGACGTCCAATCTTGACCGGGGTGGTGCCGACAGAGGAAGGCACTCGCGTCTGTCCGGGGTTTTCCGGCGCAACCAACTGGTACGCTCCTTCTTACAATCCCTCGACCGGTCTGTTCTACTTTATGGCCTCCGAGAACTGCAGCGTCTATTTGCGAGGCGCCGAAAAGTTTGTTCCGGGGCGCACCTTCTACGCAACGGGGGCAAAACGTAGTCCTGGCGACGCCGGCAAGAAGATCCTGCTTGCTTACGACGTTTCGTCTTCAAAGCCAGTTTGGAAGTATCCGCAAATCGGTTCCGGTCATTCGAATGGGGGCACGATGACTACCGACGGCGGCTTGGTCTTTTTTGGAGACGATGCCCAATCGTTTGAAGCGGTGGACGCGCTCACGGGAGTCCCGCTATGGCACTTCCAGACCGGCCAGACGATCACTGCTTCTCCCATGAGTTTCTCGGTGAATGGCACCCAATATGTTGCCATCGCCGCGGGAAGTGACGTTTTCTGTTTTCGACTGTAAAACGAGATTCCATTTTTCAAGGAGGATACCTTGTCTTCAACGCTTAGCACTCGCCGAGGATTCGCAGCAAAGTTCGCATCGCTGGTAGCCGGAACAAGCTTTGCCAGCTTGTTCACTAGCTCCGCTCCTGTCTCCGCCCAGGCTCCGAGCGGCGTTCAAAAACTGAACTATGAGGGCAAGCCTGCCGGCACGGGGTTCATTACGCCGCTTATCATCCACAACGGAGTGATTTACATCGCGGGCCAGGGTGCACATTCCCACGACCCGGAAGGCAAATTCGCGTTCGATATCGAAACGCACACGCAAAAGGTGATGGACAACGTGAAGACGCTTGTCGAAACCGGCGGAGGAACGATGGATAGCATCCTGCAGCTGACCGTTTATCTGACAAAAATTGATGACTATGATGGCATGAACAAGGTCTTCAAGACTTATTTCCCGAATGGCGGACCGGCCCGTACCACAGTGGCCGTTGCCGCTTTGCCGGGCCAATCGTTGGTGGAAATCAATTGTATCGCCGCAGTCGTCCGCAAGTAGCAGGAAACGGGAGAACATTTCTATGGACACCCGCATCAAGTGGACTCGTCGCAGTTTCATGGCCGGTATCAGTTCGCTGACCACTATGCTCTTAGGCACGCGGAGGTTGTCTGCCACATCGGTATCGGGTGTCGAGCCCTACGCACCGATCAAGGGTTTTGGCCAATCCGGGAACGTGTATGAGGAGCTTGGCGTCACCACGGTCATCAACGGCCAAGGAACCATGACCATGCTGGGCGGCTCTCTGATGCGTCCCGAAGTGGAAGCGGTTATGGCCCTGGCAGGCCAGCATTTTGTCAGCATTCCGGAACTTGAGATGGCGGCGGGCAATCGCATCACCGAGATGCTCAAGCTTCCACCAGGCTACTCCGCCCTGGTCACCTCCGGCGCCGCAGCGGCAATGCAGTCTGGTCTGGCAGGAATTCTCACACGCGACAATCCGCAGTTCATCAAACAGATCCCCGATCTGACCGGGATGAAGTCCGAAGTCATTATTCAAAAATCCCATCGCAACGCGTTTGATCACCAGCTTCGCAGCACAGGAATTCGCCTGGTGGAAGTTGTGGACCGCGATGATTTGCGCAAGGCGGTCAACGAGAAAACGGCGATGATGCATTTCACCAATTTTGCCAACGCTGCCGGCCAAATCAAGGTTGAGGAGTGGGCAAAACTCGGCAAGGAATACAACGTCCCCACTTTTATTGACGCCGCTGCAGATACTCCCCCGGCTTCCCACCTTTGGGACTACGCCAACATGGGCTACGATCTGATTGCGTTTAGCGGAGGCAAAGCCATCCGCGGACCGCAATGCGCCGGGTTGCTGCTTGGCCGCAAGGATCTGGTTAGCTATGCACTGCTGAACAATAGCCCCCATGAAGACACCATTGGCCGCAGCCAAAAGGTGGGCAAGGAAGAAATCGTGGGCATGGTCAAGGCGCTTGAGTGCTACCTCCAGGAGGATCACGAAGCGCTGAACAAGGAATGGCAGCAACGTCTGGATCTCATCTCCTCGGAAGTTTCAAAAGTCCCCGGTGTGACGACCAAATTCTTGGTTCCAGACGTCGCGAACCATGTTCCGCACATGCAGATTCATTGGGATAAGAGAATCCCTGCGACTCCCCGGGAAATTGCCTCGGCGCTGCGCAAAGGCAAGCCGTCGATCGTTCTCAGCGCAGGCGAGGAAGGTGAGGTGCTTTCACTGAATTCGTTCATGCTGCAACCCGGCGAAGATAAAATTATCGCCGATGCGGTTGTAGCCACTTTAAAAGCTCACACTTCTTAAAGAGCATGGATCTTTCGCTTCCAAGCAGCTTCGTCCAGGTGTCTCGCACCAACGCCCTGCCGTGTGGAGCAACCGAGGTAGTTTCGTGAACAGCTTGGGTAGAAGCCATATTCGCTGGCTGCTCATCTTCTGGCTGTTCCTGCTGAGCGCCATTTCTTTTCTCGACCGTGTGAATATTTCCATCGCCGGAAGTTCCTTGGCCGAGGAGTATCACCTAAGCCAAATCAGGCTCGGCTGGGTTTTCAGCGCTTTCCTGCTCGGATACGCTTTGTTTCAAACGCCGGGTGGCTGGTTGGCGGATCGCTTTGGTCCACGGCGGGTGCTGGCTGGGGGCGTTGTTTGGTGGGGAGTTTTCACTGCCCTAACGGCTGCGTTGCCGACTAAGATCGCAGGTGCGGTTGCCATCTTTATTCTTGTCCGCTTTCTGCTTGGAGCGGGCGAGGCCATTATGTATCCCTCCACCAACCGGTTCGTGTCGCAATGGATCCCGTCGCAGGAACGCGGAGTCGCCAACGGACTGATCTTCGCGGGCGTCGGGGCAGGAGCAGGGACGGCTCCTGCCTTTGTGACATTCCTTATGCTCCGGTACGGATGGCGTTCTTCGTTCTGGGTGAGTGCTCTGCTGGGCCTGGTAGCGGGGGCGGTGTGGTACTGGATCGCGCGCGATAAGCCGGAACAACATCCGCAAGTGAGCCCGTCGGAGCTCTCGTTCA
>Ga0126371_10005190_pt1 | contig 11558 bp, 6 predicted proteins | sample PanSoiMetaPlot_4_FD_110145 | JGI IMG/M metagenome (GOLD analysis project Ga0126371, IMG submission 110145) | Tropical forest soil microbial communities from Panama - MetaG Plot_4 | ecosystem: Environmental > Terrestrial > Soil > Tropical forest > Bulk soil | place: Panama | collected 2016-02-17
CGGAATGTTTTTGTGGCCCTCTCTCAATGTTCCTATGGGAACACCCCGAACGGCGGAGTACGACGCGAATGCAATATCGCGGTTGGAGAATCCGCTTAGACTGGCGCGGTCCTCGTTGACCTCAAGCCGCGCACGAAGAGAATCGTTACCCCAGTCGTCCCGAACGTTGATGGCGAGAGGCGAAGAGCTCAGAATCGCTTTTAGCTTTTCCGCCTCGGCGCGTAGTATTCGCATGTCTCCGCCCAAGATTCGGATGGAAAGCGGAATCAGCGTCGGCGGTCCCGTCTCAACCGTGCGGACATCGATTCTGGCTCCCGGGACGCGCGAGGAGAGAGCCGTTTGTAGGGGCGCGACAAATTTATTGGTGTCTTCGCTCCGGGTGAATTGAACGAGCAGCTGGGCATAGCTCGGTGCAGGAGGCTCAGGCGTAACCGAGAACCAGAATCGAGGTCCGCCGGCGCCAACGAACGACGTGATCGAGGCCAGCGCGGAAGCGCGCTTCAGATCATCCGCATGTTGCTGATCGAACTCACTCGCGACATGCTGGATCACCCTCTCTGCTTCGCGTGCAGCCAGATCGGTCTCGGAGATCGGCACGTCCTCGGGCAGATGAATGTCGACGTATGCGATGTAAAAGTTATCTCTCGGGAAGAACTGCTGATGAAGACGGGCGGCAAAAAAGGCACCCATCGCTAGCAGCACCGACGAATAAGCCAGCACCTTCCAACGCCTGGCGATCGCAAAGCCCACCGCCTTGCTGTACCACCTTCCAAATCCCTTCTTCCGCAGGGCTTGCGCTTCCGGCTCCGCTTTCGGCTGTAACAGGTAGTAGGAGAGCAACGGAATGAAGCTCATGGATACCAGCCGGGAGGCAACGAGCGAACAGGCGATCGTAACCGGGAGACTGTAGATGTAGCGCCCAACGTCGCCCTTTAACAACAGAAACGGCAGGTACGCTGCGATATTGGTGATGGTCGCATAGAGGATGGCCTTCGACAGCTTCGTTGGGCCGAGCCACGCGGCAACCGTTCGGCTCGTTCCTGCAGCCAGTTCGCGCTTGATTGCATCGCCGGCAACAACTGGATCGTCCACGAGCAAACCAAGCGCGATAATCAGCGAGGCGATGGACATCTGCTGAATGTCGAGGCCCAAGATCTGCATGAAGCCGAAGTTCATTGCGAGAGTGATCGGTATGGATAACGCCATGAGCAAGGCGGACCGCCACTCCCAAAACCCAACCAACGAGACAAGCACGACCAGGAGGATTGCCTCGATAAGACTCCGATTGAACAGATCGAGCTTCTCGCGCACTTGCCGCTTCTGGTCCGAGGTTGAGCCAATCACTAAGTCCGGCGGAAGCGATCTTCGAATCTCGGCGAGACGAGCCTCGACGGCCGTACCGAACTGGTCGATTTGCTCGCCCTTCTTCATCTCTGTTGAAATCGTGATCGCCCGGCCACGCCGCCACTGGCCGCTCGGGCCTCGCCAGGTGTAATAAGAAAGAATGCGTGCAGGGTGCTGATAGCTGCGCCGCGCTGTTGCGAGATTGCGTAGGTAGAGCGGCGTACCGTTCGTGCCCTGTGTGAGTACGACCCCGTTTATGTCGTCGAGTGTTCGGAACTCGCCAGTTTGTTCGATCTCCAAGTCGCGGCTGCCGGTACTCAGTGTCCCCGCGGGCAAAGTCGTATTGCGGTCTTGCACAATACCCGGCAGCGCGGGAGGAGGCACGCCAAACGCCGCCAAGCGGTTCTGCGCCGCCTGAATTTCGATCTGCTCTTCGAGCACGCCGACTCGGCTAACCCTCGACGCTTCGGGAGCAACCTTGATGGCTTTTTCTATGCTGTCGGTGAAATCGTCGAGTTCCCGATAGGAGTATTTGGGGCCCGCTTTCCGCCGAAGCGCCTGGCGAATTTCGGCATCTGCAGGCAGGATAATGGGGTCCCACACATCAGGATGAACGTCGGCGCGCTGCGGCATTTCCTCCCAGACTCGCTGGATCGTCTGCGATAAATCATTGGTCAAATGTGCGGACGACAACCGAATCGCTGCGAAGCTACTGCCCTGTATCAGGCGCGATTCGGCGCCGAGGCCCCGGCCGCGGATCTGGGCGTCGAGGAGTTCAGCTGCCTCACGCAAGAATGAAGGATCTAAACCGCTTGCGCTGCACAGAACGACATCGGTCGTCGCTGTGCCTGGAACCAACGCCCCGCCCATCTCAGATGCAAGTAGGTCGATCTGCGTATCGGTCGCCGGAGGGCTGGCGACGGTCAGCATCAGAGCGGATGTTTCGCCGAATTCCTTGATGTATTGAATGGGACCCGCGCCCTCGGGCAGATCGGTAAGCGAATCCAGCTTCACCTTGAAGTCGTCGAACTCCCTTGCCGTATCGGTGACTCGCTCATCCACTTCCGCATAAACGACGGACAGGCCTGCACGGGAACTTGATTTGATCTCGAAGAGGTGAATGTTTTGTGCGAGCTTTTCCTCGATCTTGCGCGTAACCAACTGTTCGACCCGTTCGGCACTCTGGCCCGGCCAAGGCGTTACGACCGCAACCTGCCGGACGGGAATATCCGGATCTTTTCTCTTGGGCATAACCCGGTAGCCCCAGATGCCCCATGCCAGAACGGCGATAAAAAGAACCCACGAGATGTGCCGATTCTCGACAAAGAAACGGGCCACATTGTGTCGCGGCGACTTTGTGTTTAGATCGGAAGACATGGCGGTGCCTAGGATTCGAGGGCCCTCATTCACTTTCGCGGATCGGGTCGCCGGGCCGCAGAAGATTCGCGCCGGAGGCGACGACGCGCTGGCCCGGATTTAATCCGCTGAGGATTAAAACCGAGCTGCCAGACAGCGGACCCGGGCGAACGAGGATCTCTTTGGCATACGTCGAACCCGCTTTCTGTTCGACCTCATAAACCAGGTAGCGATCACGGATCGCGTCGTACACGAGGGCATCAACTGGCACTTGCAGCTGGTGGCTCTGCTCGGATCCTCCGGCAAGTTCCACCGCAGCGATCATTCCAGACCTTAATTTGAGGCCAGGATTAGCAATCGATACCTCAATCTGGAACGACAGAACTCGCGGATCCGCCGATGCTGCCCTGGAGATCACGCGGCCTTTGAAACTCCGGCCAGGAAAGGCATCAACGCTGATTTCCAGATCCTGACCCAGTTGGAAGTCACCGAGAGCCGAGTCGGGAACGTTGAAACGGCCCTTCACCATACGCAGGTCGGCTATTGTGAACGCAGTCGTTCCAGCCGCAACAAGCGTTCCCAATTCCACCTTGCGATCCAGGAGGACGCCGTCGAAGGGGGCGCGTAGGTCCGTATCATCAAGCGCGACCTGCGCTTCTCGGAGCTGTGCGGTGGCTTCGTCGAGCTTGGCGTGAGCCATGTCGAGCCTGGCTTTGCTGGCATCGTAGGCGGGCTTAGTGATGCTCTCTTGTTCCCATAGTTTGGCTACACGCCCGTAGTCCAATTCCGCCTGCGTCAGAGCCGCTTGCGCCTCGTCGCGCCCACCGCGAGCCCTATCTGCGGTTGCTTGAAACTCCGTGCGCCGGAGTCGCCCTAATACCGTGCCGGCCGTTACCACATCTCCCGGTTCCAGAGCACGAACGCGGTCGTCCGACGCCTTGCCACTCTTGAGGTCGACAACGTAGCCAGAAACTCGAAACGATAGTTCAACTTGAGCATCGGGCGAGATAATCGCCGAATATTTCTTTGGTTCCGTCTCGTTCGCATACTGCACAGTAACCAAGCGCACAGCCTTCGGTGGCCCGCCACCCACGGCTGCCACATGTCGCGTTGTGCATCCCGCGGCTAGAAATGTAAACAAACTCAGCGAGCATGCGACCGGGCCCTTGTTCATTCGTCCCCGCCGATCGCTTTTTCCAAGTCCGCTTGTGCCGTCGCCAGATCGAGAAGTGCGCGAATGGCCTGGTGATCTGCGTCTGCCAGGTTGGATTGCGCCTTCAAGAGATCGCTCAAAAGTGCCGCTTTTTGCGTGTACTGGTTCTGTGTGACGCGAACCAACTCCTGGGCGGCCGACTGCAACCTCTCCATTACCTCGACTTCCTTCTTTGCTTCCAGTAACTGGTGATAGCGATGAGTAACGTCGATGACGACTGCGGCCTCGGTGTCCTTGAGTTGAAGGGAGACTTCTTCCTCGCTGGAACGTGCTTCATCGATTTTCTTGCGTTTTCTTCCCCAGTCAAAAACGTCCCAATTCACCTGAATCCCTGCGGTGATCAGTCGATTGGGAAGAATGTTGCTCAAATTCACCGTATCCACCACCGTGGCTGATAGACTTACATCAGGAATTCGGTCAGCATTCGCGATCTTGCGTCCCAAAGTCGCCTGTTGCGCCTTCAAGCGGGCCAGCAGAATTTCTGGCCGTGCCGCAAGAGCTCGTGCGCAGGCCTCATCAAGATCGGGCACTTCTGCCTTGGTAACGCTCAAAAGGTCTACTTCAAACGGTGTGTTTACCCCACGGCCCATAGCGCGGTTGAGCTGCTGCTTTTGTGTCTGCAGGGGATCTTCCAATTTCAGCAACTCGTATTCCGCTTGAGCGAGCTGCGCTTGTACGTTCAAAAGGTCCGTGTGCAGAGCCACTCGCTGGAGCTCGTCGTGCCTGGTGTTGCGGTCCAGTTCGCGTAGGAACTCTACCGTGGCCAGTAGATTCTTTTTTTCGCTTTCGGCCTGCAGGATCCCGAAGTAGAGGTGGCGAACTTCGTTTACTGTCGCCTGATGTGTATCCCGGACTTGCTGCTCGCTGATCTTCTGGCCCACACGAGCGAACTGGGTTTGCAGCCCGATTTTCCATTGTTGTGACAGCGGCTGCGTTACGTTAGCGAAGAAGATTCCCGCGGGCTTAAGCGGACCTTCCAGTGTTGTCGTCTTGCCAGGTATAGGGCCGACATTTGGGTAAGTGCCGAGAGACCCCAGCGGAAACGTAAGGCCCACTTGGGAGAGCGATTGCGAGGCAAGAGCGGTTAACGAAAACGACGGGAAGCGATAGCTTCGCGCCACGCTGGCTTCGTCAGCTGTCTTCCGCTGATCCAGTTTTGCTACTTGAATTGCCCGGTTATGCGCCTCAGCCAGATGGATGGCTTCATTCAGTGTCAAGGTCTGGCCCTGTAGAAACGCCGGAAAAACGAGGAACGCCGCAAATGCGGGCACGTAACTCATAAGACCGCGCAGTTGCTTGTGTGACGCCGACACGAAAGTCCCCCGAAGCTCGCAGCACCGACGCAGCGCACCTTGAATTGCAAATACACATCAAGCGTTAGCCTGAGGATTTCTTTTTTCAACCGAAGTTGTCAAGTAGGTACATTCGTGTTCCTGGTAGCGCTAGCAGAAAAGAATAGCCAGGGACGAGCATGATACGGCGGATGACACCAGCAAGGGTGGTATCCTGAGCTGTCTCGATGCACTGCATGTGGCGGGCCAGATTTGCGTTTCACCCGTTTGTTGGACGTGCCATTCCTTGCAAGAAGCTTCGCGCTCGCCGCGCCAAGCGAATCAGTCCGCCATGTAACGGGATGTCAGATACCACTCACCCCAAAAAGCGACCGCTCACGACTTTGCAGCGCATTGTGGGCGAACGTGAAATAGACTCCCCGCGCGCTCAAACCATAAGGGGGTTGTTTAGATGGAGAAACCACGATGGGTACGTGCGTTTTCTTTTTGCTCTTTCGTTCTCATAGGTTCCAGTTTTGGGGTCATGGCCCAAACCAAAGGCCATGGTGATGCAGATCCGCATTACAAAGTTCTCCACAACTTCCAGGGCAAACCAGACGCCAACGGTAACTTTGATCCTGAGGAGATACGAGGGCTCGCGGCAGACGGAGCTGGTACGATCTACGGCGAATCGGTTTTTGGGGGATCGGTCACGTGCTTACTCCCCTTTGATGGGGTGTGCCTTGTTGCTCCTTCACCGCGTCCTGCGCACTGTAATGGGTACGCCTCCGACATACCGTGCAATTTGGAGTAACGGCGTTTCGATTCTAGCTTTCGGGACGCAGTTTCCTTGGTGAAGTTCATCCATGCCGCGAGAGTAGTGCTTGAGACCCTAGAGGCAGTTCCCAAAATTTCTGCCCCTGGCTCACTACGATTCGTCCCAGGTCCTCTACGATTCATCCCCAAAATGTTTCGACGCGCCTGCTAGCCGCGCTACGGTGAATGGAAGCCGCAGGTCTCAGCAAATTTATGCGTCGGATCGCTTTCACTGTCAATCATCAGATCTACTTCATCGAGGTTGATCCAGAGACACCGTTGCTGTGGGTGTTGCGGGACACACTCGGAATGAAGGGCACCAAGTATGGCTGTGGTTTGGGACTATGCGGCGCGTGCACGGTGCATCTGGATGGGGAGGCGCGGCGGTCGTGCCAAACTCCGATTGGTTCGGTAGGAGCGAAAAAGGTGACAACGATCGAGGGACTCTCGCGAAACCGCAACCACCCCGTACAACGCACGTGGATCGAGGAACAGGTTCCGCAATGCGGCTACTGTCAGTCGGGGCAGATCATGCAAGCCGCGGCGTTTCTGAGCGCAAATCCGCAGCCAACTCGCGAGCAGATTGACGAGGCCATGAAAGGCAATATCTGCCGTTGCGGAACCTATCAGCGGATTCGCCGCGCGATCGAGCGAGCCGCGGCAGAAAGCGTCACGGGAGGGAACGCAGAATGATTGCCGTGAGCCGGCGCGCGTTTCTGAAGACGAGCGGCGAAACGGCCGCGGCTTTCGTTCTCGGCTTCTATCTGCCTTTACGGGGAAAAAAATCGGGAGCAGTTGCGGGGACCAGTGCCCGAGTCTTGCAGATCAACGCCTGGCTGAAAATTTCCACCGACAATCAAGTCACGATTCTTGTCGAGAAACCCGAACTGGGCCAGGGATCACGCACATATACCCCAATGATCATCGCCGAAGAACTGGAAGTGGACTGGTCCGCTATCCGTGTGGAGCAGGCGCCTACCATCCCTGCCGTTTATCAAGGCTTGAGAACGGGCGGAAGCGGAGGCGTCGTGAACACCTACGCTTCGTTGCGCAAGGTGGGGGCGCAAGCGCGGGAAATGCTAATCGCCGCGGCGGCCCACGAATGGAACGCGAAGAAGGCGGATTGCAAGGCGGAAAGCGGGGCCGTGATCCACGTTCCGACGCGCCGCTGCTTGAGTTACGGGGAATTGGTGGAAGCAGCGTCACTCCTCCCGCTGATCAATCCGGACGAGATCCTGTTGAAGCAGCCGAAGGATTTTCGTGTTATCGGCAAGTCGTTGCCGCGCACCGACGTGCCTAGCAAAGTGGAGGGCAGCGCTGCCTTCGGTATGGATGTCCGGGTGCCCGGAATGCTCTTTGCCGTGATTGCGCGGTGTCCGTACTTCGGCGGGAAGCTGGCAACCGTGAATTCGGTCGCCGCGAGGGCGGTTCCCGGAGTACGCGCGGTGTTTCCGGTTCCGCCGTTGGCACGACACTACAACACGGCGGGTGGTGTTGCCGTGGTGGCAGATTCCACGTGGACGGCGATTCAGGGACGCAAGAAGCTTGTGCTGCACTGGGAAAAGGAGAGTGGGGGCAGCGAAAACACGGAGGCCCTTCACGATTTAGTTGCGAAGAAAGCAGCCGGTTCCCCCACTTTTATTGCGATTGACCGCGGGGACGCACTCGAGGTGCTTTCCGGCAGCGCGAAAACCGTCGAAGCCTGCTACGAATCACCCTTTCAGGCGCATGCCACGATGGAGCCCATGAATACCACCGTGCACGTGCGCGAGCGGGAAATTGAAGTCTGGTCGCCCACACAATTTGCCGATGAGGTTCAGAGCGAAATTGCCAAGCTTTCGGGGTTCCCACTCGACAAGGTGATCGTGCACATGGCGCTGTCCGGCGGATCGTTCGGGCGGCGCTATCAGTGGGATTACGCCGCGGAAGCCTGGCAAGTGGCCAAAGAGATAAAAAAGCCGGTGCAACTGGTTTGGACACGCGAAGACGACATGCAGCACGATTTTTACCGGCCATATAACTATCAACATTTACGCGGCGCCTTTGATGATGATGGCAATCTGGCAGCGGTGAGCACACGCGTGGTGACCACTCCGATCGCCAGGACAAATCTTTATACCAGCTTTAGGGAATCCCCGGAGACATTGAGCGATCCGGCAACGACCGCAGCGCTCGAATGGTATGGCGGCGACATGGCACCCTATTCTGTGCCAAATTGTCGACTGGACTATTCGCCCGCGGAATCCGTGGTGCCGCGTTCCTGGTGGAGGTCGGTGGCGTCGTCGTATACGGTGTTCGCGAAGGAATGTTTTATCGATGAACTTGCGTATGCGCGTGGCCGCGATGCGTTGCAATTTCGTTTGGACTTGCTGACCGCCAAAACACCGGAGGCGGCGCGGCTGCACGCGGTTTTGGAGTTGGCGGCGAAAGGCTCGGGCTGGGGTGAACCATTGCCGAAAGGCTGCGGACGCGGCATCGCTTGCTGCCCCGGCGACAGTTGCAGCGCCCAGGTGGCCGAGGTTCGTGTGACGGAGGACGGCACGGTGCAGGTTCTGCGGGTGGTAAGTGCGGTCGATTGCGGGTTAGCCATTCATCCCAATGGTGTGCGCGCGATGACCGAGGGAGCCATCAATTTTGCGCTGACCGCGGTGCTTACTGGCGAAATCACAATAAAGGATGGCGCGGTGGAGCAGAGCAATTTTCATGATTATGAGGTGCTGCGCATCCACCAGGCGCCCGAGATCGAGGTGCACATCGTGCCCAGCCTGGAAGAGCCAAGCGGCGTGGGCGAACTCGGCGCGATGCTGCTGCCCGCGGCAGTTGCAAATGCAGTCTTTGCCGCGACTGGAGTGCGTGTGCGCCGTCTGCCAATAAAGCCAGAGCTTTTCAAACATTCCAAAGGCTGAGGAGAAACTTTATGTATCGCAGAGCATTTCTCACGCGCTCATTGTTGGCAGGCACGGCGTCGGCGCTGGGACTGCCGGCGCTGGTGGCTGCTGGGCCGAAGCGCGTATTGGTTCTGGGCGGCACATTGTTTCTGGGTCCCGCGGTCGTCGAGGCTGCGGTGGCGGCGGGTCACACGGTCACGCTGTTCAATCGCGGAATCACGAATCCGGATTTGTTTCCCCATCTGGAAAGGTCGCGGGGGTTTCGCAGCAGTGACGCGAAGGATCAGGATTTATCGGTACTGTCCCACCGGCATTTCGACGCCATCATTGATGTGTGGCCGAACGATCCTGGAGTGGTTACTTCAGCCGCAGAATTTCTGAAGGATCGTTCGGAGCATTACCTGTATGTGTCCTCCGTTGCAGCTTACGACTCCCGGGAATTCACACGAGCAGGGATTGAGGAGAACGCGCCCATGGAACCCTGGAACGGGCCAGGCCGGAAATACAACCGCGGCAAAGCAGAAAGCGAACGAGGGCTGCACGCCATCTTCGGTGACAAAATCACGATTGTGCGGCCGGGGCCGATCAAAGGCGAGCGAGACACGACTCCGGATTTGTATGCATGGTTGGTGCGGGCGCAAGCCGGTGGTACGCACATCGGACCCGGGGACGGAAACGACTCGGTGGAAACGGTGGACGTAAAGGACGTGGCGCGTTTCCTGCTGCTGGCCATTGAACGCACGCTCTATGGCACCTTTAATTTGACCGGGAAGCCCATGAGCTTTCGCGGGTTTCTGAATGCGTGCAACGCGGTGATGCGGTCTGACGCACAATTTGTGTGGATGCCGCAGGATTTTCTACACCAACAGGGGCTCGAAACAGACCATGCCCTCGGGCTGCACGGGGGGAATTTCCCGTTCTGGCGTCCGGTGGGGACCTGGCCGGGCCTCTATCAGATCAGCAGCGAAAAAGCGTACAAGGCGGGATGGAAGACCAGAGCGTTCGAGGAGACGGCGCTGGATTGCCTGGAGACTTTTCGTTCCCAGGGAGAAGCTTTGGACTGGAGCGACTATCTGCCGGCGGAGAAGGAGAAAGCGGTTCTGAATGCCTGGGCACACCGTTCGTAAAATTGTGGAGAACGAATCGTTGTTCTAGACTCAGCCGTGATGAAGTACCCGAGGTTCATTTCCGGGCAACCAATGGTCCTGCGCATCGCAGCATGCTGGCTGGGCGTCGTCCTCCTGTTCGCCGTCCAGTGGTTTCTCTACGACGCGACGCGTGGCTCGGCGGATGTGTTCCGCTACTATCTCTGGTGGTCATTCTACTTGTGGGGAATCCTCACGCCCGTTGTCGTGTGGTTCTCTCTTCGCCACGCCATCACTGCGATTAGTTGGAAGAGTGTCGTTCCGGTTCACTTCGCGGCGGGGTTGGGCTTTGTCGGAGCCGCGATCCTTGGTGAGGCCATGATTGGAAAGCTCTGGCAGCACCAAGAACTATCAGCCGGAAAAGCGTTGCGACACTACTTTTTAAGACACGCGCAGGTGAGTCTCTTTACCTACGGAATGCTGGTTGTTGCGGTTGAGCTTTACCGGATGCTGGACGAACGGCGAAAGCAGCAGTTGCGGGCATCCCGGCTGGAAGCGCAGTTGACTGCCGCGCATTTGGAGGCGTTGCGCGCGCAGCTTCACCCGCATTTCCTTTTCAACACGCTGCAAGCCGCGACCACGCTGATTCAGGAAGATCCGGACGGGGCGGAAGACATTCTTATCCGGCTAAGCGAAATTCTGCGCGTTTCGTTCGATCAGACGAATATCCAGGAGGTTCCTCTTTCTAAAGAGATTGAGATTTTGGGTCTGTACATAGGAATCCAGGCGCGGCGCTTCGGAGACCGGCTAAATTTCGAGGTTTCGGTCGATCCGGACGTTCGGGAATGCATGGTGCCGGCGCTGATTTTGCAGCCGTTGGTGGAAAATGCGATTCGTCACGGGATCAGCAAACACAAGGGCGTAGATGAGGTGCAAATCCGAGGCTTTCAGAAAAACGGGAGTCTCTGCCTGGAAGTGCGCAACCAGAACAGTTACCTTGAGGAGGACGCCTTGGAGTTTCGGGGTCACGGCATAGGTCTTGCGAATACACGCATGCGCCTGGAACAGCTTTATGGGATCCGGCAGGCTTTACGACTGCAAAACCTGCAACCGACCGGGGTCTGCGCCGCGGTTTTCATCCCCTTGCGGCCGGCGCCGAGTATGGTTAGGAATCATCGCCATGGCCATCCGCGCCTTGATCGTTGACGACGAGCCGTTGGCCCGCCGCGCCATCCGGCGCTTCCTGAGCAAGGATGCAGAAATAGCAATAATCGGCGAATGCGGGGATGGAGAATCGGCCGTCGGGGCGATCCGCGAGCTGAAGCCGGACTTGTTGTTTCTCGACATACAGATGCCGGAGATGGACGGATTCGAGGTCCTGCACAAGGTCGGCGCGGAGCGGATGCCTGTCACGATTTTCGTTACCGCTTACGACCAGTTTGCGCTGCGTGCGTTCGATGCCAACGCCATTGATTACCTGCTGAAGCCGGTGGCCAACAAGCGTTTCGAGCGCTCCCTGGAACGTGCCAAGCACCGCATCGCCAGGAAGCACAGCCGGGACGAGATGAGCCGGATGGTTTCCAGC
>Ga0126371_10005191_pt1 | contig 11558 bp, 24 predicted proteins | sample PanSoiMetaPlot_4_FD_110145 | JGI IMG/M metagenome (GOLD analysis project Ga0126371, IMG submission 110145) | Tropical forest soil microbial communities from Panama - MetaG Plot_4 | ecosystem: Environmental > Terrestrial > Soil > Tropical forest > Bulk soil | place: Panama | collected 2016-02-17
CGACCAGGGCGCGCGAAGACGGCCGACCCCCGCGAGGATCGGCCGTCGAGATTATCGCATCCATAGCGTGAGCGTGGGATGAAAAGGCGAAGTTTGTCAAGCTGTACGAAAGTCTACTCCGACCCCTCCTGGTCGCGAGGGGCCGGCCTCGGCTCGATCCGGCCCGCCATGACGACCCGGGCGATCAGGGCCGTCGGCGTCGGTGGGCTCGTACGGCGCCCCGCCCGAGATGGGCGGCGGCGGCGGGTCGATTGGCAGCCGGCCGCCCTCGGCCAGGGCCAGCAGCGCCGCCAGCCGACGCTCGGCCTCCCGCCGGACCCGCTCGCAATCGGCGAGCTGGACTTCGAGGTCGGCCAGGTCGGCGTCGCGGTCCCGCTCGAGCTCGGCCAGGTCGTCGTCATATTGCTCCAGCCGGTCGTCGCGCTCCAGCCGGGCCGCCGCCTCCTCCAGCCGGGCGTCGGCCAGGGCCTCGCGCGCCTCCTCGGCCCGGCGGGCCAGCCCGCAGGCCGGGCAGACCAGCTCCTCGTCATGGACCTCGCCCTCGCCCTCGATCGCGGCGTCGCACGCCGCACACCACCGGCCGTCGGCCGGGCCGGATTGGACGGGCCGGCCGTCCGTGGTAGACTCGCTCATGGTCAATACCTCCTGAGGATGTTGATCGGGCGACCCGCCGGGATGGCGCCCCGGCGGGTCGCGTCATCGCCGGGGTCACGCGCCCCGGCCATACAGCACGTCGTCGACCCGCATTCGCAACCGGGACGTATCGGTCGAGGGCCGGCCGGCCCCCTGCAACTCGCGGATCGTCCGGTCCAGCTCGGCCATCAGGATCAGCAGCTCGGCCGTCGTCAGGTCGTTGAGCACTTCATCGGTCGTCATCGTCGTGTCCTCCGGTTCGTGGTCGCGTCGTCCGTCATCCCCTACACTCCTATTGTACCACGGCGTACCACGGCGTCAACCGCTCAGCCGAAATTTTTTTCGGCCGCCCGGTCGATCAGTTCGCGAAGCACACTCGCATAGCTGGCGCGCTCGCCCCCGGCGGCCACGAGGCGGTCTAGCCTGGCACGCTCATCATCCTTCAATTCGAGCATGATGAATTTACGCCTGCGCGAGTCCCTGCGACTGCGGGCCGCCTTGACGGCGTCGTGGGCGGCCGAGGCCAGGAGGGGCTTGCCGATGAATTCCAATAGCTCGGGAGCGGGCCGGAATTGCTCGGTCTTGCCGAGTCGCAGGTGCGCGAAGCGTCCGTGGATCTCCTTCTCTTCCTCCGCACCACCGGGCCTCGTGCCGAGGAGCGAGACGGGGGCTTGATACTCATTCGCCAGGGCCGTCAGGCGTGCCCGGAGATTGATGGTCGTCCCGATCTTGATGGAGCCGCTCGCCGTCTGGATGAAATAGATCACTTCTTCTTCTCCTTGGTGAACTCGGCCCGCCAGGCGCGGGCGATGGCCTCCTCGGCCACCGCGCCCGGATTGAGCGTCCGCAGGCCGCCCCAGAGGCGGCCGAGGTCGGCGATCTGCTGCTGCGTCTCGCGCGTGATCCGGGCCGACAGTCGTTCGATACGTTCGGGAGGCTTGTTCCTGGGCACGGTGCCCTCCTCTCTACTTGGATTGTACGCTGTACCACGCCGTAGTCAATGGGGTGCAAAAAAAAGGGCGACGCCCTCAGGCGGGCGTCGCCAGGATCAGGTCGCGGATGGTGCTGGCCATGGTCGCCCGCTCGCCGCGGGCCCGGACCAGCTCCAGGAGCTTGGATTTCTCGGTATCGGTCAGCTCCACCATCACGAATTGCCGTCTGCGGCCGGTGCGGGTGTCGGGGCGGGACGTCTTCGGGGTCGGGGCCGATTTCCTGGCGGTCATGGTGAATGCACCTATTGCATCATGTGACTGTCATGTCCACTATAGATCATAGGCCGCCCGGCGTCGGGCGGCAAGACCGATGACGACCGAGGAGATGACGAGCGATGGTGACGACGATGATCCTGGCGATGGCGATGATGGGGCAGGGCCCGCCGCCGCGGCCCGTGCCGGCCGCCAAGCCGATGGCACCGGCCGCCAAGGCGGGGGTGGCGACGGCGAAGGTCGATGCAAATGCTAAGCTGATTGCCAAGCGACGGGCGAGGCGTGCGGCCGGTCGGGACCGTGAGTCGGCGGCCGAGATGGAGCGGGCACGGGTGTCGCAGGCGCAGGCGCGGATCGCCCTGAAGTATGGCCGCGATCGCAATTAACCCGGATAGGCCGGGCGTGCGGCGATGTGGCCGCCGCCCGGCCCCTCAGTATGACCGGGTGACAAGGTGACCGGGTGACACGGTGATCGAGTCATGATCTGCCACCTTGTCACCTTTTCACCTCGCAACAATGTAGTCATTGCCTCGGTGTTCCTCTCCTCCGCTCGCCATGACGGTAGGCCAGGGTCATCATCGCATCTATGAACACGTCTCGTACCCGATCCGACTCCTCCCGGCACCGACTGGCGAAGGGCCCATCGCCCTGCTTGTCAAATTCGCGTGCCATCGCTTTCAACCGGTTCTGGACCACGGTCAACGCCCGAAGCCACTCTTGCGTACGTGCCATGCGGGTCATCACGCGGCCCCCGATTCGAGCACGATGATGCCGTCGCGGTGCGTTGTGCGACTCGGGGACGTGCGACACATGGAATGCGCCGGAGTGGCACAACGCGAATCGAACGGCAATTCCACCCGCACCGGGTCGCCGGGCACCGCCGGCGCGATCACGCGCGCCCCCAGCAGGTCGATGATTTGCCGCCTCTGCGCCCCGTCCAGCCGACCCGCCGCGGCCAGATGTCGGACCCGATCGATGGCCTGCAGGAACGTCGCGATCAGCCGGCCCCGGCCGCCCGCGGCATCGATCCGTGCCCGCAGGTCGGCGACGTGGGCGTCGAGGTCCTCGGCCTGGGCGTCGAGCGTGCGCAGCTTGTCGTCCAGGGCCTCTCCGAACAGCTTCGACCGGTTGGTGAGCTGGTGATCGAGCAGCCGCTTGACGTCCTCGGTGATCTTCGCCCGCCGATCCAGGGCCGAGGCCAGGTCGGCGCGGTAGCGATCGGCCCCGTCCTCGGCGGCCAGCTTCGCCGCCTCCCGCTCCAGCCAGCCGGGCTCCAGCACCTTGTCGCGGATCTCGGCCCAGGCGGCCTCCTCCAGCTTGTCGGCCCCGCAGACCCGGTTGCAGCGGGGACCATCCTTCAGGCGATACGAGAAGCAACGATAGGACCGTCGCCGCTTGCCGCCGCGGCCCGGCCGGTCGTCGGGGAAGCTGGTCGGCGTCATCCGCGTGCCGCAGGCCCCGCAGTAGACGACGCCGGTGAGCAGGTGCGAGCCGCCCGCCGGCTTGCCGCGGCGGGTATTGCCGGCCGCCATCGCCCGGTTGGCGCGATCGAACAGCGCCCGGTCGATCAGGGCGTCGGTCCGGCCGTCGGCCAGCACCTGACGCTCCGACTCGGGCCGGGGGCGGCGGCGGGCCCGCCCGCAGGGGGTCCGGCCGCCCCCGGGCGAGGGCTCATACTTGCCGGTCGTGGCCACGCCGATATAGGTCCGGTCCTTGATCAGCCGCCGCAGGCAGGTCGGCCACCAGATCGAGTCGGCCGGCGCGCGGCCGGCATAGGCGTACGGCGTCGGGATGCCCTCGCGGGTCAGCGCCGCCGCCAGCCCCTGCAGGCTGACGCCGTCGGCCACGTCGCGGAAGATCCGCTCGACGTGGCCCGCGACCTCGGGGTTGCGCCGCCGACTCCGATCCTCCTTATTCCAGACATATCCATACTTGACCACGCCGCCGCCCACGAATTGACCCTTGTCCGCGATCCGCTGGCGGCCCCGCATGGTCCGGTCCTGGATCGCGTCCCATTCCATCTCCGACGCAAATCCCTTCATGTAAAGGATCAGCTGGCCGATCCGGCCCTCGGTGTCGTGGTCGCACTTGACGAACAGGGTCTCGGCGCCCTGCTTGGTGTTCTCGGCGACCACGGTGATGAGATGCCGGGAATCCCGGGCCAGCCGGTCGGTGTCGTACGAGGCCATCGCCTTGATCGTGCCGGCCGCGATCAGGTCGCGGAGTCGGCCCAGGATCGGACGATCATAGATCGATTCCATGCCGGTGAACTTCTCGCGGAACCGGTACTCAGGCGGGACCGTGTACCCGCGGGCCTCGAGCAGGGCGATCTGCGCCGCCTCCTGGGTCTCCAGCGACGCTTCCTTGCGGTCGTTGGGGTCGCTCACCCGGCTGTAGGTCGCGGCCAGCCCCTTCGCCTCTTTCTTCATCCTTGCCATCGGTCACGGACTCCAGGAGCCGCCGCAAGGCGGCCAGGTTCTCGGGCGTCGGCCAGGGGCGATGGACGTACACCGTCTCGCCCCTCGGCGGCGGACTCTTCGGTGATCGCGGGCGCCGACGCATCGCTCATGTCCCTTTCATGTTAGTGTTATGTCATCCGATGGTCAATGTCAGAGGTCATCCGTGCCGAATTCCGATGAGCCCGGTCCCTTCCCGTCGAACAGCGGCATCCGCCGGGCGATCTCGTCGATCGCCGCGTCGACCCGCCGCTCCAGCTCGATCGACTCCTCGAGCGCCCGCCGGTATTCGTGCTCGGGGGCGGATCGTCGCCGCGCGAAGTACCGTTTCTGTGCCACCCTCATATGGGCGACCAATTGGTGAAAACGATCCAGGGTCCAGCCGTCCATGGCTCAGCCTCCCCCGCCGGCGTCGCCGGCCTGGAGGCGGGAACGATGCACTTCCTCGCGATCGACCCGGCAGCCCGGCGGCGCGTCGATGCCCAGCCGGGCCCTGGGCTCGCCGCCCGGCCCGCGATGGATCGACGTGACCGTCACGACGATCCGGCCGTCGTCGATGATGATCCGCTCGTTGATCTTCCTGGTCAGCACCAGCATATCATCCTCCCTGTATCCACGGGACCTCGATCGGATTGACGCCGATCCCGCGATCGGTCACCTCATGCGTCCGCCAGCCGGCCCGGCCCCGATAGCACAGCAGGAACCGGAAGCACGGGTAGAGCGAGGCCGCGACCTTGATCTTGACGGCCGCATCATCGCGCAAGAAACCTTTGATTTCGACCAGCGCGAGCGTCGGGCCGATGGCGCCGTGATGGTGCATCCACACCCCGAAGTCGGGCGTGTAGAACGTCCGCCCGGCCAGCCGGAGCTTGATCGGCTCGCGCCAGTAGGCGACGAGCTGGCCGCGGGCCCGGGCCCCGGCCAGCACCTCGGCGAACCGCCGCTCGGTCCGGTTCATGCCGTCGGCGGGCCGGTCGGCGGCGGGCGGGCGGATGCCGAGGGCTCGGGCTTCGGATCGGGACAGTCGGATCATGACACCTCCGAGGGCGGCGGGTCGCATTCCAACATCTGGAAACAGAACCGATTGAGGTTCACGTATTCGCGCCTCGGAGGCAAATACATGGCCATCCAGATCCCGTCGGGCAGGATGCGGTAGCGGGCCTGCGCGATCTCGTCCCAGGTCGGGTCGCGCGCCCGATGGGCGATCGACAGGTGCCAGCGATCCCCCTCCCGGGTGACGATCACGGTGCACTCGCCCAGCAGGTATCGCCGCAGGTAGCACCCGGCCGGGATGCCCAAGCGGAGCGGGTCCGTCGGCACGGTCGGGATCTCCTCCAGCGGCAGCGCCGCCGTCACGTCCACGTCGGGGCCGCCCCGGCTGTTGAGCGGCACCGCCCCGTCCACGTCCAGCAGGCCCTCGGCCCTGGCCTTGCGGACCGCCCGCGATCGTCGGCTCATGATCCGTCCCCCCGCCGGCGATAGGTCCGCTCGATCCGGTTGCGCACCGGGGCGCCCGGGGCTTCGTGCAGCGACTCCGGCCCGGCTCCGCGCGCCGCGTGGACGAAGACCAGGGCCGCGGCCAGCTCGATCTCGCCGTCGTCGCGCGCCGCCCGGATCGCCGCGTGCGGCGCCGCCTGGCAGGGCAGGTCCGGCTCGGGCATGAATCCCGCGATCGCCGCGTCGACCATCTCATCGATCTGTTCGGGCTCGATCACCAGCGTCGTTCCCTCATCCATCGTCAGTCCTCCAGCTTCCAGGGACTCCTGCCCTCCAGCACCAGGGCCAGGTCGGGCATCCGCTCCAGGTCATCCTTCGCCGCCCGCATCCGCAGCCACTCGCCGGCCGGGCAGAGGCAGTGCGTCCGGCCGGTGACGACCGGCCCGCGGCGGGCGGGCCGGGCCAGCCGGGCCCAGCCCGAGCCGCCGCAGTGGGGGCAGTCGCGGGAGGCCAGCTCGGCGGCGTCGCGGGAGTCGCCCGCCAGCGCCGCCCAGGCCTCCCGGACCGGGTCGCCGGCCGGCCCGTCGGGGATGTGCCGGGGCCGGGGCGGACCGGCGGACGCGGGCCCCGCATGGGCCGTCGCTCGGCCCGCGTGGGTACGCTCGCCCGGCCGCCGGTCCGGCCCGCCCCGGCGGGCATAGTCCGCCAGGATGCCCTCGCCGTAGGACTCCCGCCACTGGCCGCGGCCGCGGATCTTCTCCAGGACGTCGCCGATCCAGGCCGGCGGGTAGGTCGCCGCCATCCGGGCCACCCAGGCGCCCCAGGACGGGTCCCCGCCCAACCGGGTCGCCTTCATGGCCAGCTCGGCGACCGCCGCGGCGTCGGCCTGGATCGGGCCGGGCTCGGCCAGGGGGATCGGGCCCGCGTCCGGGTCTTCCTCCGTAACGGGGACCGTAACGGCGGGCGCGCGCGCCCCTTCTGATCTCTTCTCCTCTCCTCTCCTCTCCCCCGCGCGCGAGGGCGTAACGGCCATCGTGACCGTGACGGCCCCGTTACGCGCAACGTTACGGCGATGCCGACGCATCCGCTCGGCCGCAGTCGGGTCCGACGATGCCTGGAGTGCATCCCAGTTCGGATATTCCAGGACTCGTCGATCCAGCCGCGGGCCGTGAATTCCCGTCGCGCAACCTCCAGGTCTCGCAACGAGATCCGCAGCCCCAGCGCGATCTCGCCCGGCGTCAATCGGGACAGTTCGGTCAGCTCGCGCAAGAGCAACAGCTTGAACCATCGGGCCTGGTTGGCCTCCGACAGCGACTGGAACTGCGGATCGGCCAGCAACTTGGTGTAGACCTTCACCCAGGGTCTCATGGCATCCCTTGCGGCGCTATCCGGCGAGCTTGCCGAAGCGGTGGAAGAGGTCGTGGCAGTGCCGGCAGAGCACGACCAGGTCGCCCGGGTCCTCGTCGCCGAGCCGTTCGTAGGTCCGGTGATGGACCTCCAGCGACCCGGCGAACCAGCGATCGGCGTTGCAGACCTGGCAGCGGAAGCCGGCCCGGCGCAGCGCCGCGATCTGGCGGGCGGCCCACTCGGGCGAGGCCAGGTAGCGGCGGTATTCAACCCTTGTCATTGCCGGCATCCTCAAGGAGTAGCGGCCATCGGTGGCGTAGGGCGCGGGAAGTCGAGGGTGAGTTGCTTGAACCGGCGGGCATGCGCCGCCCCGAAATCATTGGTCGCCGAATCGTACAGATCGGCGAGCTTCTCCTCCTGGCGCACTTTCTTGCAATACTCGATCTTGTAGACCTCGGACTGTTCGTCGGCCGTCATGAATTTCCAGGCCTGCTCGGGCCGCGGCCCCGGCGGATCGCCCTTCTTCTTCTTCTTCGCGTGGATCTGGTCCCCCAGCTCTCCGAACTTCCGGCAATCGGCGTTGTAGGCATTCCTCCAGAGGCCCACCATGTGCGTCTTCCCGACCTGGAGCGCCTGGGCCTCGACGTAAGGAGGGTCCGTGAAGCCGCCCGCGCGCTCGATCAGCGGCCAGTAGGCTTCGAGCGGGATCTCGCGCCCCGAATTCTGCCTGAAGACATCATGAATGATGGTGATGTTAATCCCGTACATCTTCGATCCTCCCCAGTTCCTTCTCTCCCTCCTGGAACTTCTCCCGGCACAGCCGGAGTGTATTCCTGAACTCCCGCACGGCATCCTTGGGCCAGCCCGCCGTGAGTCGGTCATAGCCGCCGATCTCGCCGATGGTCTGGATCATCTGGAAATAGCCCTTCAGCACCGCGCCGAAGGCGTCGCGACCTTGCTTGATGGCCAGGGCTTCGGCCTCGGCCCGCTCGCGCGCCAGTCGCTCCTCCTCATCCTCCTCCGCTTCCTCGGACACCCGGCCGGCATACCACCGCCCCAGTCCCAGGAAATCCTTGAGCAGCATTTCGCCGTCCGGATTCTTCTCGACGAGTTCCATCGCGGCGAGCAATGGCTCGTCAGGGATGCGGGCCAGCAGCTGACAGCGGGAGGATTCCTGGCCGCTGATCTCCAGGTCTTCGAGGGTGATCGAACCATTGCCGTCACGGCACCGGTTGTCCGTACCGTTGCCGTCGTGGCAACGGTCCTTCGTCGGGTCGCCGCCCCGGTCGAGCTTCCCTTCCTCCTTCATCTGGATGAGTAGACGGCCCAGCGCCCGGCGGGATTCCATGGCCTCGCGGAACGCGGCGTTGCGGACGTCGTTGCCGGCCCTGAGCCGCCTGGCGAGCAATCGGAGTTGCTCCATCACATCCTTGTGTTTCTTGATCTCGCCGAAGTCGCCGGACTGGCGGATGCGTTCGCCGATCTCAGTCAAGGCGGCGATCTGTCGCGTGACGGCGTCGATGCCCTTGAGTTGTCCAGCCATCGTCTCAGCCCTCCTCCTCCCACCCGTCCGCCTCCTCGGGATGCCGCTCCAGGTACAGCATCACCCGGACGGCGGTCCCCGGGATCGCCCGCAGCGGCAGCCCCCACCGCGACTCACCCGGCCGGGGCAGGGCCCGGCGGGCATCCCAGACGACGTTCATGGCCCGGAAGTCGCCCGCCGCGGCCAGGTCGGCGATGTGCTCGGCGCGTTCCAGCACGTCCATGGTTCACCCCTCCGCGGCGCCGGCGCCGACCTCGGGCCCGGCGGCGAGGTCCGATAACCGGTCATCCCATTCTTGCCAGGCCGTCTCCAGCCGATGTGCGGCCGAGACCATGCCGTCGATGGCCTCGTCAATCGCCGGGCTGATCCCGACGGCCAGGTGATCCTCCAGGTTGCTGATGATGCCGGCAACGATCAGGTCCATCCGGCCCTGGCCGGCGATGCGGATGACCTCGCCGAATAGCCAGGCGACGTCGTCGCCGTCGCCGGGGAGATCCCTGCGGATCAGCGTGAATGTCAGGTCATCGCGCTCGTAGGTCAGGCTGATCATGCCTCACTCCTTCACGGCGACGCCCCGTCCTCGTCGGCCGCCGCCTGCGATTCGTCGGCGTCGGGCCCCAGCCCCCACGCCTTCAGCGCCGCCGCCAGCCGTTCGGCCACCTCGGCCTTGACGTCCTCCTCGACCGCGGCCGGCATCCGCCGGTGCAGGTCGAGCACCGCGGCCGCGGCCCGCCGCCGGTCCCGCTTGCCGTCGGTGAGGATGGTGTCCTCGTCGATCAGCCCGGCGATCACCCATTCGGTGATCAGGGCGTTGACGATTTGGAACTCGTTGGCGAACGGCTCCGGCTTCCGGTCGGGGTCGAACTTCCCCGCCAGCAGGAGGGCATTGCGCAGCTCGTCGTGGGCCGCCTTCAGCTCGGCCCGGACCCGCTTGCGCAGGTCGCTGGGCTCGGGCGACGGGGCGGATCGGGATGGTTCACCCGGTTCATGAACCGGTTCATGAACCGTCGCCGGGCGCGGGGAATCCCCTCGGGAGGCCCGCGGGCCTTCGCGATCGGGCGTCCAGGCCGAATCGGCCATCTCCTCGGGGGTGTAGATCCCGACCACGATCCCGGGCAGGACCAGCCGGATGCCCTCGGACACGACCCGGGCCCGGCACATCTGGCGGGGGTAGTGCCGCCAGTTGTCCTTGCCGCTCAGCTCGGCGCGTGTCGCATCCTCCAGCGTGAATGTCACCCGCTGGCCCTTGGGCGCATGCCGGGGGTGGCGGAAGATCGCCTCGCATCCCCGGTCGTCGGTGCGGATCCACTCGACCGTGCCGCCTTGCCGCTGGAACTCGGCCAGCATGGCGTCGGCGCGCATCGACGGCCGCCCCTGGATGACGTGATACCGCCGCACCGCCTGGATCGGGTCCAGGCCGTCGGAATAGCAGAGCATCATCAGGGTGAAGGCCTGGGCCTGGTCCATGCCGTACATCCGGCTGGCCGCGGCGTGCCGGGCCATCTGCTCGACCTCGGCCAGCGAGTAGGCGCGGGCCGGCTGGATCGCGGGCACGCCGGCGATCCGGTCATTCAGGAGTTCGGTCGTCGTCGTCGTCATCATCCCTCCAGTCATCGGGCCGGAGCCGGGCCCCGGCCTCGAATGCCCGCACGGCCGCGATCGCCAGCCCGGTCTCGGCGTCGGTCGAGAACGTCCGCAGGGTCGGCTCATCGACGGGCCGGCCCATGCCGATCAGGTACAGCTCGCAGAGCACCAGCAACGTCGCCGTCATCATCGCGGCCAGGGCGTCGCCGTCGGGCGGCGGCGTCACATCCAATTCGAGGGCCCGCCGCAGCCATCGCCGATACTTCCGCGTCGCGTCCATGATCCGGCCCCTCGCCCCTCAATCCGTCATCACCAGCTCGGCCAGCCGCCGCGCCTCATCCTCCCGCAGCCCCGCCGCCCGGAGCGCATCGAGCACCGCCGCCCGGCGGGCCGCCGGGTCGAGGCCCTCGCCGGCCCGCGCCAGGGCGATCGCGTTCAGCAGCGCGACGAGGCCTTCACGCCCCGGATCGCGGCCGCGCCGGAGCATACTTCCGCCCCCCCGTCTCGCGGTCGATCGAACGGCCGATGGCCACGTCGAGGGCATCGACCGTCCGGCCGATTTCGCGGCGGAGCTCGGCCGATGCCGCCTCCCACTCCGGGCCGTCGATCAGCCGGACCAGCGCCCGGAGGTTGGACAGCTCGCGACGCAAGGTCACATCCCGGCGATGGTCGGCGCGGGCCGCGATCCTGGAGCTCATGGCCGACCTCCTATCCCCGGGGCACGGGCATCCCGTAATCCGCTTCCCACTCGGGCGGCGGCCCGGGCGCCTCCCCCGAGAGCATCCGGTCCAGCGCATCGCGCAGCGCGGCCGCCTGGCCCAGCGTCATGTAGGCGACGCACGTCCCCAGCGATACCGCCGCCGGATTCCTGACCTCGGCGCCGGGCTTCTCCAGCCGGGCCGAGATGGCGTCGTCGTGATCGAGATGATGCCGGACCAGGGTGCGCATCCGCCCCTCCTCGCCCCGGCCCGGCCGGGTGGATGATGGTGCCCTTCCCTGTCTCGGGTCCCGACGGGAGCGGCCCGCGACCGGTTCCGAATCGGTCGAGGCCGCCGGTTGGGGATTGGGAAGACGCGAGATTAGCCCCGACCTCCGGACGTGTCAAGAGGTGACATCGCGAACACCGGACGTCCGGACTTGCGATGGTGCGCTTGACCACGCGCCGACGGATCATTAGGGTGTTGATGCGTCGGGGATGGGATCGTTCGGACGGGCCATGGCAGGAGGGGCGGCCGATGGCGAGGGACCTGAGGCGGGACGGATGCCGGCTGGACGTGTTCGTGTACGCCGAGGTGCGCGACTGGCTGACGCACTACTTCCGCTCGTGGGCCCAGGCCCGGCGCGATCGGGGCC
>Ga0126371_10005192_pt1 | contig 11557 bp, 12 predicted proteins | sample PanSoiMetaPlot_4_FD_110145 | JGI IMG/M metagenome (GOLD analysis project Ga0126371, IMG submission 110145) | Tropical forest soil microbial communities from Panama - MetaG Plot_4 | ecosystem: Environmental > Terrestrial > Soil > Tropical forest > Bulk soil | place: Panama | collected 2016-02-17
CCTCGCCGTGCGTCGAAATGCGATAGACCGAATCGAAGCTCGAGGTCGTCGGGCCGGTGACGTAGAGATAACCGTCGTTGCCGAACGCCAAATGATAAGCCGCGATGGACGGCTCGATCGTCGCGAAAACGTAAATCTGGCGCGCAGGGCTGATCTTGAAAATGGTCCCGCTGCGGTCGCCGACGTAAAGATTCTCTTCGGCATCGAACGCGATTCCAGTCGCGATGCCCATGCTTTCCGCGTACACCGACACGCTCCCGGCAGGCGTCACTTGATAGACGATGCCATCATGCCGGCTCGAAATATACAGCGTACCGGCGTGATCGAAGGCAAGTCCCGTGGCGTTCATCACGTCGGTGACGAAAGGCTTGTTGTTGTAATTGAGATCGATCTTGTAAACCGAAACCGGCGTCTTCTGCCCGCGCGATCCGCTGAACGTGGCGTAGATGTTTCCGAAACGATCCACCGCCGGGTTGCCTACCGGATACAGATTGTCTGCGATCTGAATGCCGATGCCGCAATTCCACACCCGGCTCGATTGCTTGCCCGCTTCGACGATCAACTCGCCTGCCGACGCGCCCTCGGGCACCTTCACGATCACGTAAGAATCGGACCCGATCACGATCGGCGCGTCCACGTCGCCGATGCGTACGTGCGGACGATCGGCGCGCGCCAACCCCACGCCGCGGATCTGCAACTCGCCGCCGGGAATGGCGGCTTCGGGCGTTACTTTCGAGATCTGAGGACGCCCATTCGCGTCCTTCTTGGATGCCATATTAGATGAGATGCAACCGGCCTAATACGAATATAGCAAGCGCACCGTAAATGCCCGACATCACATCGTCGGCGACGATTCCCCAACCGCCTGGCAAATTCTCGCACTGCCGCGCGGGCGGAGGTTTCCAGACATCCAACGCGCGAAACAGCGCGAAGGCGAGCAGCCACGTTTTCCAATTGAGCGACGCCGCGCCCGCAATCGTGACCCATTGCCCGATGACTTCGTCGACTACAACTTTGCCCGGATCCTCGATTCCCTCGCGCCGCTCGATCACCGTGGCAGCCCAGATGCCCGGGACGCAAAGAATCGCCGCTAGCGCGAGAAAGGCGAGCGGCGGGATGCCGTAGGCGAGATTCAGCGCAATCGCGATTGCGAGCCCCGCGAGCGACCCGGCCGTTCCAGGCGCAATCGGCGACAAGCCGCAGCCGAACCAGGTTGCGATCAGCCACGCCGCATCGAACCGACCTTTCGTCATAGCGCAAAGGGTGCGGCGCGCACCGATAAAAGTGTCAACCGATTCGCACCGCACTCCGTTTTGCGCCAATTGCTTTGGCGGCTAAGGCTCATGCGGTAGCTCGGCGTCGGCGTCTTCTTCCGAGGCGTCTTCTGAATCGGCCGGCTGCACCGGCGTCGAGATCACGTATTTTTCGCTCGCCCAGTTGCCGAGATCGATGATCTTGCAGCGCTCGCTGCAGAAAGGATGGTACGGGCTATCGGGTGCGACGTCTTTCTTGCAGATGGGGCACTTCATCGAGTCGCAGTCAGGATCGGAAATGGATCGCCCTTCACCGCGTGCCGTTCGCCGTGCGGCGCGGCGATAGCGCCCACCAGATCATAATCGTGCGCTTCGGTGACCCGCATGCGCCGTATCTCACCGCGCTCGGGGGGCGCGCCTTCGAAATCGTTGATGTAACAGATGCCGTCGATTTCAGGCGCCTGCGTCGACATACGACCCTGCCAGAGCAGATCGGTTTCCTCCGACGGCCCGTCGATCAGCACATCGACCTCGCGGCCGATCATCTCGCGATTCCGCGCTCGGGAAATGCGCCGCTGCACCGCCATCAGCTTGCGTTTGCGGTTGTAGATCGTGCGCGCGTCCACTTTCTGATCCAGCTGAAAGCTTGCGCTGGTGTCTTCGTCGGAATACGAAAAGACGCCGAGCCGGTCGAGCCGTGCGGCCTTCACGAAATCGCACAGCGTTTCGAAATCGGTCTCGGATTCGCCGGGGAAGCCGACGATTATGCTAGTGCGAATCGCGACACCTGGGATGGTCGTCCGAATGCGCTCCAATAGCTTCAGAAAAAAATCGCCGTGCGAGCCGCGCTTCATGCGCTTCAAAACTCCCGCGCTCGCATGCTGCAGCGGCATGTCGATGTACTTCACCAGCGCCGCGTGCTCAGCAATCGTATCGAGCAGCCTCTGCGTGATCCGGTTCGGATAGCAATAGAGAAAGCGGATCCATTTTTCAAACGGCGTCTCGATTTGCGCTAGCCGCGCCATGAGCTGCGCCAGGCCGTCTTTAATCCCGAGATCTTCGCCGTACGATGTCGTGTCCTGGCCGATCAAGTTGATCTCGCGCACGCCTTGGGCGAACAAGCGCGTCGCCTCCACCACAACCGATTCAAAATGACGGCTGCGGAACTTGCCCCGATACTGCGGGATCGCGCAAAACGAGCAAGGATGATCGCAGCCTTCGGCGATCTTCACGTACGCAAAGTGCCGTGCCGTCGAGAGCACGCGCGGCGTCAAATCGTGATAAAGATACGGCTCGAACGGATTCGCCGCCGCTCCGTCGCTCTCGCACAAACCGACGATCGATTCCAGCTCATTGGTGCCGAGCACTGCATCCACTTCCGGGATGTTCTTGCGAATGTCGTCGCGATATCGCTCCACCAGACACCCCGCAACGATGAGCCGCTTCGCCGCACCCGACTTCTTGTACTCGGCCATCTCGAGAATCGTGTCCACCGATTCCTTCTTGGCCGGATCGATGAAGCTGCACGTGTTGACGACCAGCACTTCGGCTTGCTTCGGATCCGGCGTCAGCTCGTGACCGCGCTCGACAAGCTGGCCCATCATGACCTCGGTATCCACAAGGTTTTTCGGGCAGCCGAGACTTACAAATCCGATCTTCAAGGGTGATTCCGCAGGAGTGAACTTCTTTTAGGATACCATCCGTCCTATTTCAGTTCGAGTTCGCAGCTTGCGTGGCACACGCACTCCTGCGAACACAACTATTTCAACTTATATAACTCGCGCGCATTCTCTCGCAGCACCATGCGCGCAATCTCGAGCGCCCGCTCGCGCGTAATCTCCCCATCATGCATCATGTCGGTCAATGCCAACCCAAGCGTCTGACGACCGGTTGTCGCGGCCACCCATCCGGCCTCTTCCCACGACATTTGGTCGGAAAACGGGTACGCATCCGTCGCGAACAAAACCTTCTCCGGCGCGACCTCTAGCCATTCGCGCATTACCTGCGCCAGAGTTCGCGGATAGTTGTTGAAACTCTGCTCAGAAAAATCTGCGTAGACGTTGGGCTTCGAAAGCAGAGCCGCGATCTCGCGCGTGAACGGCCATCCGCCGTGCAGCATTGCAAAGTTCACCGAGCGCAGTTTCGGGTCGTTGAACAGCGCCTCCAGCAACAACGGATTCGCTCCCGCGATCTGAAAATAGCCGCCCGCGCCGGCCGCCGCGTGAAAGTGCACGGCCATTCCGAGCCGGCCGCACTCTTTCGCGATGTACCGCAACAAAAAATCCTGAAGCGCTCTGTACGCCGCCTCGCTCGCAGGCGTCGCTCTCGCTCCCGAGTAAATCCGCGCCGCTTCCAGCTGCGACACATCGGCGAAATCGAGCGGACGCAAATACGCCGCCTCAAACTTCACCGCGACCGCTCCTCCGCGCTTGTGCCGCTCGAGCGTCGGCGTGACCACTTTCTGCAAATATGAATCGAGCGTCGCGGGCGGCTCGGCCAGCCCGCACTCTCTCATGTAGCGCTTCAGTAGCCGGTCTTCATCGTCGAAAAAGCTTTTCCGATCGGAATTCTTCGCCGCGAGATTCTTGTTGTCCAGCGGATACATCAGCGCGTCTTCGAACGGCACCCACAGGAATCGCGGCGCCTTTAACCCCGGCCCCATCGAGACGCGATTGGCAAGCATCGTCTCGATCCCCAACTGATCGAGCACCCAGTTGGCGTAGCCTTCGCGCTTTTCTTCCATAAGCTGCTTGCGCCGCGCTTTGTAGTCGGACGCCTGCCCAAACAGTGCGCGCGAAGCTTCGAGCGCCAGGCCGGACCCATCGCGCGTCCGCACCGGCTCTGTGTAGGGATCCATAGTTTCTACGGGCAGCGCATCGTAGTCGGAGTCTTTGTCGTTGTCCCAGGTCGGCCGGACCGGATGCGCATGGTTGTCGACGGCTTTGATCTTCGCGATCTCGGAAGCAAGCTGCGAATCGATCGGGAGTTGCGCGGCCGAGCGACCAATCGCCAGCAGCGCAATGAGTACCCGGATCATCTCGACGAACCTAGACGCCAGCCGAGACTGGATGAATCGAACCAGACGATCTTTCGGCCAGCCCAAGGAATGCCGACCACCTCGCTGTCAAGGCTGAATCCTAAAATGAAAGCGCAAGGCGATTCGCCAAAGCGCTCGATTCTCTCGCCCAACCACGAGTTCGGCGACAACGGACTTGCCAAAACAACCGGGCCCGGCATAAACGAAGCCATATGCGCCCCAAATAAGGGGTCATCGACACGATAGGGCGAAGAAAACCCGTATGTTCGCTGGTACTGTGCGACCGCCGCATCAAGGTCTTTAACTGCCAGGACGACATAGGCGATCCCGGTATACGTCGCCGTCGTCGGTTTTCCGCTCGGATACGCCCTTCTCTCACGCGGCGTGAAATCGTGAATCAAAAACGGAAAAAACGTCCCGTTCCCCGGGCCAACCTGCGCCGTCTCCCACTTCAGCTCCACGCCATCCGGTCGCTTTCGCCCGTTTGGCCGCGTCTCGCTCACGGCGACGCCGGTCTTTCGCAGCCGCTCGACTTCAGCTGGAAAATCCGCCGGACGCACGGCCCACGACGTCGGCCCCGCGTCCCCCTCCAGAAACTTGCTCCACTCGTGCGCCGCCACAGCTTTGGAATCCGCATTCGGCTGGATCGCGATCAGCTCCAGATACGATCCATCCGGAAAACTCACCAGGGCCATCTCAGTCGCATGATTCGAATGCGGCCCGCCGTACTCGGCTTTCAAACCAGCCGACTCCAGCGCCTTCTGCATCGCGCGCAGATCGCGACCGGCAACCGTGACATGATCCACCTTCAGCTCTTGCGCGCACACAACTCCCGCCAACGCCATCCAAAGGAGAAATCGCACAGCAGCTATTATCGCGCGCGCAGCACTACAGCCGTCACGTCATCGTGCCGGTCGCCTTCCACGGCGCTGACGATGCGCTCCACCAACTCCCCCGCGCTTTCGCCGCGACTACGCTGAACCAAGGACAACAAGCCATCTTCGCCGAACTCCGCCCCACTAACCACGCCCGCCTCCGTCACCCCATCGGTGTACAAGACCACCGCGTCGCCCGGCCGCAGCTCCACGCTCCGCTCATCACTCGACCACTGTTTAAACACGCCAAGCACCGTGGCCGTCGCTTCCAGCCGCTCGAGAGATCCGTCGGCGCGCACGAGCAGGGGCGGCAAATGCCCACAGTTCGCATACCGAAGGTGACGCGTCCGATCATCGTAGTATCCAAAAAACAACGTCGCGAAATGTTCCGGAGGCGTCGAATCGTAAAACAGCTTGTTCACCGCGCGCAGCGTCTCGGCGGGATGATATAGCGCCTCCGGCGCCTGGCTCCGAAAACAAGCCTGCAAATTCGCCATCAACAGCGCCGCGGCCACGCCTTTGCCCGAAACGTCGGCCATCACGCAACCCAGGCCGTCGTCCGAATCGAGAAAATCGTAATAGTCACCGCTAACCTCGCGCGCCGGCAAGCAGCGCCCCGCGTATTCGAGCGTCTCCAACCGCCGGCTCAGATGCGGGAACAATTTCTGCTGGACGCTGCGCGCGATTTCGAGCTCCGACTTCACACGCCGCTCCGCCCGCAGCCGCTCGCCCGTCTCACGCACTTGCTTGTCGATCGTCTCGAGCAGCCGCGCATTGTCCCAGGGCTTCTGCACGAAATCGCAAGCGCCGCGCCGCATCGCTTCCACCGCCAGATCCACGCTGCTCCAGGCCGTCATCACTACTACCGGCGCGCCGTTATCCTGCGATTGAAGACTCGATAACAAATCCAATCCCTCAGCGCCCGATGTCGTATCGCGCGCGTAGTTCAGGTCCATCAGAATCAGATCGAAGTTGTCCGATCGCGCCGCCCGCAGCAGCGATTGCGGCGAATCCACCAGCACGCTCTCATGTCCGGCGCCCTTTAACAACAGCCGCAGCGCTTCCAACACATCCGCCTGATCGTCGCCCACCAGAATCCGCCACACGCCGGTTCTTTTGGATGCAGCCGTTTCTTGAGTGGTCACAAGAGTCATGTTCGCGCGTTTCTTTCTTCAACGGGCATGTGGCTTGCCATGCTAACCGCTTCTCGCTCAGCGCGAGTCGAGACGGAACCGGCGCCGGACTGTCCGCAAATGGGATCAGGCTGGCCGCTTTGAGCTATTCCGGCGCGCTCTCAGCCTGATCGAGCGCCTTCGTCATGATCAGAAAATAACAAGCGACTTTGGGATTCTTAAAGGCCGGAAACGGCTTAGTCCCGGTTTCGACATACGCACGCCGCCGGTAAAATCGCGGCAGCTCCTCACGAATGTTCACCACGTTCAGATCCACGAAGCGGCAACCGGCCTTTCGGCAGTGCTCCTCAGCCGCATTCATCAGCGCCGCGCCGATGCCGGACCGCTGCCGGCCGGGGTCCACCGACAACAGGCCGATGTAAGCTCGATCTCCATCAGGCGCGACATATACACAGCCCGCCAGACTGTCGGCATCATAGGCGAGGATGAAGCTCCCCTTCGCGGCCAGCTCGCGCACCGTGGCCAAGTCGATCCGATCCGTATCGATGAAGAACGACTCCGCCACGCCAAATGCCAGGTTGATTGTGCCGGTCACCGCTTCCAGGTTTTCCGGACCCGCGATCCGAAACCGCAGCCCCACTACCCGAGCTCCGCCAGTTTCCGGTCAAGATGTTCGAGCGCGGCTTCGAGCGTCTCACGATGCCGCGGATGCCGAGCCTGCTCGATATCGTGCAGAATTCGCTTGCGTTGGAGCTGCAGGCTCTCGCGCTGGCGCTTCCGTTCAGCCTCCGCCGGATCCGTAATCGCCGCGCGTGCGATTTTCCGCTCCTCCGCCGACTGGATCTGCGACTCGATCTCCTTGCTCTCCCAACCCCGCGCCATACTCCTAGTCTGTCATGGCGCGAGCGGGCGCGGGTTTGCCATCATAGATCGAGATGAACGAGCAGGCTGAAGACCGCCGCAAACGCTTCCTCATCAATTTCACGGCGGCTATCGCCGCCACTGCCGCCGCGACCATCGTCCGATTTGCCATCGCTCCTTTCGCCGGCCCTGCCGTTCCGTTCATCACATACTTCGTCGCGGCTTTGATTCTCGCTTGGTATTACGGCTTCTTTTCAGCAGTGTTGTGCGTCGCGTTTGGCTCAGCCATCGGCAGCCGCTATTTTCTAATCCATGATGAACCTGGCCACGTTCTGGCCACCAGCAATGATTGGGCCGCGGTTATCGGATTCGCCATTGTGGCTCTCGCCATCAGCCTGCTCCTCCATCTCCTTCGCACCGCATTCGATCGCAGGAAGGCCACCGAAAACGCAGAACGCGAACAACGACGCTGGTTCGAAGCCACGCTAGCCAGCATTGGAGACGCAGTCATCACCACCGACCTCGAGGGCCGGGTGGTGCACGCCAATAGCGTTGCCCAATCGCTCCTTGGCTCGACGGAGCGCAAAATGTCTGGCCGCCCGCTCAATGAATTCTTTCGCGTCATCGACGAAGTGAGCGGAGAAGAACTCGACAGCCTCGTGCCCGCAGTCTTAAAAACAGGAAATGTCGTTGGGCTGCCCGAGCGCTCCGCTCTGAAGTCCACCGACGGAACAACCATTCCGATCGACGATACAGCGGCGCCCATCCGCAACGCTGGCGGCCGGATTACCGGCACGGTACTTGTCTTCCGTGACGTCACGGCGCGGCGCCGTGCTGAGGAAACCGTGCGCCTGCTCGCCTCTATCGTCGAGTCCTCTCAGGACGCGATCATCACGCACGATCTTAACGGCCGGTTTACCACCTGGAACCAGGGCGCTGAGCGGATTTTCGGCTATTCCGCCGAAGAAATGATCGGCCAACCGGCATCCCGGATCGCCAAGGTCGAAACTGAGAACGAAATACCCGAGGTCTTGCGGCGCATTCAAGCCGGCGAGCGCATTGAACAATACCTTGCCGTGCGCCGAACCAAGAGCGGCCAGTTGATCGACGTCTCCATCATCATTTCCCCGATTTACGACGAGTTGGGCCGGATCTCCGGCGCCTCCAAGATCGCTCGCGACATCGGCGCACAGGTCCGGGCCGCTGCACAGCTGGCGCAGGCCAACGCCGCGCTGAAGAGCTCTAACGAAAGGCTGGCGCGTTTCAACGAAGACCTCGAACGGTTCGCTTTCGTCGCCAGCCACGACCTGCAGGAGCCTCTGCGCATGATGACGGTTTATTCTCAGCTTCTCGCGCGCTCGTTCCCCGGGCAACCCAACGGCGACGTGAACAAGTACATCGACTATATGACCGGCGGAGCGCGCCGCATGCGCGAGCTGCTGGCCGATCTGCTCGCTTTCGCCGAACTCGGCGCCCGAGGCGAACAACCAACCGCCTCAACAGACCTGAATCTTGTCCTGGACAAAGTGACACAGAATCTGCGGGCTTCGATCGATGAGACCGGCGCTACCATCCGGGCCGAGCACCTGCCGGTGGTTAACGTGTACGAAGGGCACTTTATCGCGCTCTTCCAGAACTTGATCAGCAACGCGATCAAATACCGGGGCACGGAGAAGCCGGAAGTTCGGGTCTTCGTTGAGCAGAACACCGGCGACTGGCGTTTCGGCGTCGCTGACAACGGCATCGGGATCGAGCGCGAGTATCTCGACCGAATATTTGTCCCGTTCAAGCGGCTGCACGGCGCTAATATTCCCGGCAGCGGGATCGGCCTTGCGATCTGCCAACGCGTGATTGAGCGCTACGGCGGACGCATCTGGGCGGAGTCGGAAGCTGGACGCGGCTCTACGTTCCTGTTTACGCTGCCGCAGATCGCCCGAACAAAGGCGGAGGGCCATTGATGGACGGCGCAACGAATCGAAAGGCTCGCATCTTTCTCGCCGAAGACAACTCGGGCGACGTGGAGTTGCTTCGAATTGCGCTGAAAAGCGCCGAAGTGGACTGCGACTTACTGGTGGTTTCCGACGGCCGCGAAGCGCTCGATTTCGTTCGCCAGCAGGGCAAATACGAAAACCACCAACCACCCGATCTGGCCGTGCTCGATTTGAATCTGCCTAAGAACGATGGACTCGAAGTTTTGGAGGCATTGCGGGCCAACTCCGCATTCGAAGGCGTGCCGGTAGCGATCGTAAGCTCGGCATCGGCGCCGCAGGAGCTTGCGAAAATGCTGAGCCTGCGCGTGGACCGCTTCATTCCGAAACCCGCAGACCTGGATCTATATTTGCGGATCGGCACGACGTTGAAAGAATTGCTGAGGACTACTTCTTAGGCTGCTCGACGATCACGACTTCGCCCATCATTGCGCCCAGCTTCATAGTGATGTCCAGCTTCAACTCGCGCTCCGAACCGAGCAGTATCGATTTTTCGGAGTTGGAACCCGGGCACCTCAACCTTGACACGATATGAGCCGCACGCCCGGAAGCCAATCCGAAAGAATCCGGTGGAGTCCGCTCGCGCGATGTAAGTCTTTCCAGTGCTCTCCTCGAACGTGGTGATCGCAGCGCGAGGAATGCCCTCGCCGGTTAGGTCCTTTACAACTCCGGAAACCGCATATTCGGAGTTTTGTTCCTGTGCCGACGCGATTTGGACCAGCGGCAGGTGCGCGACCGCCAACGATGACAACGCCATCGCCGCGCCGGCCCATCGGGAAACTCTCGTTCCAGTCGCGCGCAGGCCGACCGGGCAGTTCTCCATGACGATCGTATCGTGGGCGCGCCGGTACAACCGCGCGCACAAATTGCCTTCTGTCTCGCGCAACAGCTTCTCGGCTTCACGGCGCGTCATCGCCGACAAATTGTAGACATTCTTGCCGCACTCCGCGCAGTGCCGGACGCGGTCTGTCCCCGGGCATGCTGTCCCAGTCGGCTGAACAAGGCGCAGCTATGGAAATCCCTCAAGCATTACCCGAATTCAACCATCCGCCGAGCAGGACTTCTAGCCTAAGGTAGTTACGGCCGCTGGGTGCGTGGCTTCGAAGGCGGCGATCGCCGGCTCCTGCTGCAAAATGTAGCCGAGCTCGTCGATGCCTTCGAGCAAACAGTGCTTGGCAAAGCTGTCAACAGGAAATTGCACGGCCCGGCCGCCCGAAAGCGTCATTGTCTGCGAAGCCAGATCCACTTTCACCGTTGCACCCGGATGAGCGAACAGCTCCACATGAACGTCGCGCGGCACAACGATCGGCAGCAGCGCGTTCTTCAACGAATTCTGTCTGAAAATATCAGCGAACGACGTGCTGATCACCGCGCGGAACCCGTACTGCGTCAATGCCCAGGGCGCATGCTCGCGCGAGCTGCCGCATCCAAAGTTATCGCCGGCGAGCAGAATCTTCGCGGCTTTGGCTTCGGGAGTGTTTAGGATGAAATCGGGCTTCGGTTTGCCTTCGGCATCGTAACGCCAGTCGTAAAAGAGCTGATCGCCCAGACCGTCTTTCGAAATAGTCTTCAAGAACCGCGCGGGAATGATCTGGTCCGTATCGATGTTGTCGATCGCAAGCGGGACCAGCTTGCTCTCGAATGCTGTGAACCTTATCATTGCAAACTCCCCTGAGTCATCGCATCAGCTCCCGCACGTCGCTAACCGTTCCCGTAATCGCAGCGGCCGCCGCTGTCAACGGGCTCGCTAAGAATGTTCGTCCGCCCTTGCCCTGACGTCCCTCGAAGTTCCGATTGCTGGTAGACACGCTGTACTCGCCCGGCTGCAATTGATCGCCATTCATCGCAATGCACATCGAACAACCAGCCTCCCGCCACTCCGCGCCAGCGTCGCGGAAAATCTGATCCAAACCCTCAGCCTGCGCCTGCTCCCGGATGTGATTTGAACCCGGCACCACCATTACGCGGACGCCCGGATGAACTTTTCGCCCTTTGAGCAATCGGGCCGCGTTGCGCAGATCGGAAATGCGCGAATTGGTGCAGCTTCCAATGAAGACTACGTTCACCTTGTGGCCGAGCAGCGGTTTTCCCGGCACGAGGTCCATATAGTGCAGCGCCCTCGCGAGCGTGTCGCGCTCCAGTGGATCGACAACGGACGTGGGATCGGGAACCGGCGCCGTGATCGGAATGCCCATTCCTGGATTCGTTCCGAACGTGATCATCGGTTGAAGCGCCGCCGCGTCAATGGTGATGCACTTGTCGTAGACTGCGCCTTCATCGGTCGGCAGCATCCGCCAGCGCGCCAGCGCCGCGTCCCAAGCTTGACCCTTCGGCGCATGCGGACGGCCGGCGATGTATTGATAAGTCGTATCATCCGGCGCGACCAGCCCCGCGCGCGCTCCACCTTCGA
>Ga0126371_10005193_pt1 | contig 11557 bp, 9 predicted proteins | sample PanSoiMetaPlot_4_FD_110145 | JGI IMG/M metagenome (GOLD analysis project Ga0126371, IMG submission 110145) | Tropical forest soil microbial communities from Panama - MetaG Plot_4 | ecosystem: Environmental > Terrestrial > Soil > Tropical forest > Bulk soil | place: Panama | collected 2016-02-17
ATACCTGATGACGGGACTCGGGCCCGCCGCTTACATTGGCGCGGGCCCGTAGTTCAGCGGTTAGAACGCGCCGCTCATAACGGTGTAGTCGCAGGTTCGAATCCTGCCGGGCCCACCACGCTTATGTAGGAGACAGAAGAAAGATTCAAAGTTGCGGTCAGAAGGATTCAAGATTACGGCCAGAACCATTCAAAATTCGGTCCAGAAGGACGCCAAGCAGGAAAACCGGCGGCTGAGCCGGGCCGCTGCAATAGCGAGTTGGTTTTCCGACGTGAAACGCCGGCCTTTTTGCCGTCGGGGTGTTCTGATAGGCTTTTAAAGTGCCAAAAAAGCGTTCACCCAAGGCGGTCAGGCAATCCAAGAGCGGTGCCGCAAAGCGATACAAAGCGACGCTCGACGAGCTCTCTGCCGAATTCGACCGGCATCTCGCCTCGCTCAGGGAGCCTGGCATGAGGGCTCGGGTCGAGGCGGTGATGTCCGCCGAAGGCCGAGCTAAGACGCGTTCGAGAGCCGGCTCGTCGTTCTGATGGTCCTGGCACCATCGGTGCCCTAGACCCTTACCTTCTGTGCGACAGCCGCATCAGCACCACCGCACTCGGCCAGCACGCAGCCAAAAGTGACTCCGACAGCCCTTCGTTCGCCAAACGGATGGATGAAGGGTCGCGGCGCCGTCCCATCTCTCGGTGAGACGCCAATGCGGGCGGCTCTTTTCCAAGAGCGAGGCCTGGATGGTTTCGCCGCAGCCGCAGGGGCAAAAGAACGCGGCTCCAAGAGCGAGGCCTGGATGGTTTCGCCGCAGCCGCAGGGGCAAAAGAACGCGGCGAACCACCGGTGGCCGTCTTCGCCGACGACATAGAGGATGCGCGGCTCGAGCCGGTCCGGCAACTCGGTGACGTCCACGGCGCCGTAGAGGCCGCGCCAGCGAGCGACCCAAGACGCAGCGGCGGCGACGCGGCGGAAGAAAGCGGCGACGAAGCTCATGCCGCGCGGTCCTTGAGGTCGAGCATCGGCATGTCCAGCAGCGGCGTCATGTCGCCGCGGCCGGCGTAACGGGCGAGGGCCTCGTCGACCGGCCCTTCGGGAAAATTCAACCAGAAGCCGCCGGTCAGGCTCGTGGTGTGCCTTGCATAGTCGCCATTCGGATCGATGCGGCACGGGTGAAGGCGCATGAGAAGCTCCATGACGCCCTGGCCGGCAAACACCATGTTCACCGCGTTGACCGCCGGCCGGTCGGCTTGGATGCCCTTAATGTATTTCTCTTTGACGAGCGCGGCGTAGAGTTCGGAGTCGGTACGCCGCAACACCTCCGCGCGCACCCGCTCAAGGGTGAAGGCGCCGCGCGACAACAGGCTCGAACGGCCCGGTTGAAGGTAGTGAACGCCGCCGCAGATTTGTTCGACACCGCCCTTCTTGTCGGCCTCGAGGGCAACGCCAACGTCGAAGTAGGGCTGCAGGTAGAAGGCGGCGATGCGATTCAAGAGGTGCCGGCCGTCCACGCTGTCCATGCAGCCGACCACGACGTCGCAGCCGGCGACGGCGCGAACAACTTTCGGGTCGAAGAGGTCCGTCGGAAACGTCTCGATGCGCGTTCCGAAGCCGAGGCCCTCGACGAACTCGCGCATGACGTCGACCTTGAGCGAGCCAAGATGGCGCCCGAGCGCGTTGACGATGCGGTTCAGGTTCTTTTCCTCGACACGCTCGGGGTCGACGAGCACGAGCGCGCCGACGCCGAGACGGGCGAGCATGTCGACGACCAAGCTGCCCGTGCCGGAGCAGCCGACGACCGCCACCCTGAGACCGCGCAGCGCGCGGAACGTGCCTTCGCCAAAGGCCTGAATGTGCCGCAAGGCGAACTCCGGAAGTGCGTCGGCACGCCCATCGTCGGGGCGCCAAATCTGCAAGTCGTCTCCGATGACGGTGACCGCCGTGAGGTCGGCGATCGCGCCGTCAGAGTGGTGCGCGCGGCCGAACACGCGGCCGTCCGGCAGCATCACGGCGCTCGCATGCGGGTCCTCGCCGTCGACCCATCCATGCACCGACGGAAAGAGGATGGCGTCCGAGGCGTCGTCGACGCCGCTGAAGCGCGGGTAGCCCGTGGGATGGCTGTGGATTTTGAGCAACGCAAAGCCGCGCTTTCTCGCCTTGTCGAGCAGAGGTCGCAGCTGGTTGGTGCTCCATTTCACGCGGTCCTCCGCCCGTTCGCAGAGCGAATAGGGCACCGGGTGCACCTCGTGCATGAGGAGACGATGCACCTCGCGCGCGTGCTCACCGACGAGCAGATCGGCCAAGCTCTTCTAATGACCGGGCCATCGGGCAGCGGAAAGACCACAGTCCTCGACGAGTTCGCAATCGAGCACCGCAAGAAATTTGGTGTGAACAATCCGCTTCTCCGCTTCCGGTTGCCGGCGGATTGCACGCCGAAGGCTCTTGCCGCCGCGTTCGCCGCCGCTCTCGGCGATCCGCTCGCGGCCTTTTCGACGCTCGCGCAATTGCAAGTGCGCATTCCGCGCTTAGCCCGGAACAAGAGCATATCGATCGTGGCGATCGACGAGGGACAGCACCTTTTCAGCCGCACGAAGCAAGTCCGCAACGATGACGCGACCGACACCATCAAGTTCTTGATGGACGAAATGCGACTTCCATTCGTCCTGATTGGCATGCCGCAACTTCGAAACATCATCGAGGCGAGCGAACAGATGTCTCGCCGCACCAGCCGATGGCTTGAGCTCAAGGGATTCGACCTCGCGGACCCAACCGATTTTGAAACCTACATCGCTGTCCTGCGCGAAATTGACCGGGCGCTGCCGTTCAACCGCTCTTCGCGTCTGTTCGACAGGAACGTAGCAACCGCCATTCACGTCGCCACCAAAGGCGTGTTCGGCCGCATCATGCGCCTGGTCACACGCGCCGCAGTGATGGCGATCGACCACAACCATCCTTGCGTCGATGAACGCCACCTTGCCGCCGCGCGAGAAGAAATCGCAAGCGATGCCGAGCTGGCGCTGGAGAACCCGTTCGCCAAATTGGCAGGCAAATTGTTCGGCAAAGCAGCGGCTTAAGCTCAGCGAAGGATTGACAATGAATTCCGCGCCTTACATCCCAAGCACGCTTGCGCTGACGACCCCCTGTTACGAGGACGAAAGCTTTTTGGGCTACCTCGCGCGGACCGCGGAACTCAACGCCGCCAAAGTTTCCATGGTCACGGCTCTTGCCGGCTGGACATTCCAGCACGATTCCAAGCTGGCCCGCATCGGAAAGCATTCGGCAGAGATCTGCACGGTCATCGGCCTTGATGCACGAGATTTCGACCGCATGGCCATCGTCCCAACCAACTCAGGCCGTCGGCATGCATGGTTCGGCTTCGGCGGCCAAACAGTCCGCCCGTCTGCGATCGACTTCCATCGGCCAAAATACTGCCCGCTTTGTCTGGACGCGGCGCCGTATCGTCGCCGACGTTGGGATCTCTCTCTATACACGGAATGCCACGTGCACCGCGTTTCCATGCTGGACGCTTGTCCATGCGGCGCCCAGCTCGCGTGGAACAAGGCGCTGGCTGTATCGTGCGGGCGATGCGGCGAAAACCTCGCCAAAGTGAGAACATCAGATTCGCCAACGGGTGCTCTGCACATGTCCGAAGCCATCGCCCGCGCGGCGCCCACAACCGAACAAGAGCTCGCCTTGTGGTCGGCAGATCCGAAATCTCCGAAGCTCGCAGGGATTTGCGATCTCATCACCTTCGCGGGCGGGTGGAAGCTGCTTGGAGGAAACGCCGCGTTGAGCATGTGGCGCATGACGCTGTCAGAACGGCGGCGGCTGGTCGAGGCGGCGCACTCGCTTGTTCATGGCGACGACGAAAATGCGCGGATCGAATTCTTCTCGGCCCTTATGCGCAGACCGGCCGCAGGTGCATCAGTGAAGTTGCGAGAAATCTTCCCGAAATTCTACGCGGGTCTTTATTCATATGACGCGTCTCCGGGTCTTCAACCCTTGCGAGAGCGTTTCGAGGAGTTTGTGAGACGTGACAGCGGATTGGACCTCGCCGCCGTCGGCCAGAGACATATCGTGGCTCAGAAAATGCCGGATGCATACGTGGCGGTGGGCACTGCCAGCCAAGAGACTGGCATCCCTCATCGGAAGCTGAAGAGAATGATGGCCGCAAATGGGGTCTCGCTTCGCAAAGTGCAGACGGGCAAAAAAACCATCGTTCTAATCCCTCGGGACAAGCTGCACGCGATGGTCGAAATGCTGAAGAACGACAAAAAATTTGACCCTCGTGTTCCGCTGGGTGAGATCCTCGGGACGAACGGGCGGGGTTACCTGACACCGCGCCAGTTTGGAGAACGTTGGGCGTTGTCCCCCGCTGCCGCGTGGGATTGCCTCAAGGATGGCCCCATTCCCTATGTCCAGACCCGCTGGAAGGGGAGGTGCATGGTAAGCGCCATAGCAAGCGCGGATTTCGAGCGCGCCATTAAGAGACGCGTGACGCGTCGGCACGGTGTTCAAACGCAAAGCGCGAAGAAGGCGCTACGCGGCCTTCAGTCGGCCGGTTTCTCAGCAGGGAAGATGTTTCGACGCCTATTCGCTGGCGAACTGATGCTCGCGGCAATTGACGAAAAGAAGAAGGGGCTGGACAAGCTCATCCTTCACGAGGACGACGTCCACGACATTCGCCGGTCATTCCGCCTGGCCCGCCAGGGAACGTTCATCGATGCGCATGAAGTTTCTGCTCGACTCAAGGTTACGAACGACATCGTTCACGCGTTGTGTCGGCAAGGATTTTTGACGCCACAAAGAAAAACTAGTCGCGGGCGCCGCATTCTTTGTGAACCATCCGACGTTGAGAAGTTTGCCGAGACCTACGTCCGTACGAAAGAGATTGGGCGCAGGATCGACAAGCACCTGTCGGCCCGCTTTATCGCGGAGCATGGACTGCACCCTGTCATCAGGGCCAAGAGAGTGCGGTATTACCTCCGACAGGATGTTGAAGATTTCGTCGTCAATCTCCCTATCCGATTAGCGCAGGGAGAGGGTCTCAGAGACGTTTCGCCGGCGATCCTGAAGGCTTCAGCGTATGGTGCCCCTGCTGAGCTTCCACTCTAAAAAATAAAATTCGATGTAATCGTCATCTGCCGCTTTTGTGCAGACCTATATCTCAACGAGAACTACAGCAGACCAGAACTCACTAGAGATGAAGAGATGGACTGGGCGAGGCCGACAGAAAGAGCCATTGTCGTTGAAGCCGCCCAGCTAGCGTCCGAGCTGGAGGCTTCGAAAACGATCCGTTCAAAACACGAGCTAGAGGTCTTCCCGCATTCTCCGCATGCGGATCGCCTGATATCCGCGGCTCTCGCGCTGGCCATCGTCGAGATTGACAAGATTCCGGAGCTAATGCCCGCGTCCTATCGGGCTGATCTGCTTTCGCTGCTGCTGGACTGCTTTCCCATGTGGGGGCGGGCGCACCTAGCATGGGCACTCCAGGGCGCCATCCAACGGCGCATGAAGGCGACTGATCCTGGTCTGCCGCATAACCCACGCGTTCGCGCTTAATCGGCTCGCCGTTCCCTCGATCTTAGCCGGCGATCGAGCGTTCAACTTCCACGCTAATTCGAACCCATATCGATCAGGTCGGAACGCTTGGATCCTTGGCCAATCTTGGTCCGCGGCTCCAGGAGGTTCCGATGGCGTCACAGCCGAGCTCGTCCAAAACAAAAGCGCATCTCGAGGAATGGCGCATCATCCGCGTGCGTGAAGGCACGAGTCATCTCGTCGGTCGCGTGTCCGGCCATGAGCGCCTGCGCGATGGCGCCCGCATCGTGAGCTCGGCGCTGGTGGCGGTCGCCGGCGACCGCACCTGGGCCGAGACCATGAACACCGTCTATGCCCTCGGAAATCCGGGCGAAGGGCCGCTGTCGGAGGAATGGGCGAAGCACGTGGACCATTTCCTGCAAGAAGCATGGGGCACGGCGCGGGTGTCCGTCTAATGACGCCCCGTTGTGCGCTCGGCGCCGACGCGCCGCGCCGGGTCTAGGAGCGCCTTCTGGGACGCACCCCGGGGGCCAGAAACCCCGCTCCGATTCAAAAACGCGGATTTTGAATCATACTGCACGTTTTGAGCCGGATTTTGAATCGTTCCGGCCGTCAAAATTGAATCGTCAGATGCTGCGAGGCCTCGAAAAGTGTGGATTTGCCTAGCATAAGATTGAATCATTCTGCCGAGTCCTACAGCTTATCCACCTAACCGCGCGCTTCCCACCCTTCGCCGGAGTTTCCATGCCCGCCTATCAGTACATCTATGTGATGAAAGGTCTGAGCAAGACCTTTTCCGGCGGGCGCGAGGTGCTGAAGGACATCTGGCTGTCGTTCCTGCCCGGCGCCAAGATCGGAGTGCTCGGCGCGAACGGCGCGGGCAAATCCACGCTGTTGCGCATCATGGCCGGTCTCGACCAAGACTTTGCCGGCGAGGCCTGGGCCGCCGAAGGCGTCACGGTCGGCTACCTGCCGCAGGAGCCGGCACTCGATCCGAAAAAGACGGTCGCCGGCAACGTCACCGACGGCCTCGGTGCGATCCGGACGCTGCTCGAGCGCTTCGAGGCGGTCAGCACCAAGCTGGGCGAAAGCCTGTCGGACGACGAAATGAATACGCTGCTTGCCGAACAGGCCGAGCTCCAGGAAAAGATCGACGCGGCCAACGGCTGGGAGCTCGAACGCACGGTCGAGATCGCGATGGACGCGTTGCGTTGTCCGCCCGGCGATACCGAGGTCGCCAAGCTCTCCGGCGGCGAGCGCCGGCGCGTCGCGCTGTGCCGCCTGCTGCTGCAAAAGCCCGATCTGCTCTTGCTCGATGAGCCAACCAATCACCTCGACGCTGAATCGGTGGCTTGGTTGCAGCGTTTTCTGGCCGAGTATGCCGGCACTGTGGTCACGGTGACGCACGACCGCTACTTCCTCGACGAGGTCGCCGGCTGGATTCTCGAGCTCGACCGCGGCCAGGGCATTCCCTATCAGGGCAACTATTCCGGCTGGCTTGAGCAGAAGCAGAAGCGGCTGGAGCAGGAAGGCCGGCAAGAGGCGGCACGCCAGCGCACGCTCGAACGCGAGCTCGAATGGGTGAAGCAGAGCCCGCGTGCACGCCAGGCCAAGAGCAAGGCGCGGCTTTCCGCCTATGAGAGCCTGGTTTCGCAAAGCCGCGAGAAGGCGCCGGAAACCGCGCAGATCGTGCTGCCGCCGGGACCGCGGCTCGGCGAAACCGTGATCGAAGCCAACGGCCTGACCAAGGGTTATGGCGACAATCTGCTGATCGAGGATTTGTCGTTTCGATTGCCGCCCGGCGGCATCGTCGGCGTCATCGGTCCGAACGGCGCCGGCAAGACGACATTGTTCCGCATGATCGTCGGCCAGGAAAAGCCCGACTCCGGTGCGTTGCGGCTCGGCGAGACCGTCAAACTCGGCTATGTCGACCAAAGCCGCGACGCGCTCGATCCCAACAAGTCGGTGTTCGAGGAGATTTCAGGCGGTGCCGACGAGATCGACCTCGGCCGCCGCAAGATGCCGGCGCGCGCCTATTGCGCGTTGTTCAATTTCCGCGGACCGGACCAGCAGAAGAAGACCGGCCAGATCTCGGGCGGCGAGCGTAATCGCGTCCACCTCGCGAAGATGCTGAAGACCGGGGCCAACGTCATTCTGCTCGACGAGCCGACCAACGATCTCGATGTCGACACGTTGCGCGCGCTCGAAGAGGCGCTGCTTGAGTTTCCGGGCTGCGCCGTCGTGGTCAGCCACGACCGCTGGTTTCTCGATCGCATCGCCACGCACATCCTGGCCTTCGAGGGCATGAGCCAGGCTGTCTGGTTCGAAGGCAACTACGCCGATTATGTCGCGGATTGGAAACGCCGCGTCGGCGCTGCGGCCGATCAGCCGCACCGGATTCGCTATAAGCCGCTGACGCGGACTTAGCGGTTACTGATTCTGCGCCTGATTGGGCGCCAACGAGCCGCCGCCGGATGCGCCGGCGGCGAGGCGCTGTTTCAATTGCTGGTTCAGGCCAGCGACCGTGCCGCCGTTGCGTTGGATGGCGGAGGCGATCTCCTCGCGCTCGGTCAGCGCCATGCTGACGCCTTCGACCTCGACGTCGATGATCTTGAGGTCGTCGCCGGTCTTGTTCACAACCCAATAGATCGTGGTCGGCGGCGCGCCGTTGGTATGGATCAACTCGCTCGTGACGACGTAGCTGGTCGAGCTTTCGGTCCGCGCGCCGGTTACCTTGACAGTCTCGCCGCTATAATCCTTGAAACGGGCGGCATAGGTCCGCACCACCCATTGCGCGAACAGTTGGCTGAACTGGCTGCGGTCCTGATCGCTGGCGCTCAGCCAGTAGCGGCCGAGCACGAAGCGGGAGATCCGCGGAATGTCGAAGCCGGTCTGCAAGAGCGTGCTGAAGCGCTGCTCGCGTTCGGCATCCGACATCTGCGGATTCTTCAGCATGGTCATTGCCTGCTGCACCAGCCCGTCGACAAAGGCCTTTGGATCGGTTTGGGCGGCGCGAACCGGCGCGGTCCAAAGCAGCAGGGCGGCGGCCACAACAAGGACAGAAAGAGAACGGCGGGACGTAATCAACATAAGCCCCCCTCGAATTCCGGTATTCGGCGCCTCGCGCCGGGCCTTTTGTTGCGAGCATAGGGCGGTGCCGTTGTGGCCGACAAGGGGCCGCTCGGCGCCGGCCGGGGTCGCATTTTTGGCGCTAGACGCGCTATGGTGCAAAACGCTATCCACAGTGGGATTCTGCCCATTTTCCGGGGTATTTTGGTGTGATGATGACGAGTCGCAGACGGCAAAGCGGACCGCGCGCGGCGGCCAGCCTGGAGGCTGGCGCGTTGCTGGCGGCCGATCCGCTGGCTGGCGTCGGCCGGGCGCCGCCGCGCGTCTCGTTCGAATTCTTCCCGCCCAAAACCGAAGAGATGGAAGCGAAGCTTTGGCAGACGGTGAAACGCGTCGAGCCGCTTGGACCACGCTTCGTTTCGGTCACGTACGGCGCCGGCGGTTCGACCCGCGCACGCACGCACGCCACCGTGCTGCGTATCCGCATCGACACGGCGCTCGAGCCGGCGGCGCATCTGACCTGCGTCGGCGCGCCGCAGGACGCCATCGACGCGGTGGCGCGGCTCTACTGGGATTCAGGCATCCGTCATGTCGTCGCCTTGCGCGGCGATCCACCGGCGGGCGAAGGCCCCTACACGCCTTATCCGGATGGCTATGCTTATGCGGCCGATCTGGTCGCCGGCCTGAAGCGCATCGCGCCGTTCGAGATCAGCGTCGCCGCCTATCCCGAAACGCATCCCGAAGCCAAGAGCCCGGACGCCGATCTCGACAACTTGAAGCGCAAAATCGACGCCGGCGCCGACCGCGCGATCACGCAATTCTTCTTCGACGTCGACGCGTACCCCCGGTTCGTCGAGCGTGCGCACGCGCGCGGCATCAACGTGCCGATCGTGCCCGGCATCTTGCCGGTGACCAACTTCAGCCAGGTGAAGAAGTTTGCCGCGCTCTGCGGCGCCGCGATTCCCGACTGGATGCCGCCGATGTTCGAAGGACTCGACACCGATCCGGATACGCGGCGGCTGGTGGCGGCGTCGATCGCGGCCGAGCAATGCCGCCGGCTGCAGGCCTACGGCGTCGATGACTTCCATTTCTATACCCTCAATCGCGCCGATCTCATCGTCGCGATCTGCCACATGATCGGTGTGCGCGGGCCGACGCCGGCCGACGCGGCGAGGGCTCCGGCGGGTTGAAATTATGGCGCATATTCTCGACGTAATGCGGGATCGTGTTTTGCTGTGCGACGGCGCCATGGGCACCGCCGTGCACGGGCGCAATCTCGATCTCGATCGCGATTTTCTCGGCAAGGAGAATTGCATCGAGGTGCTCAATCAAAGCCGCGCCGACGTAATCCGCTCGATCCATCTCGGCCATTTCCACGCCGGCGCCGACGTGGTGCAGACCAATTCGTTCGGCGGCTCGCCGATAACGCTCGGCGAGTTCGGACTGGCCGATCAGGCCTTCGCCATCAACCGCCGTGCCGCCGAGATCGCGCGCGAGGCGGTTGAGGAATGCGCCAAGGACGGCCGCGACCGCTTCGTCATCGGCTCGATCGGGCCGGGCACGCGCTTGCCGTCGTTGGGGCACGTCGATTACCAGACGCTCGAGGACGCGTTGGCGGTCCAGGCGGCGGGCTTGGTCGCCGGCGGCGTCGACGTCATCCTCGCCGAAACCTGCCAGGATCCGCTGCAAATCAAGGCGGCGGTCAATGCCGCCAAGCGCGCCGCCGCCGAATCCGGACGCGACATTCCGGTTTTCGTCCAGGTCACGGTCGAGACCACGGGCACGCTGCTCGTCGGGCCGGACATCGCGTCCGCCGCCACCGTCGTCCGCGCGCTCGACGTGCCGTTGGTAGGCCTCAATTGCGGCACCGGTCCGCGCGAGATGGCCGAACACATCAAATGGCTGTCCGAGAACTGGCCAGGCCTGTTGTCGATTCAGCCGAACGCCGGCCTGCCGGAGCTGCTCGACGGCAAGACGCACTATCCGCTGACGGCGACGGAATTCGCCCCCTGGATCGCGCGTTTCGTGCGCGAGGACGGCGCCAACCTGGTCGGCGGCTGCTGCGGCACCGAGACCGAGCATATCGCCGCGCTCGACGCCGCCTTGCGGCAACTCGCCGATGGCGGCCTCCGGCCGCGGCCCAAGGCCCGTCAGACGGTGTGGACGCCGTCGGTGGCATCGCTCTTCGGCCAGGTGCCGTTGCGGCAGGAGAACGCCTACCTATCGATCGGCGAGCGCTGCAACGCCAACGGCTCGAAGCGCTTCCGCGAATTGCAGGAAAAGGGCGACTGGGACGGCGCCGTCGAAATGGCGCGCGCGCAGGTCAAGGACGGCTCGCACGCGCTCGACCTGTGCACCGCGTTCGTCGGCCGCGACGAGGTGGCCGACATGAGCGCGGCGATGACCAAGCTGACGAACGGGGTCAACGCGCCGCTGTCCATCGACACGACCGAGCTGCCGGTGCTCGAAGCCTCGCTCAAGCTTTACGGCGGCAAGCCGATCATCAACTCGATCAACCTCGAGGACGGCGAAGAGACGCTCGAAAAGAAGGTGCGCTTGGCCAAACGTTTCGGCGCCGCCTGTATCGCCTTGACGATCGACGAAGAGGGCATGGCCAAGGAAGCCGCACGCAAAATCGCGATCGCGCAGCGCATCCATGATCTTGCCAGCAACAAGCTCGGCTTGGCGTCGTCCGATCTGCTGTTCGATCCGCTCACCTTCACCATCTGCACCGGCAACGAGGACGACCGCCGCCTCGGCCTCGAGACGCTCGAAGCGATCGAGGGCATCGCCAAGGCGTTGCCCGAATGCCAGATCATCCTCGGCCTGTCGAACATTTCGTTCGGCCTCGCGCCGGCGGCGCGCAGCGTGCTCAATTCCGTGTTCCTCGAAGAGGCGCTGAAGCGCGGCATGACCGGCGCCATCCTGCACGTCTCCAAGATCGTGCCGTTCCACCGCATTC